>Ga0123338_10002103_pt1 | contig 18755 bp, 18 predicted proteins | sample grotaG_FD_89793 | JGI IMG/M metagenome (GOLD analysis project Ga0123338, IMG submission 89793) | Glacier valley bacterial and archeal communities from Borup Fiord, Nunavut, Canada, to study Microbial Dark Matter (Phase II) -... | ecosystem: Environmental > Aquatic > Freshwater > Ice > Glacier ...
ATCGTCGCGGCTCATGCCGGGCTTTCTTGGGAAGCCGGCGGTGATGATGATGATGTCGCTGCCGGCGGTAGGCGCGTAATCGTTCGCGCCGGTTACGTTGATGTCGTAACCCTGGACGGGGCCGGATTGAGCGATGTCGAGGCCCTTGCCTTGCGGCACGCCTTCGACTACGTCGACGAGGACGACGTCCGCTAACTCTTTATCCGCGATGCGCAGGGCGCAGGTGGCTCCGACGTTGCCGCCACCGATGACTGTGATTTTCTTGCGTGCCATTTATTGTTTGTGTCCTTTCAAGGTTAAACCCAGGTCGCGAAGCAAGCGGTCGGGGACCGGGGCTGGGGCTTCGCACATCAGGTCAGTGCCCTTCGCGGTTTTGGGGAAGGGTATGACGTCGCGGATGGAAGTTTCCGCGCAGAGAATCATGACCATGCGGTCAAGGCCGAGAGCGATGCCGCCGTGTGGGGGCGCGCCATATTCGAGAGCGTCGAGGAGGAAGCCGAATCGCTTGCGGGCTTCGTCTTCGCTGAAGCCGAGCGCGGAGAAAACCTTCTGTTGCATTTCGCGCTGGTGGATGCGGATGGAGCCGCTGCCGAGTTCGACGCCGTTCAGGACAAGATCGTAACTCTTGGCGCGGCAGCGGGCGGGATCGGTTTCGAGCTTGTCGAGGTCTTCATCGAGAACGCTGGTGAAGGGGTGATGCGCGGCGACCCAGCGGGACTCTTCGTCGTTCCATTCGAACATGGGGAACTCGGTGACCCAGAGGAATTCGAAGCGCTTGGGGTCGAGCAGCTTGTGGCGGTCGTTGTACTTTTGCGCGAGCATGAGGCGGAGTTGGCCGCATGCCAGATAGACGGTTTCTTCGGGGCGCTGACCTTTGGGTTCGCCGTTCCAGGAGGCCAGGATGAGTAGGTCGTCCTCTTTGAAACCGACGCGTTCGCGGATGCGCGGCATGATCTCGGGGAAGTCGCGTTCGAGGCGTTTGGGGTCGTCAAAGACGCGCATGCCGCGCTCCTGACCGTATGCTTTCAGGTCATCGCGCTCTTTGCGGCTGATCTGGCCGACGGCGGGAATGTGAATGGCGAGCGTGGGGAGGCCGGCGGCGCTGAGATCGGGAATGAGATCTTCGACGGCGTGCATGGGGGGGATGCGCAGGTCGGGCTTGTCGGAGCCATACTGGCGCATGGCTTCGGCGTAGGTGAGTCGCTGGAAGGGAGTTTGGACGGGGAAGCCGGCGACTTCGGAGACGCGCCGCATGAGAGGCTCGACCATGGCGAAGATGGTTTCCTCTTGGGGGAAAGACATCTCGATATCGATCTGTGTGAACTCGGGCTGGCGATCGGCGCGGAGGTCTTCATCGCGGAAGCAGCGCACGATTTGGAAGTACTTATCGAAGCCGCTGACCATGAGGAGTTGCTTGAAGATTTGGGGGGATTGCGGGAGCGCGTAAAAGCTGCCGGGCTGGACGCGTGAGGGGACCAGGTAATCGCGCGCGCCTTCGGGAGTGGAGCGCGTCATGAAGGGCGTTTCGATTTCGAGGAAGCCCTGGCGCGTCATGACTTCGCGGACGGCGAAGGTGATTTGGGAGCGCAGAATGATGTTGCGCTGCATGCGGGGGCGGCGGAGATCGACATAGCGGTACTTGAGGCGCGCTTCTTCGCTGACGTTGACTTCGTCTTCCATGGGGAAGGGGGGAACTTTGGAATCGTTCAGGATCCAGATGCGGTCGGCAACGACTTCGACTTCGCCGGTGGGGAGAGCGGGATTGATGGTATCGGCGGAGCGAAGTTCGACGCGGCCTTCGATGGCGACGACGTATTCGGGGCGCAGGTCTTCGGCCTTGGCGTGCGTTTCGGAGCCGAGGCGGAACACGGCTTGCGTAACGCCTTCGCGATCGCGCAGATGGATGAAGATGACGCCGCCCAGATCGCGACGGCGATGGACCCAGCCCATGACGACGGCGGTTTGGCCGGCATCTGAGGAGCGGAGCGCGCCGCAGGTGTGGGTGCGCGTGAGGTTGCCGAGGAGATCGAGCTTCAACTGCCGGTTCCTACCGATGCAATGAGTTGTTCTTTGGACACTTCCGTTTGTTCACCAGTTGCCATGTTTTTGAGCGCGTATTTTTGATCGCGCATTTCATTTTCGCCCAGGATGAGGACGAAGCGGGCGTTGAGCTTATTGGCGAGCTCCATGCCGCGTTTGACTTTGCCGGAATCCATTACCTCGACGGAGATGCCAGCGCGGCGGAGGTCGCGCGCGATGAGGCCGAGATGCGAGAGGGCGGCGTCGCCCATGGGGATGGCGAAGAGGTCGAGCGAGAGTTGCGCGAGCGCGGGCTGAGACTCTTCGAGGGTCATGACGAGGCGGTCTTCACCGATGGAGAAGCCGATGCCGGGGGCGGGCACTTTGCTGCCGAGCTCTTCGGCGAGACCATCGTAGCGGCCGCCGCCGAGGACGGAATTTTGCGCGCCGAGATTGCCGTGCACGACTTCGAACGTGGTGCGCATGTAGTAATCGAGGCCGCGGACCATGCGGGGGTTAACGCGATACGGGATGCGGCGCTCGTCGAGCAGTTGTTTGAGCGTGGTGAAGTGGGTGCGGCAGGGGTCGCAGAGGGCGTTTTGGATGGAGGGGAGCTTATCGACGATGGGCTGGTCTTGCGGGACTTTGCAATCGAGCACGCGTAAGGGATTGGTGATGGCGCGGCGCTGGCAATCTTCGCAGAGCGAGGGTGCGACGTCCTGCAGGGCGTGCTTGAGTTGTTCGATGAATTGGGGGCGGCAGTTGGCATCGCCAACGGAGTTGATGAGCAGTTCGTAGCCGGTGATTTCGAGGCGGTCGAAAATTTCGACGACCATCTCGATAACCTCGGCGTCGAGGAAGGGGGAGGTGCTGCCGATGGCTTCGGCGCCGATCTGGAAGAACTGGCGGTACCTCCCTTTTTGGGGGCGTTCGCGGCGAAACATGGGGCCCATGTAGTAGAGCTTTTGGACGCCGGGGCGCTGATCGAGGCGGTGTTCGATGTAGGCGCGGATGACGGAGGCGGTGTTTTCGGGGCGGAGGGTAAGGCTGGAATCGTCGCGGTCGTCGAAGGTGTACATCTCTTTGGTGACGATGTCGGTTTCGGCGCCAACGCCGCGGGCGAAGAGCTGCGTTTCTTCAAGGAGGGGCGTGCGGATTTCGTGATAGTTGTAGGCGGTGAAGATTTCGCGGGCGATGGTCTCGACGCGGTTCCAGACCGCGGTCTGTGGAGGGAGGAGATCCCTCATTCCTTTTACGGCGCGAATCATTCCTGTGGGGAAACGTTTAGCGTAACATGCGAGGGCGAACCGGAGAAGCCATTACCCTGGAGGAAAGTGAGGATGCGATAGAAACGCAGCAGGCGCATATGAGTGAGACTCGCCCTGGTTCCAGCCGAGTATCGGTCTGATTTTGTGTAAGACGCGGGATCGCGTTGTGGCGGAGTATGCGTTGCGGGATCTGTCAAAACCTATTGGCGTTTCAGAATATGAGCTTGCGGGCGCGCTGCCGGAGCAGTGGAAGGGTACGCTGCCTACGATTGAAGAGATTGAAAGCGAGTTGAGCGAACCGGATTGATGAGGCGTAACAAACAAGGGGAGAGCGAAGGGACAGGCTCGATTGCGAATGGCGCAGCGCGTTTTACCTGGGCGTGGTAGACCCTTAAGCCACCAGGACGCGCGAGAATGCCGCAGGAAGCCGGGAATATCACGCAATTGCTTCGTGAATGGCGTGAGGGAAGTTCGCGGGCGGAAAACCTGTTGTTCGAGTGTGTATATGAAGATCTTCACCGCATTGCGCGGGCGCGGCTGAAAGGCGAGCGTGACGGCGGCCCGCTACAAGCTACCGAGTTGGTGGATCACATCTATGCGGCTGGTAGCGGCTAAAGATCGGGATTGGGAAAGCCGGCAGGAACAGCGCGCTTGGGAACAGCGCCCGCGGGCTTAGTGCATAGTGCTTTGCGCGCGACCTTCACCGACGACCGGGACCACGGCGAAGGGGGTGTGGGAGGAAGCGACAAAGATATTGGCAGCGGGCCGGAGGATGCGGTTGAAGTCTTTTTGACTCGTCGACGACAGCAGGGAGATCCGCAGAGTGGGCTCATCATTCTCGACAAAACTACCCGCGAGACTTCTCTTCAGAAACTGAGTCGTGAGTTCCGCAAGGTCGGGACCCGATGGGGATCGCTGAACAACATCGCGGACACGCCGTTTTTTGTCGATTCGCGAGCATCGCCGTTTCTTACCGTTGGAACTTGTCAAAAGCACACGCGGCAGCCTGAAGCTAGGGGCTGCTAAACTGCGGCATCATGAGCCGCCTTCCGTTCACTTTTGCATTGCTGCTTTCGGTGCCGCTGGCTTGGGCTGGGGGTGCGCCGACGATTGACCAATCCTTAAATTTGCGCACGGCGGCGAATCCGGCGATATCGCCCGATGGGCGGATGGTGGCTTATGAGGTGAACAAGGCTAATTGGGAAGAGAATGCTTTCGAGACGGAGATATGGATCGCGACAACGGATGCGCCCAAGCGGACTTATGCGCTGACGGCGGGAAAGAAGTCGAGTGGTGCGCCGCAGTGGTCGCCTGACGGGAGAGCCATTGCGTTTGGGTCCGACCGCGATGGTAAGCGGCAGATTTATGTTATCTCGCCTTCGGGCGGCGAGGCGCGGCAGGTGACGAAAGGCGAGACGGCGGTTGCGGGATTTAAGTGGTCGCCGGATGGGAAGGCGATTGCGTATGCGGCGCCCGATTCGGATGAGAAGCCGATTAAAGATCGCAAGGAAAAGTATGGCGAGTTTGAAATTGTTCGCCAGGATTACACGCGTAATCATCTCTGGCTGCAGCCGCTGGAGGGGGCGGCGACGCGGTTAACGGAAGGCGCGAAGTTTTCGGTGAGCTCGTTTTCGTGGTCGCCCGATGGGACGCGGATTGCGTTCACGGCGACGCCGGATGCGACGCCAAACTCGTCACGATTCGCGGACATTTATATGCTGATCGCGGCGACGAAAGAGGTGAAGCCGCTGGTGACGACCAAGGGCGGCGATACGAATCCGCAATGGTCGCCCGACGGCAAGACGATCGCGTTTCAGACGGCGGCGGGCGGGGAACTTTCGTATAAGAATACGCGCGTGGCGGTGGTGCCGGCGGCGGGTGGTGAGCCGCGGATGCTGACGGCGTCGTTCGATGAGGATCCGCAGTTGGTGAGTTGGACGGGGCGGGGGATTTATTTTGAGGGCCGGCAAAAAACGGCCGCGTATTTGTATTCGTTGAATCCGGAAACAGGGCGCGTTTCGAGGCTGGGTGAGAACGACGGGCTGGTGTATTCGCAGGCTTCGGTGACGCCTGACGGCAACACGGCGGCGTTTCATCGGGCTGGGTCGACGGCGATGGCGGAGATTTGTGTTTCGGGAGTCGAGCGGTTCCGTCCGGAGGTGCTGACGGCCATGAGCGAGCAGGTGAAAGACATGGCGCTGGGGCGGCGCGAGGTGGTGAGTTGGAAATCGAAAGACGGGACGACGATTGAAGGCGTCTTGATCAAGCCGGTGGATTTCGATGCGACGCGCAAGTATCCGCTGCTAGTTGTGATTCATGGCGGACCGACGGGCGTGGACCAACCGGTGTATCGGCCGGACAGGTATTATCCGGTGGAGCAGTTTGTGGCGAAAGGTGCGCTGGTGTTGCGGCCGAACTATCGCGGGTCGGCTGGATATGGGGAAGAGTTTCGGTCTTTGAACGTGCGGAATTTGGGCACGGGCGATGCGTGGGATGTGCTGAGCGGCGTGGACGCGCTGATTGCGAAAGGGTTCGTGGATGCGACTCGCATGGGGTGCATGGGATGGAGCCAGGGCGGGTATATTTCGGCGTTTCTGACGACGACTTCCGACCGGTTTCAGGCGATTTCCGTGGGTGCGGGGATATCCAATTGGTCGACTTACTACGTGAATACCGATATTACAAATTTCACGCCGCAGTATCTGGGTGCGACGCCGTGGAGCGACCCGGGGATTTATAAGAAGACGTCGCCTATTACTTATGTGAAGCAGGCGAAGACGCCGACTCTGATTCAGCATGGTGAGCTCGATAAGCGCGTGCCGATTCCGAACGGATATGAGTTGCGGCAGGCGCTGGAGGATGGCGGCGTGCCGGTGAAGATGATTGTGTACAAAGGGTTCGGGCACGGAATCGATAAGCCGAAACAGCAGCGGGCTGTGATGGAGCACAACATGGAATGGTTTACGAAATATATCTGGACGGAGTAAGTCGCGGAATATGATGGAAGCCAAGAATAAGATCTATTCAGGCGACATCAGAAAATTAGTGGGTGAGATACTCGCGCCTCGATACGGCGCACTCCGCTAGCGCCGGTCATGTTGGGTGAAGGACTGCGGGAACGGCTTTGTTGAGTTATCGTACAGGCGCTAAGCGGCCGGCCCCGGGCCTGAGCGACGAAGGGATCATCGGGGTCTCGGATCACGGCGGTTCGGCGGTGCTGGTGACGGTCGCGGGCGATGGGCCGCTGCTCGACCGCCGCCGCGTCGAACTGGTAGACCAGGACCTGCCGAAGATTCCGCACCATAGCGAAGGGCAGACGCTTCCTCAACCATAAGGCGGTGGCGCCACAGGTCAGAATGGTATTTTAGACCTATTATGATGCGTATAATCGCCCTCGCGGCGCTCCTTGTGCCTGCCGTTTTCGCCCAGGAGCAGTCCATCGATTGGCTTAGCGATTATCGTCAGGCTCTCGCCGTCGCCAAGGCGGCGAAAAAGCCCATCTTCCTCGAGTTCCGCTGCGAAGCTTGAATGGAGGGACGTGTATTCGACGCACAGGTTGTGCTGTCGCCGAAAGATTCTCCGCTGGGCAAAGTGCTGAATGAGTACGTGTGTGTGCGCGTGGTCCGCATGGATGATGTGGATGTCGGCCTCTTCGATCGCGATTGGAACAATGCCATCTATTTCTTCGTGTTAAACGGGGACGAGCAAATTTACATGCGCTACGGCGGGCGCGAATCGAAATCACCCGATACTTACAACTCGCTCGACAGCCTGCGCATCGCTCTCCAACAAGGCCTTGTCCTCCACAAACAATATTTGCAGGGGCACCTGCCGGCAACACCGCGCCCCGCCTCACTCTTCCCGCGCGAAATGCCGCTTTTGGTGGAGCGCACGTTCGCCAAGCGTCAATGCGTGGAGTGCCACCTCATTGGCGATTTCCAGAATATCCAGCGTGAACGCGACGGCGTGCTCGACAAGCTGGCCCAACTCTATCGCTCACCCGATATCGGGAAAATCGGCATCTCCCTGGACGTGCCGAAGGGCCTTGTGGTGAAGGATGCGACCGGTTCCGCCGCCGCAGCCGGGATGAAGGCCGGCGATCGCATTTCCGCGTGGAACGCTGTCCCCGTCTTCACCTTCGGCGACGTGCAATATCGCTACGACAAGGTGGACCGCAAAGCGAAAAGCATCAACATTACAGTAGATCGCAGTGGCCAGCCCGTCGACCTGAGCGTCAACTTGCCCCCGCGATGGTGGTGGACCGATCTGCGCTTCCGGCAGTCCAGCGTCGATCCGCGCCTCGATTTCGAAGACCGCCCCTTGACCGCTGACGAAAAACAGAAGCTCGGCCTCAAGCCCGATAGCTTTGCCAGCCGGGTCAAGTACATCGCGGAGCTCGCGAAAATTCGCAAGACTCACGACCTTCTCCTGGACGATGTTATCGTCGCCGTCAACGGTGTGGAGCGCGATGAGTTTGCCAACACGGCGGAGCTCTACCTCAAGTTGCACACCAGCGCCGGCGAGTCGGCCAACTTGGAGGTGATCCGCGACGGCAAACGAATCGCCATGCCCCTTAAGACGCATGTGTTGAGCTTCAGAAAATGAAAACCATCTGCCTGCTTCTGTTTGCAACTTCACTGGCATCCGCCGCCGCCGATTGGTCGCAGCCCGCTGAGGTGAGGCACGAAGATGCCTTGGTCATCGGGTACACGGCGCGCGTCGATGGTCCATACCTGGTGGTCCGCGCGAACATAGCGCAAGGCTGGCACACCTTCGCACTCGATAACGTCCAGCGGGTGCAGGAAAAGCTGGCGGGAAAGCCCGCTCTCAGCATGGATCGCTCCACGGAGATCGCCATGGCAGGCGCTCCGATCGAAGGCCCATGGCTACAAACGCCGCCGAAGAATTTCTCCCGGCCCGAATTACGAATGTTCAGCTTTGGCTATGATCGCGAAGTCATCTTTGCCGTCAAACTGCGTCCCGCCAGCCTGAAAACCATAGCGTTACGCATTCGCGGCCAAGCCTGTACCGAAACTGTCTGTAAGAATATCGACGTACCTCTCACCGTCTTAGTGCCCTCAAAACGGGGGAAGCCGGTGGGCATCAGGCTGGACGAGCTGGTGGCGGCCCACTAAACTCAGAGGTTCTTCCGCACAACCCACGTTGTCATCGCTCGTTGATTCTGAACGACAGTCGTCTTGAGGGGGTCGAGCAATTCACCACGTAGTTCGGCGGTCAGATTCATCAGCAGCATCTCATCCACCAGGAAGCGTTCCGAGCCATCGGGCAACAAATATCGGCCCGCGGAAATAGGCCTGACCTGGTGTTCCATTCCTATCGAAGATGCCAACCGGCAAAACAGCATGCCGCCCGGCCCCAGAACCCGCCAAGCGCCGAAGAGCATGGCCCTGAAATGCTGCTCATCGCGGGCGAAATGCAGAACGGCGTTTAAGATTACAGTCGCGGCAAGTCCGTTCGGGAACGACATGGCCTCCACCGGTTCCAAGCGAAAGTTGGCTGCCGGAAGCCGAGGCGCAAAGGCGGCAGCCAGACGGCGAACATCGTCGATGGCAAGCGGGTCCTGATCGGCTCCGAAAACCTCATACCCTTGCCGCAGCAAGTAAAACAAGTTACGCCCGGAGCCACACCCCGCGTCCAAAATGCGCGAGCCCGAAGGTATGCGTCCTTGCAGCAGTTGATCGAAAAGATAGATATCGATTTGGCCGAACTGGTCCTGGAGTGTGGGCACGCTTGCTAATCAATAATATTGGTTTCGTGAATCGCATCGGCACGAGTCTTGACGTATAGTCCAACTATGGAGCGCCAGCCCGACCGTAGACTGGTTGGATTCCTCGAGCCCTACGGGCCGCACATTTCGGATTTGGCACTGGCACTACGGAAGATGATTCTGGAAGAGGCGCCCGATGCATCCGAATCGATCTATCGGGTTTACACCGTCGCGATTTGGTTTGGCTTCAGCGGAAAAATGAAAGACATGTTCTGCTATATCACCACCAACGCCCGGCACGTGAATTTAGGCTTTCCTGGAGGCGCATCGTTACCCGATCCAAACGGCGTGTTGCAGGGCGAGGGCAAGAAGATGCGGCACATCAAACTCGCAACCCTAAGCGACTTGAGTCTTCCGTTCATTCGAAGATACATAAGAACGGCGATGGAACATGCGGCTGACGGAACCGTTGGCACCGGCAAGACCCTGATCAAGACCAGCGCCGAAGGCTCAATTAAGCACCGGCCGCCCCGCCATCGCCTGGCGAAATAGCAGCCAGACCGCGCCGAGATAGATGGCGGCTCCGGCACAAGTAACGGCAATCTGCGGCCACACGGGAAGGGAAGTGCGGCTCAACAGCCAGCCCAGAAACGGAAATGCCTGTAGTGCATGCAGCGCAAAGAAGTGCGCCACGCGTAAATCGCCGTGTTCCCGGCTCCAGTTCACAAACGGCAACCCCGGCAAGCCATCGGCCGCGCCCACCGTGTGCCCGCCCTTCGATACAATCAGCAAGCCTTCCAGGCTGCCGGCCAGCAACGCCGCCAAACCTAGCCTGACCCCCCAAGCCACGGCGGGCGGCCAAAGTGTTCGGTTGAAGGAGACCAAGCCGAGGGTGACTGCCACCAGCCCGGTGTTGATGGCGATCAAAGCTGCCATGGACCAAAAGAGATGAGTATTCAGCGGGGTGGAAAAGTTCATATGTGAGCGCACGCCGCGCAGCGATTGTAGCGAAATGACGCAATTTTCAAGCCCCATCACAACGCCCATGCCGGCCCCGATCCACCACCGCGCCCGATCCAAACCCTGCAACCCACTCAGCACGCCGGCCATCGTGACCAGAAAGATGGCAACGGATAAGTCGAATTTGAGTGGCTTCACCCACGGATTGACTCCAAGAATCTGGCGCTTGTCGAATGGCATTAGCACCAGTGCGAACACAGCGAGCGCCACCTGGAACCAGATCGCCAGGGCCAGCATCGGGTAATCCTTGAGCCAGCTCCACACGGTCGTCATCAACGCCGTCATCACGCACCCACTTCCCGGCGTAGCGCCAACCGCAGTAGCAGGTAAAGTAGAAGCCCCGCGGGGCCCAACAGAAACGTCAGCACCAGGCAGGGAGCAACCATCCATCGCGAAAGCCCCAGCCGCACCGCGTCGCGCGATTCCCACGCACCGATAAACAAATCGAAAGCCAAGTAGTGGACCCAACCCGCCAGCAGCGCCTCCGGGGAGGCAAACAACCGCGAAACTTGAGCCAATGTGCGAAAGCCCGCCCCCTCCGCCGGCTTAGCCTGCAGCAATAGAAACAAATAAAGCAGGGTCAAAAGTAGCGGCGCCACGAACGTGGCCAGTCTCTGCGTCCACACCCACTTCGGCGCAAACATGAGCAGCAGCCAGATCGGCAGCACCACATCGCCGGCAAGCGCAAAGAGATGTTCTAAAGTTGGCATCTTCCGCACTATAAGTCATTCCCGCCGCTGGGCGCGCAGCGGACATTCCGGCAGGCGCTTTCCGGGACTTGGGGCCAGCTGCGGCCGGCGCACCGGAAAAGGTCGGCGGCTGGAATGAAGGTAGTATGTTCTTAGTTTCCGTCGGAGGCCAAGCTTGCCCCCATGAACCCCTTCCACATTCCTGGAGAGAAAATGATGAGAAGATTAAGGCTTCCGGTATTTGCAGGCATCCTGCTTTCCGCCCTCGCGTTCGCACACGCGCAACAGGCTAAATTCGTCAACCCTCCCGAACTCAGTAAGCCAAACGGCTACAGTCATGTTGTTGTTGTAAATCGAGGAAATCTAATCATCATTTCCGGCCAGACAGGTTTCTTGCCCTACGAGCCGCGCGTGACCGTTTTATCGATCCGGAACATCCGCCTGCCAGTACGTTAGTTGGTGTTCAGTCACTCGTCAGCGAGAGCGTACAGATACAGATAGAGATTGATGCTGAAGCCGTCAAGCCGGAATGAAGAAGGACGGCGGCAACCGTTCGTCGCCCCTCGCCGAGGCAGCCGAATTCGATTCGAGTTAAAGCCGGTGCTGGGGAGGTGGGGCCGCGCTGTTTGTGATATGCTCCCCTCTCAATAATGCTTAGGCTCGTACTTGCATTCTGGCTTTTCCCTTTCGCACTATGCAGCGCGTCCGAATGGGTCTTGATCCGCACGATTGACGGCACACAAGTTGAAGGTCAGACGAGTCTGCGAGGCGTCCAGATTAGTGCAGGCGGTCGAACCTCGACCATTCCCCTGGCTCGTCTGCTGTCCGCGCACAGTGGTGCGCCTGCTTCGGAACAAGAAGCCGGTCTAATTACGAACGATCTGGCAGCAATTCAGTCCACGGATCGCAACGCGCGCGATGCCGCGGTAGAAGAGTTAACGGCGATAGGAGTGCCTGTCTTGACTCCACTTCTCAGAGCCTATAAAGATACCGATCAGCACGAACCGCGCCCCTTATATCGCTTGTTCGAACGCATTATGCCCAGCTATGCCGATGGGCCCGACCGCACACTCGGTCTGATCCGTCTCGCGGGCGGGGAGACAGTTCGCGGAAGTCTTGCGGAAGCCTCAATCGATCTGCGCACGGCAGACGGCGGCAAGACGCTTATCCCTGTGTCGAAGCTCAGAGCCCTTGCGGTAAGGCGCCCGTCGGTTCGCCGCGCAATGCAGGTTCACTCGCTTCGGCACTCTACTCGGATCGAGGATCTGGATACCGGGGTTTCTCTCAGCGCCTCTTCCAAGGTTGATATTTCCACACGCGGCTTTGTGCGCCTATCCTGGGACACCGACAGTTGGGCCACGGACGCAGACGGACTTCAGAAGCCGGGATCACCCGCCTATAAAACGAACCTGGTGGACGGTTTTCCATTTGGAGCGCTGGTGGGCCGCGTTGGCGCAGCGGGACCTATGTTTTTCGTGGGGGCTAAGGCAACTCTTACGGGCAAGCCTGCTGGGCGTCTTCGTCTGGCCGTGAACGACAACGCGCATTGGCAGAACAATGTTGGAACCTATTCGGTGACACTGGTAGCGACGGATGCGTACGACATGGGAGACGCTCAATAATTGTCTTATGAAACACCTGGCGTGTGTCTTGCCCGGCATCCTTCTCGGCATCGTTCTTGGCGCGGCGATGGCGCAAGCGCCAGCACCCGATAGCCTGGAGTTTTCCGGTGCATTTTCCCGCGCGTACGCGCTAACGGCAGGTGCAACAGTGGAGGTTGCAGTAGGACTCCCCGCGCCTTCCAAGCTGCCGCCGAACGGCAGAGTTGCCGTGGAATGGGCCGGTTACCGAAAAGTGCTTCATGCTTTGGACCCGGACTTTTACATGGTGTATTGCGCGCCAAAGACGGGAACCTTCGAACTTAAGGTGACCGTTGTTACGGACGAGAAACCGATTTTCAATCTTCCTCGATGGCGCGAACCGGGCACTATCCAAAAGGTAGATCGGTTCCCCCGGTTGACACCGTGGCCCGCCGGCCTGCACGTCCCCTTACGAGCCGATGTAAGACCCGTCGAGTTCGGTGTTTCTCATCGCGGCATGGTTGTGGAAGCGGAGCCTAACGATTCCATTGCCCAGGCACAAAAGATCAGCATGGGCAGCAGCGGCGAAGATGAGACGCTGCACATCACCGGTAGCGCCGATGACATCGAATATTTTGACAATGGCAAGGCCGGTACGTCGGGGTTCGATTGGTTCCGTGTGGAATTTCAGGGGAAAGAGCCACGGCTGTTCACTGCCAATTTGACTGTGCCCGATCCGCTTGTGGTGTCGCAGGTTCTGCTGTACACGGGCGACGCCAAAGAGTATCGCGAAGGGGCAAATGCCAACGAACGCGTACACCAGCAGAATGAAGGCCATCGCACTGAGATCAGCCGAACGCTCCAACCGGGAGGGGTTTATTTTTTGAAGGTGGAGGCCAACTCCCCGGGATACGAGGTGGAGTTGCGATTGCGTAGGCCGGCACCTTACAGCGACGCCCGGCAAGCCATCCGAACGGCCATGTACGACCATATTTCGCAGGTGGACGCCTGGCTGATGAATCGCCCTCGCGGGGCGAGCGTTGACCGGCGCATTCGCGACACGGGCAGCCTGCTTGGCACGCACTGTATGAGCTGCCACACGCAATCCGGCGTTTGGGGGCCGGCGGGGGCGATGCTGAAAGGTTATCGCGCAGAGAACGTTGCGAACTTGCGGCATCTTGCGAACGTGATGTACGAATCGCTTCGGCCCACCAACCAATTACAGGACGCGGCTAACAATACCAGCCTGGCGCCTCTCGATTTAGGCGATGGACCAGCAGGCACGCGGGCCGCGGGCTATAACCTGGTCACGCTGGAATCGCTGATTCCGGCGCGGCGGCTTCACTCCGCTCAGCAGATCCGCACCGCTAACTTCGTACTCCAAACAGCCGACCCAAGTGGCATCAATGCCGCAGGGCCTGGATCGAACGTCGGTCAGTCTGTGGTGTATCGCTTTGCCGGTGAAATTCTGCGCCGCGCGTGGGAGCAGACGCACGACGAAAAATATTTAGCCGCACTAGAGGAGAAGGCGGGCAAATTGTTGGAGGTACGGCCACGTTATAGCGACGATCTTTCAAACCGCATTCTCTTTTTTCGCGATACTCTGCCGCTCAACTACATTGCCATTCGTGCCGGTTCGGAGGAAGCCAAGGTTCTTTGGAAACGCGGCGAAGCGCAGGTATCCGAGGATGCGGCGCGGCTAAGGGCAATTCAAAAGGCCGATGGTTCCTGGGGCTTCCATCCAGGCGTTTCTACTCCCGATGCCCCCCATTGGAAGGATGGTTCGCAGGACCCAAAGGACGCCGACCCGGCGCCTACGGCTCTTGCTCTGAGCGCTCTGGCGTCACTTGGGTTCACCGATCGCGACGCTGCTGTAAAAAGAGGCGTCAGCGCTCTGCTGCGTATGCAGGATAGCTATGGCAGATGGAATCGAACCGCTCTCACCGGTTTCGTGACGACAGCTTATTCGCTTCATGCGCTCTCGCGTTTGTATCCGGAAACGAAAGCTCCACGAGATCCGGCGCGCTATGAGGCGCATGCTGGTGAATCGCTCATCGACACCATCGCGAGACTTCGCGAGCTTGCACAGCTTGGCCTGGAACCGGGCGACGGGCAGTTCATCGGCATGGTGATTCCGGGCGCCGCACATCCGGATCCGCAGGTGCGCTACTGGGCGCAAATTGCGCTTGGCGGGCTGCACAACGAACTCGGCATACCGGCTCAGATCAAAGGTCTGGGCGATCCCGTCAAGATGGTAAGGGAGGCCGCGCGTTGGGGGATGCGCCAGACCTTGCTCGACGACAAGGGATGGGACTACCTTTTTGCCAAGTACGATCAAGGCGACGACCTGACTCGGGAAGCGATTGCGGGTGCCCTGGTGATGCGTGCCGATGGAGTGCTCTCACGCACCGCGGCGGGCTTTCCCCGCCTTTCCGGCACCCTGGATCGAATGATGAACAAGGACCCGAACCCCGCGGTGCGAGCGTGGGCCACGCGCGCTGCATGGAATTGGTGGGTGTGGAATCCACCTGTTCGTTCGCGTTTGAATCAGGCATTTATCACCAGCCTGGAACAGCCTGAGCCAAGCGCACTTGTTGAAACGGCAAAGCGTTTTCAAACGGAGGCCTTGTTCATCGCGAACGGACACCGCGCAAACGGCAGCAAGGAACATCAATATCCGGAACTGGCGCAGTTGTTCGAAACCATTACTCAGCACCTTGACGGGAAAGCCAACCCGGAATTAGCGCGACGGATTACCGAAATTGCCGCGACTTATTACAGCATGGCCGGCGGCGACGGAGGTCCGGGTCAGATGGGGTACGTGACTCCGAAATCGGCAGAGATGGTGGGAAAGGCGGTTCTCCTTTACTGGGGTAAGGCGGAACACGAGGAGAACGAATCGGCCGTTCGGGTCTCCATTGAAGCTTCCGCAAACGCCACATGGGAACCTTTGCAAAAGAAGGTGCTGGCCTACTCGTCAAACGGCCCGGAAAATCTGCGCACGTTGGCTGCGACTTCGCTTTCCGATCCGCGCGTCATCTCCCTCCCGGGAACGCAGGAGTTCCTGGAACCTCTTGCCGGACAAATTCAGCGTGGAGCTCAGGAGCCTGAACGTCGCGCCGAATTAGCGGGCTCACTGATTAAGCTATTTTCGCGCGCCCGTTGGGACATCCCCAAGACGGAAGAGCAGCAGCGAATCTTCTATGGTCTCTTGATTCCTAGCTTTCCGGCCGAGCGCGGCAAACGGGAAGAGAACACGCGGAAACTCGACCAAATGGAGAAGGATCCACCGGATTGGTATTTGGCGCGGAGCATCGGTCAGGTGATCCACACGAATCCGGATCTTCATACGCGCGCGCTGCTGGACCGCTTCCCCATTACTTTCGCAACGCCCATGGAAGAGATGCTGTGGCTGCCCGCCATCAAGTGGCTGTTGACGTATGAAACTCCGGTGCCGAAAGTCGGTTCTGGTGAACCCGCAGTGCCCGATTCCATCACTCCGTTTCGCGATCGCGCCATCGATCTCTATCTGAAGCAGCTGGAAAGCGACGAAGTGGACCGGCGGTTACGGGTTGAAGCTCTCAACATCGCAGCGGACATGAGTGTGAATACAAATCCTCGAATTCGGCCTGTGCTGGCACGCGTCGAGCCAGGCTATGTGGAACCGGATGTTCCTGAAGTAGCCGCGATGTCGCCGGAGTGGAGGGCTAACTTTACTTACTTCCGGAACTGGGTGGCGCCGGAGATGACGCGCACCAACCGGGAAGATGAAACAGCTTGCCTGGGCTGCCACGCCGTCCCTGGCCGCGTGCCTTCCATGCCGTTGATGCCGGCAGACGACAACGGGTACTTAAGCGCGAAGAATGCGTACGCCAATTACACGACGCTGCTGGAGCGCGTAAACGAGAATGACGTTGAACAAAGTAAGCTGCTGAGAAAGCCGCTCAACGTGCAAAGTGGAAAAGAAGACGGCCACCAAGGCGGGCGCCGCTTCAACCCCGGCGACCGGGGTTACGAAATACTAAGACGCTGGGTGCTGGATTCGGCGTCGCTTAAGAAAGCAGTCCCCAGGGCGCGCTAACAGCCGGCGGGTTCTTTACTTCACGGCCACCGTTACATTGATCTGCGTGGTGACCCCGCCGATGGTGACTGCCACCATCCGATTGCCGGAAGAAAGGTTGTCCGGCAGAATTACATTAATCTGAAACAGAGTTTCAACTAGTCCAGGCACTGCGCCGGCATACAGAATCGAGCTTCCGGGGACCGTGATTCCATCGATCGCCACAGAGACGCTGCTGTCAATGGACGGGAACGGGGGCGAAGAAGTGACAACTTGGCCGGTGATGCCGGCGGGCGAAAATTGACCAGCGCCAGTGCCGTACAAAACAACGACCGCCCCGGGTGAGGCAGGGTTTGACGAGCTGTTTCTCGTCGAGTCCTGGTTGTAGATTGCACCCTGGCCGGTGCCCTGTTGGTTGTTGGTGAACAATCCCGGCGAGGACGGGCCAATCCGCAAAGGGAAGGCCGCCGATTGCGCACCGTTGTACCGCACAGTCACCTGCGTGGTTCCTGGCCCCGCGATCTCGAACGGCACAATAGCGCTGGCTTGCTGCCCGGATACATAGATGAGCGGGGCGGGCAACCCATCGAAAAGCACTTGCGCGCCCGCTAACGTTGTGCCCAGCTTTCCCGTCATAGCATCGATTTGGGCGGATACGGGTGTACCGGCGGGTCCAAGATTCTGACCGAAGATGACCACCGCTTCCCCCGCGGAGAAAGTGGCGGTGGAATAGCTGGCTGCATTTGCGATCCCGCCGATTGAAGGCGGAACGCTATTCTGAGTAAGACCCGTCACCTTGAGAACAAAGGCATCGCCCCTGAGCCGGGAGATGGTATTCGAACCTCCGAACGCGGGCTGAAACGCTCCCTGCGTCATCAGATCGGCCACGGTGAGGAGGCGCTGATCTTTAAAAACAGTGCGGGCAAGCTGGAAGGTGGCACCGTGTTTCCGGACGTCCGCATTCGCCTTAACCTCGTCCCCCCTCGAATTGAAAGTGGCGTTCGCCCACGACTCACTTTCTCATGCTGCAGGCGGTGCGGCAGACCGCTATGACGACTGTAAGAATGTAGATTGGCTTTCGGACGGCTTTCGCATTCGTATACTTTTCGAAAAGCGAATCCCGCTAAGTCATCAAAACTATTGGTCGGGGCGAGAGGATTCGAACCTCCGGCCTCCTGGTCCCGAACCAGGCGCGCTACCAGACTGCGCTACGCCCCGAATCCCTTAGTGTAAACGTTGGCTCTGCCTTATACAAGTTGCAGATGCCAATGGCATCGCGCCGATACGGTAGCATCGGAGTTTGCCGGACCCCTCCACTAGATTGCGCAGACTTCCTTCCGTGCATCAGGTTTTAGAGCGGCTTAGCACGGCAGCTCTCCGCTTTCCCCGTGATCTGATTGTTACCGAAATTCGCCTGGCGATCGAGAGGGTCCGGAACGCCTCCGGTGAGGCGGCCGATATCGATTCCACCGTGGAGGCCGCGTTGTTCCGATGGCTCGAACCCTCGCTTCGACCCGTCATCAATGCCACTGGCGTGGTTCTCCATACCAACCTGGGCCGCGCACCGCTAGGTGCTTGGCGACCCTTGCCCGGTTATTCCACTCTGGAATACGATCTCGCCACTGGCCGGCGCGGCAGACGCGATTCGCACCTGGATGCTTTATTCCAGCGCGTGCTGGGTTCGCCCGCCATTGCCGTCAATAACGGAGCCGCGGCGCTTTTCTTGGTCTTGCATGAACTGGCAAACGGTGCTGAGGTAATTGTCTCGCGCGGTGAACTGATCGAGATCGGCGACGGATTTCGCATCCCCGATATCATGCGCCGTTCGGGCGCGGTGCTGCGAGAAGTAGGTACCACGAACAAAACCCGCATCGAAGACTATCGTGAGGCAGTGACGGACAGCACCCGGCTCATCCTCCGCGTACACCCCAGCAATTTTCAGATCAGCGGATTCACGGGGCGGCCCAGCGTGGCCGAACTTGCCGGTCTTGCGCGGCAGGTGAATGTCCCCTTCCATGAAGACCTGGGCAGCGGTTGCCTGGTGGATTTGTCCGCATCCGGCATTCGCGAACCTCTGGTTCAGGATAGCCTTCGAGCGGGCGCAAATCTGGTTTCCTTTAGTGGTGACAAACTGCTGGGCGGCCCTCAAGCGGGATTGATTGCGGGAGATATGGCGTTGGTCGGCAGGCTGCGCGCGAACCCCATGTTTCGGGCCTTGCGAGTGGATAAGCTGATCGTACAGGCACTGGAGCGCACGCTTCGCGCTCTGCTGTTGGAAGACTGGGAAAGCCTGCCCGCGCTGGGCATGCTGCGCCTTACCGCGGAGCAGATTCGCATTCGGGCCGAAGCCATGGCATTGCACCTTCCCGGTGCCGTGGTGCAACCGGGCGA
>Ga0123338_10002105_pt1 | contig 18747 bp, 21 predicted proteins | sample grotaG_FD_89793 | JGI IMG/M metagenome (GOLD analysis project Ga0123338, IMG submission 89793) | Glacier valley bacterial and archeal communities from Borup Fiord, Nunavut, Canada, to study Microbial Dark Matter (Phase II) -... | ecosystem: Environmental > Aquatic > Freshwater > Ice > Glacier ...
CGCGCCGCCGCGCCCAGCAGCGCCGCCACCGGGTATCAGCATGAGGCGTCACCCGCCGGGCACGTAGGCCCGCACGTCGAAGGCCCGCACGCCAAAGGCAACGCATCCGGCGAAAGCCCTGGTGCCCCCGAAGCAGACCGCCGCCCAACCGAGCCGCCACGCGCAGCAAAAGGCTCTCAGCCCGGCCCCACCAGAGGCCCAACGCAAGGCGCCCCGCAACGCCCGTCTCCGCAACGCCCGCCAGCAGATCCCTGGCACGCCGAACCCACCCAAATCACCCCAACCGCCGCGTTCCGCCCAAGCACCGCCACCAGCGGCCCGCAGGTGTCCACGGCCCAGCCAACCCCTGCAATCCTGTTCCATCCAACCCGCCTGCGCGGCCACTGGCGTCCGCCGCCCGGCACATGACCCAATCCGCACCACCCCGCCGCACACCCCCCGGCAAAGCCCGCCACCCCCGCCCGCCGCCCGCAAGGGCGCAGCCGGCCCGCACTCCCACGCCCGCAACACCCCCGCCCCAATCAACCCCGCCCCAATCAACCCCTGTTTCCCGCCCCCGCCCGCCCATGTTATCCCGGCCCCAACCACACGGACCGGAGCCACAGGCATGAACCAGCAGACCCCCACCCCCAGCCTAGCCCGCTTCTTCTCCGCCTCCCTCGCCGACGCCGACCCCGAACTCTCCGCCGCCATCTCCGGCGAGCTGGCCCGGCAGCAAGACGGCATCGAGCTGATCGCCAGCGAGAACATCGTCTCTGCCGCCGTCCTCGAAGCCCAAGGCTCCGTCCTCACCAACAAGTACGCCGAAGGCTACCCCGGCCGCCGCTACTATGGCGGCTGCGCCCAGGTGGACGTCGCCGAGTCCCTCGCCATCGAGCGCGCGAAAGCCCTCTTCGGCTGCACCTACGCCAACGTGCAGCCCCACAGCGGTGCCCAAGCCAACCAGGCCGTTTTCCTCGCCCTCCTGCAGCCGCACGACACCATCCTCGGCATGAGCCTCGCAGCCGGCGGCCACCTCACCCACGGCGCAGCCCCGAACCTCTCCGGTAAGTGGTTCCGCGCCATCCAGTACGGCGTCATCGAAGCGACCGGCCTCCTAGACTACGACCAGCTCGAAAGCATGGCCCGTGCCGAACGTCCAAAACTCATCATCGCCGGCGGCTCCGCCTACCCCCGCATCATAGACTTCGCCCGCATCCGCCGCGTGGCCGACGAAGTCGGTGCTGTTCATGGTGGACATGGCCCACTTCTCCGGCCTCGTCGCCGCCGGGGTCTATCCCTCGCCCCTGCCGCACGCCCACGTCGTCACCACCACCACCCACAAGACCCTGCGTGGCCCCCGCGGCGGCATGATCCTCTCCAACGACGACGCGCTGGGCAAGAAGTTCAACTCCGCCGTCTTCCCCGGCCTGCAAGGCGGCCCCCTCATGCACGTCATCGCCGCCAAGGCCGTCGCCTTCGGCGAGGCCCTGCGCCCCGAGTTCCGCACCTACCAGCGCGCCGTCGTGGACAACGCCCGCATGCTCGCCGAAACCCTCATGCAGCAGGGCTGCGACATCGTCACCGGCGGCACCGACAGCCACCTCATGCTGGTGGACCTCCGCCCCAAGCGCGTCACCGGCAAGGCCGCCGAGGCCAGCCTGGAGCGCGCCCACATGACCGCCAACAAGAACGCCATCCCCTTCGACCCGGAAAAGCCCGCCATCACCTCCGGCGTCCGCCTCGGCACCCCCGCCGCCACCACCCGCGGCTTCGGCCTGGCCGAGTTCCGCGAGGTCGGCCTGATGATCGGCGAGGTCCTGGACGGCCTCGCCCGCTCCAACGACGGCTCCAACGACCTGGCCGAGCAAGCCGTCGCCGCCCGCGTCCAGGCCATGTGCGCCCGCTTCCCCATCTACACCGGCGCGCGCCTCGGCGGCGGGGCGCACCTGCAGGGGTGACCCCGCGTGCGCTGCCCCTTCTGCGGCGGGGATGACACCGGCGTGAAGGACAGCCGGCCCGCCGACGACGGGTCGGCCATCCGCCGCCGCCGCTTCTGCGGCGGCTGCGGCCAGCGCTTCACCACGATCGAGCGCGTCCAGCTCCGCGACCTCACAGTGGTCAAGAACGACGGCCGCCGCGTCCCCTTCGACCGCGACAAGCTCGCCCGCTCCATCCGCATCGCCCTCCGCAAGCGCCCCGTCCAGGACGAACGGATCGAGCGCATCGTCACCGGCATCGTCCGCCAACTCGAATCCACCGGCGAAGCCGACATCCCCACCACCCAACTCGGCGAACTCGTCATGGAAACCCTGAAAGAAGTGGACGCCGTCGCCTACGTCCGCTTCGCCAGCGTCTACCGCGACTTCCGCGAAGCCAAGGACTTCGAGGCCTTCCTCGGCTCCCTCGAAGAACCCACATGACCCCGCATGAACGGCCACCCTCACACGCAACCCACCCCCGCCCAGACGACGGCCACCGCACAGGGCACGGCCATGGGTGACCACACCAACACGCAAGCCACCCCCGCCCAAACAACGGCCACCGCATCAAGCATGGCAACGGATCACGGCCACACTCAAGCCGCCCTCGGTCAGATAGCAGCCACCGCATCCGGCACGGCGATGGATGACGGCCACACGCAAGCCACCCCCGCCCAGACAACGGCCACCGCATCAAGCATGGCAACGGATCATGGCCACACTCAAGCCGCCCCTGGTCAGATAACGGCCATCGCATCCGGCAAGGCCACAGATGACAGCCACCCCGTACCAGCCGCCGTCGGCCAGATGGCGGCCACCACACCGGGCAAGGCGACGGATGATAGCCATTTCATGCAGGCCACCCTCGCCCAGACGACCGCCACCACATCGGGCACGGCCATAGATGGCCACCACCACATGCAAGCCGCCCTGGCCCTCGCCCGCCGCGGCCTAGGCGCAACCTGGCCCAACCCCTCCGTCGGCTGCATCCTCGTCCGCAACGGCCGCGTCGTCGGCCGCGGCACCACCGCCCCCGGCGGACGCCCCCACGCCGAAACCATCGCCCTCGCCATGGCCGGCCCCGCCGCACAAGGTGCCACAGCCTACGTGACCCTCGAACCCTGCAGCCACCACGGCCAGACCCCCCCCTGCGCCGATGCCCTGATCGCCGCCGGCATCACCCGCGTCGTCATCGCCGCCCCCGACCCCGATCCCCGCGTGAACGGCGCCGGCCTCGCCCGCCTCCGCGCCGCCGGCATTGAAGTCATCACCGGCCTGCTCGCCGTCGAAGCCGACTCCCAGCAAGCCGGTTTCCTCAGCCGCATCCGCAACGGCCGGCCCATGGTCACGCTAAAGCTCGCCACCACGCTCGACGGCCGCATCGCCACCAGCACCGGCGCCAGCCAATGGATCACCGGCCCCGACGCCCGCCGCGCCGCCCACGCCCTCCGCGGCCGGCACGACGCCGTGATGGTCGGCATCGGCACCGTCCTCGCCGACGACCCCGACCTCACCTGCCGCATCCCCGGCTTCCGCCGCACCCCACTCATCCGCATTATCCTGGACAGCACCCTCCGCACCCCCCCAACCGCCCGCCTCATCACGACCGCCGCAGAGACGCCAACCTGGATCATCCACGGCAGCAACGCCCCCACTTCCCGCCAAGTCCCGTTGCAGCAGTCCGGCGTAAGGCTAATCCCAACCCACACACCACGCGTGGACCTGCCCGCCGCCCTGCAAGCCCTCGGCGCCGCCGGCCTAACCCGCGTGCTGGCGGAGGGCGGGGCAGGGGTCGCCGCCGCCCTCGCAGCCGCCGGCCTGGTGGACCGCATCGCCTGGTTTCACGCCCCCACCCTGATCGGCGGCGACGGCCTGCCAGCGGTCCAGCCCTTCGGCACGGCCACCCTGGACGGGATGCCCCGCTTCACCCGCACCTCCGCGCGCACCCTAGGCGACGACATGCTGACCGAATTGCAGGCTGCCTGATGTTCACCGGCATCATCACCGCCATAGGCGCCGTCCGCACCATCCAGCCCACCGGCGCCGGCCAAGACATGCACGTGGTCATCGCCGCCCCCTGGCCCGACACCGCCAGCATCGCCGTCGGTGCCTCTGTCGCCTGCGGCGGCTGCTGCCTGACCGCGGTCGAGGTCGGCCCGGACTGGTTCGCCGTGGACGTTTCCGGCGAGACCCTCTCCAAGACCAAGTTGGGCGCCTGGGCGTCCGGCACCCGCATGAACCTGGAACGCTCCCTCCGCATGGGCGATGAACTCGGCGGCCATCTCGTCTCCGGCCACGTGGACGGCCTGGGCCAGGTCCGCTCCGTCACGCCGGAAAACGGCTCCTGGCGCGTCCAGGTCGAGGCCCCGCACGACCTCGCCCGCTTCATCGCCCAAAAAGGCAGCGTGTCCCTCGATGGCGTCTCCCTGACCGTCAACCAGGTCGAGGACACCACCTTCGGCGTCAACATCATCCCCCACACCTGGACCGTCACCACCCTCGGCCAGCTCCAGCCCGGCGACCCCGTCCACATCGAGATCGACATGCTCGCCCGCTACGTCGCGCGCCTGCAGGAGGCGACATGAAGGCTGCTACCCTCTCCGACTATCTCGCCCCCGCCGCCGACCTCATCGAGGAAGCCCGGGCTGGCCGCATGTTCATCCTCGTGGACGACGAGGACCGCGAGAACGAGGGCGACCTCGTCATCCCCGCCCAGTTCGCCACTCCCGACGCCATCAACTTCATGGCCCGGCACGCCCGCGGCCTCATCTGCCTCGCCATGACCCGGCAGCGCGTCGAGCAGCTCGCCCTCCCGCTCATGAGCCAGAGCAACCGCACCCGCCACCACACCGCCTTCACCGTCAGCATCGAGGCACGGGACGGTGTCACCACCGGCATCTCCGCCGCCGACCGCGCCCGCACCATTGGCGTCGCCATCAACCCCGAAACCGGGCGCGACGGCATCGTCACCCCCGGCCACGTCTTTCCCTTGGTGGCCCGCGAAGGCGGCACCCTGGTCCGCGCCGGCCATACCGAGGCCGCGGTGGACATCGCCCGCCTGGCCGGCCTCAACCCGTCCGGCGTGATTTGCGAGATCATGAACGACGACGGCACCATGGCCCGGCTGCCCGAGCTATGCGCCTTCGCGCAGCACCACAATCTCAAGCTCGGCACCATCGCCGACCTGATCGCCCACCGCCGCCGCACGGAAAAACTGGTCAAACGCGTCGAGCAAGCCACCGTCACCCACGCCGTCGGCGGCGAGTGGCGCCTGATGGTTTACGCCACGACCTTCGACTATGCCGAGCACGTCGTGATGGCCAAGGGCGACCTGTCCGGCCCGCTGCCGCCGCTGGTCCGCATGCACGCCGTGGACCTGGTAGGCGACATCATCGCCAGCCCGGCCTTCTCCGCCCTGCACGGCTCCATGCGCATGATCGCCGACGCCGGGCGTGGCGCGGTGGTGCTGATCCGGGATACAAGGCCGACCGCGGTGTCCGAGCGGGTGCGCGCCATGTCCGCCAGCCCGCGGCCTGGCGGCTTCTTGCGGGACTACGGCATCGGCGCGCAGATCCTTACGGACCTCGGCGTGCATGACATGGTGTTGCTGACGAACACGCGCCGCACCGTGGTGGGGCTGGAAGGCTACGGCTTGAACATTATCGAACACCGGCACATCGCGGACGCCGACGGCACGGCCGGGGAATGAGTACGGTTGACGCCCCGCTGCCGTCCGCGCCCGCGGTGCCCGGCCCGGCGCCGCGCATCTTGCTGGTCCGCGCGCCCTATTACCGGGACGTGGTGGACGGCATGACCGCCGGCGCCCGCCGCATACTGGCCGACGCCGGCGCCACCCACGACACCCTGGACGTGGCCGGCGCATTCGAACTCGCGCAAGCCATCCGCCTCGTCTTGCGCGGTGCCGGGGGCTTCGACGGCTACGTGGCGCTCGGCTGCATCGTGCGTGGCGAGACCGACCACTACGACCATATCTGCCGCGAGAGCATCGCAGGGCTGATGCACGTGGCCCTGCAATATGGGATCGCGCTGGGCACCGGGCTGCTGACGGTCCACGACGTGGCGCAAGCCGTCGCCCGGTCCCGCCAGGATGGCCACAACAAGGGGGCCGAGGCTGCCGCGGCGGCGCTGACCCAGGTCGCAGTTATGCGCCGGATGGGAGCCGTCTGATGGCACAGCGACCCAGGCCACAAGGCCGCCCCCGTACCGCCTCCCGCGTCGCCGCCGTCCAGGCGCTGTTCCAAAGCGAGCAGAACACCGAGACCGCCGAAACCGTCATAGACCAGTTCGTCCGCCATCGCCTCGGCGGCCTGCCCGGCCCGGAGCACCTGGGCGGCGGCGGCTTCGAGGAAGGGCGTGTGCCCGACGCGCACGTGCCCCTGTTCAACCGGATCGTACGGACCGCTGTGCTGGAGCAGGATCGGCTGGATAAGCTGATCGCCGCGGCCCTGCCAGCCGAATGGCCGATGGCCCGGCTGGACCCGGTCATGCGCGCCCTGCTCCGCGCCGCCGGGGCCGAGCTGTCTATGCAAGACGGCCCGCCGCCCCGTGTGGTCATCAACGAATACCTGGACGTGGCGCACGGCTTCTTCACGGGGGAGGAGCCGCGCATGGTCAACGGCATGCTCGACCGCCTGGCGCGCGAGCTGCGTCCCGGCGAGTTTTCCGCGGACGCCGCGCAGCCCGCGTGAGGGCGGCCAAATGGCACCAGCGACATGACGAAGCCGCCGGCGGAGTTCGGCTTGATCGCCCGTCACTTCCGCCCCCTGGCAGGGGAGGGCAGTTTAGGCCTGCTGGATGATGCCGCCCTGATGACGCCGCCTCCGGGCCGACAGCTTGTGCTAACGGCCGATGCGATGGTCGAGGGTGTGCATTTTCTGCCTGACGACCCGCCTGACACAATTGGGCGCAAGTTGCTGCGTGTGAACCTCTCGGACCTGGCGGCCATGGCGGCGGCACCCCTGGCCTACCTGCTGACCGTTTCGGCCCCGCGCGGCACCCCGGACAGGTGGTTTGCGGCGTTCGCAACCGGGTTGGCCGTGGACCAGGCACTATTCGGGATCAGCCTATTGGGCGGGGACACGACTAGCACGCCAGGGCCCGTGTCCTTGACCCTGACCTGCATCGGCCATGTCGCGCCGGGACAGGCGCTGCGTCGGGCCGGTGCATCGGTAGGGGACGAGATTTGGGTCACAGGCACTATTGGTGATGGCGCGCTCGGGCTGGCCGCGTTGCAGGAGCGGTTGCCTGACCCAGACGGGTCGCTGGCGGTGCGCTACCGTCTGCCGCAGCCGAGGTTGGGCCTGGCGCTGCACGGTATCGCATCGGCCGGAATGGACGTGTCTGACGGTCTTGTGCAAGACCTTGGCCACCTCTGCCGTCTAGCTGGGCTAGGCGCACGGGTCGAGGCAACGCGGGTGCCTCTGTCGCCAGCCGCCGCAGCAGCCGGTCCAGCGTGGCGCAAGGCTTGCCTTACCGGCGGCGACGACTACGAGCTTCTGCTAGCCGTGCCGCCGTGCCGCGCCGCCGCACTGCAACGACTGGCCGAAGCAGCCGGAATAGCTATTACGCGCATCGGCGCTTTCGTGCCCGGCGAAGGCGTGCTGATCTTAGACGAATACGGCGCGCCGGTCGTGCTGGATAGCCCAGGCTGGAGCCACTTCTAGCCGTGACGCCAGACTGGCCAGCACGGCGTCAAAGGCCGGGATCGCTGGACGCGCCGCTGCCGCCAGGCGTTTTTCCAGTACCGCCGCCACCGGTATTGAACTTACCCACGTTGTCGAGCAGTTGCTGCAAGAACGACGCTTCGCTCCCAGGGGACGGCGTGGCCCGGGCAACGACCGACACGTCCCGGCCATCGTCCTTGCTCAGCTTCTTTACCCCGCGCAGCACGCCCCCTGCATCGAACGTCAGCACCACCACATCCTGCTGCACGATACCGGGCATACGGGCGACGCGGGTGCGGGTGGTCTCGCCGATGTAGATCCAGGTGTTGTCATCGAACGTCGCCTTGGCTGTCGGCGACCCAAGGAGCGAGGTTGCATCTGCCCGCGTTGACGTGCCCGGCACCAGCTCCTTGAGCTGGTCATCGTCCACGCGGTTGCCGCGAAGCTGCCTCGGCGCTTCCACGATGCTGCATGCAGACAGCAGCAGGGCAAGTGGAATGAGAAGGGTGATTGAGCGCACGGCGTTGCCTCTAGTAGGGGCCGGGCAGCAGGCCGCATTGATAGCAACGTCGGGCTGCCCATTTGCCAGGGACGTGTCACGCAGCTGTTGCCGTGTCAAATGAAACGCACTGGCGGGTCGGGCCGGTTCACAAGGTCGAGGGTCGCATGGGCTTGTTAAACCTGTTCAACCGCAAGCCGTATGAGCGCGCCGGTTTCGAGCTTTACACGGCGTCCGTGCGCGCGGCCCGCGACCCCTACTTCTTCCAGGCCCTTGGGGTTCCCGACACGCTGGACGGGCGGTTCGACATGGTTGGGCTACTGGTGTTCCTCGTGGTGGACCGGCTTCACGCCGCGTCGGCAGAGGGCAAAAAGCTGGCGCAGGCGGTGTTCGACGCGATGTTCCTGGACATGGACATCAACCTCCGTGAGATCGGCATCAGCGACATGCGGGTTGCCAAGAGCGTGCGCGACATGTGGGAAGCGTTCAACGGCCGCTCCGCCGCCTACGCCGCCGCCCTGGCATCGGGTGATATCGAGGCGCTTGCAACTACCATCGCCCGCAACGTCTGGCGTGGGCGCGATCCGGACGAGTCCTCCCGCATCCTGGCGCGGCTGGTGGTGGCGCAGCAGCGCCACCTTGCCGCACACCCGGTGGACGGATTGTTCAAGGGCCAACCGGGTTTCCTGCCCACAGCTCAGGCAGTGGCATGATCTCGGAGGTGCATCGCTCTATGGCACTGGACCGGGTGGGGCAGGATGGCACGACAGCCCTCGTCCTGGCCGACCCGGCGGAACTGCCCGCCGTTGCCGCCCGCCTCGGCGTCCCGGCCATCCACGCGCTGCGCTGCGATTTCCGGCTGCGGCGCATCGGCGGCAGCGTCGTCGAAGGGCAGGGCGAGTTGACCGCCAGCTTAACCCAGACCTGCGTGGTGTCCCTGGAAGACTTCGACAGCTTCGTGGAGGACGCCTTCACGGTCCACTTCGTGCCGGCCGGGACCGAGGATGAGGATTCGGAACCGGACGCACCGGACCAGATCCCATTCGAAGGATCTGCCATTGACCTCGGCGAGGCGGCGGTCGAACAACTTGCCCTTGCCCTCGACCCCTATCCGCGCAAGCCCGGTGCAGCGCTGGCGGCAGACGCGCTGGACACGCCGGCTGGCGCGTTCGCAGGGTTGGCGGCGTTGCGCACCCGCCAATAGCGCGGCATTGGCCGTGCTTGCAGGGGCAGGGTGGGTCTGCTAGATGCCGCGTCTTACTCGCATCCAGCAGTGCCGCCGCCGCCTTTGCGGCCCGCGTGCCAGTCTAGCCCGGAGAGGGGCGTTTCCATGGCTGTTCCCAAGAAGAAAACCTCCCCGTCACGCCGCGGGATGCGCCGAAGCCATGATGCGCTAAGGACGGAGGCCCATGCCGAATGCTCGAACTGTGGGGAGCTGAAGCGGCCGCATCACCTGTGCAGCCACTGTGGCCACTATGATGGCCGTGAGGTTGTAGCTGCTGGCAAGGCGCTCAAGGGCGCGGTCCGCGTCTGACCGCGTCCAGCGCGGCAGTACGCCACCAGTTCCGGACGACACACCCGTGACAGCGCCGTTCACCTTGGCGGTGGATGCCATGGGCGGCGACCATGCGCCCGAAGTAGTGCTGGATGGCCTGGCCATCGCTGCCGAGCGCCATCCCGCCGCCCGCTTCCTATTGGTCGGCGACGAGAGCCGGCTTGCACCCATGGTAGCCCTCCGGAAGCGCGTGCAAGCGTCCTGCACGGTCCGCCACGCCCCGGCTGTTGTGGGCAGCGACATGAAGCCAACGGCGGCGTTGCGCATCCGTGGGTCCTCAATGCGGGTCGCTATAGACGCCGTCGCGGCTGGGGAGGCATCGGGCGTTGTCTCGGCCGGCAATACCGGCGCGCTGTTGGCTCTGGCCAAGATACTCATCAAGACCCTGCCCGGCATTGACCGGCCAGCCATGGCCGCCATCGCTCCGTCCGCCCGCGGCGACGTCGTCATGCTGGACCTGGGCGCCAACGTGCACTGCGACGTGCGGAACTTGGTCGAGTTCGCCATCATGGGCGACGTCTTTGCACGCACTGTCCTGGGCCTGCCGGCCCCGACCATCGGACTGCTGAACGTCGGGAGCGAGCAGTTGAAGGGCGACGAGCGGGTCCGTCAAGCCGCCGAGATGCTACGCCGCAGCCATATCGCCCCGCAGTTCCACGGTTTCGTAGAAGGCGACGACATTGCCGCCGGGACAACCGACGTGATCGTAACCGACGGGTTCACGGGTAACGTCGCACTGAAAACCGGAGAGGGCGCGCTGCGGCTAGTTGGCGACCTTCTGAAGCAGATCTTCAGCAGCAGTCCAATGGCCAAGCTGGCCTACCTGCTTGTCCGGCCCGGCCTGGACCGCATGAGGACGTGGCTGGACCCCCGCCGCTATAACGGCGCCGTCATGCTCGGTCTGAACGGCGTCGTTGTGAAGTCGCATGGCGGTACGGATGCCGAGGGCTTTGCGCACGCGATGGACGTCGCGATGGACATGGTTGTGCATGGCTTCAATGAGAAGATCCGCGACGGGCTGGCGCGCATCGAGGCACTGCGCCTGGCCGGGCGTGACGCCCAGCTTGCGGTGGCGGGCTGACCATTGAGCGGCGGCGGGATTGGGCCACGCAGCGTCGTCGCAGGCCTGGGTGCCTACCTGCCGGAGCGCGTGGTCTCCAACGACGAGTTGTCGCTCCGGGTTGATACGACGGACGCCTGGATTCAGGAGCGGACCGGTATATGCCAGCGCCACATGGCGGCTCCCCACGAGACTTGTGCCTACATGGGCGCCCGGGCCGCCGCTGCTGCCCTTGCAGATGCCGGCTGCACAGCGGCCGACGTTGATGCAGTGATCTTGGCCACCAGCACCCCGGACCAGGCGTTTCCTGCCAGCGCGTTGCGCGTCCAGGCCGAGTTGGGCATTCGGCGCGGCTTTGGCTTCGACCTTTCCGCGGCGTGCAGCGGCTTCGTGTATGCGCTTTCAATTGCGGACGGCATGATGCGGGCCGGCCAGGCCACCGGCGTGCTGGTCATCGGCAGCGAGGTTTACTCCCGCATTATGAACTGGGCGGACCGCGGCACCTGCGTGCTGTTTGGGGACGGAGCCGGTGCCGCCTTCGTGCGCTTAGCAGAGGCCGGAGACGCCAACCGGGGTATTCTGTCCACTCACCTCCATGCCGACGGTACGCTGGGCGACCTGCTCTATGTGGACGGAGCCGTCGGACAAGCGGCCCGGCCGGGCCACCTCGTGATGAATGGGCGGGAGGTGTTCCGCCATGCTGTCACGAAGCTGGCCAGCGTGGTGGACGAGGCGTTGCAGGCAAACGGCTTGCAGCATGGCGACGTGGACTGGCTGGTGCCGCACCAGGCCAACCGCCGCATCATTGATGCAATGGGCCGCAAGCTCGGTCTGCCGCCGGAGCGCGTGATTGTCACGGTGGACCGGCACGCCAATACCTCTGCCGCATCCATCCCGTTGGCGATGGCGGAGGCCTATGGCGACGGCCGCATACGGCGCGGCGACTTGGTGCTCATGGAGGCGCTGGGCGGCGGGATGACCTGGGGCGCGGCATTGATCCGGTTGTAGATCGCAATTAACAAAGCATTGTTTTCAGCACCTTCGCTTGACGCCCTGCTGCACTGGACTTAGCGTGCGGCCATGAACACCGTAACGCGCGCGCAACTGGCTGAGACTATCTATGCCCAGGTCGGCCTATCCCGCAACGACTCGGCCGAGCTGCTGGAAACGGTGCTGGATCGGGTGTCGGCCGCGCTGGAGGCGGGTGACTCCGTGAAGATCAGCGGCTTCGGCACTTTCTCGATCCGTCAGAAGGGCCGTCGGATCGGGCGCAATCCGAAGACCGGGGTGGAGGTGCCGATCCTGCCGCGCCGCGTGCTGACTTTCCGGCCCAGCCAGGTCTTAAAGGCACATGTGAACGGCACTGCCCTACCGACCGGGGCCGACGCGGCCGATGACGGGGCCGAGGCATGAGCGACGGCGTGGACCCCGCGCCCGATGATCTTGATGACGACCTGCCTCCGGCCCCGGACGGCGCACGTCCTCGTGCCAAAAAGGCGCCAAACGCGTTCCGTACTATCAGCGAGGTCGCGGACGATCTGCATATCCCGCAGCATGTCTTGCGGTTCTGGGAAACCAAGTTTCCGCAGATCAAGCCACTGAAGCGCGGCGGCGGCCGGCGCTACTATCGGCCCGACGACATCCAGCTTCTCCGGCGGATCTCGGACCTGCTTTATATCCAGGGTTACACCATCAAGGGCGTCCAGCGCCTCCTACGGGAAGGTGGGGGACTGCTGGCGGACAACATCCCGCCTGCCACCGCTGCCGAGCGTGCTGCTGCCGAGGTGGAGCGCTTAACTGCGGCAGAGCCGGCACCTGATTTTGCAGCCGAGCCGTCCGTTGCAGAGGCCGAGCGCCTGCGGGGCATTCTGCGATATGCCCTGGACGAACTGGTAAGCCTGCGGGCTCAACTCGGACGATCCTAACTCTCCCTTCGGATACTGAAGCAGTGCGTTGCGGTAGCTGCCGCACCCTGCTAAACCCTGGGTCGCAGTCGGAGCGTGGCGCAGCCTGGTAGCGCACTTGTCTGGGGGACAAGGGGTCGTGGGTTCGAATCCCGCCGCTCCGACCAGCTTCACGCGAGTTGAAGGAAACTCGTTTTAGCCCGGGACTAGTATTGTAACAACCGCCTGCGCCGCGACGCCCTCTTCCCGCCCGGTAAATCCCAGCCGTTCCGTCGTCGTCGCCTTGACCGACACAAGCCCGGCCGCCACACCCATCAGCTCCGCAATCCGGGCCTCCATCGCCGCGGCGTGCGGCGCGATCTTCGGGCGCTCGCAGATCAGGGTCACGTCCGCGTTGGCCAGCCGGCCGCCGCGCGCAGCAATCCGCCCGGCGGCGTGCGTCAAGAACCGTGCGCTGTCCGCATCCTTCCAAGTCGCCTCGGTCGGCGGGAAGTGCCGCCCGATGTCGCCCTCTGCCAAGGCACCGTAGATCGCGTCGCATAGCGCGTGCAGCCCCACATCGGCGTCGGAGTGCCCGGCCAGCCCTCGCGGATGCGGCACGGTTATGCCGCACAGCACCAGTGGACGCCCGGCCTCCAGCACGTGCACGTCGAAGCCGGTGCCGACACGCGGCACCAAGGTGGGCAGCAGCAGTCGTTCCAGGCGCACCAGGTCCTCCGGATAGGTCAGCTTAATGTTGTCCTCGCTGCCGGGGACAAGGCCCACCGGCAGGCCGGCTTGCTCCAGCAACGCGGCGTCGTCCGTAGCGCCGGGGCTGGCAGTCCGGTGCAGGTCCAGCAAGGTGCCGAACCGGAACGCCTGCGGCGTCTGCGCGCGATAAAGCCCCTGGCGCGGCACGGTTTGGCCGATCAGACCGTCCTTGCCGCGCTTCAACGTGTCGGCCACAGGCACTGCCGGTATGGCGCCGTGCAGCCGGTCCAGCGCCGCAACCAGGGCTGCCACCGTGCCCGGCGGGATCAACGGCCGGGCTGCGTCATGGACCAGCACCAGGTCAGGCGCATAGGGAACCAACGCTTCCAACCCGGCGCGCACGCTGTCCTGACGCTCTGCACCGCCAGGCACGGGGGGCAGGTGGTCCAGCCCAGCCAGCACCGGCCGGAGCTGCGCGGGGTCGCCGACCGCCTGCAAGAGGTGGACATGCGGCATGAGCGCCTCGGCCGCCCAGCGCAGCACGGGGACGCCGCCAATGCGGGCATATTGCTTCGGCTCGGCGCCGCCGAAGCGTTGCCCGGACCCAGCGGCGACAAGAAGGGCTGCGATGTGCATGGCGTGCATTGGCCAGCCGCACGGCGCGCCGTCAACCCGCACCGCGCCGCCGTGCAGACGATGATTGCGCACCGGCCATCCAGGCTCTACTTTGCCCAAATCATGGGCAACCCGGAAAACACACCCAAGCTCGCCCCGATCCTGCTGGGGGAGGGCGCGTATGCCGTCCGCCTGGACGTTCCAGTTATCTTGGCACCTATGTCCGGCGTCACGGACCTTCCGTTCCGCCGCCTGGCCAAGCAGCAAGGCGCTGGGCTGGTGGTGTCAGAGATGATCGCGTCGTGGGCCATGGTACGGGAAAACCGGGCGACGCTCCGCATGGCGGAGGTGGACGGTTGCGGCGGTCCCAGCGCCGTGCAACTGGCCGGGTGCGAGCCTGCTGCCATGGCGGAGGCCGCCCGCATCGCCGTTGGCCACGGCGCCGACCTGGTGGACATAAACTTTGGCTGTCCGGTCAAAAAGGTCGCCATCGGCCAGGCGGCCGGCAGCGCACTGATGCGGGACGAGGCTGCAGCCGCCCGCATCCTTGAGGCGACCGTCCGCGCCGTCCCCGTACCCGTGACCCTGAAGATGCGCATGGGCTGGGACCACGCCAACCTGAACGCCCCGGCGCTCGCGCGCATTGCCGAGGAGTCCGGCATACGCATGGTTACGGTTCACGGCCGCACCCGGCAGCAGTTCTACACTGGCAGCGCCGACTGGCGCTTCATCGCCGGGGTGAAGGCTGCGGTGCGGCTGCCAGTGATCGCCAACGGTGACATCCTGACGGAAGACGATGCCGCCGAGGCCCTGCGCCAGTCCGGTGCGGACGGTGTGATGATCGGACGCGGCTGCTACGGCCGCCCCTGGTTCCCGGCCCAGGTCGCCCGTTTCCTGAGCACCGGCCAGCGCGGAACCGAGCCGTCGCTCGTTGCGCAAAAGGCGACTATGATGGAGCACTACCGGGCCATGCTGAGCCACTTCGGCACGGATGCCGGCGTGCGCCTGGCCCGCAAGCACCTGAGCTGGTACTCCCGCGGCCTGTTTGGGTCGGCCGAGTTCCGCTCCGCCGTCATGCGCACGGCCGACCCGGATGCCGTCGTGGCGTTGGTGGACGGCTTCTTTGACCCGTTGATCGCGCGCGGCGCTGCTCGCACGCCGGAGGCCATGGCCGCATGAAGGCAGCTATCGCCCGCGGCCGGCTCAAGCTGGTCGAAAAGCTGACGCCGCGGGCCGTCCCGCCGGAGGTTGACGCCCATGCCGTCCTGGGTGCGCTGCCAATTCCGGTGGTGCTGCTGGACGCCGGGGACCGGTTCCGCTTTGCCAACCAGGCGGCCGAGCAGTTCCTGGGCCTGTCCATGCTGCAACTTGGCAACATGACGCTGTCCTCGCTGGTGCCGCCAGACAATCCGATTTTCCTCTTGCTGGCGCAGGCGCGCCGGCAGGGCAGCACGATCTCCGACCACGACCTGACGCTGGAAAGCCCGCGGCTGCACAAGTCCGGCATTACCGTGCAGGCGGCCCCGTTGGTGGAGGAACCGGGCTGCATCCTGCTGACCCTGCAGGACAGCAGCGCCGCCCGCGCGCTGGACCGGCAAATGGCGTTCCGCGGTGCGGCCCGCAGCGTCACCGGCATGTCCGCAATCCTGGCGCATGAGATCAAGAACCCCTTGTCCGGCATACGTGGTGCGGCACAGTTGCTGGAGGCCAGCGTCGCCGATCCGGACCGGGAACTGACCGTGCTGATCCGTGACGAGGCCGACCGGATACGCGACTTGGTGGACCGGATGGAGATGTTCGGCGACCGCCCGGTCGAGCGGCGTGCGGTCAACATCCATCGCGTGCTGGACCATGTTCGCCGGCTGGCCGGAAGCGGCTTCGCAGCCCACCTGCGGATCACGGAAAGCTATGATCCATCCCTGCCGCCGGCCTGGGTCAACCGGGACCAGCTCGTGCAGGTGCTGCTCAACTTGGTCAAGAATGCCGCGGAGGCCATCACGGACGACCCAGAACTGACCCACCGGGGCGGCGGAGAGATCGTCCTCGCGACCGCCTACCAGCACGGCATGAAGCTCGCCGTGGCCGGCAGCCCTCACCGTGTGGACCTGCCGCTGGTCGTGACCGTACGGGACAACGGGCCGGGCATCCCGGACGACATGCGCCCGCATCTGTTCGAGCCGTTCGTGACCAGCAAGCCCGCCGGCAACGGCCTGGGTCTTGCACTCGTCGCCAAGATCGTCGGCGACCACGGCGGGCTGATCGAGGTGGACAGCCGGCCTGGGCGCACCGAGTTCCGCCTTTCCCTGCCCGTCATGACCGAGGCTGAAGCCGACGTGACCTGATGGGCGCGCGCCGAAAGTGACCCGATGACACCGCCGACCGTCCTTGTGGCCGACGATGACCGCTCGATACGAACCGTCCTGACGCAGGCGCTGGGCCGAAGCGGCTACCAGGTGCGCTGCACTGGAAACGCCGCGACCCTGTGGCGCTGGGTTGAAGACGGGGAGGGCGACCTGGTCATTACCGATGTCGTCATGCCGGATGAGAACGGGCTGGACCTGATCCTGCGTATCAAGCGCATCCGCCCGGAGCTGCGGGTCGTGGTGATGAGCGCGCAATCCACCCTGATGACCGCCGTAAAGGCGGCGCAGCGCGGCGCCTTCGAGTATCTGCCAAAGCCGTTCGACCTGAAGGAGCTGCTGAACGTCGTCGCCCGCGCGCTGGCAGCTTCGCCTGCCGCTCCGGATGCCGAAGCCGCCGAGCCGAAGGACGCGGAGGAGCGGTTGCCCCTGATCGGCCGCAGCATGGCGATGCAGGAGATCTACCGCAGCATCGCGCGTCTGACGACTACGGACCTGACCGTCATGGTCAACGGCGAGTCCGGCACCGGCAAGGAGCTAGTGGCGCGCGCGCTGCACGACTACGGCCGCCGCCGCAGCGGCCCATTCGTTGCCATCAACATGGCCGCAATCCCGCGCGAGCTGATCGAAAGCGAGTTGTTCGGCCATGAGCGCGGTGCTTTCACCGGCGCACTGAACCGCGCCCAGGGCCGGTTCGAGCAGGCAGCCGGGGGCACGCTGTTCCTCGATGAAATCGGCGACATGCCGTCCGAGGCGCAGACCCGCCTGCTGCGCGTGCTGCAGGAGGGCGAGTTCACCACTGTCGGCGGGCGCCAGCCGATCCGTGCCAACGTGCGCATCGTCGCGGCGACGCACCGGGATCTGCGCCAAGCCATACGTGCCGGGCACTTCCGCGAGGACCTGTTCTACCGCTTGAACGTCGTGCCCATCCGCCTGCCGCCGCTGCGGGAGCGGCTGGAGGACATACCAGTCCTAGCCCGGCACTTCCTGGACAAGGCGCGGGACAGCGGGCTGCAGACCAAGACGCTCGACGCTGCCGCGCTGGACCGCCTGCGCCAGCACCGCTGGCCCGGCAACGTCCGGGAGCTTGAGAACCTGATGCGGCGCCTGGCCGCCCTTTATCCGCAGGAAACGATCGGCGAGGAGGTGATCTCCAGCGAACTGCACGAGACCGGCCTGGACGACGGCCACGCCCCGTCTGGCATCGGGCCGGAGCCGCTGGCCCTTGCGGTCGAGCGCCACATCCGCACTTTCCTGGCGGCCAGCCGGGACGGGATGCCGATGCGCGACATCTACGACCAGGTCATTGCGGAGGTCGAGCGGCCGCTGATCCAGATGACCTTGTCGGCCACCCGCGGCAACCAGATCAAGGCTGCCGCCATGCTGGGCCTGAACCGCAACACCCTGCGCAAGAAAATCCGGGACTTGGACATCCCCGTCGTGCGCGGGATCGGCTAGGCCCGGCTGTGAACGCCCAAACTAAGCGGTCTGACCTGCAAGCGCCCGTTCCGCGGCGTTCGGTCATGCGGCGGGCGCTGGACGCCCTTCTTGGCAAATTCGTGACCCTGCTGCTGGCCTGCACGGCGCTGATGCTCGTGATTGCAACGTTCGTGCTGTTGTCGGGCGGCGTACCCCTGACGCTGCGGCCCAACGTGATGTTTGGCCTGGTGCTGGCCAACTTGGTGGTGCTGTTGCTGCTGGGCGCCGTGCTGGCCGGACGGCTGACCCGGGTTTGGGTGGAACGCCGCCGCGGCTCCGCAGGCTCCCGCCTGCATGTGCGGCTGGTGATGATGTTCAGCGTCGTCGCTGTCACGCCGACGATCGTGCTGGCGGTGATGGCGACGGCGTTCTTCAACCTTGGCATCCAGTCCTGGTTCAACGACCGCGTCCGCACTGCGTTGAACGAGGGGTTGGAAGCCTCCCGCGGCTACCTGGAAGAGCACCGCAACAACATCCGCAGCGACGCGGCGACCATGGCGATCGCCCTGTCCAACCTGGGACCGAGCCTGCAACAGGACCCGTTCACGTTCAGGCAAGAGCTGAGAACCCAGACCGTGCTGCGAGGCCTGACGGAGGCCATCCTGTTCGACCCGGTCACGAACCAGATCACCGAGTTCATGGCCACCGGCGACACCCAGGCAATTGAGCCGGTCCCGTTCGACGATACCGAGCGCGCACGGAACGGAGAGGTCGTGGTGCTCGGCTCACCCGACGACGACCGGGTGCGTGCCGTGGTGCAGCTCAACATGACGCCGCCCGCGATGCTGCTGATCAGCCGTCCGGTGGACCCGGCGATCCTGCAGCATCAGCAACGGACCGAGCAGGCCGTCGCCGAATACGAACGCCTGGACCAGAACCGGTCCCGGCTACAGGTCATCTTCGTGCTGATCTTTGCGCTCGTGGCGTTGCTGGTGCTGTC
>Ga0123338_10002106_pt1 | contig 18744 bp, 15 predicted proteins | sample grotaG_FD_89793 | JGI IMG/M metagenome (GOLD analysis project Ga0123338, IMG submission 89793) | Glacier valley bacterial and archeal communities from Borup Fiord, Nunavut, Canada, to study Microbial Dark Matter (Phase II) -... | ecosystem: Environmental > Aquatic > Freshwater > Ice > Glacier ...
CTCCCACAGCTTGCGGTGGTTGCCCTCGCCGAACAGGTGCAGGTCAATCGGGCCAATCATCGAGAGGGACTGTACATGTAGGACATCGGGCTGCTCGCCGACTCTGGCCGTGTTGGCGTTGATCGCATGGGCATAGTTCCCCAGTGGGCGGAGTGCGAGACATCAGCGACACCCCACGGGAACCTCGGCGCCACCACTGATCGTCGGTGCGGATACGTCGAAGCGTTGACAGCCGGAGAGGCCTACCGACTACGGTGAAAACCCGTGCGTGTCGCGATGTTGTCATGGGAGTATCCCCCGCTCGTCGTGGGGGGTATCGCCGCACACGTCGACGGCCTCGCCAGAGCATTGGCGCGCGCCGGCCACGAGGTCGTCGTTTTCACGCTCTACCACCCCGACGCTCCGGAGGATTCGGTCGTACACGGTGTGCGCGTACTGCGCTCACATACTGATCTGCCGTGGATTCCCGAGAGTGACCTCGTTGCCAGGATGGCCTCCTCGAACCATCTGTTGGTGCAGCTTTCCGCACGCCTCGACGGCTGGAAGCCCGATGTCGTCCATGCTCATGACTGGCTGGTCGCCTGGGCCGCTGACACCCTCGGCGCATTGTGGGACGTCCCTGTTGTCGCCACGATCCATGCCACAGAACGGGGCCGCCACGGTGGTCACCTGCCTGCAGGTCTTCCGGCGGTCATCAACGCAGTCGAATGGTGGCTGACCTACGAGGCACGACACGTCATCTGCTGTTCAGCGTTCATGCGTCGCGAAATCATCGACGGGTTCGAACTGCCGATCGAGAAACTCCATCTCGTGCCGAACGGCGTCGATCCCGCGCTGTGGGCCCCGCCGGTGCCCGCACCGCCGCGTGAACCGCTCGTGGTCGCCTGGGGTCGCGTGCAGTACGAGAAGGGTTTCCAGGTACTCGCCGGGGCAATGGCCCGTCTGCGCAACCGTGTGCCCGGCATCCGCTGTGTCATCGCCGGGCGCGGTACGTACCTTCCGGAACTGCAGATGCAGGTCGACGTCGAAGGCGTCAGTGACATCGTCCACCTCGCCGGATTCGTCCCGGACGATCAACTGCGCTCGATGCTCCACCACGCCGGTTGTGCGGTGATCCCGTCGATGTACGAACCGTTCGGCATCGTCGCCCTCGAGGCGATGGCGTCAGGCGCCGCGGTGGTCGCCGCACGCACCGGCGGCCTCGCCGAAATCGTCGACAACACCGGCGCTGGCCTGCTGTTCGAGCCTGGAAACCGTGACGAACTCGCCGACCGTATCGCCGAAGCACTGACGGTGCCTGGCAAGGCGGATTCGCTACGCTCCTCGGCCGCCAGGCTGCTCGACCAGCGCTATAGCTGGGACGCCATCGCCGCCTCGACGATCGACGTGTACACGAAAACTGCCATCCTCCACTGAACCCGGAGCCGGCGACCGTGCCGTGCAGTCCAGGCGAGTACGTGCAGTCCAGGCGAGTACGTGCAGTCCAGGCGAGTACGTGCAGTCCAGGCGAGTACGTGCAGTCCAGGCGAGTACGTGCAGTCCAGGCGAGTACGTTCGGCGCGCCGAGCAGACCGCACATACTCCGGCGAGCCGCATGTACTCGCCGCTCAAAGTCCTGAACCCGGAACGTCAGATTCGGCGAATGCGTTTGAGCCAGGCTTCGCCTTGGCGGAGACGTTGTTTGAGTTGTTCGTTGGTCGCGCTGGCGACCGACGTCACGGTGGCCAGGCGGTTGAGTTCCGTCTGCACCTTGGCGTGGCTCCAGCCGAGGTAGTCGACGATCCGTTTGGCCAGTTCGGCGTTCTGCAGCCGCAGTTCCTCTTTGACGTCGGCGATGCTGTTGCGACCACTGAAGGCATATCCGGCCTCGGTGGGGATGTCGCCGAGTTCGATGTCGAATGCCGGGTCGTCGAGTGCGGCGGGTTCTCCGATCTCCGGTTCGTCGTCGAACATCGTCAGGCCCTGCTCGGTGAAGGCGTGCACCTGCATCCCGGTGGCGACGGACGACAGCACCGCGAACAGCGACAGTTGCTCGGGATCGAGGTCGAGTTCCCGTTTGGCCTTGGCGAGGTCGTCGCCCTCGGTGATCTCCTCATCGTCGTCCTTCGGCGGGCGCAAGACGTGGCGCCTGGCGTCGGCGATCTGGAACGCGTGAGCGCGCAGCCGCGGGTCGTCCGGCAGGAAGACGTAGGCCTTTTGACGCTCGATTCCCCGTTGCCAGCGAACGAATCGGCCGACGGCCTGACGGAAGAACAGTTCGGTCGACACGGTCGTCGCGTACACGCCGACGCGCAGGCGCGGGATGTCGACGCCCTCGCTGACCATCCGCACGGCGACGAGCCACGGCCTGTCGCTGGCGGCGAAATCGGTGATCTTTCGCGAGGCGTCCGGGTCGTCACTGACGACGACCTCTGCACCGACCCCGAAGCGTTTGCGGATCAGCCCGGCGATGTCACGGGCATGTTCCTGGTCGCTGGCGATCGCCAGTGCTCCGGCATCGGGCTGTGTCCTGCGGATCGACATCAGGCGATCGTGGGCCTGGCCGACGACACTCGCCAGCCAGTCGCCCTCCAGGCTCAGCGCAGCGCGCAACCGATGGGCGGTACCCGGCCTGTCGAGTTCGTCGTGGAAGTTCGCCGACACGACAGTGCCGTCCGGTGCGCTCCATTCCATCAGCCCGTCGAAGCGTGGGAAGTACACCGGCCTGACGACCCCGCCGTCACCGAGGGCGTCCGCATAGCCGTACGTGAAGTCCGGCTGCGCCTCCCCACCCTGCGCCGTCTCTGCGTAATTGACGAACGGGATGGCGGCCGTGTCGCTGCGGAACGGCGTCCCCGACAGGCTGAGACGGCGGTGCGCGAGTTCGAACGCCAGGCGGACGCTGTCGCCCCACGCACGCTCGTCGCCGGCGTGATGGACCTCGTCGAGGATGACGATTGCGTCGTGGGCCATGCCGCGCAATTTGTTGGCGGTGTCGGCCGTAGCAACCTGCTGATAGGTGGTCACCAGGCCGTGGACATCGCGGGCGAGCTTGTCGGCCGGCGACCAGTAGTGGTCCAGCTCCAAGCCCACGCGATGCGCCGCCTGCACCCACTGCTGCTTCAAGTGGCTCGTCGGTGCAACGACGATCAACCGCCGGCGTTGCAGCGAGAGTTCGCGCTTGGCGCAGGTCAGGGCAAATGTCGTCTTCCCGGCACCCGGGGTCGCCACCGCCAGGAAGTCAGGCGATTCGCTGGCCACGAACAACTCGAACGCTGCCTTCTGCCAGGGCCGGAGATGGACGCGTTCACTCATTGGGACGGTCGATCCTACGGGCGGGCATTGCAGCCGACGTCGCAGCCGCTGCCCGGCGGCACAATTCATCTTGTCGTCATCGAAGGAACTTCTTCGTTGACTAGGGTGCGCACCCATATGCGCCCCGCACAGCGGTTCACCATCCGCCAGACCATTCCAGAACACCTCAGCGGCCTCCGTCAGTTGGCAACCAACCTTCGTTGGGTCTGGGACCCCGAGACCAAAGCGCTCTTCCATGACCTCGATCCCGCTTCGTGGGCAGCGTCGGAAGACGACCCGCTGCACGCCCTCGACCTGATTCCCGCCAAGCGTTGGGACGAACTGGCGGACGACGAGTCGATCGCCAGGCGCACGGTCGAGGCCAGTGCCCGGCTCGATGCAGCGATCAACGACTCACGGTGGTTTCAACAGCGTGAGTCGACACCTCTCGAACGTGTCGCCTATTTCTCACCGGAATTCGGTTTGTCTGAGACGCTGGCGCAGTATTCCGGAGGACTCGGTGTACTCGCAGGAGACCACCTGAAGTCGGCGTCGGACCTCGGTATTCCACTCGTCGCCATCGGGCTGCTGTACCGGGAGGGCTACTTCCACCAACAACTCGACGCCGACGGTTGGCAGGACGAGCGCTTCCCGGTGCAGGACCCGACGGGTCTGGCGATCACGCCGACCGGCGTGACGATCAGCGTCGACCTCGCAGGCGACGCCGTCGACGTCGCCGTCTGGCGGGTCGATGTCGGCCGCATCCCGCTGTACCTGTTGGACACCACAGCACCGAGCAACTCCGCCGATGGACAGGGCATCACCGACCGGCTCTACGGCGGCGACGTCGAGCACCGGCTGCGCCAGGAGATCATCCTCGGCATCGGCGGTATCCGAGCATTGCGCGCCCTCGGTATCCAGCCACAGGTCTTCCACACGAACGAGGGTCATGCCGGCTTCCTGTCGCTCGAACGCATACGCGAGCACGTCGCCATGGGTTTGACGTTCGACGAAGCGGTCGAGGCAACCCGTGCCGGCGGCCTGTTCACCACCCATACCCCTGTTCCTGCTGGCATCGACCGGTTCCCGACGGAGTTGATGGCCAAGTACTTCACCGGCTTCGCAGCCGAGTGCGGCACCAGCCTTGAACATCTCGAATCGATCGGCCACCGCGACGACGAGCCCGACGAAACCCGCTTCAACATGGCGGTCATGGGGATGCGCCTCGCCGCCCGTTCAAACGGCGTCGCCGCCCTGCACGGCGCGGTCAGCCGCGAGATGTTCCATGGATTGTGGCCGGACGTCGCCGTCGACGAGGTGCCGATCGGGTCGGTGACCAACGGCGTCCATGCCCACTCGTGGGTCTCGCCGCGCGTCAACGCGCTGTTCTCACGTGACGTCCATCCGGTGTGGGACGGTGCCGATGCCGGCCTGTGGTCAGGCGTCAACAACATCGACGACGAGACCGTCTGGAAGGTGCGAAACGAGGGCCGTCAGGAACTCGTCAGCTGGGTCCGCGCCCACTTCGGCGACGATCTGCTCGACCCGGACGTCCTGACGATCGGCTTCGCCCGTCGCTTCGCCACCTACAAACGAGCGACGCTGCTTCTCTCGCAGCCCGACCGTCTGAAAGCGTTGTTGCAGGACCCCGACCAACCGATCCAGTTCGTGTTCGCCGGCAAGGCACACCCTGCGGACAATCCCGGCAAACAGATGATCCAGACGATCGAGCGCTTCAGCCGCGAGGCGGGGGTGCAGTCGAGTTTCGTCTTCATGTCCGACTACGACATGGCGATGGCCAGGGCGATGTACCACGGCGCCGACGTGTGGCTGAACAACCCGCGCCGGCCGCTCGAAGCGTGCGGAACGTCGGGCATGAAGGCGGCGCTCAACGGCGCCCTCAACTGCTCGATCCTCGACGGCTGGTGGGACGAGGCCTACGACGGCAAGAACGGTTGGGCGATCGACTCCGCCGAGGAAGAGCCGGACGTCGCCCGCCGCGATCAGCGCGAGGCGACGAGCCTCTTCGGCTTGCTGGAAAACGAGATCGTGCCGCTGTTCTACAAGCGTAAGCACGGCGTGCCGCACGGTTGGATCAAGGCGATCAAACACAACTGGGCGACCGTCGGACCGGCGTTCACCGCCGCCCGCATGGTTCGTGATTACACGACGGACTACTACGAGCCGGCGGCCGCTGCAGCGACGCGCATCACTGCAGATGGATGCGCTCCGGCCAAAGCGCTGTCGTCGTGGAAGGTGCGGGTCCGCTCCAGTTGGTCCACCGTTCAGGTGCTATCGGTCGATGCTCCGGAGACCTCGACCGCCCGTGGGTTCGAACGGTCGGTGACGGCGACGGTCCACCTCGGAAGTGTCGGCGAGAACGACGTCGTCGTGCAGGTCGTGCACGGCCCGCTCGATGCCGACGGTTCGTTCATCAAGCCGGTGACCGAGCCGCTGACGCTTACCGGTCACCGTGGCGATACGAGCCTGTACTCCGGCACCTATCGTCCGGTCGCCGCAGGCCCATATGGCGTCACCGTCCGCGTCCTGCCGGCGCATGACGACCTCGCCAACGCCGTCGATCTGGGGCTCATCGCCTGGGCGGCCGAATCACTCTGACCAGACCCGGGACCGCTGCGTTGCTGGCGTTCCGAGGCAAGCCACGTACCCGAGCGCCGTTTGACCACGCTTGCAACCGTCCGAGCTATGCCCCTACGGGATGCAGGACCTCGTCGGCGGCAGTCCACGGGTCGATGTCGCGTCTGGCGAGACGTTCACCCAACTGCTCCCATCGCCGACCAGTACACAGTTCACGGGCGCGGAGCTCCAAACGCCTGGCAACGATCGCTTGGAGTTCTTCGCCGACGCGTACGGATCGCTTGACTTCGAGTTCGCCGGAGTCGCTCATGAATCGACGATGATCGACGATTGCCTGCCACATCGGAGCGGTCCCCGCAAGCTCCGTGGCCACCGTCGTGACGATCGGTGGGCGCCAGCCGTCACCGGCAGCGCCCGACAGATCGAGCATCATCTCCAGGTCCCGCTGCGTCTGCAGCACACCGGCCCGATCGGCCTTGTTGATCACGAACACATCGGCGATCTCCATCAGGCCCGCCTTGCTCGCCTGCACCGAATCGCCCCACCCGGGGTTGACCACGACGACCGTCGTGTCTGCCCGCGCAGCGATATCCACTTCGACCTGGCCGACTCCGACCGTCTCGACGACGATGCGCCGCCAGCCCACGGCGTCGAGCAAACGGATCGCTTCCGGGGTCGCCAGCGACAATCCGCCGAGGTGACCACGTGTCGCCATCGAGCGGATGAAAACACCCGCATCCGTTGCATGGTCCTGCATCCGCACGCGGTCACCGAGGATCGCGCCACCACTGAACGGTGACGACGGATCGATCGCCAGTACGGCGACATCGAGTTCGAGCGTCAGCAGGTGGCCGATCAGTGCATTCGTCAACGTCGATTTCCCGGCACCGGGGGCGCCGGTCACACCGATCGTGTATGCCTCACCGCTGCGCGGATAGGCCAGACGGCTGATCGTGCGGGCTGCATCACCGCCTCGCTCGACCAGCGACACGAGCCGGGCGAGCGACGACCGGTCTCCGCCGAGCGCCAGTGCGAACAGCGCATCCGGGTCACGCGAGTGCTCAGCCACCTCGCCAAACTACCTGCGGTCGATCGCGCACGGCCCGATCCGTGGATGGTTGGCGTAGCAGTCACTGCAGGTCGCACAGATGCGAGATGCAATGACCAGTTCGGTGATGCTCTTGTGTCGACGCTCGCTCACGCGTCGATGGCGACCACTTCGGTGACTCCGTCGACGCGATCACGCATGATGCGTTCGACGCCTGCCTTCAAGGTCTGCGTCGACGCCGGACACGACACGCATGCGCCGGTCAGCGTGACGGTGACGATGCCCGTCAGCTCGTCGACACTGCGCAGCACGATGTCGCCGCCGTCGGCCTGCAACGCCGGGCGGATTGCCTCGATCGTCTCTTCGACCTCTGTGAGCATGTGATCCTTCGATTGTCGGCGACACCGCAGCCAACTGCTGTAGGCGAGCTGGGGACGACCGCCCATTGAACCACGGGAGGCATACGATGCCTACTGGATGACAACCACGTCGCTGCATCGAAAGATTCCCGTCCCGACGTGGCAGTCGGCACAGCGATCGCCGGCACAGCGTTCGACAGCGCACCGCTCGGCACTGCAGTCGGGTCAGAGACGAGGGCCGGGGCAGTGAGCGCCGCGCTGCTGCTCGCCCATCAGGGCGGCTGGGACGAGATGCTGCTCGTCGCCGGGCCGATCGGCGTGGTCGTCTTCCTGATTCGCCTGGCGCGCAAGCGCGCCGACGCAATCAAGTCGGAACGGAACGGGCTGCCCGCTGATCTCTCGAACGGCGACCCCTCGACAAGCGCTCGTGATGCCGACGCTGGACTGCCGTGAGGCCTGCGCAGTGAGCGATTCAACGTGAGCCCAGCGGACAGTACGCTGCCGGGCAGTGGCTCATCGGAGTCCGTTTCCTCTTCAGCGAAGCGTTTGCAGACGCCGCGTGGACTCGCCATCATGGCGGATTCGGTCTCGTGGATCGCCACTCGCTCCGGCGGCCCCGGCGGTCAACACGCCAATACCTCCGACACGGCCATCACCGTGACCATCGATGTCGCCGCAACCGGGCTCGCCGACTTCCTCCTCGAGCGCATTGCCGGCCGTACGGGCCCGACCATCGTCGCCTCGTCCTCCCACTCCCGTTCACAGTGGCGCAATCGCCAACTCGCGACAGCGTCAGCGCTCGAACGATTGGACGAGGCAGCCAAACCACCTCCCCCACCACGACGAGCGACGAAGCCGTCGCGCGGTTCAAAGGAGCGGCGCTTGACGGAAAAGCATCGCACGAGTCAGGTCAAACAAGCTCGTCAACGCCCAGCTGGCGACGATTGAATACGTCGGTCGACAGTCGGGCTGCGTTCTCGCGCATGGCGCGACAATCGCCGACCGGAACGAAGATCGGTCCACGGGACCGCAAGGCGCCCGCCGGCTGGCAATGCGCCGAGCATCGCCTGACAGACTGAGCGGGTGAACGAGACGATCGACCCTGACAAGCTGAAGCAGTTCTCCTTCCAGGTGTTCAGCAAGCTCGAAGGTGCGTTCACGTCCGGCATGATCCATCTCGGCGACCGGCTCGGCCTGTACGCCGCGCTGGCGAACGCAACGCGTCCGCTGACGACGGCGGAACTCGCCGACGTTGCTGGTCTGCAGGAGCGGTGGGTGCGCGAATGGGCGCACAACCAGGCAGCAGCGTCGCTGATCGGCGTCGAAATCGATGATGAGGGCGTCGAGCGGTACGGCCTCACGCCGGAAGCAGCCGCAGTGCTCGCCGACCCGACCAACCCGAGTTTCGGGATCGGCCTGTTCCATCAGCTGCCACAGTCGATGGCGGCATTGGACCACGTCGCCGAGAGTTTCCGGACCGGCATCGGTCATGACTACGACAGCCACGGCATCGAGGGGGCGATCGGCGGCGAGCGCGGATTCGGGCCGTGGAACGATTCGTTCCTCGTCCCGACGGTCCTGCCGTTGCTCGACGGTCTGACCGACAAGTTGGAGAACGGGGCCAGCGTCGTCGACATCGGCTGTGGTGCCGGCGGTGCAGTGCTGTTGATGGCCAAGGCGTTCCCGAAATCGACTTTTCGCGGCTACGACATATCACAGTTCGCCCTCGACCGTGCCGCCGGGAATCTGGCCACTGCCGGCGTCACCAACGCCTCGTTCCTCGATCCACGCCGGTCGCCACTGCCGACCGACCACTCCGTCGACTTCGTCACGACGTTCGACTGCATCCACGACATGACACATCCGCAGGCGATGATGCACATCATCCGTCAGGCGCTCGCCGATGACGGCACCTGGCTGCTCGTCGACATCAAAGCCCTCGATACGTTCGCCGAGAACGCCCGTAAGAACCCGATGGCATCGCTGATGTACGGCATCAGCGTGCTGAGCTGCATGTCGTCAGCGTTGAGCGAAGCGGACGGCGCCGGCCTCGGCACGCTCGGCCTGTCGGCGAACACCGCGAAAGCGATGTCCGAGGAGGCCGGCTTCACGCGCTTCCGCAAACTCGCCGTCGACCACAGCGTCAACGCCTTCTACGAGATCCGCCCTGACCCCCTCACCACCGATCGTCGCCGGCTGATCGAGTAGGAACGGGCCCCCTGGCGCGAGGGAAATACTCGAAGGCGGGTTTGTGCGACGACAACGGTGAGGCGGTCAGTCGGCGCGTTCGATGTCGGCGCCGAGGCGTCTGAGCCGGCCGTCGAGGTCTTCGTAGCCGCGGTCGATGTGGGCGATCTCGCTGATCGAGGTCTCGCCGTCTGCGACCAATCCGGCGATGACCAGCGCTGCACCCGCGCGGATGTCAGGCGCCCTCACAGGCGCGCCCGACAGTCCCGGACGGCCGCGCACGACAGCATGATGGCCGTCGTTGCGGATGTCGGCACCGAGGCGGCGGAGTTCCTCGACATAGCGGAAGCGGCCTGGATAGAGGTTCTCGGTGACAATGCCGACGTCGTCGGCGACCGACAGCATCGTTACCAACAGCGGCTTGTAGTCAGTTGCCACGCCGGGGTACGGCAGGGTGGCGACGTCGACCGAACGGAGGCGTTCCGGTGCGGCGACGAACAACCCGCCGGGGCGATCGACGATCGTCATCCCCATCGCCGCCATGCGGTCGATGACCATCGCCATGTGCTCCGGCCTCGCACCGACGACCTCGATCTCGCCGCCACAGACACCGACCGCCGCCATGTACGTCGCTGCCTGGATGCGATCGGTGACGACGACGTGGTCTGCGGCATGCAGGCTGTCGGCTGCCACCCCGTGGATCGTCAGCGTCGAGGTGCCGACGTTGACGATGTCGGCGCCCATATCGTTCAGCAGTTCGCACAGATCCTGGATTTCCGGCTCCCTGGCGGCGTTATCGAGCACAGTCGTCCCCTTGGCGAGCACCGCCGCCATGACGATGTTCTCGGTCGCGCCGACGCTCGGGAAGCTGAGGGTGATGTCCGCACCGTGGAGCGGCTCCGCACGAGCTTCGAGATAGCCGTGGCGGAACTCGAACGTCGCCCCCATCGCCTCCAAACCCTTGATATGCATGTCGATCGGACGGGAGCCGAAGTCGTCTCCACCGGGAAGCGAGACCTTGGCATAACCACATCGGGCGAGCAGGGGGCCGAGGACGACGATCGACGCACGGATCTGTTCGACGAGCTCGTAGGGGGCGATCGGGGTGAGATCCCCCGAATTGGCGAGGCGCATCCTGCCGCCTCCGACACGCTCGCTGCGGACCCCGAGCGCCTCGAGTAGATCGACCATCGTGTCGACGTCGGAGATCCCGGGAACGTTGGAGAACTCGTAGACCCCGTCGGCCATCAGCGTCGCAGCGATGAGCTTGAGAACGGAGTTTTTGGCACCCGGAACGACGACGCTTCCCGACAACGGCCCGCTTCGCCGGACGAGGATTCTTTGCATGGGGCGCCCAGTATGCACCTCCACGGGGTCGCGTGCTGCCCCATAGCGCCACCGGCAACGTACGATTGTTGCCGTGGCCACGGTACGTCGGCGGATGCCAGCCGGCGACACGGCGGAATCGACCTGGGCCGAACGGCCGTATGACGACTTCGCCGTCGAGCGACTCGAGGCGGTGGCGCCCGGCGAGCGGCGCTTCGGACAGGTCGACGGTCCGTTCCATTCCTACGAGCGACGACTGACGGTTCCAGGGGAGACGTCGGGGACGGGGACGTCGGATGGGACGGGGACGTCGCGGATGTCGGAGGCCGTCGAGGAGACCAAATTCTCGATCGTGTTGCCCTGGTTCTCGTGGTTGTTCACGCCGATCATCTGGCTGACGATGCGGCGCACGGCACGCGGCGCTCCGGAGAACTTCCAGCGCCAGCCATGGTGGGCCCCGCCTGACCGTTTCACCGAACGGCATGTGCTGATCCTCGGTCTGTTGGCGGCATCGTCGTTGATCTCCGCGTTCGTCAACACGATCTTCACCCAAACTGCTGCCGTCGCCGCCGACGCCTTCCACGTCAACAACAGCGGTCAGGGAATCGGCGGCGCCGTCGTGCGAATGGGCATCCTGCTGACGTTCCCGATTGCCATGATGGCCGATCGCGTCGGGCGCCGGAAGATGATCCAATTCTGCGCATTCGCGGCACCGACACTCTGCGCCCTAGGTGCCGTCGCACCGACGTTCCCGATCCTCGTCGCAACCCAGACACTCGCCCGCCCGATTGCGCTGACGCTCGATCTGCTGATCGCCGTGATGGCGGCCGAGGAAATGGGCAAGAACTCGCGGGCGTACGCCGTCAGCCTGCTGGCAATGGCCAGCGGACTCGGCGCAGGAGTCTGCGTCTGGACACTCAAACTTGCCGACCTCGGTACGCAGGGGTGGCGACTGGTCTACCTCGTATCGCTCATCTGGTTGATCGTCGCCGTCGACATCGCCAGGCGGCTGCCGGAGACCAAGCGGTTCATCGCCAAGCACGCCGTCGCCCCGAAGTTCGACCGCCGGCGATTCTGGGTGCAAGCATCCGTTGCCTTCTTCGGCAACATCTTCCTCGGAGCAGCGTCGTTCTTCCAGAACCGCTATCTCAAGGACGTGCGCGGTTTCGACGCCGGCAGGGTCGCGCTGTTCACGCTGGTGACGGCGACTCCGGCAGGGCTCGGCATCCTCATCGGCGGCAAACTGGCTGAACGCAAGGGCCGCAAGCGAATCGGGGCGATCTCCGTGTTCGGCGGTTCGATTTTCCTCGTCGCCTCGTTCGGGGTCAGCGGGTGGCCGATGTGGATCTGCGCGCTGTTGGGTGGGCTGATCGCCGGGGCTGCCGTCCCTGCGCTGGCGGTGTACCGGGCCGAGGTCTTCCCGACTGCCCGCCGCGGCAGTTCAGCGTGGTGGGTCACGACGTTCGCACTGGTCGGTGGTTCGCTGGGCATCCTCTCCGCCGGAGGTCTCCTCGACCACCACATCAGCCACGTGCGGGTGATGGGAGGGCTTGCGCTCGGCGAGATCATCGTCATCTTCATCGTACTGACGATGTTCCCGGAGACCGCCCACCGCGAACTCGAGGACATCAACCCGGTGGACGCTGCGCCTTCCCCAAGCCCCGTATCCAGGTAGCCACAGCGGCGGCGACGACATCGTCCTTACCCTCGAGATCGTGTCGACCGCCTTCGATCCAGACGTGGGTCACCGGCCCGGCGATGGTCGCTGTCGCCATCGTCAACTCCTCAGAAGTGCCGAACGGGTCTCTCGTTCCGTGGACGAACAGCGCTGGAACGGCGATCATCGGCAGGTGCGCCGTTCTCAGTTTCTCGGGGGCTCCAGGCGGGTGCAGCGGATACGAGATCAACACGAGTCCGGCGGCAGCGAGCCCCTCGGCGACCGCCATCGAACACATCCGGCCACCCATCGAACGCCCGCCGAGCAACAGCGCTGCCGGTTTGCACTTCGCCCGCGCAACCAGCGCAGCGGATTCGCGACGAACACACTCGATTAGGATCGGCGCCCGGTCAGGCGCCTTGCGGCCGGCCAGGCGATACGGGAAGTCGATGCGCTCGACGGTCAACTTCGGAACGGCGGCCTCGATCGCCAACAGTGTCGACTGGTTGCGATCGCTGCCCGCACCCGGCGTCAACAGCAACGCCTTCGGAGCAACCATCAGCCAAGATTAGTGAGGTGCGATGCACCGGAGTGGACGCAGGACGCCGCTCGCGTCCGTGTCACCGAATGTCGCCGATTGCGTGGACATCCGGTGACTCGGGACCATTCCCCCACCGGACATCCTGCGACAGGAAATCAGATCGCCCTACTCGTGCCAGGCGAGGAGGATGCGTCTGGCTTCTCCGAGGTCGCCGATCGCCGCGCTGGCACCGACTTCGCTGCCGCCGTGGTCGGGGTGCACGACCATCAACTGCCCACGGAATCGGACCGTGACGTCTCGCTTCGACGGCTTCTTCGAGCCCTCCGGAAAGCCCAACAGGTCGAGCGCCCACGCACGCGGGTCGGCGAGCGACTTGAACGACTTGGCGCGAGAGCCGACGAGGCGGGCAACGAGATCAGGGCCGATCGGTCCCGTCCATCGCATCGCGGTATGCAGCACCTCGGCAACGAGATGACGACTGGATTCCTCGAGGCGTTCTGCGGCGTAGATCGCTCCGAGTACCTGTTGCAGCTTGTTGCCGTGGCTGTCAAACTCGAACTTGAGGTCCTCGCCCTCGCCGATCAATCGGTGTGTCGAACGGGCGAGACCGAGGCGGTCGACCTGGAAACGGTGACGCAGGCGGGGCTGCACGACGTTGTCGCCGCGATCGACCTGATCGATCAGACGATGGATGTCCGGCCACAGGTCGTCGTCTGCCGGGTCCATATGGGCGGCAACGACCGCTCCGAGCAGCAGCCCGCCGAATCCCGGAGCGGGGTCGGACGGCAGCACCAGATGGCCGAGCGAGACGCGCCGCGTCGGCGTGAATGGGCGACTGTGCCACACCTCGAGTTCCGCCAACAACACCGTGACAATGTACCGAGTTCGGCGCTCCGACACATTTGCGACGGTGCGCAAACCGCGACGAAACGCCCCCGCACTGTCTGGTCAAGAAATGGCACAAGGACGCGCCGGTATCCGTGACAGGCCGGTGACAGAGTGCGGCCAGACCCGGTGAACGGCCGGATCCCTCCTACTATTTCGGGCACGATGATGAAAGCACACCTCAAGCACGTCGGCGCAGTCGTCGCAACGATCAGCATCGCCAGACACTCGCCGTCTCCGTTTCGCTGTCCGGCAGCCTCGCTGACATCGCCCCTGCCTCTGCCGTGTCGCAGATCAGTTCTTCGCTGGATCGCTACTCACGCACGACCGGCTTGAACACACTCGGCAACCCCGAGCAGTTCTGGATCAGCGGCAACCAGGTGGTCCATTCCTACGCACAGAATGGCTCGTGGTCTGCCGTCTCCGGGCTCGGCGGCCCTGGACCCTTTGCAGCCTCGGCAACCCCGTACTCGGTGCCCACCGCATCACAGGCGCTCGGCCGTTCCATTCGCTCAACCTGTTGACGCCCGGCACGGTCATATCAGCGAGCCAGAACGGGATGTCCTGCTCGTATAAAGTCGTCGGGAGTCACGTCGGCTTCGTCGGCACCGCCGCCGCTGCGAATGCCGGTGCTGCCGATGTCCTCGATCAGACGCCGCAGTTCGGTTCCGATCACCGCCTCACGCTGTTCGCCTGTTCGCTGCCGAACAGCCTGCCGACATCGCCGACCTACCGCCTCGTCGTCGACCTCGTCCAGATCTGAGCCTGTTCGACTTTGCGCCTGTCCAGATCTGACGGTCAGACGAAGGGGCGGAACAGGGTGTACAACTCGTCGGCGGTCTCGACGGCTGACTCCTGGTCTTCGTCCTCACCGACGAGGTAGTCACTGAGTTCGTCGGCGAGGGCGACACCGCGATGCCAGACGATGACGTCGACGCCGAACGGCGGGTTCGTCTCATCGAGATCCACGAGCACCGCTGCGAGCTTGTGGCGACCACCGGTATCCATCGGGTTCTCGCGCAACCGGTCGGCGGCGAGGAACAGCGTTTCGAGCACCTCGAACGGCGTCTCCTCGCCTGCATCCTCGATCGACGTCTGGTCGCCACCCTCGGAGAAGTCGTCGAGAACATCGTCGACGACGCTCTCGTCGACCCTCGCGATCACCAATGTGGTCTCTTCCCAACGATGCCTGACGCCTGCCTCGACGAGTTTGGAGACGATCTGGGCGCGATCCGTGATGGTCCACTCCCCCATGTCGTAGGTCGTTTCGCCCTCGAGATCAGCGTCATCTGTCGCCGCAAACCCGGCGGACATCACGTCGCCGCCGCTGTCAGCTTCATCGCGGTCACCGTCGGAAATGTCATCGACATCGTCGTCGTTCGTGCCTGAGTCCACCGGCATGTCGCCGCGGAACACTGCCTCCGGGACGTCGAGTTCGATCGGTGCCAACAGCCTGTCGACGGCAATTTCGTTCCGTTCGTGGACGATCAGTTCGTCGCCGTCCCACGCATGGGGCACGTGGGAGTCGGCCATCGCCTCGGCAACGGCGGTCCGCTGATCGAGCGTCCATCCGCCGAGTTCGTAGATCACCTGCTCGTCGTCGGGAGCGCGACGCGGGTCGTCCTCGACATCAGGGTGCACGAGGGCAACGTCACAGTCGACGCAATGCTCGATCCCCTCGACATATTCCGCCCCGCACAACGGGCACAACGCAGTTCCAGCCATGTTGGGTGGCGATTCTAACCACGCTCGCGCCTTCGCGAATTCACACGTGTTCGACTGCGTATTTCCGCTGGCCGCCGGTGCTCGTGTAATTCAGTGGAATCCGATCCGCCGATCGGCGACACTGTCGATCTCGACCGAAAAGGAGGTGCCCATATGAAGACGACCACGACAGGAATCGCCGCTCTGTGCGTCGCGCCCGCTTTCGGTTCGGACTACTGACCACGGGCCAGTACCGCCAACGCGCCGCGACCTGCGGTGACCTCGAGCCGGCCGCTCACTGATCGCGCCGCGCCGCGTCGATCGAGCGCAGCAGAACGCTCGCCGCACAGCGACAGCCATCCCTTGCATGTCGCCGCTGCGGTGCAACACGAATACTCACCAACACCATCAGCACCAACACCAACACCAACACCAACACCAACACCAGGGAATCACCATGTTCAGCAACCATCCAGAGCTCCTTCGTTTGATCGCCAACGATCGATACGAACGACTGCGCCGTGAAGCAGACGCTTCTCGCCTCCGCCGTGAGGCACGACGCTTACGAAAACATCCGCAATAGCGGCAATCGCCGCAACCCTGACACCGCCACGACGCCGTGACCGGTGCATCACCTCGAGTCCGCCCAGTCGACGAACAGTTCGTCGGCTGGGCAGATTCGCGCCCGAAATCGAACAACCGACAAGGCCTTTACGCTGAAAGAAGCGGTCTACAAGGCGCGGAGCGGGCTCGGAGGCGAGATGCTGGAACACCACGACGTCCGGTTGGATATCGGATCGTCGACCTTTCATGCCGAGGTACCACCAGATCGATCCCACATGGACGGTGTGTTCGCCTCGACACCTCATCGCTGGGTCGGGCTCGTCGTGGTTCGAGCCAGAACCGGGTGACAACCATTGGCGGCCGCGCAGTTGATCAACAGCTCGCCGGCTGGGCAGATTCGGGTTGTGCAGCGACTACGGTGGAATGATGCCCAGTCGTGAACGTCCCAGCCGCAACCTCGCTCTGGAGCTTGTCCGGGTAACGGAATCCGCAGCGCTGGCAGCGTCGCGGTGGGTCGGCAGAGGCGACAAGCACGGTGTGGACCATGCCGCCGTCGAGGCGATGCGAACGGTACTGGCGACCGTTCAAATGGACGGCATCGTCGTGATTGGCGAAGGCGAGAAAGACGCTGCGCCGATGCTCTTCAACGGTGAGCGGATCGGCGACGGCACCCCACCGATGACCGATATCGCCGTCGATCCGATCGACGGAACCACGCTCGCCGCCTATGGGCGTACCAATGCGATCTCGGTCATCGCCGTCGCCGAACGCGGGGCGATGTTCGATCCAGGTCCGTGTTTCTACATGCACAAGATCGCCGTCGGTCCCGATGCCGTCGGTTCGATCGACATCACCGCCAGCGCCACGCAGAACCTCAAGTGGATCGCCAAGGCCAAGCGCGAGTCGGTACGCGAACTGACTGTCATGATCCTCGACCGGCCGCGCCACGAGGACCTCATCGGCGAAGTCCGGGCCGCTGGCGCACGAATCAAGCTGATCAGCGACGGCGACATCTTCGGGTCGATCGCCACCTGCTGGCCGAAGGCAGGTGTCGACGTGTTGATGGGGATCGGTGGCACGCCCGAGGGTGTCACCTCGGCATGCGCCTTGAAGGCGATGGGCGGCGAGATCCAAGGTTTGCTCTATCCACGCAACGACGTCGAGGAGCAGGCGGCGATCGACGCCGGCTACGACCTCGCCAAAGTGTTGACGATGGACGACCTCGTCCACGGAGACGACTCCTTCTTCGCAGCGACCGGGGTGACAGACGGCGAACTGCTCGAAGGCGTCCACTACGACGGCCACGGAGCGACGACAGAGTCACTCGTCATGCGCACACGCTCCGGCACTGTCCGCCTGATTCAGGCCCAGCATCGCCTCGACAAACTCGGCGCCTTCGCCGCCGTCGACTACGCCTGACGAGGATCCCCTCGGCCATTGGGACTCTGCGTTGCGGACCGTTCTGGTCCAGGTCACTGAATCGGGCCTCAGCAACACTTTGACCCAAACACCGAGCTTCCACACCACCATTCGTGGGGCCCGGAGCAGGGACCGGTAAACGCTCGCCGGTGCCTTGACCGAGCGAAGGCCGGCAACGACGTGTGCGGACAACGTCAGCGATGACGCAACCGAGATCAGGAGATTGAGTTTGTCGAGGCGGCGGCCGCGGACGAACGACTGCGCTGTGGCGGCGACCGTCGTGGCGCCGGTCAGCGCGACCAACACCGACAACGGCGGCACGAGATGATCGAGCGTCGAGTCGATGTATGCAGTGCGCAGTTCCGTGTCGCCGCAGCGAACGCGTGACAGCAGCGTCGGGAGGTAGCGCTTGGCCATCTGGATACGTCCGAGTTCCCATCGCTCGTTCTGCGTCGTTGCGCTGGCGAGGTTGTCGGGCATCTCCGCTTCGAGAAGCGCATCCGGAACGTATGCCACCTTTACGCCGTCCAGCAGGAGATCCATTTGGAACTCCATGTCCTCGGTGAGGTGGCCGGACCAGCGGCGCTGCGCCATCAGCTCCCGGCGGAAGACCATTCCGTTGCCGTACAGCCCGCTCGAGCCACCGAGTCGCGTTCTCCCGAGTGGTCTGAGGTGGTGGCGACAGGCTAACGCCGCGTATCGCAGCGCTGCCGCAGTCGATCCACCTATATCCCGCACCCCGTAGAATCCCTGTGCTGCGTCCGCTTCGGCGGCGAGTGCTCGGTCCATCGCTCGCAGGAAGCCCCGATCAAGGCTCGTGTCGGCGTCGATGATCACGACGGCGTCGAAGTTGACGCCACTGGCGACAAGCCGATCGAACAGCCAATTCAGCGCCGGTCCCTTGCCCGGGTTTCCCGCATCGTGCCGGTCATGGGCCGTGGCCCCCAGCGCTGTGACCACACCCGACGTGTCGTCCGTGCAGTTGTCGGCGACGACGTGAATCGAAAATGACGTCGTCGGATAGTCGAGTGCCTGCAGACTGTCGATCGTCCGGGTGATGCCGGCGGCCTCATTGTGAGCCGGGATCATCAACGCGAAACGTGCCAGCGTCGAGTTCGTGCTCGGCGCCGGTGATTGCCATCGACGGCGCGTCGCCGCAACGGTGAGTGTGCCGAGGTAGCCC
>Ga0123338_10002107_pt1 | contig 18741 bp, 19 predicted proteins | sample grotaG_FD_89793 | JGI IMG/M metagenome (GOLD analysis project Ga0123338, IMG submission 89793) | Glacier valley bacterial and archeal communities from Borup Fiord, Nunavut, Canada, to study Microbial Dark Matter (Phase II) -... | ecosystem: Environmental > Aquatic > Freshwater > Ice > Glacier ...
GAATAAAAATGGAATGAAGGCGGCTATCACCAATTATGGTGGTCGTCTGGTAAGTTTAATGGTTCCCGATTCAGCTGGAAAATTAATTGATGTTGTAGCAGGTTTTGATAACGTTCTGGGTTTTAAGCATTCTACAGAGCTTTATTACGGGGCAACGATTGGCAGATATGGTAACCGCATAGCTAATGGAAAATTTAAAATAGGGGACAAAGAATATACCTTGTTTAAAAATAATGGTTCAAATACCTTGCATGGGGGTAAGAAAGGTTTTCAGGATGTTGTCTGGACCGTTACCAAAGCCACTGATACTTCAATCGCACTTACTTATTTGTCACCTGATATGGAAGAAGGTTTTCCGGGTAATCTTCATGTTGAGGTAACTTTTAGTTTGTCAGAATCCAATCCGTTGAAAATTAATTTCTCTGCCACAACAGATAAGCCAACAGTTGTCAATCTTACTAATCACGCTTATTTTAACCTGAATGGTACTGGCAGCGGTACTATTTTGAATCACCTGATTGAAATTAAGGCAGATACTTATATTCCTGTAGATGCTACTTTAATCCCTCTAGGCCATATAGATCAGGTTAAGGGTACTCCTTTTGACTTCAGGCAGGTGACCACAATAGGCAAACGTATCAATGAGCCAAATGATCAGCTGAAAAGAGGTAATGGATATGATCATAATTATGTCTTAAATAAACATAGCCAGGAAGAATGGGTAGCTAAAGTTGAAGGTGATAAAACGGGGATTGTTATGGATGTTTACACGAGTGAACCTGGGTTACAATTCTATACTGGTAATTTTATGGCGGGCAAAAATTTAATGAAAGGTGGCACTAAAGATAATTTTCGTACTGCTTTTGCAATGGAAACACAGCATTATCCAGATTCGCCAAATCAGTCTCAGTTTCCTTCAACGTTACTTAACCCTGGAATTACTTATAAAGCAAGTACCAGTTATGTTTTTGAGAAATATACAGGTTTTAAGGAAAGGTAGATTTTAATCTCTGCTCAAATTTTGGTGAAACCGCGTTAGATTTCTCAGGTCTATTAGGATAACCCGTTAACGAGGAAGGTATTCGTACAAGCCCCTCATAGATTCTAAAAAGCTTTTTTCCAGATTCTGCCCAGCTATAGGTTGATACAGCCCGAAAAACTGCCTGCTCGGCTGACAACTCTTGCATAGTTAAGTGGTTTAATATCTGGTTAATATAACCTGCCAGTACAATTGGGCGATCCTGGTGAATTCGGTAACCCAGGTCAGCGTCACGGTTTCTACCAGAAATCTGTGTATTGACGGCATCAATTACCAGTGTGCCGCAAGCAATGGCCCGAATTGAATCAGGGTGTTCATCACTGCTCGTATTAATCAGTAGATCTGCTGCGCTGTATAGATACTTTAAGGTAACAGTATGTTGGTTGCCAATAAAATTTACATTTTTGAAAAGATCCCAGCAGGCGACTAGTCTTTTTAGTCGGGCAATCTGAGCACTGTCACTGATTTTATCTGCCTTGATTTCATCAGAAAGTATGATAAGCCGGGGAGTAGTATGCCCGTTCCTTTTCAAAATACCAAGAGCTGCTATAAGATTGAAAAGACCTTTTCCGTCGTCAATACTGCTCGTATGTAAAATGAGCTTATCTGTGTCCTCTACCCCTAGAATAGTTTTTGCAAGATATTTATTTACGGGGTAGAAATCATCGGTATGAAAACCAAAAGGTATAACTGAGATCTTCTCAGAATTGATAATAAAATCTTTTTCCAGCTTATTTTGATCAGCAATTTGTCTTACAACCAAATGATCTGCTAGTTGAAGCGTGTCTTTTGTTCCGGTAGATAAATATCCAGAGGTAACTGAATCTTTGAAAGTACAAACAAGGGGTATATTTAAATTTATTTTAAGTTTTTTGCCAACCTCTAGCCATTTATTGCCGTCGGTTTGAATTATATCATACTCCAGGCCTTCTGCTAAAATATAATTAAGAATGAGATTAGCAAAATTTGCACCTTTTGAATCAGCGGCTTTATCAATAAGATTGATAAAGCGAACTCCTTTCGAACCATTGATGATAAATGGTGAGAAGCAATCTGTACTAGCAAGAATAAAAACATCAATCAGGAGCCCATATTTACCCAATTGAACTGTTAACTCAGTCATATAGTCGCTAAACTCAGATATTTTATCACCATTATCAGGCTGAACGCTGAATTCCGTAATGAAGAGCACTTTATTTACCATCTGATTATTCGACCTTAAACCGTATTATATAAACGGCGGTACGAAACAGATTTCAATTGTGAGTCCAAATCAATAAAACGATTTTAAAGACCATCAAACGAAGGTGCAGTAAATTTTAATGCCATAATCGTAGAATATTTTCCTTAAAGTGAGCCTTAATTTTTATCAGTCAGGAAATTAAAGCCAGCAAATTATACTTTCACCAACACAGGTAATGTACTTCCATATTTCTCATCATGTTGAGAACGGTCAAGTCCAATTTCTTCTTTTTCTGAACTTACCCTGATAGGTTGAATGATATTGATCAGTTTAAAGATTAGATAACTTATGGTAAAACTATAAACCACAACAATAAGCATCGCCTTGAGCTGTATAAAAAAGAAAGCAGGATTTCCGTAAAGTAGTCCATCGCTTCCTGCGGGATTGATTGTTTTAGAAGCGAAAATGCCAGTCAGAAGCATCCCTACAATGCCCCCAAGACCATGGCATGGGAAAACATCAAGCGTATCGTCAAGGGTTGACTTAGATTTATAGTAAACCGCTTGATTTGAAATGATAGCAGCTACCATTCCTATGAAGATACTTTGAGGTATTCCTACATAGCCTGCAGCAGGGGTAATTGCCACTAAACCAACAACTGCACCAATACAAAAACCTAATACAGATGGTTTTTTACCTTTCAGAACATCAAAAAACATCCATGCAAGTCCACCTGCAGCCGCTGAAACATTAGTCGTTGCAAATGCAAAAACTGCCACTGAGTTTGCAGCAAATGCTGAGCCTGCGTTGAATCCAAACCACCCAAACCATAGAAGACCTGTACCAATAAGAACATATGGAATATTTGCGGGGGGTATTTCTCTATTCTCCAGATGTACTTTTCTTCTTTTTAAGACCATTGCTCCGGCAAGGGCTGCACAGCCTGCTGAAATATGTACAACTGTACCTCCTGCAAAATCAAGAACTCCCATTTTAAATAAAAAGCCATCAGGATGCCAGGTCCAGTGGGCAATCGGTGCATATACGAAAATGCTGAACAGCAGAATAAACAGAACATATGAAGTAAATCGTATTCTTTCAGCAACAGCCCCAACCACAAGGCCAGGAGTGATAATGGCAAACATTAATTGAAAAAGCGCAAAAAGCATCAGTGGTATTGTCGGGGCTAACATCCAGGGAGCTCCAGAAGAAATATCTTTAAAGAACAGAAGGCTCATAGGGTTTCCGATTATGCCATGAATACTTTTTCCAAAACAAAGACTATATCCCACCACAACCCATAATACAGATACCAGACCTGTAGCTACAACACTTTTAATCATTGTTGAAAGCACATTTTTTTTATGGACCATGCCACCATAAAAAAAAGCCAGCGCAGGAGTCATTAAGAACACCAATGCTGTGGCTATAAGCTCTTTGCGGTAAATGCCAGCCTTTTGAGAAACTGCTGAGGGGGTAGACTTAGTTGCTGGTCTGACTGGTTTAGCCCAGCGTGAAAATTTCTGAGACTATTACTTCCAGCTTTTAAACCGGCGAAAGTATTACGGCCTGTATCGGCGATAAATTTTGAGGATAATAAAATTGTACCGCCAGCACTCGAACCATATATGCTTCCTGCTGGGCCCTACATGATCTCTACTTTACCCAAGGTATTAAATTCGGGAAGGTTGAGGTTTGTATTGCCACCCGCATCGGTAAATGGAATATTATCAAGATAGACTTTAACGTCACATATTACAAAAGGTGAGCGGATTGAGCTGCCTCTGATAGAAATTCTACAATTACTTGGCGAAAGTTCTCCCATAACAATTCCTGGTACCGAATTCAAAGCAGGTAGCAATGATATTTTAGTATATCTGTTAAGATCAGCAGATTTCAATTGTTCGATTGACACAGGAGTCAGATAGAAACTTTTGCTAGTTTGGGATCCATTTACTACGACCTCTTTTAAATTACCCGTATCGTTTTTTTTGATGAATGGCTTTCTCCTGGGATGATGACCTAAAAGGTATGGTTATATTTAAGCTACAAAAGTTAGGAGTCAGGCATTAAAATTTTATCATACTTGGAAAAAAAACCTGGTTTTAAACCAGGCTTAGCAAAAATAAATTAAGAGTTTGAATTTAATCTTCAGCAATAGGCATGAATTCAGCAAGTGGTTCCTGTGATTTATTCAACCATTCTTTAAAGCCCCAAACATGACTTCTTGATCTCTCTGGTTTAAAAGAAACTAATTTTTCTTCTTTTTTCAATCTTGAGAGAGTTTGATTTACAAGCAATTTGATATCAGCCACTTTCTTACCCTGGCGATCTTGCAATTCATTTACGATTTCAGCAGGAAGCAAAAAACGGTTTGCCGAACGCAGAAATTCAATAACTTGTTTTGAAATTGGTTTTTTCGAAATAACAGGAGCTATTTTTGAAGTCTTCTCCTTGCTTTTCCTAGTCTTTCTATCAGGTTTTGAAGTTGAATTTCCTATGCTTTTAATATTCACAGAAACTGAGTTGCGTCTGATTACATCAATGGCTGTTTCGATTTTTAAGATTTCATCTTTGTAAGATTGTATTTTTTCCTGCAAACTTTTTATAATTCCGTGTTCCATTTTTTATATGCTAGTGATTAATATTTGCTCTATAAAACTATGCATAAATTCTATTATTTTTAAATGCTATTTAAATAACCAATAAAAAGTAAAAATTATTCAGGTAGTGCAGAATAAAAAAACTAACTATTTATATATTATGAAAAGTATTTTAATCACTATCTTTTTCGATAAGGGTCTTTAATTTCCCCCTTTTTAATATCATTCTTACTCATATAAGTGAATTCTTTTATAGATGAAATGATAAAGAATAAGAATGTTCCCGAAACAATTACCGTATAAATTATAATATCCAGATTCTCCATATTATTGTAATTTCTTAATGTTAGCGTAGATTAAGAGTAGTAATATGGTTGCTGGCCAGAGACCTATGAAGATAGCTCTGTCATGCTCTTTTAAAATGAGATAGTAATACTCAGAAATGAAAATGAGAAGAATCGTAATTGCGAGAATTACAAACTCTACAGGTTGAAACTTTTTAAACATTTTTTGATAGAGATATTTGTCAATTGGTAAGGTTTGCAGGCACGACAATTTCATGCATGCACAGTTTTAACTGAAGTAATAACAACTAAATCTGTATTTTGTTAAGCCTGATTCTTAGCATTTTCAATACCTTGAAGAATTATTTTTTCAAGGTCTTTAATATTGAAAGGCTTTGGCAAATACGCATTTGCACCAGCTTTTTCAGCAAGATTTCTGATATCGTTATTTGCTGAAAAATAGATCACTGGTATATTTTTATAAATGGGTGAATTTTTTAGCAGGCGGGTAGCTTCAATGCCACCTGATTTAGGTATCCAGTTATCCATAAATATGACATCTGGCTTTTCTACTTCCACCAATTCTAAAATATTATCGCAAGTTTCAGCTGTCGAAACACTATATCCATAGCCATCAAGTACAATTTCGCATAATTCAAGAATATCTTTGTCGTCGTCAAAAATCAATACTTTCATTCGAATGGTTAGATTTTTAAAGATAAACATTCAAAACTTCATTCGCCGATATAATAAAAACTTTCCCCATTAGTTTTTTCTCAGCTAAAATTTCAGTCTCATTAAGACTGTAGATTCCATTTTATCTGTTAGAAAGCCGTTAAAGCTATTTTTTTTCTGTTGCAAATTGTGGAATTGGTTGTAGCGAGTGATTATAACCTGCTTGTTTCTTTCGAACCTAAGACTATGTAGCTTCCTTTGGTCAGACTCTGATCAAAAAGTCTGAATATTTTTGCTTGCAAGGCTTCACCAAAGTATATCAGTACATATCTTCAGATGATTATCTGTAGCCAGATAATGGGTAGAAAACAATTTTTTTAAAATTCAGCGCTAAACATGTAGTATGCATTCTGCCTGATTTCAGTCATTGTAGTATAGCTATCTTTATTCTGCATTATCATATTCATCAGGATCAAATCGATTTTTTGATTCTCTTCAAGCAGTTGTATGCCCTCGTTTCGATCTCATGCTGAAAAAATATTTATCCCGTTTATTTCAGGAATTTTACTGGAAAGATTTTTTTTTAGATGATGATTCCCTTTACTGTACTGGCGCTAAGTAATAAGCAATACTGTTACAATTTTTAGATAATCGGTGAGTTAGGCTTTTCATAATGTTCAATTTCTAATAAAAAATAAATATGTAGTAGGATTAACCTGACGTAATTACTAATTATTGGGTTAATTTGGGATTGATAACAAACCTGATAACCTTCATTATATGAGCTACCTTGCTAACGCTGATCGCTATACTAAAATTCCATATCGCCGCTGTGGACGAAGTGGCCTCAAACTACCTGCCTTATCACTAGGTCTATGGCATAATTTCGGTGATGTTGACAAAATTGACAATAGCCGCAATATGCTGCAGCTTGCATTTAATTCAGGAATTACACATTTTGATCTTGCCAATAATTATGGCCCGCCTCCTGGTTCAGCTGAGGAAAATTTTGGTAAAATTTTCAAAAGCGATTTTCTGCAATACCGCGATGAATTGATTATTTCTACTAAAGCGGGTTATAATATGTGGGAAGGGCCGTACGGGGAATGGGGATCTAAAAAATACCTGGTTTCAAGCCTTGACCAGAGTCTCAAACGAATGGGGCTTGAGTATGTTGACATTTTTTATCACCATCGCCCTGATCCAGATACACCACTTGAAGAAACAATGGGCGCTTTAGACCTCATTGTCAGGCAGGGGAAGGCGCTTTACGTAGGTATTTCTAATTATAAGCCTGCAGAAGCTGTCCGTGCTTTTGAAATTCTTGAGTCACTAGGTACTCACTGTCTTATTCATCAGCCTAAATACTCAATGTTTGAGCGCTGGGTTGAAGGTGGCCTGCTAGACCTGCTTGAAGAGAAGGGCGTTGGCTGCATACCTTTTTCACCTCTGGCGCAGGGGTTACTTACAGATAAATATTTAAAAGGAATTCCTGTCGATTCAAGGGCAGGCAGGCCAGAAGGCTTTCTTCAAAAAGAAGAAGTTTCAGCTTCAAGAATCAGCCAGATTACCAAACTGAATACCCTTGCCTTAGGCAGAGAACAGACCTTGGCACAAATGGCTCTATCCTGGTTGTTGAAAGATCCGCGGGTGACCTCTGTACTTGTAGGAGCTAGTAGACCAGAGCAATTAAGTGACTCACTAAAATGCCTTAATAATTTAACGTTTACCAAGGATGAATTAACTACAATAAACGATATTCTGGCTTGAGTAGCCCTGAATAAAAATTAATTATTCATCAGGCCAGGTTCTACTCATAGAGCACCTGGCTTTTTTTATGTTCGTCAGGTTCAGCGCCTGAAAAAGGCTTTTGCCCTACATCATGAAGTCAAGAAATAAACGTGCAATAAGATAACATTCGTTGCTGCTAGTCGTAAGAAGTGCTGTATACATCTTCTTATCATGCAGAATCCCTATTTCTCATTGTTGGCTGCTGCCTGGAAAAATTCAAAAACCGAAAAGAAGCGCTATTTGCTGATTTATCTGCTCTTTTTAGCAGCAAATTGTGTTTCAGCACTAAATCCACTATTGTATGGCTGGTTTATCGGTGATATTCAAAAGAAGGGATCACATATTTTGGGATATGCCTGGATATATGCGGGGGCATATGTGGGCCTCAAACTAGTAGAATGGGTATTTCATGGTCCGGCTCGGGTGATGGAAAGAAAACTGGCCTTTAATCTCTCAAAAAATTATATCGACGACTTGTTTCGTCAACTATTGCAGTTACCCATCGGCTGGCATAAAGACCATCACAGTGGTTCTACCATCAACCGAATACGAAAAGCCTATTCAGCCTTAAAATCTTTTTTTGAAAGTGGATTTGTTTATTTACAGACCATGCTTAAATTCATCTTCTCATTTGCTGCCATGGTTTACTATTCACCTTTATTTGGTTCAATCGGGGTTTTATTAGGTATTCTGACGATTTGGGTCATCTACGCATTTGACAAACCATACATTAAATCGTTAGAAGAGGTCAATGAGGGTGATCATGCAGTTTCTTCTAATCTTTTCGACAGTCTTTCAAATATTATGACGGTCATCACTTTAAGACTCGAAAATCGGGTACAGAAAGGCCTGATTGAAAAAATTAATGCAGTCTTTCAGCCTTTTGTTCGAAATGTAATTATCAATGAGTGGAAATGGTTTACCGCTCAAATTCTGGTTGCAATAATCTATTCTGAAGTGGTTCTTGGATATATCTTTGAGCATTATCATGCGGGAAAATTGTTTGAATTAGGACCCCTTGTAACCCTGTTGGGTTTTGTAGCATTGTTTACGTCAGTTTTTTATGATTTCGCCCAGCAGTACACTCAAATTGTTCAATATAATACAGATATTCAAACTGCAAGGGTAATTACTGAATCATTTGAAAAAGAGCACAGGGCATCTTGTCTGAGAAATCTGAGCCCAGACTGGCAACAAATAAGTATCAGGAACTTAAATTTTTACCATAAGCAGCAAGGAAATACCCGTCCGGTTGTCAATGCCCAAGGGGTTCTTGATTTAAAAGTTCCGATGACCAGGCCTTATGGATTAAAAGAAATAAATATTGAAATTATCAGGGGTAAACGTATTGCCCTGGTGGGTGAGAGTGGTTGTGGCAAAAGTACCTTGCTGGCATTACTCAGAGGTCTTTATGCCCCAAACACGGTACCTGATATCGAGGTCGATGGAGCATCAGGATATTCAATCGCGTCAATTGCAGATGATATAACCCTTTTGCCCCAGGAACCTGAAATCTTTGAAGACACATTCAGGTATAATATTACTCTGGGGTTACCCTTTTCTACTGAAGAGGTAAACCATGTATGCGAAATAACAAGTCTGGCAGGGGTTTTAGAAAATTCGGGTGACGGCCTTGATGCTATCATTGTCGAAAAAGGAATGAATTTATCAGGGGGGCAAAAACAAAGACTGGCCCTTGCTCGTGGTGTACTGTCAGCTCAGGCAAGTAGCATTGTTTTACTCGATGAACCTACCAGTAGTATGGATGCCAGCACTGAACAGGCTGTCTATCTAAATCTTTTTAAAGAATTTGAAGGCAAAACAGTTATTTCAAGTCTGCACCGCATGCACCTGCTTATTCATTTTGATTATATCTATGTGCTTGATAAAGGCCGGATAGCAGAAGAAGGTACCCTGACGTCACTCTTAAATAATAGTATGTTATTTAATAATTTATGGAATCATCAGCAAAAACATATCGCACAATAATCATTCTGTACTTAAGCGTAAGCTGAAAATGGTTAAATTAGTACACTATTAAATCACCGGAAGAAAATCCGGAACAAGTCAAAACTTGTTAAGAAAGATAAACTCTCAAGCTAAAGAAATGGAAAATACCCTTAAGAATAAATCAGTACAGTCGGCGAGTGACCGTGTTCTTTCTACAAAAATGGCTGCAAAAAAAAAATCTGAAGAAGATGATGATGCTGAAAACGATGAATTGTTAGAAGTTCCCGGAAAAGATGGCAAGTCTGGCAATGCCAGCCGAACCTATCTTATTGATGATGAGGATGAAGACGATGCTGATCTGGAAGATGAAGAAGCCTGGGTTGAAAAAGATTTTGAAGATACTGAGCCTTCCCTAGATGATGATTTTGTGCCGGGTGAAAGTGAATCAGATCTTCTTTCATTAGAAGATGATGATGATGACTTCGACGATGAATAACCTATACTACTTTAAAGAAGTTGAAAAGCAATAACTACACATCATGCGATAAATTTAAGAACCCCGTCATCCGGGGTTTTTTGTTTTAAGCCTTATTTACCTATACTTTCGTGTAATTTATCTCATGATATGATTAATACCTGCAGACTACTTATCTATATAACTTTTCTCAGTAGTTTAATGTCCTACGCCCAGACGAAAGTTGCAATTTATGGTCAGGTCAACGGAGCGCAGTTCACACGTGTAAGCCTTGTATCATATCAGGGCTATATTATTGATTCAACGATAATTTCAGGGGGTAAATTTAGGTTAAACGAGCAGTTACCAGGCGGAGACAGGTACACCCTGTTTTTTCGTGATGTAACAGGTAAACAGGTTGACTCTGCCAGTGTTTATCTGGATAACGGCCTGGTAAAAGTTACAGTTAACAATCAGGGTCAACGAATTAATTTCCAAGGCAGTAATTTTGCTAACTCCCTGAATAGTTATTACCAGGAATCAGCTAGTATTCAGAAAAATCAGTCAGCGATTATTGTTTTGAATAACTGGGTCAAGGGGCATACTAATTCGGCCATAAGTCTATTTGCTATTGATGCATATCTTTTGCGTACAGGTCGTGATGCAGACTGGTATAAGGTTGCTAATCTTTATCATTTAATTACACATCAGGCAAAAGAAAATATTCTTGCTTTACGTCTTGAGCTTGAAATAGAACAGAATAATACCCTTGAACTTGGAAAACCCTTTCCTGTATTTAGCCTGCCCGACCTGAAAGGCATGAAGACAACAAATACTATTTTAAAAGGATCATATGTGTTAATTGATTTTTGGGCTAGCTGGTGCGGGCCCTGCCGGGAAGAAAATAAAAATTTTCTTAGATTGTCTAAAAAATATGAGGGCAAAAATCTGAGACTTATCAGTATCTCACTGGATAAAAGTAACCTGGCCTGGAAAACGGCTATTACAAGCGATCAATTATCGTGGATACAATTGAGCGATGCTAATTTCCCAAATAATCAGCTTGAAAAATCTTTAAATCTAAAACTTATACCTGTTGACTTCATACTTGATCCTAAAGGTAAAATCATTGACAAAAATATCTATGGATTAATGCTTGAAAAAAAACTTGACATATTGGTTCAACTAAATTAATTTTTTCCTGAATATGGTTACTATAAAACCGTTGTTTCTAGTATTACTTTTTTGTTCGTTTGTTTCAATACTTTCGGCTCAGGAAATAAAATATCAAGTTTCTGGGAATTTCAACCGGTTAAACCCAGAACACCAAAAATTACAGGCCTACCTGATTCAAACAGAATCTAATACCTATAAAATTGATTCAGCGATAATTAAAAATGGAGCTTTTAATTTTTCTGGAAAGATAACATCACCAGTTTTGGCCACTCTCATTATTGACCATGCCGGTCATGGTATGAATGTAATGATGGCATCAAAACACGCCGACTTTCTGGTTATTTATCTTGAAAAAACCCCCGTTATAATTCGTGGAACTGATTCATTGTCTAAGGCCTCGGTGAGTGGAGGAATAATTAACGAAGAAAACAAGAGGTTTCATCTTTTACAAGTGGGAATTCAGGATTCTATCAGGAAATTAACGGTCATAGTTCGTTCAGCAAAACCAGAACAACAAAAAGATCAGGCCTTTCAAATGGCAATTCAAGAAAAGTATAATATGATTCTTGCTTCAAACAGACGTTTAATCTGCAAGTTTGCGATACAGAACCCTGCCTCACTGGTAAGTCTTGATCAACTGTATAATACTTTCTCATCTATGCCTGATGCTTCTCAGGCATCGGCAGCTTTTGACGGGCTTGATAAATCGCTTAAAAATTCCAGGAAAGGTGCCGAACTCGGGACACTGATTATTGCATCAAAACTAACTGAAACTGGAGTATTGGCCCCAGAAATTACTCAGGCAGATACAGCTGGTAAAATGATCAGTTTATCTTCATTCCGGGGAAAATATGTTCTTATTGACTTTTGGGCGTCATGGTGTAAGCCCTGTAGGTTAGAAAATCCGAATGTTGTTCGGTCTTACAACTTATACTCATCAAAGAATTTTACAATATTTGGTGTCTCCTTAGACCAACCCTCAGGCATGGATAACTGGAAGGCTGCTATAAAAGATGATCAGCTTAGCTGGCCACAGGTTTCTGATTTAAAATTCTGGTCAAATGAAGCTGCTAAACTATACGGGGTGCATTCAATTCCCCAAAATTTTTTACTTGATCCAGCGGGTAAAATTATTGCCCGTAATTTAAGAGGCGAAGACTTGGATAATTTTCTTGCTAAAATTTTTGGCAACCGTTAGAAAATCTCAAATGATTCGTTTTTGAGACTGTTTGAAGTGATTTTTCTCTACAGGTTAAAAAAATTCCGGTGATTATCTCACCGGAATTCTACAAACAATTGTGATATGAATTGGTTCCATAGATTTAATTCTGGATCCATTGTAATAATACGAATAATGTTTTAATAAGTATTGATTTAACGTAATTAAATTATTTTATAATTACCTTATTATCTCTTTATTTCAGAGATTCTTAATTCTTTTAAATCAATAAAGTAATCCCATTGTTTGATTAATAACATTTGATTAATTAAATTTATAGAGGGGTATAGACCACCTTTAATTAGGGTATTATAATTGCAATTCAAACCTTTAAATCATATGAATCGCGTAATGAAAATCAGTTTCTGCTTGCTTTCTAGTTTTATTTTACTGCCTGGTTTATTGTTCGGGCAGTCACATCTGAACGGAAACGTGCTGAGTCTGGCAACCGGAGGAACTATTTCTGCCGGAAGCCAGCTTAGGATTCTTCATCCGGCGAAGGGATCAAGATATTCATTTATCTATAGCGAATTATCTTTGAGGGCAAGTTCAGAAGATGATTTACCGTATGGTATTCCGGGAACTACAGCTAATGAAGTGGTGACCGTCAAACGTTTTCTTGAACGTAAAGGAAGTAGGGGAAGCAAGTACTATGTAATTTGCCGTGGCTCATTCATAAATAATGCTATTGATATTGAAAATGCTATCAGATCAGGTGAAGTACAATATAATAGTACACAAATTGCCGGTGGTTCTATGCTGAAGCCTGGGCAGGGTGATGCTGAAATTCAGCGAAGTACAGCAGATGCGATCCTGCATCCAGGTATAACTTCAGTAGCAGGGACTAGTGTCGTTCCAAGTCATGTTATGCGACGCCCATGGGATAATACCTCTGCTATTCCTGTGAAGAAAGACTCTGCAGTAGTGCGTGATTCATCACAACGTTTTGTGAAAGCATTTAAAGCAGTTGATTCATCTGCTCGTCAGGGTACTTTTTCTTCAAGTATACTCAAACCAGATACGGCTTCTAAAGTAGTTCGTTTAAATGCACATGAAGTTGACACACATCTGGCTGAGAAAAAATCAGAAGCTGCAATATTACCAGTTGCAATCCCGGCAAAAGAAGCAAAAATTGAAACTCCCAGCCAGGCTCGGATAGCAGAGACACCTAAAGTAGAATCAGCCAAAATTGAATCTGCACCCGTTAAGTCAGAACCAGAGGCTGCTGAAGTTTCTGCTCATAGCGTTTCAAATCTGATGGTTTTGCCAACGGCTGAATCATTGAAGCCAAAAGAAATACCCGTACCAGTTGTGAAGCAGGAAAATCCTGCTGGTTATACGAAATTCTCAAAACTCAAACAATTAAAAGAACTTCTTGATGCTGGGGTTTTGACAAAAGCCGAATTTGATATTGAGAAAAAGAAGATTCTGGCCTCAGAATAATGATAAAGATTGTTATGAGGTAACAAAGATTGTTGTTTACCAATAAAAATTGTTTATCAATGAATTTATGGGTAAATAACTGGGTTTTCAAGAGTTCCTATTTTCTCAATGGTAATTTTCACCCGATCACCAGCCTGCAGATAGCGTGCTGGGTTTCGTGTAAACCCAACTCCAGCTGGTGTACCTGTTGCAATAATATCTCCAGGCATGAGCGTCATTACCTTACTTAATTCTTCAATCAAAACGGGTATTGAGAAAATCATTTCCCTGGTATTTGATGATTGCAAAAGCTGACCATCAATAGACAGTGAAATATCCAGGTTTTGAGGGTCTTCAATTTCATCAGCTGTGACCATCCATGGCCCAAGAGGCCCAAACGTGTCAAGGCATTTACCCAATGTCCACTGACTGGTTTTCATCTGTAAATCACGGGCACTTACATCGTTAAAAATCGAGTAACCAGCAATATAGTTATGAGCTTCAGTTGCGAGGACATTCTTTGCCTGCCTGCCAATAATAACTGCAAGTTCAGCCTCAAAATCTACTTGGTTTGAAGCTTCTGTAAGAATAATTGCTTCATTATGGCCAATTAATACATTATTGAATTTTGAAAATATAATTGGGCTTTTGGGAATCGGGGTATTGGTTTCAATTGCATGATCCCGGTAATTAAGACCTACGCAAATGATTTTTTCAGGATTCGTAATTACCGCATCCAACTGTATCTCACTGAATTCATACAGGTTTTCTTTTTGAGGTTCAGTAATAAGTTTCTCTATTTGAACCCGGTGACCTTCCCAAACACCTATTAAAGCCTTGAGATTTGGAAATCTCGCCGGATAAGCACTGTTCAGGTCAAGAACCATATCCCTGTTATCAACAGTAACTACTATACCAATTTTAGATTCGTGCTGGTGCTGAAATGTTAAAAGGCGCATATGCTAAATATAGCCTTAATAAGATGTAGCAATGAATTTTCCCGTGTTTTTACCAAGCTGATACCTAGAAATTACACTGGTATGCAAAGATATTACACCCAGAATTAAATCTTCAATGCCCTTCGTTTAAGATTGTTTAACATTGTATTTTATTAATCAAACCCCAAATTATGCAACTTATCACAAAAGATTATACAGCTGAAGTAGTTAACACAGGTGGAAGAAAAGGATATATCAAATCTTCTGATGGCATTCTTGATTTTCCAGTTTCTATGCCCAAAGAACTTGGTGGTAACGGTGACCACACCAACCCAGAGCAGCTTTTTGCTGCCGGCTATGCAGCTTGCTTTGGCGGTGCATTGAGTTCCGTTGCGAAAGGGAAAGATATCTCAGGAACTGAAATCAAAGCCTTGGTAAGTATTGGTAAAACAGATGCTGGTGCCTTTGGTATTTCTGCTGAACTACATGTAACTATTCCTAATTTATCAAAAGAAGATGCTACAGCTCTTGTTGAAGCTGCACATCAGGTTTGCCCTTACTCGGTTGCCACCAGAGGAAATATTGAGGTTAAAATTTTTGCAAACGAGCAGGTCTGATTTTTAGCCTGAACAAAGTTTTGTGCCCGCTTACCTATGTGTCTTGCCAACGGCCGGGCATATGTAAGCGGGTATTTTTTATCAGATCGAAACCAGACCTACTTTTAATGTATAAAGAACCAGTCCCACCCGGTTTTTAACACTCAGTTTCTGGAATAGTGCATCACGATAACCATCAATCGTTCTTGTACTGAGGCACATGATATCGGCAATTTCTTTATAGGTAAGCTCTTTACAGACAAGTTTAAGGAAGTCAATTTCTCTGTCATTTAATGAAATTGGATGTTCTCCTGGTTTCTCATCTGGTTTTTTATGATGCAATGAATGTATGAGGTTACCCGTAACGAATTCAGAATAAAAATAACCCTTGTCATAAACTGAATCAAGTGCATTTTTTAGTTCTATGGGTTCTGAGTCTTTCAGCAGATAGCCACGCGCCCCCAGGCCTATCATTTTGATTACGGACTGTTCATCATCATACATTGATAGAGCAAGTACCCTGACTGCAGGAAATTTTTTTGTCAGGTAGCCGAGGGTAGCAAAACCATCCATTCCGGGCATTTTTATATCAAGTAAAAGCAGGTCGGGCAGGTTAGTTTGATTGAGAACCGTGATTAATTCTTCTCCACTTCCTGCTTCAAGTACAATCTTATACTCTGAAAAAGAGTTTATCAGAGAAGCGATACCTCTGCGGAAGAGTTTATGGTCGTCAACAAGTGCAACTTTTATCATGTAGATAAGCTTAAATACTAAGTTGGGTAATCTTGTTAATTGGTAATTTTAATTGAATGCTGGTGCCAGTTTGATTTGAGTTGATCGTTAAATTGGCGCCAATTAGCTTTGCCCTTGAATAAATATTCTGCAGACCTGAACCCTCAATCCCTTTTATTCCTTGGCCGTTATCATCGGTTTTAAAGCCTATACCATCGTCAACTATAGAGAAATCAAGACTTTCTTCACTAAATTTGACGCTGATTTTAACATTTTCGGCCCTCGAATGCTTGATTATATTTTGAATTGACTCCTGTGCTATCCGAAATAAAATAATTTCTACATCATTATTCAGCCGTCTGCTGCTACCTTCAACACAAATATCACACAAAAATAAATTTGTACGGCAAAGCCTGTCAGTTTCAAATTGTAAGGCCTTGATAAATCCGAGGCGCTCAACAATATCAGATGATAGACTTTTTGAAAGATTTCTTAAATCATTTATAATATCACCAATAAGTTCTTTTGTTTCTTTTAACAGTAATGCATTCATATCAGTAGACGGCATCCTGGACTGAATTACATTGAGATTCAGTTTTGCCAGTGACAGCATCTGTCCGCTATTATCATGAATTTCCTGAGATACCCTTTTCAGTTCAACTTCCTGAATTTCTAGTTGAGCTTTCAATAGTTCTCTTTCTGATTCCTCTCTGATGAAGTTTATTTTTCTCTCCTGATTAAAATAACGCCGCTGGTAAAAGAGCATAAACAGAACAATAAAACTGACCAGAACCAGTAATAAGACTGTCCCTGTTACAATTACGAGGTTAAATTCTGCATATTCCTGCGGCATAGTAATCCTTGGGTAAAGAGCAAATACATTAAAATATTCGAAAACGAATGAATGATCATTTCAAAGCGTTTTAACTCAATATGATTTACCGAATAGTTGTATGTACCCTGTTGAAAAAACGATCCAGCATAATAAAAGAGCACACCTACGCTAATCCAGAAATATGGCTCCCGAGCAAGATTTACATATAAGTCTGCTGTAAATAGTTCGTAAAAATAAACTAATACCAAACTAATAATTAAAATGCTTTCTACATTATTCAGTAATGAAGAAAATGCACTTGTGTGAAAATAAAATATATAGACCAATGTTCCAATAACATAACAGCCAATAGAGATCAGAATCAATAAGGCAATATTTCGACTGCGGATCATTGATCTATAAAACAGTGCAAAAAATGAATATTCGACCAGCGAAAACCAGTCATAAAGAAGGTAGTTCGAAACCTTGTGCAAGACACAATAAGTCGCCAGAATTTCTATGAACAGGGTAAGAAAGAGAAACATTACCAGGTAATTAAGCCTCTTATCTAAATTTGGTCCTAGAATAACACCTGTCAGTGCTGGTAATAACACTGAAAACGTTGAAATCAGAATTAATAATTCCATTTATGCGAAGCGATTAATTGTTGTTTACGGGTAAGGATTACCTTGATTAGCAGCTCCTCCTGACACTTTTGTCAGAGGTGCACCCGCACTCATGGTTGCGATGATGGGACCGCTATGGGCTGGTTTTATTGTTTTATTTGCATGAGGGAAACCTTCGATATGCTGCAGGTCTTCACCATTTTCATTGGTTGGTATTAACACGAGAGTGAGTCTTTTCTCTTCATTGATGGCAAAATAGAACTTGATACCATCTGCCTTATCAGTATTCAAAAGATCAGTCAAAAAAGATTTGTCGAAATGAATGGCATAGGTTTCTGCTAGTTCAGTTGCAGGCACATGTTTGATAACATGCCGGTACTTGTCAACCATTCTTTTTGCTAATTCATGCGAGATAATTGCTCCACCTTTCATACTAATTTTTTTGGGGGTTAAAAAATTTTGTGAACTAAGTAATCTGCGAATCATCAAGTACACCATGGCACGTTAGTCAACGGGGTCATAAGCAGTGTCTTATTTCTTCGTATTGTAAAGATGAAAATAAATTTGAAGTCAACTATTGATCAGATGCGATACCGTTAAATTACAGGGTAGGGTAGGGTGAATACACGGCAAATGAGAAATTAACCTTAAATATTAAAACTTCCTGTAAAAATCTTTTTTAAGGCTTTCATAAAATATTCATGGTCGAATATTTGAAAAATTGCGTGCAATTCTTACTTTTGAAAATCCATAGGGGAAATTAATGAATTTATGGTCCGGTAGCTCAGTTGGATAGAGCAACGGTTTTCTAAACCGTAGGTCATTGGTTCGAATCCAATCCGGACCACGAAAAAAGCCTTTCTGTCATTTAGAGGGGCGTTTTTGTTTAACCTCATACAGTTTTACATAAGGATTAACGTGCTTTAATTTCTCGTAGAGCTTTGAAATTTATTCCTAACTTGGTTAATGTGTAAATTTGTTAAGTAAGGAATCCAGATTGGAAAAGTTTTTGTTCTACCTTTAGACTAATAGAAAACAAATAATGTTAGAAAAAGAATTTCAATATTATCTCCAAAATCAAGAGGCGCTTTTAAAAAGCTTCATGGGAGTATTTATTGTAATTAAAGATGAAGCTGTAGTTCAAAGGGGACCATTTTAACCGTAGTTTCTTGTGAATAAAGTTAACAAGTTCTTTTTTACAAGCAATCTTAGTTCCCCAACGCTTACGGGTACGTAAAC
>Ga0123338_10002109_pt1 | contig 18737 bp, 15 predicted proteins | sample grotaG_FD_89793 | JGI IMG/M metagenome (GOLD analysis project Ga0123338, IMG submission 89793) | Glacier valley bacterial and archeal communities from Borup Fiord, Nunavut, Canada, to study Microbial Dark Matter (Phase II) -... | ecosystem: Environmental > Aquatic > Freshwater > Ice > Glacier ...
GCGGCGCGACACGGTCATGGTGGTGGCCTGCGGGCTGCACAACCTGCGCGTGCGCAGTCCCCTACGGGCGTATCCCGCGCCCGTACCCGCAAAATTCTCCATCTCTTCCGAATAAGCTTTAATATCCAATTAGCAAGTATAAAAATGGAGCCTGCTATTATCACAGGTAGACCAAGCTTGGCTCCAAGGCCAAGGGTGCCAATCGTTATTATTCCTCCTATCGCACAGATAGTAATTCCTATTCTTTGAAGAAGTTTTGGTTTCTTCATGGCTCTTTTTGGGTAAAGTTTGAGAAAGCAAAGTTCATCATTTGGCTGGGCCTCTCCTGTCTGCTACTTTCTTAGTACTTCAATCAGTTGACAAAAGCCAACTCCCGTTGACCCCCTCCACCCAGCCGCCCAGCGTTTCCCAAGCACCGCCAGCGGCTTCCGGATGACCGCCAACCGTCTCGCAAGCCTCGCCAACCGCTTCGCAACGCCCGCTAACCGCTTCGCAACCCTCGCCAACCGTTTTGCAAGGCTCGCCAACCGCTTCGCAACCACAAACCTTGCGTCACAACGTCCGCCAACCGCTTCGCAACCACAAACCTTCCCTCCATACTACAAACCTTCGGGCACAACCACAAACCTTCGCGCACTTCACAAACCCTGTGGCCCGCCCCAATACCTTCCCGCAAGCCCAGCCCGCCAGCCGCGCCGAGTGGCGGCAGTGGCTGGCCGAGCACCACGCCAGCCTCCCCGGCGTGTGGCTGGTGTATTGCAAAAAGGCCAGCGGCTGGCCCAGCGTACGCTGGCGGGTTGAATAAGCCAGCATCGCCTTGGGGCCGGGCCGCACCCGTTGTTGGCTGGGGCGGGGCATCGGCGGGAACAGGCCCGGGAGGACCAAGGTCTGGCTACTTCACAAACCGCCGCGTCTCGGTGTGCTGGTCCGGGGCGGTGACGACCAGGGTGTAGACGCCGGTTGCCAGTCCGGCCACGTTTACGCCGCCGGTTTCCACCGTGCCGTGGGCCACGGCCTTGCCGTACGCATCCAGGATGCGATAGGTGCTGCGGGCCAGGGTCGCGTCGGGGGTGAAGTTCAACCGGTCGACCACCGGATTGGGGTAAATTTCCAGGGGTTTGACGGGGCGCCCGGCGTCTGCTGAAGCACCGGCAAGGGTGGGCCCGGCGGCCGCGCGGCCCGCCACTTTGGTGATGCGCACCCAGTTGAGGTTGTAGCCCCCGGTTTGGGCGAACACGCCGAAGTTGTAGGTGCCCGCATTCACGGTCACGGTTTTCGACACGGTGGTCCAGGTTTGCCAGCCGCCGGTGGCCGGCACGGCCGTGTTGCCCAACGGGATGGCGCCCGCGTTCAGGTCTGATGAAACGGTGCCGCCGCTGGCGCCGCTGGCCACGCGGTATTCAATGGTGTAAGTCCCCGTGGTGGGGAAGTTGATGCCGTTCCACACCAGGTAGTCGCCGGCGTCGATGTAGCCCATGTCCTGGCCGCCGCCCGCGTCGGTGCAGGTTTCCACTACCATCCCGTTGTTCACGTTAGCCGCCTCGGCCTCCAGCTGCCGGCTGAAGCCAGCGGCGGCGGTTTGCACGCGCAGGGAGGTGGTTTTATCGTTCCAGTTGCCGGTGCCCAGCGGGTTGTTCACCAGGCAGGCGTTATTGGCCGCCACGGTGAGCGCGGCGCCGGCAAAGTTGTCGTTTTCGTATAGCACCACTTGGTAGCCGGCGCTGGGCTGCAGCGAGGAAATGTCGTCGTTGAGAATGCCGCGCGCCTGCAGGGCGGCCAGGTTGTAGTCGCCCGGGGGCCGGGCCACGGCCGGGCCCAGGTAGTTGCAGTCCTTGTAAAAGGTGGCCGCGCCGGTAGCCGGCGGCGCGGTGCCCGCGTAGCCGCCAAACGTGGCAATGGCCCGGGTGGGCTGCGGCGTTTGCAGGGTGGCCGACTGGTCGGCCACGTCGTCGTAGGCAAAGCCGTAGGATTTCTGGCCGACGCTGATGCCCGGCAAGTGCCAGAACTGGGCGTAATAGTTCTCGGGCACGGCCTGGTAGAAGCTGGCCACGTTGTACCAGTCTTGCTGGCCAGGGGTGGCCGCGGTGGTGTTCACCACGTGCCGGTTGATGGCCGCCGTGAGCTGGGCCTGCACCACGAGGTCGCAGTCGCCGTCGCCGTTGCGGGTGGCCAGCACGCCCTTGCCTTCGAAGGCCTCCTGGGTGGTGGGACGGCGCGTGATGATGCCCGTGCGGCCCGCGTAGGCCCCCGACTGCCCCACCACCGTGAGCCGGTCGTTGGCGATGCGGCCCTTGAACACGCCTGCGTTGCCGGCGTTGAAAATCAGGTCCACGTTCACGTACTTGGCCCAGATGGCGTCGATGTACGACCGGAAGTAGTTGGCCTGCGGGCCGGGCGTGGTGCCGTTGGTGCCGTCGTAGAAGTCGGCGGTTTTCGACGGGAAGGTAATTTCGCCGGTCGCGTTGTTCACCGTGTTCTGAAACTCGGCCGGCACGTTGGCTTTGTAGGCGGCCACGATGTCGGCCGCGGTTTTTAGCTCGCCGGTGCGCTGCTGGTAGCCGTTGCCGAACAACTCCAGGCCCATCGGGTACTTGTAGGAATCGACGCGCGTGGTGTTGCCAAAAAAGCCGTATTGGTTGTTGGTCAGCTCAACGACTTCGTAGAGGATGTCCCGGTTGGGGTCGTTGGGGTTCTGGCCGTTGGGCCCCGCGTAGCTCGACGGCGCCCCCGACGTGCCAAAGAAGTAGAAGTACAGCTGCTGCCCTTTGGAGATGAACACCCGGCAGCCCGCAATCTGGGGCAGGGTGAAGGTTTTGTTCGGAATGTCCGTGAGCCGGGTGAAGCAGGCCGCGTAGCGCGAGTTGCCGCCGGGCCCGGTGTTGCCGTTGTAGGTCGGCCCCAGCACCGTGTTGTACGACGTCGACATGGGCACCACCGCGCTGTTTTGGGCGTTCCCCACACGTGGTTGCCGGCGTTGTCGAGGCCCACGATGGCCACGTACAGGTCGGCGTCAGCAAAGGGCGAGGTGTTGGCCACGGTGAACGGAATGGGCCCCTGGGCCGCCCCGGCCCGGGGCAGAAACAGTGCGCCAAACAACAGAGCCAGGAAGGGAAGCAGTGCAAGTTTTTTCATTTGGTAGGAATTGTGAAAAAGGGTGAAATGGAAAAGGGAAACCAGGCAAATTTTCGGGCCGCCGGCCGGGCCGCAACCCGCGCGCCTTGGTCAGCCGGCGGTCCCCGTCCGGCAAGCCCGTCAGCAACCGGGAGCGGCCGTAATAATCGGGGCGGCACAGCCCCAAAAGCGCCGTGGCGTACCGAGTGGCCGCACACAAACTAGGGGGATTCTGACGAGAAAAACCTTTTTTAGTTGGTGGACAACGGCCCTTGAATCTGGTCTTTACACGCTTACTGCACACGCCTGGGGCAGCGCGGCTTCGGCACGCTGCCCCCGCGCAGCCGGTTGCTTTGCAAGCCCGGCTCGATGGTGCGGCGGGCTTTTCGGTTTAAAAAACACAGAGAATGAAGTTAAAAAACAACCCTTTTTTTGCCGTTTTTTTGGGCGGTGCGGCAGCAGTTTTTCGGCGCGCAAACCGCCTGCTTGGTTCGGTTTAATTCAGCCTTTAAATTGTGCATTTCGTAGATACGTTTTTTCGCGGGCGGTCAGGGCCAAAGTATCCGGTGAAAAAGGAAACCTTCGGGGCCGCCCCTGCGAATACCCTACCCAGCCGGAGCGCCGGTATCTGCCGGCGCCACTCGGGCAAGCACGATGAATTTCCCCCTGGAATTTATTCTGACGACCTTTTTAAGCAAGGCATTCATGGGCAACGGCAAGAAGAAGCACGGCAAGAAAAACGAGTTGTCGGAGGACGTGCTGGGTATCGCGGCCATTTCCATCAAGAAATTCCGCAAGGTGACCAAGCAAATCGGCAAGCTGAGCACCGGCCAAAAGCTGGTTGGCGGCGTGGCCCTGCTGGCCGCAGGCCTCACCTACCTGGCCAAAACGGAAGGCGAAACCACCGTCCCCGTGGCCGACCCGCTCGCCCCGGAGCGGGGGCCCGCCAGTGCTGCCAAAACCCACTCCCACGCAGAAGCCACGGCTGCCACTCCTGCCAAGCCCGTAAAGTCTCCTAGAAAAATCCGGAAGGGCCCGAAAGACGAATAGCTTGTCTCTTCGGACCGTCTTCAGTCCAGCGCCACTTCCTCCTTCCATCAAAATCGCACGCCATGAAAAAGACCAAAAAGCAAAAAGCCGACAAAAAATCCACGCTCGGCGGGGCCGCCAAGTCCCTCAAAAAACTGCGCAAGGGCACCGCCAAGCGTCTGGGCGGACTTAGCACGGCCCAAAAAGTAGTGGGCGGCGCCGCCCTCGTGGCCCTGGGGCTGAGCTATTTCAACAAGCGGCGCAATCAAGCCGTGGGCCCGGCTTCCGGCAACATCGATGCGACGGCCGCCGAGGAAAACCTGGCCGCGCTGGACGAGAACCAAGTCTGACCAAGCCATTCGCGCGCGGGCGTCCGCCGATTCAATCGTTGGCCACCGGCCACAAAAAAGCGGCGGAAGCTCCCAGAGCTTCCGCCGCTTTTTTGCGCGGGGCAGTTGGCCAGTCCCGGATTAGGCGGCCGGGGCCGCCGCGGGCGGCGGGGTGGCGCTGGCGTGCTTCACGCGCACGGCAGTGGGGCCTTTCTGGCCCATTTCCACTTCAAAATTTACCTTGTCGCCTTCCTTGATGGGGCCGCCAGCCAAGCCGTTGGCATGCACGAAAATGCTTTCCTGGGTCTGCGAATCTTTGATGAAGCCGTAGCCCTTCGAGTCGTTGAAGAAGCTCACGTTTCCGGTCCGGACGGGGTCTTCGTTGTCGTCGTCGGTGCGGCGGGCCACCCCGATGCGAATGTCCTCGTCTTTGATAATGCGCTTCTTGCTGGGGTCGGGCGGGGTGGAGGAAATGTTGCCGTTTTCGTCCACGTAGGCCAGCATCTCGTCCAGGTTTTGGCCCGACTTAGCGTTGGCTTGGCGCTCGGCTTTGCGCTCTTCCTTCTCGGTTTTCTTCTTCTGCTTTTTCTTCTCGTTGTCCTTTTTACCAAACGTTTCTTGTGACCTACCCATGGTGTATGCGGCTGTTTCGTGGTTTCTGTTTCGCCAAGCTACAACAGCGAAGGGTAAGCAGAAGATTGTGGATGAAAGCGAAGATACGAAATAATGAGGCTCGGCGGGCCGGCGCTTCAGGCGGCGGGGGCGGGGCGGGGCCAGCGGGCCGCGCGCCACGCCGCTCGTTGCGTGGCGTCGAGGAACGTCCAGGCCACGAAGCGGCTGGCTTTTTGGCCCTGGGCCATGGCCACGGTGCGCACGTCGAGCGCCCCCACGTTGTGCAGCGCCTTGTAAATACCCGGCAACGAATCCTTCTTTGAAACCAAAGAAGTGAACCAGTAGCCCTGGGTGGCGAAGCGCACGCTTTCGGCCACCATGCGGCGCACGAAGCCCACTTCGCCGCCGGGGCACCACAGCTCGCCGGGCCGCCCGGCGAAGTTGCGCACCGGCCGGCCGCCGGCCGCCGGGTCCAGGTTGCGGAGCTTGCGCCCGGTGCCGGCCGCCGCTTCCGCCGCCGAGGCGTGGAAGGGCGGGTTGCACAGCGTGAGGTCGAACTGCTCGTCGGCCCGTATCACGCCTTCAAAAACAGCGGCCGGGTCCGGCTGCCGGCGGCCGGTGAGGGCGCCCGTCAGCGCCGGGTTGGCCGCCACCAGCTGCCGCGCCACGCCCAGGGCCGTCGGGTCAATGTCGGTGCCCACAAACTGCCAGCCGTACTCCCGGTGGCCCAAAATGGGGTAAATGCAGTTGGCGCCCATGCCCACGTCGAGCACCCGGATGCCCGGGCCCCGCGGAACGGCACCCGCGTTGTCGGCGGCCAGCAGGTCGGCCAGGTAGTGCAGGTAATCGGCCCGGCCGGGAATGGGCGGGCAGAGGTAGCCGGCGGGCAGGTCCCAGGCGGCAATGCCGTAGAACTGCTTCAGCAAGGCTTGGTTGAGCGCCTTCACCGCGGCCGGGTTGGCAAAGTCGATGGACAGGTCCTGGTACGGGTTGGGCCGCACAAAGGGCGCCAGCCCGGGGCTGCCGGCCACCAGCTGGGCAAAATCGTAGCGCGCCCGGTGGCGGTTGCGCGGGTGCAGGCCGTCTTTTTCGGCCGCGGGGGGAGGGGAGGGTTTCTTCACGTCGTTTTGTAAAGGTACCAGCCCTGGCCCAGCGGCTTCACCACAATCAGGCGGTTGGGGCTCATGGCGGGCACGGCGGCGGGGTTGGGCTCGTAGAGCAGGCCCACGGTGTTGCCGGTGAGGCCGCCCACCACAAATTCCACGCACGTGGCGCAGCCGGTGTCGCGCCGGCCCACCCGGCTGATGTAGAGCCGCCGCAGCAGCGCCCGCAAGGCCGGGTTGGCGTTGGCGGCGCGCTCGCCGGCCCGGCCGGTGTCGGCGGTGGGCGCGGCAAAGTAGCGGCCGGCTTGCAACAGGCGTAGGGCGTGGTCAAAGTCGGCCCGGTGGCGGGCGAAGTGGGCGCCGAGGTCGGCGTCGGCCCCCATCCACAGCCGCATGTTGCCCAAGGTGAAGGCGTGGGGGGCCTGCGGGTGCTTGCGGTCGTAGGCGGCCACTTCGGCCGGCGGCATGGCCGCCAGGATGCCCACCATTGGCGGGCCGAGGTGCGTCATGGCCAGGTTGCGCACGGCGCCGAGCTTCCAGCCCGCGTCTTCTTTGGTGAAGTGCAGGTAGAAGTCGCGGCGGCCAGCGAGTCGCGCAGCTCCACGGCCACCACGGCCGTGGCCGTGCCCTGCTGCACCAGCTGGCAGGTGCGGGCCACCCGCGCCGGAATTTGCTGGCCCAGGGTTTGCGCTTTGGCTTGGCCGGCGGCTTCGCAGCAGAGGTAGCTTTTCATGGGCTCCCACCCGCCGGGGGCCACAAACTGCTCGGCAATTTGCAGCGGTTCGAGGGGCGGGGCGGGCTCGGTCAACCGCGGCAGCCCCAGGCAAAAGAGTAGCAGTAGGTGGTTCATGCGCAGGCTAACCCCGGGTTGTGGGGTGAAAATTCCGTGGGTGGCGGTGGTGCGGCAACGCATTGCCGGCATCCACCAGTGACCGCCGGGGGCTTGGGCCCCGGCTTCAAGCGAGTTAGCGGCGGGGCGCGGGGCCTTTGCGGGGGCCGCCCGCGGGGCCTTTGGCGGGCGGCCGGCTGCCGGAGCGGCTGGGGGCGCCGCTCTTGGGGCGGGCCGCACCGCCCGCGCCGGGCTTGGCGGGGCGCTTGCCGGGGGCGGCGGGTTTGTCGGGCCGGGGGCCCCACCAGCCGTTGGCGGCCGGGTTCTTTTGGGAGGGCGGGCCGGACTTGGGGCGCCGGTCTTCGGCGGGCGCTTTGGGGGCGCGGCGGCCCCCGGAGGCGTCTTCGGTGCCGGAAGATTTTTCCACCATTTTCATGATGCCGGCCAGCTCGGCCGGGGTCAGCTCGCGCCAGTCGCCCACGGGCAGGCCTTTCACGCTCACGTTCATGATGCGCACCCGTTCGAGCTTCGTTACCTCGTAGCCAAAATGCTCCACCATGCGGCGGATTTGGCGGTTCAGCCCCTGTACCAGCGTGATGCGGAAAATGTAGGGCGTCTCTTTCTGGAGGAGGCAGGGCTTGGTGACGGTGCCGAGCATGGGGACGCCGTGGGCCATTTCGGCCAGCATCTGGTCCGTGAGAATGCGGTTCACCGTCACCACGTATTCTTTTTCGTGGCGGTTGCCGGCCCGCAGGATTTTGTTCACGATGTCGCCGTCGCTGGTCAGGAAAATCAGGCCCGACGAGTCCTTGTCCAAGCGGCCGATGGGGAAGACGCGGGCGGCGTGGTTCACGTAATCCACGATGTTACCGCGCACGCCCGGTTCGCTGGTGCTCGTCACGCCCACGGGCTTGTTGAAGGCCAGGTACACGGCGTCGGCGGCCTGCTTGGGTTCGAGCTTGTGACCGTTCACGCTCACCCGGTCGCGCGGGCCCACCTGGTCGCCCACCTGGGCGGGTTTGCCGTTGAGGAGCACCGCGCCCTGCTCGATGTAGCGGTCGGCTTCGCGGCGCGAGCACAGGCCGCTTTCGCTGATGAACTTGTTGAGGCGGACGGAGGAGCTGGCGGGCATCGGCGGATAAACAGGGATAAATAAGCTGGCGGGGTACGGCCCGCAAGTTAAATAGCCGGCGGGCGGCAAAAACCGGGCGTCCCGGGGCTTTGGCCAATAACCCCGGCGTAAACCCGGCCGTATCAGCCAGTAAAAGCGGCAATACTGCTGTTTTCACACGCCTTACATTTCATTTCCATGAACACCAAACTGCTGGGCCTGCTGGCCGCTGCCGCACTGGCCACCGCCGCCTGCCAACAAGATAAAAAGACCGAAACCACAACCCCCGAAATCACTACGACCACGACCACCACCACGACTGCCCCCGATACCCTGGCCTACCGCACCGACGCCCGCCACCTGGCCGACCGCGTGGCCACCGACCTGGCCCTGACCGACCCCACCGTGAAGCGCCGCCTCGAAAACACCTACTACACCCGCGCCAGCCGCCTCGGTGAGCTGCAAACCCACTACACCGCCGACACCACCGGCCGCTACCAGGCCCTGCGCATGGCCAACGACCAGGCCGACGAAGAGGTGCGCACCTCCCTCAACAACCCAACGTATTACAAGACCTATTCGGCCAACCGCGCCCAGTACGGCGACGGCCCGTACTCGCTGGCCCCAACCGCCACGACCGCCGCTCCCGTCGCCCCCGCGGCCGGCGGGCGCCACACCGGCGGCGTGGGCCAGGGCACGGCCGTGAAAAAGCTGGAAAACAAGGACGACTACCGCAAAACCAAATACGAAAACGGCGCCAAAGTCAAAGTCAAAGACGACGGGGCCCGCAAAATCAAAATGGCCGACGGCACAAAAGTAAAAATTGACGAAGACGGCAACCGGACGGTAAAAAAAGGCCTGTTTCACTAACCGGCTTTTACCCATCAAAACGCCTGTTCCTGATTGGGAGCAGGCGTTTTGCATGAAAATAGTCGAAATGAGTACGGCGAGCAGGAACGGGTGACGGCCGGCTTGTTGGCCGCCGCCGGCCTGCTTTACCAGTGCAGCGACCAGGAAGCGCCGGTGAAAGGGCCGTAGTTGTACGGGGCCCACCGGCCCCGCCGGTACCAGGGCTGCGGGCAGGGGGGGGGCGGGACCAGGCCGGTGCCGTGGGCGGCGGGCGCGTTCGGGTCGAGCGGGGCCTCGACGCGGGTGCGGCCGTTGCGCACGGCAATTTTGGCGAAAGCGTAGCCCAGGGCAATGCCCACGGGATAATCGGAGGCCCAGTGCACGCCGTTGTTCAACATGGCGTAGCCCAGCAGGCCCATCAGCGAGTACCCCACGGGGCGGATGAAATGGTACTCGGGGTAGTTGTCGGCGATGACCGTGACCGTGGCCATGGCCGTGGCCAAATGGCCGGTGGGGAAGGCGTCGTAGTTGGGCACGAAGCTCTGGTAGCGGCTGTACGACGGAAACAGGTGCCACTCGCCGCGGTCCTGGGTGGCCACGTAGGGGCTTTGGCGGCCGGTGAGGCGCTTGAGGCCCTGCACCACCAGGCCGGTGCTGAAAATGGCCTCGCCGAGCTGGCTGGAGGTTTGCAGGGCGCGGTTGTCCTTCTTCAGGCCGCCATACACCCAGAAGCTGGTGGCCACGGTGAGGTGCGTCCAGCCGTCGCCGAGGTAATAAAACGTGCTGTTGAGGTTGTCGGGCACGTTCAGCTCCAGGGGCAGGCTGGCGGTGCCCACGTGGAAGGGAATCGAAAACAAGGACTTCTGCGTGCTTTTGGGGGTGAGACCCAAGAACAGCCCAAAGTTCTGCGACCAGTCCACGATGGCCTGGTCGGCCACCCACAGCGCCGCCGAGCTCACGGCCAGGCCCACAAACGTGTCGGTGTTCTCCCGGCGAAAAGCGTAGCGCGGAAACTGGCCCAGGTCGCGCGGGATGTGCAGGGCCCAGCGGAAGGGGCGGGGCTTGTCGTAGTGCCAGGTCACGCCCGGCGCCACGGTGTAGTCGGTGATGCGGCCCGCCGCGGTGCGCCGGGGGCGGGGCAAGGAATCAACCGGAGTGGGCCGGGCCCGGGCCGGGCGGATGGTGTCGGGTGGCGCGGACAAGGCCACGAGCAGGGTGTCGGCCGCCGCGGAATTGGCGACCGGGAAAGGCAACCGGGCCGCGTGGACTGAGGTGCTGGACCAGAAATTCAGACCGAGCAGCGCCGCTGCCAACAAGCGCCCCAATGGGCGGGGGTAAAATAAAAACACGCAACAATGAATAAAATAGCCGCACCACCAACCAGCCGCCGCCACGGAAGCACTCGATAGCGCAACTGAAAAAGGACCGAACGCGGCCCGCATAACGACCACAAAGGTAACACCGGCTTCACGCTGGGTTCACACGACTCGCTGCAGCTTGGCGCGACGCTCAGCGGCGTTCGGTATTTTAAGGCCGCCGCGTATCTTTCAGCCAGCTCGCGCCGTGTCGGCCGGCTTTTTCCGCGCTTCGCCCATGCAACCCGTTGCCTCGATGCCCCCCGCTGCTTTCACGCCCGTGGAAAGCGCCGCCGCTCCCGCCGTTGCCATCGCCGGCAACCGGTTTGGGGCCGAATTTGCGGCCCTGCGCCAGCGGGCCCCCGCCCTGCGCCAGGAAGACGTGGCCGCCCGCCGCGCCCGCCTGCAAAAGCTGGCCAATTGGCTGCAAACGCACCGGGCCGACATCCAGGCGGCTTTGTTCACCGATTTCCGCAAGCCGGCGGCCGAGACGGACCTGACCGAAATCTGGACTTCAATGGTGGAGCTGAAGCACACCATGAGCCACCTCAAAAAGTGGATGGCCCCGCGGCGGGTGGGCGCGAGCATGGCGCTGCTGGGCACCCGTTCCTGGGTGCAGATTGAACCCAAGGGCGTGGTGCTCATCATCTCGCCTTGGAACTACCCGTTTTACCTGGCCGTGGGGCCATTGATTTCGGCCATTGCGGCCGGCAACGCCGTGGTCATCAAGCCCGCAGAACAAACGCCCGCCACCTCGGCGCTGTTGCAGCAGTTGTGCGAGGAGTTGTTTCGGCCCGATGAGGTGCTGCTGCTGCAAGGCGACAAAGAAGTGGCCACCGAACTGCTGCGGCTGCCCTGGGACCATATTTTCTTCACCGGGAGCCCCGAAGTGGGCAAGATTGTGATGCGCGCCGCCGCCGAGCACCTCAGCGGCCTCACCCTGGAGCTGGGCGGCAAGAACCCCGCCGTGGTGGACGCCACCGCCAACCTGCGCGATGCGGCCGAGAAAATTGTGTGGGGCAAGTTCCTCAACAACGGCCAGACCTGCGTGGCGCCCGACTACCTGCTGGTGCAGGAAAGCGTGCAGCCGGCGCTGCTCACCGAAATCACGGCCGCCATCCAGCGCGCTTACAACCCCGCCGGGGCCGGCATTCAGCAGTCCGATTCGCTGGCCCGGGTGGTGAACCAGCACCACTTCGCCCGCCTCGCCGGCCTGCTCGAAGACGCCCAGACCCGCGGCGCCACCGTGGCCACCGGCGGCACCGTGGACGCCGCCCAGCACTACATCGAGCCCACCGTGCTGACCAACGTGCCCGCCGGCGCCCGCGTGCTGGAGGAGGAGATATTCGGCCCGCTGCTGCCCGTGCTCACCTTCCAGGACCTGAGCGAAACCACCGCCTACATCAACGCCCGCCTCAAGCCGCTGGCCCAGTACGTCTTCACCACCGACGCCGATAACCGCCGCTACCTGCTCGGCAACGTGTCGGCCGGCGGCGCGGGCGTCAACGAGACGGTGCTGCATTTCGCCCACCCCGAGCTGCCCACCGGCGGCGTGGGCAACTCCGGCCTCGGCAAGGCGCACGGGCACTCCGGGTTCCTGGCTTTCAGCAACGAGAAGGGCGTGATGCGGCAGCGCGTGGGTTTTACGGGCATCAAGGCCATGTACCCGCCCTACACCGGCCGGGTGCGCAAGCTGATTGATTTGATGGTGAAGTATTTGTAGGGAGAGAATCTGTCTAGAAAGCCAAAAATGGGGGCAATGGTCTAAAATGGGGTGGTACGACGATTTTTTGGTCATCGTACCACTATTTGTTGCCCAAGCCGACAACGGGCTAGTAGTGCGATGACCAAAAAATCGTCGCACCACTCCGTAGTAAACCATCGTCAAAATGGGTTGGGAAAGCCGTTGTCATTTTTTGAAAAATAATCACGACTTTATGAAATCATAGCTTGTTTAGCGTGAATCTATTCGTAAAATTGTACCATCATGCCTTGGTATGTTGGAAATTCATTCCTGGCGTTTGTCGAGCCAACTGCACGCTATTTTTTAACTTTTTTGTATGTCGCACCGGTACTGGATTTGTATTTTTTTCCTCACGGTCATGGGCAGCCCTGGGATAGCCCGGGCCCAGGCCCCGCTGGCGGTAAACGGCCGCGTCATCACCGAGGGCGACGAGCCGTTGGCCGGGGCCACGGTGCTGGTGAGCGGCACCTTTTTAGGCTCCAGCACCAACAGCACGGGTGATTTCGTGATTCCGGTGACGGCCAATTCGGCTTTTCCGCTCGTGCTCAGCGTGGCCTATCTGGGGTACGAAACCCAGCAGGTGACGGTGGCCCAGCCCGGCGACCCCGTGATTGTGACGCTGATTCCGGCGCGGGCCATCAACCAGGTGGTGGCGGCCGCCTCGCGCCAGGAAGAAAACATCTTGCGCACGCCCGTGACGGTGGAGAAAGTCACCCAGGCCCAAATCCGCCAGCTTGGCCAGCCCGACCTGCTCGGCAGCCTCACCCAGTTCAAGGGCATCGACGTGAACACGAGCAGCATGCTTACCAACAGCGTGAGCACGCGGGGTTTCAACTCAGCCTTCTCGGAGCGCGTGATTCAGCTCGTGGACTACATGGACATTCAGTCGCCCACCTTGAGTTCGGGAGCGGGCAACTCGCTGGGCCTGCCCGACGTGGACGTGGCCAGTGTGGAAGTGCTCTACGGGCCGTCGTCGGCGCTCTACGGGGCCAATGCGTTCAACGGGGTGGTGCTGCTTAACTCGCGCGACGCTTTTACCGACCAGGGGCTGAGCGTGCGCCTGCGCGGCGGTCAGCGCGACTACTTCGACGGGCAGTTGCGCTACGCGCAGCGCCTAGGGCGCCGGCTGGCGTTCAAGGTGACCGGCAGCTACCTCACGGCCAAGGACTGGCTCGCCGATAACTACGCCGCCCAGCGCGTTTCGGCCTTGGTGCCGGTCAACAACGCCGCCGATTCTAACTTGGGCTACGACGCGGTGAACCGCTACGGCGACCTGGGCTTGACTTACTCGGCCGACCCCGCCAGCCCCTTTTTCGGCGGGGCCCTGGCCGGCCGCACTGTGTTTGCGCCGGGCTGGACGGAAACCGAGCTGGTGGCCGCCGACAACCGCGCCAAGCTCCTGCGGGTGGTGCCCTCGGTCTCCTACCTGCTCACCGACAAAGTGAAAGCCACCGCCGAGTTCAAGTATGCCGAAGGCACCACCACCTTGCAGAACACCAGCCGCTTCCGTTCGAAAAACTTCGCCACCAACCAGTACCGCCTCGAACTCAAGAGCGACCAATGGTTCGTCCGGGCTTTCCAGACCCAGGACTTTGGTACCGACTCGTACGACTTGGGCTATTTGGGGGGCTTCATGCAAAACGCCGTGAACCCCGTTACCGGCCGCTCCTACGCCGCCGATTATTTCACCCGTTACGGGCAGGCCTACAACGCAGCCCTGCTGTTGGGGGGTTCCGATGCTCAGGCCCAGGCCACGGCCCGCGCCCAGGCCGCCGCCGCCCAGCTGCAAGCGGGCACGCCCGACTTTATTGCCCTGCGCAAAGCCATTGCAGGGGACAACACGCCCGGCCGGGGGGCGCGCGTTGATGCCAGTTCCTTTCTCAACGACGTGAGCGGGCAGTACCGCTTTGCCCTACCCGCGGTCGACCTGATTGTAGGGGGAGCGTACCGCGAATTCCGGCTCGGCTCGAACGGCCGCCTGTTCGACGATGCCGACGGCACGCGCATCCGCAACTACGAGTATGGCGGTTACGCCCAGCTCAGCAAGGTCGCGCTCGACGAGCGGCTGAAGCTGGCCGTGGCTGGCCGCCTCGACAATTTCAAGAACTTCGGGCAGGCGTTTTCGCCGCGCGCCTCGGCCGTGTATTCACTCGGCGGCGACAAGCAGCACAACTTCCGGGCTTCTTTCGGCCGGGCCTTTCGCTCGCCCAGCCAAATTGACCAGTACACCAACATCGACCTGGTGGCGGGCGTGTACCGGGGCAACGTAGGAGCGGGCTACCAGGGCTATAGCCCGGCCCTGGCCGCCAACCCCCAGGGCAACCCCGCCAACTACGCGGTGGACGTGGCCCCCCTGCGCCTCGAACAGGTCAGCTCTTACGAGGCCGGCTACAAGGGGCAGCTCGTGAAAGACCTGGTGCTCGACGTGAGCTACTACTACAGCCAGTACCGCGATTTTGTGGTGCCCGGCGTGCTCATCGGCAACGTCGATGGCAGCCGGCCCACGTTTGGGCAGTTGCTCGCGGCCGCTCCCGTCCGCTTCCAGGACGCCCGCCTGCCCACCCGGGTGCTCGTGGTGGCCAGCAACCTCGATTTGCGGGTGCGCACCCAGGGGGCGCTGCTCGGCCTCACCTACACCGTCCGCCGCGCCGCCAATTTCACCGGCAACTATTCGTTCAACCAGCTCCTCAACGCCAGCGACGAGGTGCCCTTCTACAACACGCCCCGCCACAAATTCAACGCGGGGGCCTTTGGCGAGCTGGGCCGCCGCCTGGGCTACAGCCTGAACTACCGCTGGGCCGCGGGGCACCGCTACGAATCGACGTTCGCGGCCGGCTCGTTGGCCGCCTACCAGAGCCTCGATGCCCAGGTGCGCTACGCCGTGCCCAAGCTTGGCACCACGTTTGAGCTTGGCGGCTCCAACCTTTTCGACACAAATAACGTGCAAGTCTACGGCGGCCCGCAAATTGGCCGCCTCGCCTACGTGGGCATAAATGTGCTGGTGAAATAGCGCGGCTTTCCCGTTCCTTTTTCGGTATCTTTTCTCCTTGAAGTTATGCAGGAACTGGGTGGAAAGCCCATTCAGCGCGTGCAGAGCCGCATCGTTGCGTCTGACGCTCGCACCATTTAACGGCCTCTTGGAACGGCGCGAACGCCAGACGCAACGGGGCGGCTCTGCGCCTGATTCATGAATTGCTAAACAGCTTCCCTCCCCTGGTTCGTCTCATGCAAATTTACCGCTGGCTTTTTTTTCTCACGATGACGGGAGCCAGTTTGCTGACGGCCCCGTCGGGGTGGGCGCAGTGCCTGCCCTTGGAACTGCTCGACCGGAGCATCGCGACGGGCCGGGCCACGCCCGACAGCTTGCGAGCGCTGCTCTCGCTCGAAGAAGTGGCTTTCGATACGTGGGTAGCGCATCCGGGCCCCGACCCCTACTGGACCTGCACCGCTCCGGGGCCAGCCGCTGCCGGCGAGGCCCTCGTGGGTGCCTGGGTAGGCCTGCGCCGCAGCAACCAGCACACCTACTACGACCTCGTGTACAAAACCACCAGCCGCGCGTGCATCACCCAGTTGTGGGCCGAGCTGCGGCGGCGCGGCAAGCTCAAATCGGAGGTCATCAACTGCGTGCAGTGCGAGGGCGAGCGGCTGGTGGGCAAGGACTACACGGTTACTATTTTTACTCAAAAGGTGGCCTATGCCGCCAAAACTACGCCTTTCCCCTACGTGTTGGTGTTGCGCCGGGGCGAGACTGCCGCCGTGCCCGAAGCGTCGTCGCAGCTCAGCGACCGGCCGTGAGCTACGTGGCCAGCCCGCTGCTGCTGCCGGGTGGCGCCTCGGCTACCGTGCGCTGCACCCGCCACAATGACTTTTCCTGCTTTCAAATCGCGCCAAATTCACCGGCTGAAACCCGTCGCGTGAGCCGCTACGCAGGGCTGTGGAAGACGGTGGGTGAATGCGACCGGCGGCACTGAGCCGAGTGATTGGGGGCTTTCGCTGCTTGCCCGTCCGGCTTTATCTTTGAAAACAATTCTGCCAAACCAGATGGGACAGCCCAACCAGCAGCGCCACTACACGTCCAAAGAATATTTCGCCCAAGAAGCCAGCAGCGAGGTGCGGCACGAGTACTTCGATGGGGAGGTTTTTGCAATGGCGGGGGGCACTAAGTCGCACAACTTGATTGCGCAGAATTTTACGCTGGCCCTGCGCGGCAGTTTGCGCGGCAAGGGCTGTCAGGTATTTATGGAAGACGTGCGGCTGGCCGTGCAGGATGACTTCCACTATACGTATCCCGACGTGGTAGTGACCTGCGACTCCGCCGACCGGCGCGACCCGTACCTCATCCGTCAGCCCCTGCTCATCGTCGAGGTGCTTTCGCCCTCGACGGCCGAGTATGACCGCAGCCGGAAATTCAACCAATACCAAAAAATTGCCTCCCTGCGGCACTACATCCTGGTATCGCAGACGGCTTGTGTGCTGGAGTGGTTTCGGCGCAACGAGGCCGATGAGTGGATTTATACGGTGCTGAGCGACCCGGCCGACGTGCTCGAAATTCCGGAAATAGGCCTGCGCCTGCCCTTGGCCGACGTGTATGACGACACCGACGTGGCCCCGCTGCTGCTGGCGCCCGCGCCGGAAATCCGGTAAGCCGCCGCCGCTACTTTTGCCGCTGCTGCATTTCGGCGGCCATTTTGCGCTGGTTGGCTTGCAGCAGCTTGAACTTGGCCGGGCCCAGCACCAAACGCAGCTCTTTTTGGGAGGTGACGTTGATGCGCTTCAACTCGTCCATCAGCTGCGGCGACTTGGGCGGGAATTTCTCCTTGGCGGCGTTGGCCTGCTCCACGGTGCCGGCCAGGATGCCGCGCACCCGTCCGGTTTGCTCGGGCGTGAGCTTGAGGTCGGTGGCCATCACGTCGGCCAGGTCGCGGGCGGCGGCGGGGGGCGTGGGCGAATCGGGCGTGCGCACGGTTTCGACCACCGGGGCCGGCTTGGTGCGATGAAAGAGGGAGCAGCTGGCCACGGTCAGGCTCAGCAGCAGCGCGGAAAGGCGGATGAAACGCATACGTCGGGAATGCAATGTTCCTTCAAGTACGCAGGAAACGGCCGCCGGATGCCGAAAGCGAAAAATGGCCCCGGCCCCGGGACCCGGTCTACACCGCGGCGGCTACGCGCCGGGCCTCGGCGGGCCGGCTGGCTTTCAGGCCCTGGGCCGTGAAGTGCGCCAGGGCCATGATGGTGAGCATCGGGTTGACGCCGCTGCAGGCCGGGAAGGCCGAGCCGTCGGCCACGAAAAGGCCTTGCACCTCCACGGTTTCGCCGTTGGGCTTGAGCGGGTGGGTGGCCGCGTCGCCGCCCATGCGGCAGGTGCTCATCTGGTGGGCGCTGTAGAGGCCGAACTGGTTGGGCTTCCAGCTCAGCTGCGGGAGGCTGTCGAGCACGGCCGGGTTCTGCAGAACGCCGGCCTGCGCGTGCAGCGTGGGCAGCGTGTTGTGGGGCAAATACACGGTTTCGGCCCCGGCTGCCACGTGGATGTGCGCCGCGGCGCGCACGCCCTCCAGCATGTGGGCCCGGTCGAAGTCCGACAGCGTGTAGTCAATCAGCGCGGCGCCGTGCTTGTCGAGGCTTACCCGGCCGCCGTCGCGGTCGCGGGTGAGGACGATGAACGAGCCGAGGTGGTCGGCGTCGCGCAGCAGCTCGTGGTGCTGGCGGCCCGAGAGCCAGGGCAGCACCATGCTCAGCAGGCCGGGGTGGGTGGGCGGGGTTTCGAGCTTGGCGCCGAAGTTGGTGCCGTGCAGCATGGTGTAGGTGTCGTTCACCACGCTCATGCTGGGGCCGTGCCAGGAGTGCATGGGGTGGGGGTAGCGGGCGCCCACCACCACGGTGGGGTGCAGGTGCAGGTGGCGGCCCAGGTGCGGGTGCTGCAGGCCGGAGCGCAGCAGCAGCGCCGGCGTCTGGATGGCCCCGCCGGCCGCCACCACGCGCCGGGCCCGCACGCTGATGCGCACCGGGTGGCCGTCTTCGGCGGTGTGCACGGCCTCGGCGCCGGTGGCGCGGCCGTTGGCAATGGTCACGCGGTCGACTTTGGTGTCGGCCAGGATGCGGGCGCCGTGCTCGAAGGCCGTCTGCAAATACGTATTCAACGTGCCCTGCTTGATGCCGTGGGCGTCGCCGAGGGTGGAGTAGCCCAGGGCCCGAAAGTGGACGTCCGAGTCGGTGAGGCCCTTTTCGTTGCGCGGAATCAGCTTCACTTCCTGGCCCAGCTTGGTCGAACCGTCCCAAAGGGCCTGGTTTTGGCCGTTGTGGCGGGTGTAGTTGGTGTTCACGCCGATGGTGCGGGCCACGGCGTTGAGGCTTTCTTTGAATTCCAGGGTGGTGAACTGGGGGGCGGCGTGCTCGCGGGCCCATTCCTGCAGCACGTAGTCGGGGGTGCGGAAGGCGCCGGCCCAGTTTACGGTGGTGCCCCCGCCGAGGCAGGCGCCGGCCAGGATGCCGATGCTGCCGTCCTGGGTGGCCAGCGTGCCCTTGGCGTCGTAGAGCTTGCCGAGCATATCGACTTCGCGCTGGGTGAAGTCGCAGCCGTGGCAGTAGGGGCCTTTTTCGATGACCAGCACGTCGTGGCCGGCCTCGGCCAGCTCGCCGGCCACCACGCCGCCGCCCGCGCCCGAGCC
>Ga0123338_10002110_pt1 | contig 18733 bp, 16 predicted proteins | sample grotaG_FD_89793 | JGI IMG/M metagenome (GOLD analysis project Ga0123338, IMG submission 89793) | Glacier valley bacterial and archeal communities from Borup Fiord, Nunavut, Canada, to study Microbial Dark Matter (Phase II) -... | ecosystem: Environmental > Aquatic > Freshwater > Ice > Glacier ...
ACCGTCGAGGGACTGGCGGGCGCCGGCGGCGAGCTCTCGGATCTGCAGCGCGCCTTCGTCGCTCACGGCGCGGCGCAGTGCGGCATCTGCACCCCGGGCATGCTGATGAGCGCCGAGGCGCTGCTGCGCGCGAACCCTAGGCCGAGCGAGGCCGAGGTCAACGACGCGCTGGCCGGCGTGCTCTGCCGCTGCACGGGGTATCGCAAGATCGTCGAGGCGGTGCTCGCCGTCGCTGCCGGGCCGGTGGTCGACGTCGCCGACGCGCCGGCCGGTCGCGCCGTCGGCCATCGCGCGGCCCGGCTCGACGCGCCGGCCAAGGTGACGGGCACCGAGCTGTTCGCCGCCGATGCCTGGCCCGCGCCCAGCGACGGCGACGCGAGGCCCGGCGAACCCACGCTCGCCATGCGCGTGGTCCGCTCGCCGCATCCGCACGCGACATTCGTTGTCGGCGACCTGGCGCCGCTGCGCCAGCGCTGGCCCGGCATCGTCGACGTGCTCACCGCTGCCGACGTGCCGAACAACGCCTTCGCGATCTTCCCCGACCTGCGCGACCAGCCGGTGCTCGCCGACGGCGTCGCCCGCTTTCGCGGCGAAGCGGTGCTCGCATTGGTCGGCGACGAAGCGACGCTCTCGGCGCTGCCCGAGAGCGACCTGCCGATCCGCTGGACGCCGCTGCCCGCGCACGAGAAAACGACCGACGCGCTCGCCGCTGCAGCGCGCGGCGAGGCGCTGCACGCGCGCTATCCCGACAACGTGCTCTGCCGCGGTCGCATCGCCCGCGGCGACGTCGAATCCGCTTCCGCCCGCGCCGCGTTCACGGCGACGACGGCGTTCGAGACCCGCCACGTCGAGCACGCCTACATCGAGCCGGAAGCGGGCTGGGCCGAGATCGTCGAAGGCACGGAGAAGGCCGGCGCGGAGGCTCGACGCATCCGCATCTTCGCCTGCACGCAGACGCCCTACATGGACCGCGACGAGATTGCCAGCGTCTTGAAGATCGAGCCGGCGCAGGTGCAGATCGTGCCGTCGGCGATCGGCGGCGGCTTCGGCGGCAAGCTCGACCTCTCGGTGCAGCCGCTGCTCGCCGCTGCCGCCTGGAAGCTCGGTCGCCGGGTCCGCCTGGTCTACGAGCGGCCGGAGTCGATGCGCTCCAGCACCAAGCGTCATCCGGCGCTCATGCAGGCGAGCGCGTCGTGCGACCGCGAGGGCCGGCTCCTGTCGTACGACTTCACGGGCGACTTCAACACCGGCGCGTACTCGTCGTGGGGACCGACGGTGGCCAACCGCGTGCCGATCCACGCCAGCGGCCCGTACCGCATCGCCAACGTGCGGGCACTCACGCGCGCCGTGCTCACGAACGACAGCGTCGCCGGTGCCTTCCGCGGCTTCGGCGTGCCGCAGTCGACGCTGGTCGGCGAGCTGCTGCTCGACGACCTCGCCGCCCAGGCCGGCATCGACGCGCTCGAGTTCCGCGACCTCAACGCCTTCGTCGCCGGCGCCGCGACGCCGACCGGCCACGTGCTGGCCGCGAGCGTCGGCCTGCGCGCCTGTCTCGACGCGTTGCGGCCGGCGTGGGCGGCCGCGAAGGCAGCGGCGGCAGCGTTCAACGCCCCCAGGACCGATCTTCGCCGTGGCGCCGGCATTGCCTGCATGTGGTACGGCATCGGCAACACCGTGATCGCCAATCCTTCGACGATGAAAGGCGCTCTCCGCTGGAGCGAATGCGAGGGCGCACATCTGTTCCTCTACAACGGCGCCCAGGAGATCGGCCAGGGCACGGCGACGGTGCTGCCGCAGATCTTCGCCGACGCCGTCGGCCTGCCGCTGGCCTGCGTGCGCCAAGTGATCGGCGACACCGACCTCACGGCCGACGCCGGCAAGTCGTCGGCGTCGCGGCAGACCTTCGTGTCGGGCAACGCCGCCAAGTTCGCTGGCGAAGACCTGCGCCGACGGCTGCTCGCCCGACTCGGCTTCGCCGACCGCCGCGACGCCGACGTGGTGATCGCGCTCATCGGCCATCGCCTCGTCGCACGCTGGCGCGGCGAGCGGCGCGAGCTCGACCTGCGCGCGCTGGCTGCCGATGCGAGCGGCGCCGATCTCTTCACCGGCAGCGGCCACTTCAATCCGCCCACGATCCCGCTCGACGCCGACGGCCAGGGCGTGCCCTACGCGACCTACGCCTTCGCGGCGCAGATTGCCGAAGTCGAGGTCGATCTCGAGCTCGGCACCGTGAAGCTGCTGCACATCCACGCCGCCCACGACGTCGGCCGCGCCATCAACCCGACCCAGGTCGAAGGCCAGATCCACGGCGGCATCGCGCAGGGCATCGGCATGGCGCTGATGGAGGAGTACGTCAACGGCCGGACCGACAACCTGCACGACTACCTGATCCCGACCGTGGGCGACGTGCCGCCGATCACCGTGCACCTGATCGAGGACCCCGAGCCGCTCGGGCCGTGGGGCGCCAAGGGCGTCGGCGAGCCGGCGCTGGTGGCGACCGCGCCGGCCATCCTGGGCGCCATCCATGCGGCTTGCGGCGTGCGCATGCGCGAGGTGCCGGTGACGCCGAGTCGCTTGCGCTCCGAGATCCTTCGCTGCGCTCAGCATGACAAGACGTGACCGGTCATCGCGACAAGACATGAACGGTGACCCTGACAAGACATGAACGGTCATCCTGAACGTAGTGAAGGATCTCAGCCTGGGAGTCCGCCCTTCGCCGCGCGCTCCGACGGCCAGCCCGCCGTGCTCGAACCGTCGCGTGCGGCGGAGGCCACGGCGCCGGGCAAGATCCGCTGCGAAGCCTGCCCGGTGCTCTGCCAGATCAGCCCCGGCAAGCTCGGAGCCTGTGATCGCTACGCCAACGTCGACGGCACCCTCACCCGCACCGACACGCTGCAGCTCGTCGCCCGCCCAGGCACGAATCTCGTCGCCTGGCAGGCCGCGCAAGACGGCGCCTGGGACGGTTCGCTGCTCGGTGCATCGACCGAGGCCGACGCGCCCGTCTTCGTCACCGGCAACGGCGCCACCACGACCTATCCCGACTACAAGCCGGCCCCCTTCATCGTCGCCTCGAGGCACGACGGCGTCGACCTCGTCACCGTCGTCACCGAAGGCATCTTCAGCTACTGCAGCTTCAAGGTGAAGGTCGACACCGACCGATTCCTCGGCCCCGAGCAGGCGACCGTGCGCCATCGCGGCGAGGCGGTCGGCCACGTGAGCACGATCGAATACGGCTCGCAGTTCCTCAGCCTCGGCGGCGTTCACCACCTCACCGGCGGCTCGAAGAAGGAAGGCCGCGTCGCCTGCGAGATGATGATGGCGCTCGGCAACCGGGAACCGGTCGAGTTCGTGATCGATGGTGGCGCCACGGTGATCGTCGCCGCCGACAGGGCGCCCGTCGTCGACGGCGTCGAAGAGAAGCGGATGCGCGTCGGCTGCGGCTCGGCCGCGATCGGCATCTTCGCGCCGCAGTGGCTCGGCCTTGTCGACGAGGTCGTCGTCGTCGACGATCACATCACCGGCGTCCTGAGCGAGCATCAGGCCGGCAGGTTTCTCGACATGCCGGCGACCGGCATCCGCCTGCGCGGCCGCCGCTCGACCCCGGGCCGCTACTTCCAGGTCGCGCAGCCCGGAGCGGGTTGGGGCGGCACCGACATCACCGACCCGCTCGCCATCGTCGAGGGCTGGGAGGCCGACCGTGGCGCCCGGCCCGGGCTGCGCCTGCTCATGGTCTCGACGACCGGCGAGGACTCGGCGTGGTTCGTGCTCGACGACGATCTCGTGCCTCGGCCGGCCGAGATGCCGCGCGCGGTGGCCCGGGTGGTCGAGCGCATCGGCGAGAACTGCGAGCCCTCGCTCTGCTCGGTGCTCTACGTCGCCGGCGCCGGCGGCAGCCTGCGCGCCGGCGTCACCGAGAACCCGATCGCGCTGACGCGCTCGATCCGAAAGCTCCTCGTCGAGGTGACCTGCGGCGGCGCCCCGGTCTACCTCTGGCCGGGCGGCGGCATCACGGTGATGGTCGACGTCGCGAAGATGCCGGCGAAGAGCTTCGGCTCGGTGCCGACGCCGGCGATCGTCTCGCCGATCGAGTTCACGATGCGTGAGAGCGACTACCGAGCGCTCGGCGGGCACATGGGCCAGGTGAGGCGCCTCGAGGACGTGCTGGCCGGCGGCGGCTGGCGGGTGGAGGGCGCGGCGGCCGGCAATCCGTGGCCGCCCGGTGCGGTCGCTCGGGGCTCGGAGTGGCCATGAGCGTCGCAGTCCGTCGTCGCTTGGCGAGCGGCCGATGGCACTTCCAGCACGGCCCGATCGACTGCCTGATCGATGCCGAAGGCGAGGCTGGCGTGGCGGTCGCTTGCATCGAACAGGCCTGGTCGCGCTTTCGCGGTGTGCTCGACGAGCTCGTCGACGAGCGGCCGCTGCTGCGTGCCGATCTGGCGTCGGCGGGCGCTGGCGCGATCGCGCCGCGCGGCGCCGTCGCGCGCCGCATGGTCGCCGCCTGCCGGCCCCACGCCTGCGAAGGCCGCTTCATCACGGCGATGGCGGCCGTGGCCGGGAGCGTCGCCGAAGAGCTGATCACTTTCTTCGACCGACCCGGCATCGCACGAGCGGCCGTCAACAACGGCGGCGACATCGCGCTGCATCTTCGCGGCGATGCGACCTACGCGATCGGCGTCGTCGCCGACGCCGATCGCACCGCGCTCGCCCACCGCTGTCATCCCGAACGCAGCGAAGGATTCCGTCCGGCCGGCGCCACCGGCCGCTTTACCCTCTGTGCATCGTCGCCGGTGCGCGGCATCGCGACCTCGGGCTGGCGCGGCCGCAGCTTCTCGCTCGGCATCGCCGACGCGGTGACGACGCTGGCGTCGACCGCGTCGGCCGCCGATGCCGCGGCGACGGTGATCGGCAATGCCGTCGACGTCGACGCGGCCGGCATCGTGCGCCGCCCCGCGAGCGAAGTCCGCGACGACAGCGATCTCGGCGAACGACTCGTCACCGTCGACGTGGCAGCGCTGTCGGCTCGCGACGTCGAGGCCGCGCTCGACGCCGGCGCGCGGCAGGCCGCTCGCGAGATCGCGTCGGGCCGCATCGTCGCCGCGATCCTGCAGCTGCAGGGCCGGGTCCGCGTCTGCGGCACCATCGCGGTCTCGACGAGCCCTTCGTCGCTGCCCGAACCGGTGCCGACATGCTGATTCCCGCCACGCCTGCGTTGCCCGCGGTCGACGTTCGCAAGCTCGTCGTCTCGGTCGAAGACGTCTGGCACGACCACGGCCCGCGGCTGGCCGTGCCTCTTCGTCGTGGCAGTGCGGCGGCAGTCGTGAAGAACCCCTACGCCGGCAGCTATGTCGAGGACATCCAGCCGATGATGGAAGCGCTGAAGCCGCTCGGCCGCGAGATGGCAGTGCGTTTGATCGCCGCGCTCGGCGGTGCCGACAAGATCCAGTCGTACGGCAAGGGCGCGCTCGTCGGCCTGGCCGGCGAGCTCGAGCACGGCGCGCTCTGGCACGTGCCCGGCGGCTACGGCATGCGCGACCTGCTCGAAGGCTCCTTCGCCATCGTGCCGTCGACGACCAAGATCGGGCCCGCCGGCAGCGCCATCGACATTCCCATCCACCACCGCGTCGCCGCCTACGTGCGCAGCCATTTCGACAGCCTCGAGGTGCGCGTCGCCGATTCCCCGCGGCCGAACGAACTGCTGCTCGTGATCGCGATGACGACAGGGCCCCGACCGCACGCCCGCGTCGGCGGTCTCCGGGCCGACGAGATTGCGAAGTTCGATGGCCAGCGTTAGCGTCGGCCGGCCGGCACGATCGGTGCATGCAGCCAGCACAGTTCATCACCAGGGAGAAGCCATGAAAACGGTCCAGCGCAGGGAGTTCATCCAGTTCGGTGTTGCCGGCGTCGGCACCATCGCCTTCGGCGCAACGAGCGCGGCCTTCGCTGCCGCCGCCATCAAGCCCGACGCCAGGACCGCTCTGCTCGTCATCGACGTTCAGAACTGCTTCGTCACCGGCGGCACGCTGCCGGTCAAGGGTGGCGAGGAGGTCGTGCCGGTCATCAACAAGCTCGCAGCGTCGTTCGAGAACGTCATCGTCACGCAGGACTGGCACACGCCCGGCCACGTCTCGTTCGCCTCGGCGCACGCCGGCAAGAAGCCGTTCGAGACGACGAAGCTCGGCTATGGCAACCAGGTACTCTGGCCCGACCACTGCGTCCAGGGCTCGACCGACGCGGCGCTGCTGAAAGACCTGTCGCTGCCGAAGGCGCAGCTCGTCATCCGCAAGGGCTACCACCAGGGCACCGATAGCTACTCGGCCTTCATGGAAGCCGACGGCAAGACCTCGACCGGGCTGGCCGCCTACCTGAAGGCGCACGGCGTCGACAGCGTCTACGTGTGCGGGCTGGCCACCGACTTCTGCGTCGCCTGGACGGCGCTCGATGCGCGGAAAGCCGGCTTCAAGGCGGCGGTGATCGAAGACGCGACGCGCGCCATCGACCTCAACGGCTCGCTGAAGGCGGCCTGGGACAAGATGGCCAAGGCCGGGGTCAAGCGCATTCAGTCCGGGGACATCGCCGCTGTCTAGGGAGAATGCCGATGTTGCGCCATCTCCTGGTCCTTGCTGTTGCCGGCATCGCCGCGCCGGCATTTGCACAGTCGCAGCCGAAGGAGTTCCCGCCAGGCCTGACGACGCCTTCCGACGACGTCGTCAGGCAGCGCTTCGACGATAGGAACTATCGAGTCGACCTGGCCGACGGCACGAACTGGAAACTTCAGTACAAAGCCAACGGTTATTACTTCGTCAACACCAGCACCGGGTACAGCGATTCCGGAAAGGGGTCGGTCAAGGACGGCTTCTTGTGCACGGAGCCGCGCAAGACAACAGGCGCCTGCAACGAGGTTCGCGACGGCGGCGACGCTTCGTTATGGATCAAGCGCGTCAACGGCGACATCATCCAGTTGCGGCCGCAATGAGATCGGTCGGCTCAGTCCTTCGAATGAAGGCGCGCCGCCCAGTAGGTCGCGCCGCTCGGGCCATAGCGCTCGGCGTGCGGCACCGCGGCGGCGAGTTCGAAGGCATCGCCCGGCTGCAGGTGCCGCGTCGCATCGCCTTCGGTCAGCCACATCTCGCCAGCGACCACCAACGCCTTGACCGCGAACGGGTGCCCGTGCTCGGCGATGACGGCGTCGGCCGGCCAGTCGCGTGCGACCACCTCGTCGAAGCCCTCGCGCCGCGCCTCGGCCTCGAATTCGCTGAAACTGGGTGCATCCATTCGATCTCTCCGTCACAAACGGCCATCGTGCCACCTCGTCGCCGAATCCGCTCGTTCTTTCTGGAGACTTCATGCTGAAACGCGTCGCCATCCTCGCTTCGATCGTCGTCGCCTTCGCTGCCCCGTCGGCGCACGCGCAGGACACCATCAAGATCGGCGAGATCAACAGCTACAAGGCGCAGCCGGCCTTCCTCGAGCCCTACAAGAAGGGCTGGGAGCTGGCGGTCGAGGAAGTCAACGCTGCCGGTGGCGTGCTCGGCAAGAAGCTGCAGGTGATCTCGCGCGACGACAACGGCAGCCCTGGCGACGCTGTCCGCGTCGCCGAGGAACTGGTCTCGCGCGAAGGCGTGGCGCTGATCGCCGGCACGTTCCTGTCGAACACCGGCCTCGCCGTGACCGACTTCGCCAAGCAGAAGAAGGTGTTCTTCCTTGCCGCCGAGCCGCTCACCGACAAGATCACCTGGCAGAACGGCAACCGCTACACGTTCCGCCTTCGCCCCAACACCTACATGCAGTCGGCGATGCTGGTGCCGGAAGCGGCCAAGCTGAAGAAGAAAAAGTGGGTCGTGGTGTATCCGAACTACGAATACGGCCAGTCGGCGGCGGCGACCTTCAAGGCGATGCTTAAGAAGCTGCAGCCCGACGTCGAGTTCCTGCCCGACCAGGCGACGCCCCTCGGCCGCATCGAGGCCGGCGCCGTCGTGCAGGCGCTCAACGACGCGAAGCCCGACGCGATCTTCAACGTCCTCTTCGGTGCCGACCTCTCGAAGTTCGTGCGCGAAGGCAACACCCGCGAGCTTTTCAAGGGTCGCGAGGTGGTGAGCCTGCTGACCGGCGAGCCGGAGTACCTCGAGCCCTTGCGCGAAGAGGCGCCGGTCGGCTGGATCGTCACCGGCTACCCGTACTACGGCATCCAGACCGACGAGCACAAGAAGTTCTTCCTCGCCTACTTCCGCAAGTACAAGGAGTATCCGAAGCTCGGCTCGGTGGTCGGCTACTCGACGATCATCTCCATCGCCGAAGGCATCAAGAAGGCCAGGTCGGTCGACACCGAGAAGCTCATCGCCGCCTTCTCCGGGCTGCAGTTCATGTCGCCGCTCGGCAAGGTGACCTACCGCGCCATCGACCACCAGTCGACGATGGGCGCCTACCTCGGCAAGACCAAGCTCGACGGGCCGAAGGGCGTGATGACGGACTACGTCTATCTCGACGGCGGCAAGTATTTGCCGAGCGACGAGGAAGTGAAGAAGCTGCGGCCGGCCGACTGATTTCTTCTTGGCCTTGTCATCGATCGTCCTCCAGGTCCTCACGGGCCTGGCGTCCGCCTCGGCGCTCTTTCTCGTCGGCAGCGGTCTTTCGCTCATCTTCGGCGTCACGCGGATCGTCAACTTCGCGCACGGCTCGTTCTACATGCTCGGGTTGTACGGCGCGGTGGCGCTGACCGGCTTCTTCGCGGCCGGGCCGCTCGGCTGGTGGGGCGGCGTGCTGCTGGCGGCGCTCGCGGTCGCGGCCCTCGGCGCGGTGATCGAAACGCTGCTGCTGCGCCGCCTTTATGGCGCCCCCGAGCTCTACCAGTTGCTCGCCACCTTCGCGCTCGTGCTCGTGATCCGCGACGCCGCCCTCTGGCTCTGGGGCGCCGACGACCTGCTCGGCCCGAAGTCGCCCGGCATGACGGGCTCCGTGCTGCTCCTCGACCAGCGCTTCCCGAGCTACGACATCTTCTCGATCTTCGTCGGCCCCGTCGTGCTCCTCGGCCTCTGGCTGCTGCTCACGCGCACGCGCTGGGGCCTGCTCGTGCGCGCGGCGACGCAGGACCGCGAGATGGTCGGCGCGCTCGGCGTCAACCAGCGCTGGCTCTTCACGTCGGTGTTCGCGCTCGGCACTTTCCTCGCTGCGCTCGGCGGCGCGCTGGCGATGCCGCACGAACCCGCCAACCTCAACCTCGACCTCGCCCTCATCGGCGAGGCTTTCGTGGTCGTCGTCGTCGGCGGCATGGGCTCGATCGGCGGTGCCTTCCTGGCGGCCATCGTGGTCGCGATGGTGAAGGCGTTCTGCATCGCCGCCGGCGAGGTGAGCGTGTTCGGCGCGCCGTTCCCGCTCAGCAAGCTGACGCTCGTCGCCGAGTTCCTGGTCATGGCGGTCGTACTTGTCTGGCGGCCGTGGGGCTTGTTCGGCAAGCCGCAGGGCGCGGTGCGCGGCGCCGCCGCGCTCGAGCAGCCGCTGCGGCCGTTGCCGAAGGCGTGGCGCAATGCCGGTTGGGCAGCGCTCGCGGCACTCGCGTTCGTGGCCTTGCTCGACGGACCCGCGCCCTACGCGCTCGTCCTCATGATCGACCTCCTCATCGCCGTGCTGTTCGCCGCCAGCCTGCATTTCCTGATGGGCCCGTCGGGCATGCATTCGTTCGGCCACGCCGCCTACTTCGGCCTCGGTGCCTACGGCGCGGCACTGTGCTTCAAGGCACTCGGTCTGCCGATGGAAGCGTCGCTGCTGCTCGCGCCCTTGCTCGCCGCGGCCGGCGCCTTCGTGTTCGGCTGGTTCTGCGTTCGGCTGTCGGGTGTGTACCTCGCGATGCTCACGCTCGCGTTCGCGCAGATCGTCTGGTCGGTCGTTTTTCAGTGGGACGCGCTCACCGGCGGCAGCAACGGCCTCGTCGGCATCTGGCCCTCGCCGTGGCTGGTGCCGAAGCCGGCCTACTACCTGCTCGTGCTGGCGTTCACGGTGGCCGGCTGCGGCCTCCTCGTGCGCATGCTGCACGCCCCGCTCGGCCTCGCCCTGCGCGGCAGCCGCGACTCGCCGGTGCGGGCCGCCGCCATCGGCATCCGGGTGCCGCGCCTGCAGTGGCTGGCCTTCGTGATCGCCGGCACGATCGCCGGCCTCGCGGGCGCTCTGTTCGCGTTCGCCAAGGGCACGATCTCGCCCGAGACGCTCGGCGTCGGCAAGTCGGTCGACGGTCTCGTCATGGTGCTGCTCGGCGGCGTCCAGGCGGTGAGCGGCCCCTGGGTCGGCGCGGCGCTCTTCACCTGGCTGCAGGACACGGTCGCGCGCCAGACCGACTATTGGCGAGCGCTGCTCGGCGTCGTCATGCTGGTGCTGGTGCTGGTGTTCCCGCTCGGCGTTGCCGGCGGCATCAAGCGCCTGTTCATTCGCGACGACGCTTCTTCTCCCTCTCCCCGCACCGCGGGGAGAGGGCTGGGGTGAGGGGTGGCGCTCGCTCACCCTCACCCCGGCCCTCTCGCGCAAGCGGGAGAGGGAGCGCTGCTGGCCGTTCGCCATCTGAGCAAGTCGTTCGGCGGCATCCGTGCCGTGCACGACGTGAGCTTCAGCGTCGCCGCCGGCGAGATGCTCGCGCTCATCGGCCCGAACGGCGCCGGCAAGACGACGACCTTCAACATCGTCGGCGGTCAGCTTCCGCCCGACACCGGCTCGGTGACGCTCGGCGGCACCAAACTGCTCGGCCTGCGGCCCGACGCGATCTGGCGGCTCGGCGTCGGCCGCACATTCCAGATCGCCGAGACCTTCGCCTCGCTCACGGTCGTCGAGAACGTGCAGCTGGCCCTGCTGTCGCACGCGAAGCAGGTGCTCGGCTTCTGGCGCCCGGCACGCGCGCAGCATCGCGAGGCGGCGCTGGCGCTGCTCGCGAGCGTCGGCATGGAGAGCGAGGCCGAACGGGCGATGAGCGTGCTGGCGTATGGCGACGTCAAGCGCGTGGAGCTGGCGATCGCGCTCGCCCACCGACCGCGCCTCCTGCTGATGGACGAGCCCACCGCCGGCATGGGCCCGAGCGAGCGCAACGCGCTGATGGCGCTGGCCAAGCGGCTGGCGCGCGAGCAGGGCATCGGCGTGCTCTTCACCGAGCACAGCATGGACGTGGTGTTCGCGCACGCCGACCGCATCATCGTGCTCGCGCGCGGCGAGCTCATCGCCGAAGGCACGCCGGTCGAGGTGCGCGCGAACGCGAAGGTGCGTGAGGTCTACTTCGGCGGCGGCACCACGTTCGAGCACCAGCCTGTCATCCTGAGCGAAGCGAAGGATCCCGGCAACGCGCGGGGGGCCGGGATTCTTCGCTCCGCTCAGGATGACATCGGCGATGCTTGAGGTCACGTCGCTTGACGCCTGGTACGGCCAGGCCCAGATTTTGTTCGGCGTGTCGCTGGCGGTGAACGCCGGCGAGTGCGTGGCGCTGGTCGGCCGCAACGGGGCCGGCAAGTCGACCACGATGAAGTCGATCATGGGCGTGATGGCGAAAAAGCGCGGCAGCGTGCGCTTTCGCGGCGCCGACATCTCGACGCTGCCCGCCTACCGCATCGCCCGCAGCGGCCTCGGCTGGGTACCGGAGGACCGCCGCGTCTTCACCGACCTCACCGTCCGCGAGAATCTCGAGGTCGCCCGCCAGCCGCCACGCGACGGCGCCCCGACCTGGAGCGAAGACAAGCTCTACGCGCTCTTTCCCAACCTCGGCGCCATGCCGGACCGACCGGGCGGCCGCATGAGCGGCGGCGAGCAGCAGATGCTCACGGTGGCGCGCACGCTGATGGGCAACCCCTACCTCGTGCTGCTCGACGAGCCTTCCGAAGGCGTCGCGCCGCTCATCGTCGAGGAGATGGCCAGGACGATCGTGGCGCTGAAGAAGGAAGGCGTCGCGATCCTGCTCTCGGAGCAGAACCTGCACTTCGCGCGCCTCGTGTCGGACCGCGCCGTGGTGCTCGAAAAAGGCGAGGTCCGATTCGCCGGCACGATGGCAGCGCTGATGGCCGACGATGCGCTGCTGCGCCGGCACCTCAGCGTGTGAGCGAAGCAGACGAACCCTCAAGGAGCGAAGCATGGATGCCAAAGCAAGCGACACCGCGTTCGGCGGTGCGATCCCCGACCTCTACGACCGGCTGCTGGTGCCGCTGATTTTCGAGCCCTATGCCATCGATCTCGTCGACCGCCTCGCGCTCGCGCATTCGGCGCGGGTGCTGGAGGTCGCGGCCGGCACCGGCGTCGTCACGCGAAGGATGGCGTCGCGGCTGCCGGCTTCCACCAGCATCGTCGCGACCGACCTCAACCAGGCGATGCTCGACCGCGCCGCCGCGGTCGGTACGGAGCGGCCGGTGCAGTGGCGCCAGGCCGACGCCGCCAAGCTGCCCTTCGGCGACGGCGCCTTCGATGCCGTCGTCTGCCAGTTCGGCGTCATGTTCTATCCCGACAAGGCCGCCGCCTTCGCCGAGGCACGGCGCGTCCTCGCGCCCGGCGGCACCTTCCTGTTCAACGTCTGGGACCGGATCGAGGACAACGAGTTCACGGACACGGTGACGAAGGCCCTGGCGGCGCTCTTTCCCGACGACCCGCCGCGCTTCATGGCGCGCACGCCCCACGGCTACCACGACCTCGCACGGATCGCCGCCGACCTGAAGCTCGGCGGCTTCGCGACGCCGCCGAGCACCCATACCGTTGCAGCGCGCAGCCGTGCCGCATCGGCACGGCTGGCGGCGATGGCCCTGTGTACGGGCACGCCGCTGCGCGGCGAGATCGAGGCGCGCCACGGCGCGTCTCTCGAGGCCGCCTGCGCCGCCGCCACGGTGGCGCTGGCGGCGCGCTTCGGAGACGGCGCCGTCGACGGCAGGATCCAGGCGCACGTCGTCGCGGTCGAGGCATGAGGCGAGTGCAGCGGCCGTGAGCCGGATCGCAGGCATCGACGTCGGCGGTACCTTCACCGACCTCATCGTCGTCGACGACGAGAGCGGCGAGGTGAAGATCGCCAAGGTCGCGACCACGCTCGACAACCAGGCCTTCGGCGTGATGGCGGCGCTGCGCGCAGCCGGCGTCGAGCCCGGTTCGCTGGCGACGATCGTGCACGGCACGACGACCACGACCAACGCGATGCTCGAACGCAAGATCGCGCAGGTCGGCCTGATCACAACGCGCGGCTTTCGCGACATCCTCGAGCTCGGCCGGCGCACGCGGCCGACGCCGTACGGTCTGAAGGGCCGCTTCGTGCCGCTGGTCGAGCGCCGCTTCCGGCTCGAAGTCGACGAGCGGCTCGACGCCGAAGGCAACGTCGTCGTGCCGCTCGACGAAGGCCAGGTCGCGGCGGCTGCGTGCGAGCTGATCGCGCTCGGCGCCGAGAGCGTCGTCGTCCATTTCCTGCACAGCTACATGAACCCGGTGCACGAGGCACGCGCCGCCGAGATCGTGCGCGGTCTCTGGCCGAATGCGTATGTGACCGCAGGCCACCGGATCGTGGCCGAGTACCGCGAGTACGAGCGCGGTGTCACCGCCGCCGTCAACGCCGCTATCCAGCCGGTGCTGCACCGCTACATCGAGCGGCTGCGCGGCGAGCTCGCCGCGCACGGCTTCACGCGTGAGCTGCTGGTGATGCAGGGCAACGGCGGCACGGTGTCGTCGCGGATCGTCGCCGACCACGCGGTGGCGACGGTGATGTCGGGCCCGGCCTCGGGCGTGATCGCCGCGGCGGCGACGGCGATGCAGGCCGGGTCGTTCGCCGGTGAGTTCGGCAACGTCGTCACCTACGACATGGGCGGCACCTCGAGCGACGTCGCCCTCGTGCTCGGCGGCCAGCCCTCGGTGTCGAGCGACCTCGAGCTCGAGTACGCGATGCCGATCCACGTGCCGATGATCGACGTCCACACCATCGGCGCCGGCGGCGGCTCGATCGCCTCGGTCGATGCTGCCGGCATGCTGCGGGTCGGGCCGGAGAGCGCGGGCGCGTCGCCGGGGCCGATCTGCTACGGCCGCGGCGGCACCCGGCCGACCATCACCGACGCCAACCTCGCCCTCGGCCGGCTCGACCCGGCGCGGCTGCTCGGCGTCGAGCATGCGGTGTCGATGGCCGACGTGCACGCGGCGCTGCTCGCGCACGTCGGCGCGCCGCTCGGGCTCGACGCGGTGGAGTCGGCGGCGGCGATCGTGCGCGTCGCCAACGACCGCATGGCCGGCGCCATCCGCATGGTGAGCCTGTCGCGCGGCCACGACCCGCGCGACTTCGCGCTGTTCGCATTCGGCGGCGCCGGGCCGCTGCACGCCTCGGCGCTGGCGAGGGAGCTCGGCATCCCGAGGCTGCTCATTCCGGCGCGGCCGGGGCTCACCAACGCGCTCGGCTGCGTCGTCGCCGATCTGAGACACGACTTCGTCGCCACCGTGAACCAGCCGCTCGACACGCTCGCCGAAGGCCGCGTCGCTTCGGTATTCGCGGCCCAGGTCGAGGCCGGCCGCGCCCTCGTCGCGCAGGAGAACGTGGCGGTGCAAGGCGTCGTTACGCTGCACCGGGCCGACATGCAGTTCCAGGGCCAGAGCCACGTCCTCGCGGTGCCGGTTGCAGCCGCTTCGATCTCGCTCGCGGAGCTGCGTGCGGCGTTCGCGGCGGCCTACTGGCAGCGCTTCGGCGTCGCCCTCGACGAGATCCGGCCGGTGCTCGTCAACCTGCACACGGCGGTCGTCGGCAAGAGAAAGCCGGTGTCGTTGCGCGCCATCGCGGCGGCGCGGCCGAAGGCGACCCTGGTCGAAGCGCGGCGGACGACACGGCCGGTCTGGTTCGCCGATACCGGCTGGGTCGAGACGCCGGTCTACGTGCGCGAGCTCCTTCCTGCCGGCGCCCGCTTCAGCGGCCCGGCGATCATCGAGCAGCTCGACTGCACGACGGTCATCGAGCCCGGCGACCGGGTCGAGCTCGATGCGATCGGCAACCTGATCGTGACCCTTTGAAGCTGCGGCGCGGCAGGGCGACCGCTACACTTTTGCGATGCGCAAAGATCCCACTCGCCTGGCGCAGCTCCGCCGCCTGCTGATCCTCGACTCCTCGCCGGAGCGAGCCTTCGACGACATCACGCGGCTGCTGGCCACCGCCTTCGAGGTCCCGATCACGATCGTCAACCTGCTCGATGAGGATCGCGACTGGTTCAAGGCCTGCATCGGCCTGCCTCATACCGAGTCGCCGGCGGCCACTTCGTTCTGCGAAGCCTTCTTCGCCGGCACCGACGACGTCATCGTCGCCGAAGACACGGCCACCGATGCGCGCTTCAGCTCGCATCCGCTGGTCACCGGCGCACCGCATATCCGCTTCTACGCAGCCGCGCGCCTGGCCCTGGACGGTCACACGCTCGGCACGCTCTGCGCCTACGACATGGCGCCGCACACGGTGTCGGTCGAGCAGCTGGACACGCTGCGAACCCTGGCCGCAGCTGCGGTCGATGCGATCCGCCGCCGGCCGCTGGCCGCCGCCACGGCCTGATCCGGCTGCCGCCGTCACGATCCTCGCCATGACGCCAGACGCGATCACCCTCGGCGTGATTCAGAACGGCCTGATGCAGGTCTGCAACGAGATGGACCTCGCCTTCGTGCGCAGCGCCTTCTCGCCGGTGATCGCCGAGGCGCTCGACCGCTCCGACGGCATCTATCACCGTGACACCGGCGAGCTCATCGCGCAAGGCGAGCTCGGCCTGCCGGTGTTCGTGGGCACCATGCAGTTCACCGTGCAGGCGGTGATCGAGCGCGTGCAGCGGCTGAAGACCCGACTCCATCCGGGCGATGTCTTCATCGTCAACGATCCCTACCTCGGCGGCACGCACCTGATGGACGTCAAGTTCGTGCAGCCGTTCTTCCGCGAAGGCAGGTTGTGGTGCTGGCTCGCCAACACCGGCCACTGGCCCGACACCGGCGGCATGGTGCCCGGCGGCTTTTCGGCCAACGCCACCGAGGTCGAGCAGGAGGGCCTCAGGCTGCCGCCGGTCAAGCTCTACAAGCAAGGCGTGATCGACGACGAGATTCTGTCGATCATCCTCAGCAACATCCGGATCGCCGACCAGCGCATCGGCGACATCAAGGCGCAGTCGGCGGCGCTCGCCACCGGGCAGACGCGGCTCGCGGCGCTGCTCGACCGCTACGGCGACGCGGTGGTCGACGCGGCCATCGTCGAGCTGAAGCGGCGGGCCGCGCGGCAGATGCGCGAGCAGATCGCGACCGTCCCCGACGGCAGCTACGAGGGCGAGGCCTTCGTCGATTCCGACGGCGTCGTCGACGAGCCGTTGCGCATCGCCATGCGCATCACCAAGAGCGGCGGCAGCGACGCCGATGCGGCAGCGCTGTCGTTCGACATGAGCGGCTCGTCGCCGCCGTGCAAGGGGCCGATGAACAGCGTCATCGCGACCACGAAGTCGTCGATCTATCTGGCCGTCAAGCATGTCTTTCCCGACGGTGCCATCAACGCCGGGACCTTCTCGCCGCTGCATATCGTCGAACCGCGCGGCACCTTCTTGTACGCCGAGTACCCGCGGCCGGTCTCGGGCTGCGCGGCCGAGGTGAGCCAGCGCATTGCCGAAGCCGTGTTCGCGGCGCTCGGCCGGGCCATCCCGGAGCAGATGTTCGCGGCGCCGGCCGGCACCAGCGGCAACCTTGGCATCGGCGGCTTCGACCCGGACAAGCGCCGCGCCTACGTGATGTACGTGATCTCGGGCGGCGGCTATGGCGGCAGCCCCGACGGCGACGGCATCTCCAACGGCTGCTCGACGATCGGCATCTCGAAGACGACGCCGATCGAGATCATGGAGCAGCTCTACCCGGTGCTGTTCGAGGAGTACTCGTTGCACGAAGGCTCGGGCGGCGCTGGCGAGCACCGCGGCGGCTTCGGCGTGAACTACCGGATCCGCCTCGTCCGCGGCGACGCTCGCGTCTCGATGGTGATGGACCACGGCCGCGCCGGCCCGCCGGGCGCGCAGGGCGGTGGTGCCGGCGGCGTCAACACCGTGCGTGTGATCCGGGGCGGCGTCTCGTACACGCCGCCGCATCTTTCGAAAGACCAGGACATCGAGATCCATGCCGGCGATGTCGTCGCCGTCTCGACCCCGGGCGGCGGCGGCTTCGGTTCGGCGTCGGCGCGACCGCGAGCAGCAGTCGCGGTCGACGTCGCCCGCGGCTACTACGGCACGGTCGAAGCAGAGCGGCTCTTTTCGCGGTGAGCGTCGCGAGCCCGTGCAAGCAAATTTGCGCGATCGACGAGGCGACCGGCTGGTGCACCGGCTGCCAGCGCACGATCGCCGAGATCGCCGCCTGGGGCGCGCTCGACGACGACGCGAAGCGCGCCGTATGGGCGGTCCTGCCGAGTCGCGGCCGCAACGATGTCATCCTGAACGAAGCGAACGATCCCGGCGTCGACATCGAGATCCTTCGCTCCGCTCAGGATGACGCAGGAGGGCGCAGCACGCCATGACAACCATTGACTTCTGGTTCGACCCGATCTCACCGTTCGCCTACCTGGCCTTCGAGCAGTTGCCGGAAGCGCTGGTCGGGCTCTCGTACCGCGTCGCCTATCGGCCCGTCGTCTTCGGCGCCCTGCTCAAGCACTGGGACCACAAGGGCCCGGCCGAGATCGAGCCGAAGCGGCAATGGACGTTCCGGCACGTGCACTGGCTCGCGCATCGCAGTGGCGTGCCGATCGCCACGCCGGCGCGCCACCCGTTCAACCCGCTGGCGCTGTCGCGGCTGGCCTGGGCCACGGCGGCCGAAGGCGCGACGCCCAGCCGCTTCGCCTGCGAGACAGTGCTGCGCTACGTCTGGCGCGGCAACGGCGCCGACGCCGAAGACGCAACCCGGCTCGCGACTTTGCGCGAGACGCTGTCACCTCGGCTCGATCCGGCCGACGCCGCCGTCAAGCACACACTGCGCGACGCCACGAGCGATGCGGTCGCGCGGGGCGTCTTCGGCGTGCCGACGCTCGGCATAGACGACAAACTCTTCTGGGGCCTCGACTCGCTCGAGATGGCGGCCGCGTATCTGCGCGGCGATGACTGGTTCGAGGGTCCGCACTGGCAACGCGAGGGTGCGCCCCGACCCGGTTTGCAGCGCCCGGCACCCTCGAGGGGCTAGGGGAAACTCCCGACCTCGTCAGCGGTTGTTTTTGCGCGGAACGATAGAAAGCGCCACGCGAAGCCGTCAATATGCGCGGCAGTGTCGCCGCGGGGCGACCGTCAGCATCAGGGAGTTGAAAAAACATGGTCACAACGACGCTTCCAGTCGGTTCCAAAGTCGGTGCGCCGATGACGAAGGAAGAGCGAAAAGTCATCTTCGCGTCCAGCCTCGGCACGGTGTTCGAGTGGTACGACTTCTATCTGTACGGCACGCTCGTCGGCGTCATCGGCGCCAAGTTCTTCACCCCGCTCGACCCGGCATCGCGCGACATCTTCGCGCTGCTGGCGTTCGCCGCCGGCTTCATCGTCCGCCCGTTCGGCGCCATCTTTTTCGGCCGCTTCGGCGACATGATCGGGCGCAAGTACACCTTCCTGGTCACCATCGTCATCATGGGCATGTCGACCTTTCTGGTCGGCCTCCTGCCGAGCTACGAGACGATCGGTGTCGCTGCGCCGATCATCCTGATCGCGCTGCGGCTGCTGCAGGGCCTGGCGCTCGGCGGCGAGTATGGCGGCGCCGCCACCTACGTGGCCGAGCACGCTGCCCACGGCAAGCGTGG
>Ga0123338_10002111_pt1 | contig 18729 bp, 12 predicted proteins | sample grotaG_FD_89793 | JGI IMG/M metagenome (GOLD analysis project Ga0123338, IMG submission 89793) | Glacier valley bacterial and archeal communities from Borup Fiord, Nunavut, Canada, to study Microbial Dark Matter (Phase II) -... | ecosystem: Environmental > Aquatic > Freshwater > Ice > Glacier ...
TTCAACAGGGCTCATCCGTCAAACATCGACGAAGAAGTGTCACCACGAAGAGCCGCGGAAGCGTCACCAATCTATTGAGGCAGAACTGTCACCGATGTCCTGAGACATAACAAGCCCTGACGGCTGCCCCGCCCTCTGGTCAACTGCAGGGCGGAGCCAAGGTCGTCAGCTAGTCCGTGAATCTAGGGCGCGCGTCACCCTCTCCGATCCGCATTTCGAATCGGCAGTGTGGCTGCGTCAACTTGTCGTTCATCGCTTCCTGAATATGAGGGGCGAGGATGTACCGCTGCGCGCTCGGCACCCCCATTCCCCCCGGCGTGGCCACGAGACTCACAAACTGTGCGAGCTCGCCCGCGCTGACGCTCGCACACAGCAGCGCTACGTTCTGGCTGGAGGGCAATTTCCTTCCTGTGCGCTTGATGTACTCGGGATCGTCTAGAAGACCCTGGCGGTCCAGTTGAACGTCGCCCATCACGAGTTGTCCGTTGCAAGCCATACACGGCCTTTCGGGAACTAGGGTGTGCACTCTCCACGTAGCTCCGCGCATCGTCCCGTCATCAAACGTGTCGATATTGATGCCCCCGTCGATTACTGGGATCAGATCCGAGTAAGCGAGCGTATTGAGGACGGCTCTAGGCCACGGCCGATCAACACAAGAGATGATTACGTCGTAGTCGAGGGCTGTGCGAAGCCCGTCACTCGTGGTGAGACTGACCGCGTGCGGGTGGAATGTTGCCCCCTTTGAGGTGGCGGCGGCGTCCATCAAGCGGCGTGCGACGTCCACCTTGAGCACCGCACCGACAGCGTCGGCTCGCGTCGCCCCGATCATGCGGTCAAGGTTGACATCCTTCACGATGTCCATGTCCATAACCCCGACATCGAGTAGTCCGGTTGCAGCGAGACGCTGCGCCACATCAAGACCGACGCTTCCCACGCCGACCACCAGCACGCGCAGTCTGCAGATGTTGCTTTGCACCTCCGCGCCCCACGCGGAGATTGTTCTCAGTTGTGATCCATTCGACTGCGGAGGTGGCCGCAGTCGCGGATTCCAGAAAACGTGTATGGAGGAGCCGACTACCCGAACGCTCTCCATCCATTCGGGCATCGCATCGTTTTCCCAAGCGCGCGCCGACCATCCGCTATCGCGGCCAGCAAGCGTCATGCCAACCAGCGGGCGTCCGGTGACGGCTGCAGCAAGGTTGGCGAACGATGACTCGGCATCAATGTCCCACGAGCTCAAACCCTGCCAACCACGCCCATCGGGGTGCGAGTGCAGGATGGCGATTCCCTCCGATCTTGTTGCGGCTTCGCTGGCCGCGCGCAGCACGTACTCTCCGGTGAACTCGACGTTGCCGTGTACTGTTCGCTCACCTGGTCGGGGAAGAATAGCGTGCGTCAGGATTGCCGTTTCTCGCGATCGTCCCGAAGAGGTGGAGTAACTGGCAAGTGTGAGATCTTCATCTCCGTCGGATCGCAGCAAGTGCGACCGAAGAGTCGCCTCGAGTGTCGAGGTCATAGCGACAGACCGAGTCATGAGGTTGCCTTTCCGATCACCGCTCGAACCCAAGAAAGCCAGGCACCTGCAGGGTGATTCGACATTGTCCAGAACCCGTTGTCCCACGAGTGTCGAATCCAGCCGGGCAAGGTTTGACCACCATCGACGTTCATGACAGGAAACTTGACCTCGTCCGGAAAATGGAGCCAATGCGGGCTTGCTGCGGGCCACGACTGGAGTTCATCAACGCCTACTCCTGTCGGGACAAGCTGGCCGGCGCGCGCACCTGCCGCAGCCTCGATCTCGTACACCACCACGTTATTCTCAGCTCGGGCGGTGACCCCGTAGTCGGCGAGATCCGCGATGAAGCCCTTGACTCCATCGCGGATCTCGTTCTGCTCAGAGCTCATCCGACTTCGGCTACTTGGCGGACCGAGACGAAGGTGTCGCCGTCCTTGATGTTAATGACGTGGCTGTCCTTGAACACCTTGTTTTCGCCGTTCTTCTTGATGCGGGCGATGTCGTAGGCTGCGGGGTCGAGGCCCGCGAGGCGCAGAAGCGATGCGGCCTCTTGGTCGTCATCCTTGGATTCGAACGGCTTTCCGTCGATGGTGAAGTGCACCTCGCGGCGCTCGTGATCAGACATTTGCTGTGCCTGCTTTCTCTTGATGCCACGGGACATCGGTGACGACCCACTAGCCAGCCATCTCTGGCCTCACCAAGTACAGACGAGCCAACTCCAGGCGTTAGCAGTCCAGGCAGATGGTTGCGCTGTCGAGGAACTGGTGCGCGGGTTTTATCATGAAGCATTTGGTGCACTCGCGTTCCTCTACCCGGCTCGGGCATGCACAGCGACCGCACTCTGGACACTTCGGGTCTTCGCACATCTCGCATCGTTGGATGTCAAGTGTCTTGAAGAGCTCGCCGCAGGCGACACATTGGTGCCAGTCCCGGTAGACGGGTCTTGCTGTCGATGACAACGCGAGGGTCTCCCATGGCGCGCCATCCACGACCGCTACGATCAAGAGGTATCCGCCGAGGTCGGTCGCTTGCGCGTACAGATCTTGACCGCGCGTGCCGTTCGCGTAGATGAAATTGGTGACGCGAGAAGTTGCTCGCGCCTCGGATCTATTCGCCGCTTCGAAGATTGTGGTCTCCGTCTGATTCAGTCCTCGCCGAAATGGGAAGTCGGCATAGGCTGCAGAAAAGTTGATGATGCCGGCCGGGTCAAGCAACATCACGTGTCCCGGGCTTGCCAGCTGCTGGGCTGCTCTCACGCAGACTGCAGCGCGCGATGCGTTGCCTGATTTCCATAACTCACGGACTTGCAGGGCGGTCGGTGTGCCTCGGCCGAGAGTGTGCTGCACTACCGAGTCGGGCAGCAGGATCGCGGCCGCGAACGCGTCGCTAGTCATTTCCTCGAGTGCGCGCCCACGGTCGGACTGAAGAGGAAGGTCATCAACGAGTTGGTCTTCCGTGCGTTGAAGGTGATGGCCAAGTTCGTGCAATGCGGTGAAGGCTTCTCGTCGCGAGAAGGACCCGTCGACGATCCCGATTATCGCCGGCTCAGTGTCGTCCATGTACGCGCCGGCGATCGTGCAATCGACCGACTGTGCGCTGGCGGGGATGTACTCGACGGTTATCTCACTCCACGTCCCTAGCTCGCCTACGGGATCCGCGCCCAGTCGAGCCCGTAGCTGAGTATCCCGCCCGTCGAGGACAGTGAGCATGACCTCCACGCGGCGTGCCACGAGATCGCGGGCGAGAATCTTCGCCCGGCGATCACTGCTTTCCATCACCCAACCTGAGATGGAAGTACAGATTCACGCGAGCATCCCACGCGCTTTCGGCTCCTTCGGACCGCGCTGCAAGCGCCATTGCTCCTCGTGTAAGCGCCTCGAATGCATCGGTCTCCGAGGTCCGATCCAGTGCTGCAAGCTGCCGAAGCGGGCCGCCCGCAGAAAGACGAGTGATTGCCGTCACAAGTCCGCCGTCAACCTCCGGATTGGCTCGGAGCAGCTCGATCGGTTCAGAGTCGAGTGAGGGTGCCAATAGTCGGGCTTGGGGAAGGGTTATCCGTAGACTTCCTTTGGCAATCGCGAGTGCGACGCTGTTCGCCTCGTGAATCGTTCGCGCCAATGCGGTGACCGTCAGCCCCGCCGCGGCGATCATGTCGGGCAGTCGCCCGGTGCCTGAAATCACGCGCGTTGCGTTCGCAAATACCTCGATGACGAGGGCAAGTATGCGCTTCTCATTCGCTCGTCGCCCATCCGCGTTCAGAACCGGCAGTCCCCGAGGTAGCTCTCCTTCGGACGCTGCCCGTTCGATTTGTTCTACCGAAGTGAACCTATCGACATCGGCGATCCACCGTTCCAACACGACCTCTGCGAGATTGGTTACGAGCTCGGGCCATACACTCAACTCCACCGACAGCGAGGTGAGTTCGCTCGGCAGAACTATGGCGCCGTCGTCGGCAAGATCTGCGCCAATTGTCACCGGTGCTACGCGCACCAGGTTCTGGAACCCGCCCACGAAAGAGTCGATGAAAACCATCGCCACGGCGCCGTCCCATCGCGCGCGCCACATCTGGCCCGACGCGATGGGGACCTGATCTGCTGCCAGACCTGCAAGAGTCGGCAGCGCACGTAGGTTCCACTCGGACATGAGCGCACCCAGCGTGATCGAATCAACATCCATCTCATCTTGTCCCAACGTCATTTGCTCCTTGTTCGTTTAGACGAGCTAACTCAGTCAAAATGGTGCTTGAGGCACCGGCTGAGGACAACCTGAATCGCTTCCGCGGGCGTCGACAGGCTGCTTGTCCGCTCGCGAAAGCGGGCTTGCGCGCCCGCTGCAAACACCAGTGGTTCTCCCAGATGAGATAGGGCCTCATTCATTTCGGCATCGGGTCGATCCGACAATGCGAGCGCTACTATCTCGTCTGTAGTCAGGCCGGCGAAGACCTGGTCGGCCGCTTCGAGGATCTCCAGCCAAGCCCCAGGGCTCTCATATTCCGCAGCCGAGTCCCACCCGTCTTCCGCCCCATCGTCGTCCTCGTCGTTACCCTGATCGCTAAACGTCGCTTGAGCAACATCTCGCTCTGTCAGGAAATAGGCGTCCAGTTCGTCAAGATCGAAGATCCGCACCAGCGCTCGCGCAACTACCCGATCGGTGATCGCGCCGTTGGCGACTTGAAGCAGATGCCGGGCAGCGCCCACAAGTTTGGCGACATTCTCCGCCGAGGTCGGGCCAGCGCTATTTAGCTTCGCGATCTGCCCGATCGACCTGAGCCCGGGTGCGCGGGTAAGGTCTTCCCAGTCGCCGGTCCAGATCGAATCGCCGAGCTCAGCAAGGGACCAAGCTGCGGTTCCTGCATATTGTGCGGTGAAATCAACGAAGTCAGGTTCCTTGGAAAGTAGCCCCCTCATTCGAATACTCAAGCGCCCCTCGACAGTTGCCCTGGCCTCGTCGATAAAGGCATTCTTGAGGCTTCTGCGAACGAGTTTCCCGAACGACTCGTCATCGGTGGCCGTCAACGCCACGCGAGTCAGGAACTCCGGTCCCTTGGCACCTGCAAGCAATCCGTGAAGCCAGTCTCTTGCGATCTCGTCAGACCATCGCCCGCCGCCCGGCGGGGGGAAGCCATTGGCGCGCGCCACTCTCTTGACCATGGCGATCAACCAGGAGTACTGGATTGGCCCCATCTTCCCCAAATGTTGGAGTTCCCCATAAGGCGTCATCGGTTGCCGCCACAAGTGTCGAAAACACCGGCGCCAAAGTTGACAATCTTGGCGCCGTCCGTATTCTTGTTACTCGACGCTTGGTTCTTCTTTTTTCTCATTAGATGGTTCCTAGTGTTTGCGAAAAGTGTCTACGGCCTAGAAAACCGACACTCTTCCCGGAAGCCCGTCACCGATGTGACGGGCCTTTTTCGTTGTGGCGCACCACAAGCGCAATTACTATATATCGGGCTCCCGACAGGATGCGAACCCTAGATGTAGTGGGCGTGTCATCCACAGAATGTGGATAACTTCACGCAGTTCTGCACAGTTTGCACACGCCCGGGTTGGGAATACGACTCCTAACCGCGGTGGATCAACAAGGGCCGAGATAGCTCGTCTGTACTGAGTAAGCCGCAAGGCCTACCAACGCCTCGCGTCTAGTGAGCGTGGTCAATTGGCACGAGGTACTCAGCATGGCGAAGAACACTCGCGAAACGGGCTCGAAGGCTGCGACTGCCGCAAGCAAAGTCCTGTCCAATCCGAAGTCGACAAAGGTCGAGAAGACCGCCGCTGCCAGCGCGCTATCGCAGGCACCAAAGAAGAGGTAGTCAGGTCGCCGAGTTAGTAGGGACGCAACCTGTCACGCAGCTGTCCGGTGGGCCAGGCACGCCCACCGGGCGCTCACCTACGGAGCGACCGAGTTCCAGCTGGTTAGACTGCGCCGGCACACGCTGACGGGGAGAATCTCAACGCCCCGGTCTTAGCTGAAGACCAACAATTCAAGCCGGTGGAGGGCCTATGTATCGCCCCACCCGCGAAATTGGCTAGTCGACATGGTCGATTGCCAAGCGTCGCCAGAGATCAAAACGGCAGGATAGATCTGGCGATCATTTCGATCACCACCAGGCGCCGCTCATAGTCGGGGCAAAGGTCGAGTATCTCCCATAGCCGGGCATCTGGCGGAGAAAGCCGCCTTCCTCAAGTTGGTAGAGGTATCGCACGACTTGCTTGAATCCGTCGGTGCTCATGCCGATGCCACGCCGCTCGATCGCTCGGAACGCGTCCCGCGCGCCGAAAGGATTGCTCTGCCCTGCGATGAGTTCGAAGTAGATCACGCACTGCCACCTCACAAGCAACTCGGGTGGAGAGGTGGGATTGACGATGTAGTCGATGCGGCCCTTCAAGTGGACGCCAAAGTAGGCACGGATCTCAGCCAGCGCCTCGCTTCGGCTCCAGCGCTCAACGCCCCCAAACAATGCGCGGATCCGCTCCTGCTGCGGTCTACGTCGGACCTCCCAGGTTCTTTGCTTGACTTCGCGCTCCTGCCGCTGGCGTTCGCGATTCTCCGCCGCCTGCGCCAGGGCAGTCGTGTTGTGGATGCCGAGTGCGGCCGTGCGCGCAAACAGTGCCTCCAACCACTCACCCCCAAGCCCATGGCGAGTGCTCGGGCGAAGCTCGGTCAGCGAACGGATTTCCAACCGCGCCGAAGCGAGCTGGTTGAACACCGGCACGCGTTCGTCGAGGTATCGGTCGGTATCAGCGTCAAATGGATGCCCCACTCCGACTGCCGCGCCGACAACACCCAGGTCGGGGTTCAGGAACAATAGCGCCTGTCCCGATCGAACGACGGCTTCATGAGTTGGGTTCGCGTGCACGATCCCGTCAGGCGCGATCTTGAGCTGATTCGAGGTGTGCCCAAACAGCCAGACATCGACGATGCCCTGCTGCCGGTATGAGTCATGTCGTCGCTGCCATGCGTCGGGAGTGATGGAGCTGTACTGCACCTCGAAGGCAATTCGGTCGTTATCGGGCCCGGTCAGCAGCACATCCGCACGCCTCTCGCCCTTCTCGTTCGTGTACTCCTCCCGTTGTGCCTTCGATCGCGGGTAGCTCCGGCGCAACCAGTCTTCGATCAGGGCACAGCCTTGCGAATGGAAGATCGACTCGCGCGAGTGGCCACCGCCGCGCGAGAAGTGTTGGAGTCCGTCGCGCTTTTTCGTCCGATGTGCGGTAGTAAGCTTCGCGGCACAACCGGGGACCGGGCAGACGATGCGCTCGTTGACGAACGCTCGAGACTCAGTGGCAGTGTCGTCCTCGAGATACCACAGGTCATCGGTCTGCTTGTCGCGCCCCCAGACAAAGCGTTCCTCACCAGCCTGGAAAGCGGACAGGCTCGACTTATGGTCGTCTGCGAGTGAACCCATGCTGGTCGGCACCGGTTTAGAGATAGATGGGGGTCGAGCCGACGAGTGGTGCGCCGACGTTCGCAAACGGTTGTCGCCCCATGATTCGGTCAAAGCCCCGAATTAACCCGCTTTCGATCGCCGCGCTCTCACCTTCGGCGAGTGGCTTCCAAGCGATAAGTAGCGCGTCAGCGTGGTCGATCTGCCAGAGCAACTTGCCGCCGTAGTGATTTGCTCCACCCCCGTAGCCGTGTCTTTGGAGTTCTCCGACTCTGCGCGCGGGGGCCTTGCGCCGCTTTGCTTTGGAGGACCGAAGCGGGCCCCTACCGAAGTAGAGGACCTGTACTCCCGGAACCCAGCGGTCAGCTGCGGCCTCTGCGGACCAGCGTTTAGAGCGCGGTTTGCGATGGTCCTCGTCGAGAAACGTTGGAACTTCCGTCGACTCACGAACTACGACGTAGACCCCCTCAACATCTGATTGGGTGATGCCGAAGATTTGGGACTCGTCCCAGTCCTTCAGCGGAACGAAACCAACAAATCCGTACTCACTTAGGTCCGCGATCGAATATGTCACGTGGATGTGGCCCGTGTGAGGAGGAACTCAGTCACTCTCGAACTCGTTCGTCGTGAACTTTAGGGTGGACGCATTCTCGCGAATCGTTCGAATCTGCTGTTCGGTGAACCCGTCGGGCGCAACAGCATCAATGGAGAAATTGAGAGTGAGCTTCACCCCGGGGACAGCAGCGAGGTTCGCGACTACCTCGGACGCGATCTTCGCAAAGTCGCCGGCATAGCGATCGGCGCTGATCGGTGCGCTCCCCACGAAACGACGAGCGATTGGCTTCGATGGAATGACCGGAGCATGGGCCTTCGTACCTTTAGCGCTTGTCCCGTCCGTCTCGGAAGCCGCCGGGTCTTTGCTCGTCTCGTCGGTGACGGGCGGGAGCGGCTTTTCTGCCCCTCTCTGCTTCTCGGCGCGCTCCGACTTCACGATCAACGTCGCGTCTGTGACTGTCGCCCGACCCGTCTCTCCTGGGAGCCACAGCCCCGAGTAGGTGTCCGACTTCTCGTCGTAGCCGTCAGCGAGAGCGAAACCCTCGGATTGCCAGATCAATGGTTGATTGTCGAGCGCATCCACGAGGACCTCGCGTCCGCGCAGTCGGGGCATGTAGGGGTACTGGGCATAAAGCCCCCACAGCGCGCCAACGCTGACGTGCCCATCGGCCCATGCAGCTGGGACCTTCTCATCGAGCGAGAGCCGGATCGACCGCGCAGCATGTTGTGAGCTAAAGGCTCCTGCATTCCCAAGCTTCTTGGCGACTCGGTCCGCGAGGGATGGCGACTGCCCGTCAGTCTTGATCTCCTCAATCTCGAACGGGCCGCCGGGTACCGGTGAAGTTGGGTTCAGTACCCATTGGTACGTCAGCGGAAGTCGGTCGTCGATGGTGTGACTGGCTTGATCGCGCTTCTCGCTTGCTTGCGCGAGTTGCTGTGGGGTGAGGTTAAGCTCGTTTGATTTTTCGACGATCTCCGTCCACGCCAGATACGTTCGTGTCGCTTGATCGAGCTCGGCCAACCGATCCTCATCGGGCGCCAAGAAGACGACCATATTCCGATTGGTGCGGTTCGCAGTCCCCCGCCGTTCCGTCGCCTGCTGCGCGAAGGTGAACGCGGCCGAGTCGCTCGCGCGTCGCTTGTGACTGAATTTTGGGTGAAGGATGACAAGGCGAGCCTGATCGGAGTCAGGGATGTCGCCGGAGTCGGCCGGGCCAACGTGGACACCGGCGAAGTCACCGCGGGTTCGTTCCTCGACACGCAACCGACGGACGATCTCGGCCCAGACATCCTCACGGTGCAGCGCGTCGGCTGCGTCTTTGGCGCGACGGGTGATGTTGGCTTCGGTGTCGTACCAGTGCTTGCCGGCGCTCGAGTAGAAATATGTCGCTCGGTCGCCCAGCTGGGACAGTGCGGAGTGGAAGTTGCCCACCACGTCGCCTGGCACTGCGGCGCCAAGGAAGACCCGCGCTGTATCTACACCCTTGTGAGAGGTACCGATGGTTGGAGCTGCGCCGAAGAACACCGTCCGCGCCAGCCGTTTGGTGATGGACCGCTGCCCAAGAACTGGCTTCTCAGCGTCAATGCGAGCGGGTTCGGAATTGGGTCCGTCGACATCTGCGTCGATTACCGCCTTCCACGAGTCCTGCAAGTACTGGGTGAGTTCGGCGTTGACCGATGCGACTGAGAGTGGTATAGAGCCAGGCATGATGAGTGGCCCCTGGTCTTCACCCCGCCAGAGAGCATGGATGACCGCGTTCATCAATCGCAGCACACCGCGGGTGCGTTGGAAGCGTTCTAGAGATGACCAGTCTTCATAAAGACGGTCGAACAGTTCCGGGTGTAGCGGGTAGGTCTGTCGAATCCGGGCTCCATACTGCGGATCCCGTGCCTCCTTCGGAAACTCCCCGGCGTTCTGGGCGTAGAAATCAGTGAATGCCTTTGCGGTCGCGTTTATCTGAGCAAGGGCCGTGGCGTCTTCAGCCTCAAAGAGCCGCTGCTTGACGATGCGGTAGGCCTCGTCGCTCGAGGCGGGGCGCCACTGGTCGGCGATACGGCGCACGACGTTCTGAAGGCGTTTGAGTGCCTCCATGCCATTACTGCCGCCGACCTCTTCCGCAGCGCCAACTACTTCTTCGCTGTCGTCACCATCGTGCGACGCGGGGATCGAGATCGCGAGCAGCACCCCTGGAGTCGACTTCACCGCTTCGGTTAGCGACTGAGCGAACGTGAACTGCGTATCAAAGGTTCCGCCCGCGAGATCCTCGCGCCCATAGAGCTGACGCGCGTATGCCACCCACTCATCAATGAGGATCACGGCCGGCGCGTACTCTGCGAGGAGCTTGTGAAGGTCAGCGCCCGGATTAGTGCGCTTCTCATCGTGCTCCGCGACTATCGCGTAAGCGTCTGCGCCGCCGAGCTGCCAGGCCAACTCACCCCAAAGGGTGTTTACCCGAGTGCCGTCTGGCTTCTCCTCGCCCTGAGGCGCGAAGTGGTTACCCACAAGAGCGACGCGTCCTGCGGAGATCCCTTCTGCTGGATACCCGTTCGCTCCCAGTAGATCCTGTGTCTCTTGCGGGAAAGCGCTCAGCTTCAGCCCGCTGGCGAGATGCCATAGACCAAGCATTGAGTGAGTCTTGCCGCCGCCGAAGTTGGTTTGGAGGTTGATGACCGGTGATGCATTGGTGTCGCCGGACAATCGCTTAACGGTTCGTCCGATCAGATCTCGAAGGCCCTCGGTCAGGTAGGTGCGGGCGTAGAACTGAGCCGGATCGGAGTATTCACCGCTCGTGGACCCGTCGCCCCTCGCCACCTTGTATAGGTCGGCAGCGAACTCTGAGGACTGAAAATTGCCAGTAGCGACCTCGTCTCGCGGCTTGAGTACCTCGCGCCAGGGCGCCACACCAGCTGCACCTGGAACCACCGTTGACGTCTTGAGGCTCTTTTCATCCTGCTTGCTGGTCGTAATACGCCGAAGGTTCAAGCGAATCTCGTCTACCTGACCGGCGACCTCATTGTCGCCCACCGCCGAAAGCAGCAGTCGGGCGTAGTCCAGCGCTCTCAAGGCGGAATCGTCGTCGAATGTGCCGTTGTGCGCCCACGTGTCGCGCATCCCCCGCAGCAAGCTTGCATAGGCCTCATGTTCACGAGAGAGGACGGCTCGGAATGGATACCAACCCTGCTTGACCCTGCCCGTGAGCCCCTCGGTGAGCATCCGAAGCTGCACCTGAGGATCCATGCGGTCGTACTTCTTGTCGATGATGCCTTTCGCCTCATCGGCGATCTGTACGACTCCAGCCCAATCGCTATCGCCGATGGCTGGTGCAAGCGTCTCCGAAATGAAGGCATCAAGGGCAGGCGAGAGCAACTCGAACATGCGCCCTATCCGGTCGCGATTTGATGTCGCCATTACTGGTCCTCCTCGAAGTCGAGCGTCACGGACGTGTTTACGCTTGAAGTGGGGCGCTCAGCCTGCAGCAGATCTCCCCAAGATGTCGCGATGTTGTTGAAGCTCAAAGCGTCTTTACTCCAACCGCTCTTCTCCGCCACCTGGAACACGAGATATGCAAGCTCCTTGACAAGATCCAAGTCGACTGCAGCGTCAGCCCTTTGACTGGCCGTCTGCAAGAAAACTCCGGCGGCACCGATCCCCGAAGTGTCAAGAACTCGGATCGCATGGTGGAGCGCCTCCCATGCGCTGGTGTGCGAGTCGCTAAGGACGTCATACTCGGTGTCAAGGTCCGAAGGTCGAAACAGTTGCACGCGACCAGCCCGCGCCGTGAGAATTCCGCTGCGCTCCATGACCGACACGGCGGTCCCGCGGGCTCGTGCAAGGTCTTCAGCATCTCCATACGGCGCAGACTCGTATCCATGACCGCGATACCACGCGACCGCGAATCGAGTGATCGCGTCAAAGTCTCCTTCTTGCTCCGCCAGCACATCATCTAGCGCCTCATTTATGTAGCTGAGCGCCGCTCGGACCGGCATTTGCGAGCCATCGGACTCGATCACTGCCGAGTAGCGGGAGAACACGGCCATACCTGGACCGATCGCGGCCTGTGGAAGATCCACGGGCGCTATTCCCCCTGACTGCAGGTCGCGTAAAGCGGGCGCGAGCTCGCGTTTCAGAGCAGCAATGAGCCCCCGGCGATCAGTTGTCGCAGCGTCGACCGAGCGGGGGCGGAGTGCAAGGACGACAGAAGACGCCAAGGCATTCGCCCCGTTGCTCCTCATGCGACCTGCGAACTCTGAACGCATAGGCCACGTTGCCGTAATGGTCCAGCCCGCGCGAACCATGCTCCCCAGTATTGTCTCCCAACCAGTTGAGGCGGTTCCGGATTCGTCCGACTCTGACTGCTTGAACGCGTAGTACACGGTGATTGGAAATTTATCGTCAGCGGCGATCCGCGCTCTCTGGAACACAGTCTCAAAACCATGTTCAAAGAACGATCGCGCACCCTCTTGGCCACCATGGCGAAACGGGTTCGCCACGAGTTCTTCAGCCTTAGGGACGAGGATTGTGCTCAGGAGAGACGGATAGCATTCGCGAAGAGTGCGGCGGAGCCAGACATAGAAATAATCCGAGAGGTCAGAGTAGCCAATATTGTCGTAGTAGGGCGGATCGGTCGAGATGAGTTGACCTCGCTCAGGAGCTTCGGTCGCGTCTAGCTGACGTACCTCCACCGCCCCCCGCGCAGGCAGGTTTTCGAGCGCTCGACCAATTGCAACGGTCATTGATAGGAGCGACCCGTTTCCGCTCAAGAGCGGATTGGACTCCGCAAAATCCCACACCATCGGAATCGCTTGCCGCCCAAAAACATGCACAATTACTTCGTTCTTCGGATGGCTGGACCAAGATGCGAGCGCCGACGCGTAGTCGGTCGTTCGGCTCACCGCCAAGCCGAGGTATGTCGCCACGGCATCGGCATAAGCTATTGCACCCGAGGCGCCCTCGGCGAGTCGGCCACCCGCGGTAAGTCCCGCCGCAAGAGCGTCTCGGAGTACGAGTTCTCGAGCCTCCATAACCAGGTCGCTGAATGTTGTAAGTGCGATCAATTGGCGATTGGTGAAGAGAGCTACGTACTCGGTCATTCCGTATGCCTTCACCCGAAATCCCAGCGCCTGATCGGGGATGTCTCCCGGAGGAAGGTTTTCTGGCCGATCTAAGTCAGCTGCATTGGAGTGAACTTCATCTGGGGCTAAGTAAACGCGTGCGCGGTCTCCTTCAGCTACTACGGCCATTAGCTGAGAGCCCATTGCTTTCGCTCGTCCTTGCTCCCGGACATATTCGAGCGGCACCGACGCTCCACACGAAACACAGACCGCACCATTCCGCGTCACGGTGCCATCTGTACTTGCTGTCGGGGCGTTCTTCAAGTCGTGCCCAATCGAGAATTGCACCTTGCCGTTGACCACAATTGGGATGACGTATGCCTCCTTGCCCCTCTTCTTCCCAAGCCACCACGACCGCACCAGCGGCATCTCTACACCGCATGCCGGATTTGGGCATGCCACAGTGCGGGCCCAGATCCACGCGATTACTTTCGCCTCAGAGGTGTCGGGCAACACCGCGATTGGGTAAATCTTCCCGATTCGTGTCTCCGCCTCGCCGCGAATCCACTCACCATATCGGCGGACATCTTCGGCGAGTCCGGCTGCTCTTGGCCAAGAGTTCCGGCGCGAGGCCGCACCAGGGAAAGCTGGCTCGCGACCCTCGAACTTCGGCGGGATCTCGATGAGCGCCTTATTGATCAGGACAGCGACTGGGTTGAGATCGCTGGCATGAGCTTCGAGCCCAAGCCTCTGGGCCTCAAGCGGTATCGTTCCCCCGCCTGCAAAGGGGTCAAGAATCGCGGGAGGATGACCATCGGTTGATCGCAGTATTTCCGCTCTTACCTCATCAAATAGCGCCTCGTCGTTGAGGTTGTCCCAGTCGACCATCCTGGTTATCAAGTCGAAGAGTCGGGCTCGCTCGCGGTGGATTCGTTGGGCCACCCAAGCTTCAACGTCGGCTTGTCCACTCGCCGCTGCTTCAGCTCGGTACTCATCGACGTTCTCGCCAGGATCGTCAACAAGCTGAGCGAAGAGGACCGCCCTTGCGGTGGCGAGCGGACGTCGCGCCCACCACAGGTGCAAGGTCGAAGGGTGGCCATGGCGAATCGACTTCTCCCGTGCGGACTGCTCGTTGATCGCCGCCAGCGGGATCGCGACTTCGATCAACTTGCGCTTGTAGGCCACTACAGGGTTTCTTTCCGGCCAAGGACGCGAACAATTTTGATCGCCGCACTTGAGGTTAGAGGCATCGGACGACACCTCACTTTTTGGGCTTGCTGATTTCGGCACCCGATCGGAGTCTGCTGACGTTCCACTCGATCCTCTCGGGCATCCCCTTCGACGCGAGGGTCGGCGGAGTGATTGCTCGCACCGCTTCTTCTACAGCGGCAAGCGTCTCTTCGAGAATCGCCGGGATCCGCTGCCGGGGCAGCACGCCCCAGGAGAGGGCTTCATCTGTCAGAGCCTCCACGGAGATCCTCCGATGGTCGAATATGCCTCCAACAGAGAGCGCAAGATTCCAGTCGATGCGTCCCTCTTGGAAGAGGTTCGGCACTGCGTCGTAGATCTCGGTGAGTTGCGTTCCATTGGCGAGGTGCAGCAGGGCAACGTTCTTCGCGTGCGCGTCGTTGTTTCCAATCGCGACGTGGTAAACGAGTTGGCGGAGCCAGTCCTCTGCCGCGCGTCCACCGCCAGGGATCGAGCCCAGCAGTTCACCGATGAGTCGGGCCGAGGGTCGCCCCTTCCTAGACGGCTGCCTGTGGTCTTGAAACTTCGCGTCGCCATTGCGCCAGTCAAGCCCGAGCGCCTGCGCGAGATCCTCCTGATGGTGAAGGATCACACGGCCATCGACAATCTGACGGTCGAAGCGTTCTATGGCCAAGTAGTTGATGGTGCCCGCCCTGCGCATCGCGCTTTGGAATTTGGACAGACCTGCGTGGCGTGCGAGTTCATGGCTGTAGAACTCGTTGAAGATCGCCTCCGGGCGAGACTGAAGTTGCGGCTTGAGGATGTGGGTCGAGTGCGCTCTGCCGTGCGGTTCAAGCCATACGTCGTCGAATCGAGCAACAAGAAGTTTGGGTTGAAACCCTGGCAGCATCGAGCGACTGTCATCCCGTGCTCCAAGGTCGTGCTCGTCGATCGCTTGTTGCAGTCGGGAGGCGACGGTGCGCTCCGCGAGCTCGTCATAGTCCGGGTGGTAGTCGGGCATTTCCTCAGTACGGCGGAGTGTAACGGCACCGGCGATCGAGCCGCCGAATTCACTGAGGATCCCGTAGAGATCATCGGGTTCGACGCCCCGCTTGGCAGCGAGTGCCGTGCGCTGGTTTCCCTCCGGCGTATATCCGCCGAGGAAATTCGACGCGAGCTCGGTATCTGGCGCGCGCCCAGGAATGACCCCAAACGACTCGGTCAGCGTCGGGGCGTCACCCTGGTATTCAGGGTCCCACTCGATCGTGACCCGATGCTTAGCTCGGGCATCCCTTCGCACCTCGCCAATTCGCCGATCATGAAGGTAGAGATCAAGCGGCTCCATCGCTCGCCTCGCCATCGCTCGATTGATACGTCAGCGTCACGGAGATACCCAGCTCATTGAGCGTTCTGAACAGTCGCGTGATGTAGAGACTGCCCTTTCCCTTTTCGAGGTCGACGAGGTAGTCGCGGGAGAATGCGAGCTGCTCGGCCAGGTCTTCCTGACGTACAGCGCGACTCTCGCGCACAGCCTTGATGACAGGGCCGATGTCACGGAACTTTCGCACCTGCACCGTAGGCATGATGGCGTCCTTCGTGTCGGGATAATCCCACATTAGACCATGTGGCGATATGCCCACATTAGGGCATGTCGGGATATTCCCACAAGCGAACGTCAGAAGGGCTCGCCGCCACGCGCCCACCACTCAGCCCACGCGAGGTTCTGGGAAACGACGTCGAAGTCAGTAAGCCAGGCTGGCTCTACCCCTTGGAACGCGTCGCCGATGTAGGAGATCTGATCGTGCTCCGGGCCATCCAGGCTCACGGAGACGAGGGCGAGTCGATGGTCGTGCTCGGTGTTGAGTGCGGTGAGCACCTCGGTACGAGTAATCGTGAACGTGTCCGAACCGGCAATGCGAGCTTTGACTTCGATGCGAATACTCGGCTCTCCAGAGCGACGCGACAGTACGTCAAACCCGGGATTGTTGTGGGCCTGCTCCACGGGAATCCGACCCAGTTTGCGTTCTGCCGCGAGCACCGCATCAACTCCACGACGTTCGACCGCGGCGGTGTCCCGCGCAAAAGTCTGCGGGTCAGGATCTGGGCCAACGTCGGGCTCAGTGCGTTGAGGCAACACGAGGGCTATTGCCATAATGCGCGGAGGCACGGGTGCCATTGACAGCTGCCGCTCAATGAGGGAGAGCCTGATCTGAAGTCGCTTTGCGAGCTCGTCAGCTTTGCGGCGAAGGCTGTCGCTCGAGACGCGCACCCGCTTGCCAGCCCCCGAAGCCGCGTCTGCCTTGAGCGCTTCTGTCTCAAGCCGATTCACCTCGCGAGTGAGTCGGGTGGTGACGCGTTCGCGAACGCGTTCGAACTCCCGTGTGCGTCGCGTGGTCACCTCCTCGGCAAATGTCGGTAGTTGCTCCGCGATAATCCAGGACATCGCGTCGCGCTCCCGCCGGGGAAGCCATGCAAGGGTTGATGCGGATTCCTGTTGGGCGGTCTCGGCGGGTGCGAAGTCGAGATAGGGGGCGGGGCCCGCGTCGGAGACCGTGCCATCTTCACTGACGAACGCGTATCCGAAGCGTTTGGCAATTGAGTTGTGGTTTGCGTCCTGGACCTCGTTGAGAACACCGACAAGAAGCACAGGGGCATCTATCTCGGTAGAGGTCAAGACGGCACCACGATCAAGTACAGAGCCGAGTCGATCCACGGCGAGCTTGAGAACTGCGTCGTGCAAGGGATGGCCCGGCGCCAATAGCTCGGCGCGAGGTGCGGCGAGCTGGTCGATGGTCTTGATGTCGAAGGTAATCCGCTCGTATCGTCGCGAGACCGGAGCGCGGCCGGCACGGTCACGCACGTCAGCGGGCACGTGGGTGATCTCGAATCGCCCGCGTTCCCTCCGTTCGATGCGGCCGCCTACTCGCTCGAACGCCTCCAGGAATGCGTCTCGAATGAAGTGCGGCTGAAGGCGCCGCGCTCGCGCGTCCTCCATTTGCGCTCGGAGCGTTTCAAGGTCGCCAGCGCCCATGGACTCATTCGCTAGGGCCTCGTCATCCATGAGTTCCTTGAGCCCAGCCGCGACACCCGCGTCGATCGTCTCGAACATTCTGGCGCGCACCTCAGGCTGCTCCCCGTACCGGATCGCTTCGCGCAAGAGACGAGCAAGCGAGAGATCCCCGAGCGACGTGCCGAGCACGTTGAAGACCTTGCCGCCGTACGCAAGGCGCTGCTCCTCGATCTTGTCGAGAAGTCTCTGGAACACCTCGCCTTCGCGCGTGTCCTCTGCGACAAGGTTCCAAAGCCGACAGACCTCGGTTTGGCCAATGCGATGTATCCGGCCGAAGCGCTGTTCAATTCGATTTGGGTTCCACGGGAGGTCGTAATTCACCATGAGGTGGGCTGCCTGAAGATTCAGCCCCTCGCCCGCGGCGTCAGTTGCTACGAGCACCTGCACCTCAGGGTTGCTTGTGAACTCTGCGGTGATACGACGCCGCTCGTGTCTGGCGACGCCACCATGAATCGCGACGACGACCTCGGCGCGACCGATCAACGATCCGATTCGAGGCTGAAGGTAGTTCAGAGTGTCACGGTGCTCGGTGAAGACGATGAGCTTGTGCGCGGATCCATCATCCTGAGCAAGCACCTGGCTCTCGATGACGCCGCGCAGTTCACGCCACTTGACATCTTCCTGGCTTGCGACGACACGACTGGCGATGTCGGTGAGGCGCCTCAGATCAAGAATCTCAGTCTCAAGCTCCGCCGCGGTGCGAGCCGCCGTCGCCGAGTCGACAAGCTCGTCTTCAGCGTCCTCAAGATCGGCAGCGTCTAGTTCATCTACATCCGGATCGTCCTCAACCAGCACATCGGGTGCGGCCTTGATCGGATTCTCGACGACGCCATTCAGCAGATCGACGCGGATGCGTTCCAGGCGTTCTGCGCGGCGCCGCAACGACTGGAAGATCGCTTCTGGACTCGATGCCAAGCGGCGCTGTAGGACGGTGAGCGCAAAGCCCACTGTGTTCTTTCGTTTGCCGTCGAGCCGGTCCGCGAGGTTCATGCCGTTGCGCACGTACTCGGTGACTTCTTCGTAGAGGTGCTGTTCGGCCGGCGATAGCCGGTAGGAGGCTGTCTCTGCGATCCGCTCGGGGAAGAGCGGTCTTCCCTCGAATGTCAGCAGATCCTCTTTGACCATGCGCCGCATGATCCCGTCGACGGTCCCCTGTGCGTGCTTCTCACCGGGGCCGGCGAACCTATCTCGATCAAGTAGCGAAAGGAATGTCTGGAAGTCCTCGTCTTTGCCGTTGTGTGGGGTCGCCGTCATCAGGAGCAGGTGGCGCGCACGCTCGCTCAGCAGCTCGCCGAGCTGGAACCTTTTCGATGCCTTCAGTTCGCCCCCGAACCAGCTCGCGCTCATCCGGTGAGCTTCATCAACGACTATGAGATCGAACTCGGCCTCTGCGAGCTGGGCTTGCAGAACCTCGTTTCGGGCGAGCTGATCCATCCGTGCGATAAGCAGGGGCTTGCTCTCAAA
>Ga0123338_10002115_pt1 | contig 18707 bp, 12 predicted proteins | sample grotaG_FD_89793 | JGI IMG/M metagenome (GOLD analysis project Ga0123338, IMG submission 89793) | Glacier valley bacterial and archeal communities from Borup Fiord, Nunavut, Canada, to study Microbial Dark Matter (Phase II) -... | ecosystem: Environmental > Aquatic > Freshwater > Ice > Glacier ...
GCGAGAAGCTGTCGCAGGGCGAGCGCATCTACTCGCTCGGCAACCCGCTCGATGTCGGCTTCGCAGTCACGCAGGGCACCTACAACGGCTTCGTCAAGCGCAGCTTCTATCCGCAGATCTTCTTCGGCGGCGCGCTCTCGGGCGGCATGAGCGGCGGCCCGGCGCTCGACGAGGAAGGCCATGTCATCGGCGTCAACGTGGCCCGGCGCGTCGACGGCGAGCAGGTCAGCTTCCTGGTGCCGGCAACCTTCGCCGCGGCGCTGCTGGCGCGCGGCCGCGACGCGGCGCCCTTCACGCAGCCGGCCTACGCGATCGTCGACGAGCAGTTGCTGCAGCACCAGGCCATGCTCACCGACCGCTTCATCCAGCAGGGCTGGAAAGAAGCCACTCATCCGCGCTATCACGTGCCGGTGCCGGCCGACGTGTTCATGCGCTGCTGGGGCTCGAGCGAGCCATCGCGCACCGGTGGCCTCGATTTCGAGCGCTCCGACTGCGTGATGGACACGCGCATCTTCGTCGGCGACTTCAACACCGGCACGATCTCGCTTCGCCACGAGAGCTACGACGGTTCCAAGCTCGGGCCGCTGCGCTTCGCGGCGCGCTACTCGCAGAGCTTTCGCAACGAGTCGTTCGTGCGGCTGGGCGCGCAGCACCAGACCAAGCCGCGCTGCAACGAAGACTTCATCGACCGCGGCGGGCTGCCGCTGCGTGCCGTGGTCTGCGTGCGTGCCTACAAGAAGCTGCCGCAGCTCTACGACGTGTCGGTGCTGGTCGCCACGCTCGACCAGAACGAGGCCGGCGTGCAGGGTCGCTTCGACGCCCAGGGCGTGAGCTTCGCCAACGCCCAGCGGCTCGCCCACCACTACCTCGACGCCTACCGATGGACGAAGCCGCCGTCCCCGTGATGCCCGCAGCGGCCGTGCGAGCGGCGCCGCTGGCGCTGCTCGAGGCCGTCGACCGCGACGGCCACGTGCGGCAGGCCTGGCGCGTCGAGCACTGGCCGCTCACCATCGGCCGCGCCCTCGACAACGACGTCGTCCTTACCGACCCGCACGTCGCCGCGCACCACGCCAGCATCGTCGCGACGTCGGTCGATCCGGTGGCCGACACGACGGGTACCAGCGCAGCGAAGACGACCCTCGTGGTCAGCGCCGGCGACACGAAGAACGGCCTCGCCGTCGGCACCGAGCGCATCGCCGGTGGCGCCACGCGAGAGCTCGCCGACTCGGGGCGCGACCTCGAGCTGCGCCTCGGCCGCACCACGCTTCGGCTGCGCCTGCCCGGCCATGCGCTGGCGCCCGAGCAGGCGATGTCGAACGCCGCCATCCGCGACATGCGCTGGCCCGTCACGGCAGCGCTCGTCGTCGGCGTGCTCGCGCTCGTGCTCGGCAACACCTGGATCGACAGCGATCCCGAAGCGTTCCCGCGCGCCGTCGGCAATGCCCTGCTCGGCGCCCTCTTCGTCGGCGCCCTCTGGTGCGGCCTCTGGGCCCTGCTCTCGAAGACCTTCACGCGGCAGGGCCACTTCGGCTGGCACCTGCGCGTGTTCGCGATCGCCAGCCTGGCGACGCTGGCCCTCGCGGTGCTGCCGCCACTGATCGCGTTCGCCCTGTCCTGGCCCTGGGTCACCGACTTCAGCTTCATCCCGCTCTACGCCACCGCTGCCACCGCGCTCTACTTCCATCTCCTCGCCGTCGAGCCGGGCCGGTCGCGCCTCATGCGCGCGATCGTGCTCAGCGGCTTCGCGGCGGGTGTGGCGGTGTCGCTCTGGTTCAACGTGCAGCGCACCGGTCGGCCGGGCGAAGAGCTCTACATGAACCACCTGTTTCCGCCGCAACTGCGAGCCGCCAAGCCGGTGCCGGTCGATCGCTTCGTCGAGTCACTCGCGCCGATGCAGGCGATCCTCGACCGCAAGGCCCGCGAGCAGGCCGGCACCGACGGCGATTCACGAACCGGCAACGACGAAGAGGAATGACATCGTGAGCGAATCGATCCATGAATCCGCGGGCACCGTCCTCGTCACCGGCGGCAGCCGCGGCATCGGCGCGGCGACCTGCAAGCTCGCAGCGAAACGCGGCTGGGCCGTGGCGGTGAACTATGCCCGCGACCGCGCCGCCGCCGAAGCCGTGGTCGCCGCCATCACGTCGGCCGGCGGAAGAGCGATGGCCGTGCAGGCCGACGTTGCCGTCGACGCCGAAGTGCGGGCGATGTTCGCGGCGATCGAGCGCGAACTGCCGCCGCTGGCCGGGCTCGTCAACAACGCCGGCGTCGTCGACGTGCCGGCGCGCGTCGAGGCGATGAGCGTCGAGCGGCTGCAGCGGATGTTCGCGATCAACGTCTTCGGCAGTTTCTACTGCGCCCGCGAAGCGATCCTGCGCATGAAGGCGAAGAGGCGCGGCGCCATCGTCAACCTGTCGTCGGCGGCGGCCAAGCTCGGCGGCGGCGGCCAATACGTCGACTACGCCGCTGCCAAAGGCGCCATCGACAGCTTCACGCTCGGCCTGGCCAGGGAAGTCGCCGGCGACGGCATCCGCGTCAACGCCGTCCGGCCCGGCATCATCGCCACCGACATCCACGCCTCCGGCGGCGCCCCCGACCGCGCCGCCGAGATGGCGCCGCTGGTGCCGCTCAAGCGTGCCGGCAGCAGCGAGGAGGTGGCGGAGGCGATCGTCTGGCTGCTGTCGGATGCGTCGAGCTACACGACCGGCTCTATCGTCGAGGTCACGGGCGGGCGCTAGCCCGTTTTCAAGTCTCCGCCATCACCCGCAACGCATCGAGCAGTGCCTGCGCGGCGCGCCGCTCGGCAGCGCTGGCGATGCCCTGATACGGCTCGAGCGTGAAGCGGGCTTCGTCGCGCACCGAGTCCCACATGCTCGGTGCCGGCACCCGTGATTTCAGGTCCTGGAATTCGACGATCAGCGTCGGCGCCTGGCCGGCGAGCTGCTGCGCGGCGACGGCGGCGAGCACGCGCAATTCGATCTGGCCGACCACGCACCAGAAGTCGGGCTGCTCGCGGGCCGCGCGCTCGAGCGACTCCTGAACCGCACGCATGCGGTCGACAGCGAGCTCGGCCGGCCGGCGCTCGAGGAAGGCCAGGCGGAGGTCGGCGCTGATGCCGTTCTTGGCCGGATAGAAGAGATTGGCGGCTTCGTCGGCGCGCGCCAGGCGCTCGGCATTGCCGTAGTGCAGCGCCATCGCGCGCAGTGCCGAGAGTCGCGCAGCGTCGGCTGCGGCGGGGCTTCGCGGAGCCGCCTTCTTTCGTCGCGATGACGACGCCTTCGTCGTGGCCGCAGCAGCTTCCGGTGCCGGCCGGCTCTCCACCATCACCAGCCGCTTGTAGGCCGAGCCGAGCAGCGCTTCGCGCTCGGCGGTCGGCTGGATCGCAGCGAGCTTCATCAGTCGCTCGATCGCTTCACCGATGTCGCGTCGCGCCGCCAAGATGTCGGCGCGGTCGTCGCCTCGCCGTGCCAGCTGGTTGCCGAGCTCTTCGGCGGCCTTGAACGAGGCGCTGCCGTCGCCGGCCTGTACGGCAGCGCGGTACCAGTCGATCGCCTTGTCGGCCTCGCCGGCTTCTGCGAAGGCGACGCCGAAGGCTTCGGCGACGGCGCCCATCGTTCCCCACAGCGGCGCGAACTTTGCCTCGAGGAACCGGATCTTGTCGCGCTGCGCCTGCAATGCGCTGCTGCGCCGGGCCGGGTCGTCGTCGCCGAAGCGCAGGCGGATGGCCAGCGTCTCGAGCGCGAGCGTGAGCGCCGGCGGCGACGACACCGCCGCGAACTCGTCGGCTGGCGAAACGGCGACGTGCTGGGCGTCGCCCGTGCCGCGCCGCCAGGTCCAGCCGGGATCGCCGTAGCACTGGTAGGCCGACCAGGTGTTGCCGCCGGCGCCGGCCCGCCAGGCCGCGGTCCGCGCCGCGGCGACGGCGTCGATGAAGCGGCCGCCGCCCAGCAGCGTCTCGTAGAAGGTGGTCGCGAAGGTCTCGGCCGGCTTGTCTTCCACGGCCCAGCCGGCAGCGACGACGCAGCGCACGCCGATCTCGATCAGCGCCTCGGCGATGTTGGCGGCGAACTCGGCGCGGTCGAACGGTGCCAGCGCCGTCTGCGCGTCGCGGGCGGCGAGGTGGCAGCAGTTCAGGAACACCAGCTCCGGCACCTGGCGCATGGCGTTGACCTCGGCGGCGCCGAGAAAGGTCTGGCCCGAGAGCACGACGCCGCCGCGCGCGCCGGGCGCGCCATGGCCGGCGATGTGGACGATGCGGTATGGCCGTTCGAACAGCGCGTTGATGATGTTCCTGGCATCGTCGGCGCCGCTGGCGAGCAGGCGCACGTGCGCCGCGTCGACGCCATTGGGGCCGTCGCCGAGCCGCGCCGCCACGGCCACCGCTTCGGCGCGGGCGCCGGGCAGCGGCGGGTACATCGCCTCGTCGACCAGCGGCTCGCCGATGACGAGGATGTTGCTGTCGGCGCTGGCGTCCGAGACCTGCGAACGGAACTCGCGCGTGCGCAGCTTTCGCAGCAGCTTGCTGCGGATCGCCCACGGCCGCGGGTCGCCGCCCGAGAGCTGCGGCGACGAGGTGTCGAGCACCTCCCACGGCAGCGCCGCGGTGCCGGAGTCGAGTTCGATCACCATGTCGCTGGTGCCGCCGAGGAAGGGCTCCATCTCGACCGGCACCAGCAGGTCGAACAGGGTGCGGCCGATCTGCGGGTCGCGGTTGGCGTCGTTCGACGCCTTGGCCACCAGCTCGCGCACCAGCGAGCCCTGCGTCTGCTGGGCGCGCACCTCGGTGCGGGCGCGCTTGGTGTCGAGGTTCCAGGTGATCGTCGGCTCGCCGTTCAGCAGCGGCCCGGTGATGGCGCTGACGAAGTCGTAGGCGGCGCCGCGGTAGCTCGAGTCGAGCGAGCGCCTCAGTGCTCCGGCGCCCGACAGCACCGGGCCCACGACCTTGAGCTGGTTCGGCGTCGCCGTGGCCTGCACCTGCAGGGCGCGCCAGGCATCGCTGGCGCGGTCGAGATAGAACTCGACGAGGACGAGTTGGCCGACCTGTGGCCAGCCGTTCTCGTGCAGCTTCTGGTTCGCTTCGTAGGTGCCCTGCGCAACCAGCTGCGCCGACATGCCGGCGCTGATTCCGGTGCCGCCGCTGCCGATCAGCGTCGCCGCGAGCTCGAACTCGGCGGGCGCACCGGCCGGCTGCTCGGCGAGCCGCTGCGCATAGGCGATGACGGCCTGCCGCACCGTGTACGCGAGGTCGACGGCGCGCAGCTTGCCTTCCTCGCCGAGGCCGGCCAGGACGACCGCCAGCGGCCGCGCCATCGCCAGCACGTTGTTCGGATCCTTGCGGATGTTGCCGAAGATCTGATGGGTGCCGACGCTGTCGGGATAGAGCCCCACCGCGAGCGACTTGCTCATCGCTTTGCCGACCAGGTTGTCGACGACGGCCTCGGTGCCGGTCAGCGCCAGCGAGCGGTAATGGCCGATGACGAGCGGCTGATGCACGAACTTCAGGTCGGCGTTGAGCACCGTGACGTGCAGCGCCCGCGACGACGCGCCGGCGCGGCCGCCGCCGTCGTCGGGGCCGGCGGCGATGGCGAAGACATCGCCCGGGCTCGACGGCGGTGCCGACGGCTGCCGGCTGCGCGAGGGGCGGCTGCGAGCGAGGCTCGAGGTGGCTGCGGCCGAACTGCCGGCGACGCCGTTCGGCGCGGTGCCGCGCGATGCCGCTGCCGCAGTCAAAGCCGACACCGCGGCGACGGCACGCGCCGGATCGAGCGCGGCGAGCAGACGGGTCTCGCCGCCGTCGAGCAGTTCGAGATAGGCCGCGAAGGCGCTGTTCGTCTGTGGCAGGTCGCCGTGCGTGGCGTCGAGCGTCCAGGTGCGAACGCCGGGCAGCAGCGCGCTCGACAGTGGCACGCGGCCGTCGCCACCGCCGGCGGCATCGACGTATTCGAGGCCGGTGTCGGTGACGACGACGCCGCCCGGCGTGAACGGCGCATGGCCGACGACGAGCAGCATCTTCTGCGCGTCGGCACCGAGCGCGGCGGCTTGCGCGTCGAGGCGGCGGCGCAGCGCCACGGCGCGGTCGAGCACGACCTGCGGCGGCGCGCCCCACTGGTAGATCGTGCGCTGCGCGCCTTCGTCGTGCCAGAGGCTCTGCTGGGCCAGCCGCGCCATGTCGTCGTCGGCAAGCTTTTGCCAGCTCTCGGCGCGGTCGAGGCCGAGTGCCGGGTCGAGCAGCGCTGCCTGCAGCTGCAGGAAACCGGGCATGCCGGCCATCGTCGCGCGGGCGCCGCGGTTGTCGAACAGCGAGCCGAGCGCGGCCAACGCATTGCCCATCGTGTCGTCGCCGGAGAGCGTCTGCATCGGCGACCACGAGCCGCCGTTCGGCGTGCCGAGCATGAGCAGGCGAGCACCGTCGCGCGCCATCATCCGCCGCCAGGTCTCGGGTGCCTCGAGCGCCATCGCGCGCGCGACCAGGCCACCCATCGAGTGGGCGACGATGCGGACCGGCTGCTGGCTGCCGGCGCGCTCCGTGAGCGCCGCCTCGACGGCACGGCCGAGGCGGCGCGCTTCGTCTTCGATCGGGCGGCGCCAGTCGAACGCGAACGGGATCACCTCGTGGCTGTCGGCGAGGCGATCGATGAGGGCGCCGTAGACGCTGCCGATCGGCCCGTCGGGCTCGACGCTATTTGCATCGGCCTCGTTCCATGCCAGTCCCTTCAAAGCGTTGACAAATTTCGCCGCCAGCCAGATGCGCTCGCCGCCCTTCTTCAGGTTGGAACCGAGGATGCCGGGGATGACGAACACCGCCGGGCGCTGGGCAACGGTCGCGGCATCGGCGCCGGTCGGGCCGCGCGAGCGCGCGACGGCGAGCGCCGCGCGCGTGCCGCTGGCGTCCTCGCCGCTCCACGACAGCGGCCCGATGGCGGCGAAGTCGTCGGGCGTGTCGTCGAGCAGCGCCGACGCGATCGCCTGGACGCTGCGGTCGTTGGCGAAGTAGCTGAAGTGCGAGACCTTGCCGCCGCGGTCGAGCAGGAAGGTGGCGCCGCTGCTGCCGCTCGCCGTCTTCGCGCGCGGCGCGCCGCCGTACATCGAGCGCGTCTGCACGACGAGGTCGTTGTCGGTCCAGTAGAACGCGTCGGAGAGCAGCGTCTTGACCCACGAGCCGATCGAGTCGCCGTCCATGTCGCCGGCGACGACGCGCAGCTCGCCCGGAAGGATGTCGGTCGATGTGTTGAGCCAGGCGACGATCGGGCTGGCCGGCATCATGGCTTCGAGGCCGGGCAGCTCGGCCGGGTCGCTGCGCCGCCGCGCCACCTCGTCGAGAAAATCGACGAGCTGCGGCGCTACCGGCACGGCGGCCAGCTCGAGGCCCCACTTCAGCACCGAGAGATAGGCGTCGAGCCGCTTGCTTGCCAGCAGCGTGCCGCGCGACGGGCAGGCGACGCGGACCACGCGCTCGACCCGCAGCCCCTTTGCCTGCGCCTCCTTGAAGAGCGCGCGCAGGTCGCGGCGCTCGTCGGCATAGGCGTCGGCTGCGAACAGGGCCAGTGCTTCGTTCGAGAGAGCGACACCGCCGCAGGCGCGCGCCAGCACCTCGGCGACGAGGCCGCCACGCGAGTGCGTGAGCAGGTGCAGGCGAGCGCCGGAGGGCGCCGCGCGAACGAGCATCAGCGCGTTGGCGATCGGGCTGGCGCCGAGGGTCGGATGGTCGAGCCCGTAGACGCGGTCGCCGTAGCGCGCGAAGACCTGGCGGAGCACGGCGTTGTGCTGGGTCCAGAGCTTCGAGAAGGTGCCCGCGGTCTCGGAGAAGGTGCCGTGCACGAGCACCAGAAGCGGCCCGCCGTCGGCCGCGGCGGGCAGCGCATCGAGCCGGCGGCCGCTGCCCTTGAGCGGCTCGAGCGCGTCGGCGGAGAGGCGGTACGCGCCGGCCTCGACCTGGCCGTCGACCTTCTTCGTGACCGCGGCGGTGGCGAGCGTCACCGCCGGGTCCTTGGCGACGCCGGCGAGTACCTGGAAGCCGGTGAGCAGCGCCTGCCCCATCCAGCCGCGCGTGGCGCCGCGCGACGCTTCGGCTTCGAGGCCGGGCCAGCCGAGCTGCGCCGGCACGACGACCTCGGCCGCTGCGCCGGCAGTGGCCGGTGTCAATGCGCCGCGCGTGACCGAGCCGCTCTGGGCGAGCAGCAGGTCGCGGGCGTCTTCGGGATGCAGCACCAGCGTCGGCCCGTTGGCGACGGCGAGGATCACGACGTCTTCGCCCGGCCTCGCGGTCACGCGGACCGGCTCGCCGCCGCCGCGCACGGCACCGACGCGGATTGATGCTTTCAGCCGGCCGCGCGTCGAAGCGGCTCCTGGCGCCGCGTCGGCCTGGCCGGCAACGACGAAGACGATGTCGCGCGCCATCCCTCGGCCTCGACTCGCCGCCTAGACCGAGAACGGCTGTTGCGCGAGGAAGGTCCCCGCGGTGCCGAGCGTGAACAGGTTGGGCGATTGCGACACCGGCATCCGGGCCTTGATCCGAGCGTGGAAGATCGCGTAGTTGCCGTCGAACCGGCCCTGGTCCCAGACCTTCAGCAACTGCTCGGTGAAGGCACCGTTGTGATCGCCGTCCATCGAGGTCTGGTTGTCCTGGCAGCCGGAAATCAGGATCGCGGCGGCATCGAACTTCGTGGCGATCGCGGCCAGCCGGCCGCTCTGCGCCACTTGCGCGATGGCGGTGTCGGGGTCGACGACCGGCGTACCCGCGGCCTGGGCGACGTCGCGCTGCAGCTTGTCGTAGAACGCCTGGTGCTCCTGGTAGACGCGGCGGCCGACGGCGTCGGGCATGAGCTTGGCGCGCTGCCCGGGCGGCGGCGGCGGCGGCATGCGGTCGCGGGTGACGGTGCCGCTGTGGCAGCTGTCGGAGAGCACGAGGATGCGCGCGCCGGCCTTGAAGCGGCTGAGCTCGAAGTAGAGCTCGTCGTCGATGAGCTGGCCGTCGTACAGGCACCAGGTCTCGTCTTTCTTGTCGTCTTCCTCGCCGGTCACGTCGGGCACCTGGCCGCCGTGGCCCGAGTAGGTGAGGAAGAACAGGCCGCCGCTGCTGAGCGCCTTGGCGGCGTCGCGCATCGCTGCCAGCACCGCGGCGCGCGTCGCCTTCTTCGTGAGCAGGACCTTCGGGCTGATGCCCTGCGCGGTGGCGAGCGCGGCCATGTCGTTGGCGTCGAACTCGCAGGCCGCCAGGGGCCCGTCCCAGCCGGCGTAGGCCGCGGCGCTGACGCCGTTGAGCCCGATGTGGAGCGACATCGCTCTGCCCTTGGCGGCCTTCTTCGATGCAGAAGTGGTGGTCATCGACGTCTCCCGTTGTCGAGCGCCTCGCTGTGTTCGCGATTCGGCAGAGACCGGATCATCGCGGCCCCGGCAGCGGCAGGCAAGCCTCAGCGACGCTCGACGATCATCGGCACCAGGCCGAGCGCCTCGCGGATGCGGCGAGCGCCGGCATCGGCTTCGTCGCGATTCGGGTAAGGGCCGGCCTGGACGCGGAACAGCGCCGCCTCGCCGAAGGTGGCGAGCAGCGGCGCCAGCGCGTCGACATCGGCCGCGACCCGGCGCAGGAAGGTCTCGGCGCCGGTGCGCTCGCGGAAGGCGCCGAGCTGGACCCAGAAGCCGCGGCCGGCCCGCGTCGGCGCCGGCTGTGGCGGTGCGTCGATGACGGCGTCGGCGGGTGTCGCGGCAACGAAGGCGACCGCCGGTTCGGCGACCCCGGCATCGTCGCGCCGCCACACGCCGGCGCGGATGTCGGCGAAGGTCAGCCGCTCGAGCTCGACCGGGGCAACGCCGCGCAGCAGGTCGAGCTTGAGCGCCGCCGCGTAGCTGAGGTCGACGATGCGGCCGGCATGGAACGGCCCGCGGTCGTTGACGCGAACGACGACGGCGCGGCCGTTGGCCGGATTGACGATCCGCGCATAGCTCGGGATCGGCAGCGTCGGATGGGCGATGGTCATCGCGTACATGTCGTAGACCTCGCCGCTGGCGGTGCGGCGGCCGTGGAACTTGCGGCCGTACCACGAGGCCAGGCCGCGCTCGCGGAAGGCGGGGTCGCCGGTGATCGGCACGTAGTCGCGGCCGAGCACCTGGTAGGGCTTGTTGGCGCCGCCGGGTCGCACCGGCTCGACGCGAGGCTCGGCGTCGGGGCGGGTAGCGAGGTCCGAAGGGATGTCGGCGCCGCGGCCGTCGGTCGCCGCTGTTGCCGCCGGCCGGGCCGGCGCCATGCCGCGAGCCTCGTCGCGCCGCGCCCCGCCGCCGGCACAGCCAGCGAGCATCAGCGCAACGGCGAGCGCTGCCGCCAGGCGGCGAATCCGCAGAGCCTTACGGGCATCACGCATGGAGGCGAACCTTAACCCGGGCGGCACATGGTTTGCCACGCCGCCGTCGGCTCCGGCCGCCTGCATGACAACTTCATCGCCCGCGTCGTTCCAGGGAGGAGCGCCGCGCCGGCCCCGACTCCGACTCCGACTCCGTGACCTTCCCGCATCCTTCGTCCGCTTCGCCGTACCGCTCCTTCTGGATGGCGGGCTTCGAAGGCGCCGACCACGTCAACGCGCGTGGCCAGCGGCTCGACATGGTCGCCCTCAACGGCCACGACCGCCACCTCGACGCCGACTACGCCCGCCTCGCCCGGCTCGGCCTCTGCACCGTTCGCGAGAGCGTGGGCTGGCGGCTGGCCGAGCCGAGCACGCCTTGGCGACAGCGGCTGGCGAGCCGCGACCGGTTCGATTTCCGCCGCTTGGTCCGCTTCGCCGACGCCGCCGCACGGCACGGCCTGCAGGTGATGTGGTCGCTGATGCACTACGGCACGCCCGACGACGTCTCCCTGCTCGACGATTCTTTCTGCGAGCGCTTCGCCGAGTTCGCCGCTGCGGTTGCGCGCGTGCTGCGGCCGCTCTCCGACGGCCCGCGCATCTACACGCCGATCAACGAGATCAGCTTTCTCGCCTGGGCGATCGCCGAGACCGACCTGGTGCTCGCCGACGGCCACGGCGCCGCTGCCAAGCAGCGCGCCCGCGCCGAAAAACGCGACCTCGGCTACGAGGTCAAGTGCCGGCTGGTGCGGGCCTGCCTGGCTGCCATCGAAGCGATCCGCGCCGAAGACCCCGACGCGCGCTTCCTCCACGTCGAGCCGCTCGTCCACGTCTCCCCCGACATCAGCGATGAGGGCGGCGCGGCGCTGGCGACCCAAACCGCGGCCGACGTGTCGTCATGGCAATGGCAGGCCTGGGACATGCTCGGCGGCAACCTGGAACCCGGGCTCGGCGGCTCGGCCGAAGCGCTCGACCTGATCGGCGCGAACTACTACCACACGTGCCAGTGGGATCTCGCCAGCGGCCGCCGCCTCGAATGGCACGAGCGCGATCCGCGCCGGCGGCCGCTGGCGGCGCTGTTGCGCGTCGCCTCGCATCGCTACGGGCGGCCGTTGATCGTCGCCGAGACCAGCCACGTCGGCAGCGGCCGCGCCGAATGGCTGGCCGACGTCGGCAGCGAAATCAGGCGGGCACGCAGCACCGGCACCGATGTGCAAGGCGTCTGCCTCTATCCCGTGATCGACCGGGCCGACTGGAGCGACACCGACCGCTGGCACCACAGCGGCCTCTTCGATGTGGCCCTGGCCGACGGCCACTTCGAGCGCCGCCTGAACCTCGGCTATGTCAAAACCCTGCGTCGCCTGCAGACATCGCTGCCCGCCCCGACCTCTCACCCTCCCGCTGCCAACACCACCGTCATGCCGCACCTCATGGTCTATTGCCACCTGCGCTGGGACTTCGTTTTCCAGCGTCCGCAACACCTGCTGTCGCGACTCGCCCGCATCTGGCCGGTCGTGTTCATCGAGGAGCCGATGCGCTGCGACGGCGAGGCCTGGCTCGAGCGCAGCTCGCCGGCGCCCGGTGTCGAGGTGCTGCGGCCGCACACGCCGGTCGACGCGCCGGGCTTCCACGACGACCAGCTGTCGGTGCTCGAGCCGCTGATCGCCGGCTGGCTCGCGAGCGAGGGCATCGTCGACACCGTCGCCTGGTTCTATACGCCGATGGCATTGCCGCTGCTCAACGCCGTGGCGCCGCGCGCCGTGATCTACGACTGCATGGACGAGCTCTCGGCATTCCGCAACGCGCCGCGACAGATGCGCCAGCGCGAGACGGCGCTGCTCAAGCGCGCCGACCTCGTCCTCACCGGCGGCCCGAGCCTCTACGAAGCCAAGCGCCACCAGCACGACCACGTGATGTGCCTGCCGAGCGCCGTCGATGCTGGCCATTACGCGCGAGCCCATGCGCTGGCGGACGGCAAGCGGGTCCACCGCGCTGCCGAACTGCAGTCAAACATCGCTTCGCCTCGACTCGGCTTCTTCGGCGTCATCGACGAGCGACTCGACATCGCACTCGTGGCCACACTCGCCGATGCCGACCCGGCGTGGCAGATCGTGATGGTCGGGCCGGTCGTGAAGATCGATCCGGCGCAGCTGCCGCAGCGCCCCAACCTGCACTGGCTCGGCCAGCAACCCTACGAGCTGCTGCCGCAGCTGGTCGCGAGCTGGTCGGTCTGCCTGATGCCGTTCGCGCTCAACGAATCGACACGCTTCATCAGCCCGACCAAGACGCTCGAGTACATGGCCGCCGGCAAGCCAGTGGTGAGCACGCCGATCCACGACGTCTCGGTGATGTTCCACGAGCTCGTCGCCATCGCCGGCGACGCACCGTCGTTCATCGCGGCATGCCGCACGGCGCTGGCCGAAAGCGACGCCACGCGGGTGGCTCGAGAGCACGCGATGGCCGCTTGCGTCGCCCGCCACGGCTGGGACGAGACGGCGGCGGCGATCGTCGCTGCCATCGGCCGGACGCTGGCCGAGGCAGACCGCGCCGAGGCCGCGATCGCCGCCCTCGACGCTGCTGCCGACATCGCGCCGACCGCAGTGGCCGCCGCCTCGCGCTGATCATCGACGCCCACCTCCACTGCTCGGGCCAGGAGCGCGCCGACGTCCTGCGCTCGCTCGACGAGGCGGGCATCGACGTCGGCGTGCTGCTGGCGCCGTTCCTCAGCGAAGGCTTCTCGCTCGACGATGCCGACTCGCTTCGACGTGGCAACGAGCACCTGGCGCGGCTCGTGCGCGGCCACCGCGACCGCTTCGTCGGCTTCGCCGTCGTCGACCCGCGCGACCGCGAAGCGCCGCAGCACTTGCGCCACGCCGTCGAGACGCTCGGCCTGTCGGGCGTGAAGATGGTGCCGACCGGCTGGTACCCCTACGACGACAGCGTGCAGCCGGTGTTCGCCGAAGCACGCCGGCTCGGCGTGCCGATCCTCTTCCACAGCGGCATCTTCATCGACGGCCGCTCCGGGCGCTTCTGCCGGCCGACCTATTTCGAAGCCCTGCGCGACCATCCCGGCCTCAAGATCACGCTGGCGCATCTCGGCTGGCCGTGGGTCGACGAGGCGATCGCCGTCGGCCTCATCGATCGCATCCACGGTGTGCCCGCCGACGACGCCATGTTCCGCCTCGACATCTCGTTCGGGCCGCCGCCGCCGTACCGGAAGGAAGCGCTCGGCCGCGCCCTCGAGGTGCTCGGTGCCTAATCGCTTCAGTTCGGCAGCGACTGCTTCCTGCCGTGCAGCGGCACCCACATCGCCGAACGCATGGGCTGGGTCGAGGCGTTGCTCGACGAGCTCGAGGTCGACGCCGACGCCCGCCGCCGCATCTGGAGCGGCACCGCGGCCGCGTGGCTCGGCCTCGACACCGCCCTCTCAGGTGCAGGCGACGGTGCGGAACTCGACGCGGCGGTCGAGGGCGTCGCGAAGGTCGTCGGTGCCGAGACCGATCAGCGTTTCCCGCGAGCCGACGCCGTCGGCGGCGAGGCGGGTGGCGAGCTTCTTGTTCTGGCGCTCGAGCGTCTGCTTGATGAGGTCGGCGCGCTTCTTCGAGAGCTGCTCGTTGGCGGCGGCGTCGCCGGTGCGGCTGGTGTGGCCGACGATCTTCATGCAGGTCTCGCGGTTGCCGACCTGCACCGCCAGCTCCTTCAGCCAGACCGCGTACTGCGACTGCAGGTCGGCCGAAGACAGCAGCGTCGTCTTGCCCGGGTTGAAGAACATCTTGATGGGCAGGTTCTTCGACTCGATGCCGATGCCGACGATCTTGCCGAAGGTGTCGGCGGCTTCCTTTTTCTTGCCGGTGCGCCAGCTCGTGAGGTAGAGGCCGTTGAGAACGCGCAGGTCGTCGGGCTCGGCAATCGGCTGAGCCTCGTGATAGAGCTTGTAGGCCTCGGCCGGCTTGTTGTCGTCGTAGGCGATCGCCGCCTCGTTGACGACCGCGGCGGCCGGCAGGCGCAGCAGGTAGCCCGGGTCGACGCTGTCGCCCGGCGAGCTGCCCTGGCACGACTTGATGTAGGCCATCGCGGTGCGGTCGAGCGACCAGGTCGGAGCATCGCGGAACAGAGCGATCGGCTCGGAGTCGACGGTCGCCAGCGTCGCCCGGTCGACGCGCTTGGCGACCAGCTTGCCGCTGCGCAGGTCGATCAGGACGAGGCAGACGCGATAGGCGTCGGCCTTCTGGTCCTTGACGTTGCGCACGTTGATCGCGGTGAGCGTGCCGATCAGCAGCAGCGGCCGGCCCGACAGGCTGGTGCGCGACAGCGGCTTCACGTTCCAGGCCGGCACGCGCGTCTTGATGAGCGTGGCGAGTTGCTGGCCCATCTGCACGGTGCCGACCGTCTGCTGGCCGGTGCTGGCATCGATCAGCGGGTCGATGACGAGCTCGCGCGCGCCCGGGCCGACGGCACCCTGGGCGTCCTGCAGCAATCGCTCGCCGGCGCGTGCGACGGCTTCAGTGAAGGGCGCGGCCGTCACGGCCGGCGCCGGTGCAGGCGCCGGTGCGGACTGCGGCGGCGTCGGCTCGTCGCGCGGAGCGGACATCGTCGGGCGCGGCGCCGGTGCCTTGCCGTCGTCGGGCGTGGCGCAGCCGGCAAGGGTCGCGGCGGCGACGAGCGGCCACCAGAAAAGCTTCTTCATGACATCGGAGCGCAGGGCGCGAAAAACGGGAAGACGCACTGTAGCTCTCCCGGCGCGCTCTTTGCCCTGGCGAGGCATGGAATGGCTCGATCTCGTGCAATGGCCGGCGTTCGCCGTGACCGTGCTGGCCGCCTGGCTGGTCGCCTCCACCCACGAGCGCAGGCGACTGGCCGGGTTCTGGATCTTTCTTCTCAGCAATGTGCTCTGGATTGCCTGGGGCGTGCACACCGGCGCCCATGCGCTCATCGCGCTTCAGGTCTGCCTCGCCGTTCTCAACATCCGCGGCGCGAAGAAGGCGGAGCCGGGGTCGTGAAGCGATGCGGCGTCGTGCCGACATCGGATGGAGGCGATGTCCGATAGGGCGCTGGCATCGAACGTGCGGCAATGCACGTCAACTCTTCGGTCGCACCGCCATGGCACGCCTTTCGTCATGCCCCTCCCCCGCCACCTCGGTGGCCCTCAGCGGCGTGCTGCAGTCGAAGGGCTTCGCCGTTCGCGACTTCGAGCTCGAGGAAGACAGTGGCGATGGCCTCGGCGATCTGTTCGGCGTTGTCGGCGGCCTGCTTCGGGTGCGCTGCTGGTCGACGGGCGAGGAGCGGATGTATTCGATCGGCGCCGGCTCGACCTGGCTGGGCGCTTTCCTGATGGACCTGGCACGCGGCCACTTCGCCCGCGCCGCTCGCGTCCAGCACGGCGCGAATGCGCTGCCGGCCTGACGAGACCACGCCTCCGGCGACACCTGCAGTCGAAGCTTTCCTACAGCGACCGCCTCACCTCGCCGACATTCGCAGCGCTGGCCAGCGCGGATAGTGAAGCCATCGGATCGCCGCGGCAACCGGCCTCGGCACCGACGAAACCACTGCAGATCGGAAGGACATGATGAACAAGGATCAAGTCAAGGGCCGTGTCGAAGAGGCCAAGGGCGCCGTCAAGGAAACCACCGGCAAGGTCGTCGGCAACAAGGATCTCGAAGTCAAGGGCATGGTCGAAAAGGCCGCCGGCAAGACGCAGGCCGGTTACGGCGATGCCAAGGAAAAGGTCAAGGGCGCGGTCAACAAGATGTGATCGTTCCCGAAAGGGTCGGGCCGGCGCCGAAACGACGGCGGCCCGTCATCAGCGGCAGTGTCGGCGCGAGCCGTCACTGCCGCTTTCATTTGAACCTCACGCCCACGCCGAGCGCACGCGGGCGCCGAGGTCGACGCTGGCTCCGTTGCCAGCTGCGCTCGCAGTCGCGTGCCTCGGTGCCGGTGCGACGTGTTCGAACAGCGCCTGCACCGGCGCCGGCAGGAAGCGGCTGATCGCGCCATAGACATGGCGGTCGCCCCGGGCTGCTTGCTGCGTGACGTAGAAGCGCTGCGGCACCAGCAGGTGGAGGTGATGGCGGGCCCGTGTCATGGCGACGTAGAGGAGGCGCCGCTCTTCCTCGATCTCGGCAGCGCTGCCCGTTGCCATGTCCGACGGCATGCAGCCGTCGACGACCCGGAGCACGGAGACCGCACTCCATTCTTGGCCCTTCGCCGAATGGATGGTCGAGAGGACGAGGTAGTCCTCGTCGCGAAGCGGCGGGCCCGACTCGTCGCTGGTGGCCGCCGGCGGGTCGAGGGCGAGCTCGGTGAGGAAGCGCTCGCGCGAGACGTAGCCGGCCGCGAGTCGTGCCAGATGGGCGATGTCGGCAGCGCGCGGTACGGCGTCGTCGTGGCGACGCTCGAGCAGCGGCCGGTACCAGGCGGCGACAGCGTCGATTTCGGCGGGCCATGCCGCTGCGCCCGATCGCAAGGCCGCGAACAGCGCCGCGAACTCGGCCCAGGCCGGCGCCGCGATCGCCTGCGCGCGCACGGCAGCGAGCGGATCCTCGGCCGTCGCCAGCGCGGCGAGCAGGCGCTGGGCACCGACGGCACCGATCCCCGGCACCAGCTGGATCGCCCGCAACGCTGCCCGCTGGCCACGCGGGTTGGCGGCGAAGCGAAGCACGGCGAGCACGTCTTTCACGTGCGCCGAGTCGAGAAACTTCAGGCCGCCGAATTTGACGTACGGGATGTTCCGCCGCGCCAGCTCGAGCTCGAGCGCATGGCTGTGGCTGGCGGTGCGAAAGAGCACCGCCTGGCTCTTCAATGCCAGCCCGGATTCGCGCAGCGCCAGCACCCGCTCGGCGACCCACGCGGCCTCGGCGGATTCGTCTTCGACCCAGACCAATGACGGCTTCTCGGCCGCCGCGCCGGCACTCCACAGGGCCTTGGCGTGACGCTCGGCGGCCAGCGCGATGACGGCGTTGGAGGCCGCCAGCAACGGCGCCGTCGAGCGATAGTTCTGCTCGAGCGTGAGCACCGTGGCCGGCGGCGAGAAGGCGGCCGCGAAGTCGAGGATGTTCCTGACCTCGGCGGCGCGGAAGGAATAGATCGACTGGGCGTCGTCGCCCACGACGGTGAGGCCGCGGCCGCCGGGGCAGAGCGCGAACACGATCTCGGCCTGGATGCGGTTGGTGTCCTGGTATTCGTCGACGAGCACATGGTCGAAGCGGGCGGCGATCTCAGCGCCGAGTACCGGATCGGCCAGCGCCGCCGCCCACCAGACCAGCAGGTCGTCGAAGTCGAGGACGCGCTGCGCCTGCTTCTCTGCCGTGTAGGCCGCGAACAGGCGCTTCAGCGCGTCGTGGTGGTCGGCGCACCACGGGTAGGTCGCGGCCAGCACGTCGGCCAGACCGAGGCGGGCGTTGACGACGCGCGAGTAGATCGCCAGGCAGGTCGCCTTCTGCGGAAAGCGCGTGCCGCCGGCGGCCAGGCCGAGGCGCTGGCGCAGCAGCTGCAGCAGGTCTTCGGAGTCGGCGCGATCGTCGACGGTGAACGATTCGTCGAGGCCGATGCGGCCGGCATGGATTCGCAGCAGGCGTGCGCCGATGCTGTGGAAGGTGCCGCACCACGGCAGCCGCGGCGCGCCCTGCAGCGGCGCCAGGCCGAACGCTTCGTGGAGGGTGCGACCGACCCGCGTTTCCATCTCACGGGCGGCGCGCCGCGAGAAGGTGAGCAAAAGGATTCGCGACGGGTCGGCGCCGGCCAGCACCACGCGCGCGACGCGGGCCGCCAGCGTCATCGTCTTGCCGGAGCCGGCGCCGGCGATGACGAGCAGCGGCGGGTGGCCGTGGCCGCCGCGGCCGCTGCTGCCGTCGATGCCGAAGCCGGCAGCGGCAGCCTGGGCCTCGTTCAGGCGCGTGTCGAGGCGCGCGACCGGCGGCGCCGTCGATGCAGGTTCGGACAGGATCGCTGGGGGCATCGCTCGGCGCGGGTCGGGATACAGGAGCCTCGGAGCCGGGACTGTAAATCCATCCAGCCTCGGTCTGGCGCATTCGTTCACGGCGGCCGCGGGCAACGATTCATGTTCCGGGGATTCCTGCCGAAGAGCCCGCCATGAATCCTGCAGACGAGCTGCCGGCCGCCATGACGGTGCCGGGAGCACTGGCGTCGACGGCGCCCGGCGACGGCCGGGCGGCCTCGTCGCGAGTGCGCACCGACCCGTTCGTCGCCGAATGGATCGTCCTCGCGCTCTGCCTCGCCGTCGCTGCCGTGCTGGTCGGCCTGACGCTCTTGAAGGCGCATCAGAGCGTCGACGCCACCGAGCGCGACCGCCTGCGCGTCCAGGCCCGCGTCGTCGACGACAACGTCGGCCAGCAGCTCGATGGCATGAACCGCGCC
>Ga0123338_10002116_pt1 | contig 18705 bp, 16 predicted proteins | sample grotaG_FD_89793 | JGI IMG/M metagenome (GOLD analysis project Ga0123338, IMG submission 89793) | Glacier valley bacterial and archeal communities from Borup Fiord, Nunavut, Canada, to study Microbial Dark Matter (Phase II) -... | ecosystem: Environmental > Aquatic > Freshwater > Ice > Glacier ...
GAGCAGTGCCAGTTCGATCTCGAGGAATTCGATCGGCACCCGACAGACCGTGAGCTTGGAATGGGTGACGATCGCCGCGGTGAGCAGGCTCATCGCCTCGATCGGGTCCTCTGAGGGTGAATAGTCGACATCACATGTGATCTCGGCGACGCCGTGCACGGACAGCGTGGTGGTCCCGATTCCGTCGACGCGCACACCCAGTTTCGTCAGATAGAAGCACAGATCCTGGACCATGTAGTTCGGGCTGGCATTGCGGATGATCGTGATGCCGGGCCGTCGCGCCGCTGCGAGCAGGGCGTTCTCGGTGACCGTGTCGCCGCGTTCGGTCAGCACGATCGGACGCTGATGTCCGGTCGCCGGGTCGACCAGCACGTCGTAGAACTGCGCCGTCGTCGTGACGTGGATGCCGAAAGGTCTCAGCGCGATCATGTGCGGCTCGACCGTGCGTTCTCCGAGGTCGCAGCCGCCAGGGTGAGGCAGCCGGAACGAGGCGTACTCGTGCATCAGCGGTCCGAGGAGCATGATGATGCTGCGTGTGAGTTTCGCTGCCGCGATGTCGATACTCGCCAGATCGAGATGTGACGGAGGCTCGATCTCCAGGTCATTGCCGTTGTCGAGCCACCGATAGCGAACGCCGATGCTCTCCAGTACCTCGAGAATCCGGTTGACCTCCTCGATCCTGGCGACCTGGCGGAGCGTCGTGCGGCCCTTGGTCAGCAGGCTGGCGCAGAGCAGCGCAACGCCGGCGTTCTTGCTCGTCTTGACATCGATACGGCCAGAGAGCCGTCGGTCGCCGACGACACGCAGGTTCACCGGTCCGGCCGGCCCGATCGTCACGAGCTTGCTGTCCAAGGCATCGGCGATGCGGGCGATCATTTCCAGGCTGAGGTTCTGGCGGCCCTGCTCGATGCGATTGACTGCGCTCTGGCTGGTGTCCAGCGTCGACGCGAGTTGTGCCTGCGTCCAACCGCGCTGCTTGCGGGCATCGCGAATCATCGGCCCGATCGTGCTCAAATAGTCCGTCGCCACGAACGACAACCTATCTCAGTTGTGAGATACGAAGCGGTCGCTCGGGTCGCAGTCGACGACCCTCAGCACCTCGCTAGAACATCTGCGCTTCCTCTGGTATCAGCATGCTCGGGCCAACGTGGGTGTCGAGCCATTCGGCCATCGTTGCGATGCCAAGCCACGTCTGACGTACCTTGGCAACGACATCGGGTGTGTGGAGCCCGTCGGCAGGGGCGAATGTCCGCCCGCCGGTCAGTCCCTTGCGCCGCAGCAGTTCGATGCGCGGATGATCTTTGCCGTAGCCGCGCGGCGCCGTTTTCAGACGGTCGCTCGCACCGATCTCGTAGCCATCCGTCGTGAGCCGCGCGCAGATGTCGGCGATCTCGCCGCCGCTGCGGTCCGCGTCGACCGCCGTTCGGAAGCGGGTGAGTTGGTCGCTGGCCATGTGGTAGTACCCGCCTCCGGCCATCAACCCGCTCGCCGAGAGGGCGACGTAGTACCCGGTGCCGCCTTCGCTCTCGCCGTATGAACCGATGTGCGTCTTGTACGGCGGCCGGTTCTTGCTGAAGCGCACGTCGTTGTAGGGCCTGAACGTGTGGAACGGCCCGAACTCCTTCAGCGCCTCGAGCATCGCCAAGGTCGGCTGCTTGATCTCCGATTCGTAGCGAGGCTTGTTCGTCAGCCAGAACGTCTTCGTGTTGTCCGCTTCCAACTCGGTGAAGAACGCCACCGCGTCGTCTGAGAATCCCCGAAATGCCATCGACAGAAAGTACCCCCGCTGCACGACGTTCGAAGGAGCGCGGATCGGCGGCAGGTGACGGACTACGAGTTCAGTTCGATCTTCGAGAGGTCGGTCGTACCGTTGACCAACTTGGTGAGAATGTCGTCGAGTAGCGCTGTCGACATGGCGCCGGCGACCCTGGCGCGCACGACACCGGAGCCGTCGATGAAAAAGGTCTCCGGCGGCCCGGTGACGCCGAAGTCGATGGCCGCCTTGCCATCGGGGTCCAGCAGCGTGCGCACGGCGTGACCGTTGGCATCGAGGAAGCGCGTCACGGCGTCGTTCTCACTCTGGTAGGCGACGCCGACGAAGCGTACGTTCTGTTGCGCGTAACGGGCAACAGCGTCGTTGAGCATGCGGTGCTCGCTGGCGCACGGCGCGCACCATGGTGCCCAGAAGTTGATCACGACGATGTTGCCTGGCGAATTGAGGCTGATCTTCTCGGCGGTTTCGATGTCGAACAGTGACTCTCCCGGTACCGGCTTACCGATCAATGCAGAGTTGGTGATCGAAGCACCGTTGTTCAACGAACGCACGGCCGCCCAGGAGAAGCCGACGATGACCATGATCCCGACGATGGCAAAGGCGATCCTCGATGTCCGCTTCACCGCCTCCCCCCGTTCGATCGGGGCTGTTGGACCGACCCGGCTTCATGCTGCGTTTGCGCAGTTGAGCCATGCGAGGTGGACGAAGTGCACAAACGCTTCAGCGAACCGGGAATCACGTGGTCACCGGTGCGGCTGGCGTAGTAGTCGAGTTGGCGGCGTCGGCCATCGCTGTCGTCAGGTCGACCACTGCAAGACCGAGCTGCTTGCGGGCGACGTTGAGGAGCGACAGTACGTCGGTACGACGACCAACGTCCATCTGCTCGCCGATCAAGCGGTCGAGGACGGTCAATGAACTCTGCGGATCCTTCAGTCCGTTCAGTTCGACCTGCGCTAGCAGCCACAACGAATCACGGTCGTCCGGTGCCAGTGCCAGGCTGGCCCGCAGGTACTTGGCCCCACTCGCCGGCTCGCCGTGCAGGAAGGTGACCCAACCGTGCAACTGCAACGCCTGCTCGTACTCCGCAGGTGTCGATTGCATCTCGACGGCGACGGCACTGTGCCGCAACGCCTTGTCGATCTTCCCATCGGCGATGTAGCGCTTGATGATCGCCAGCCGCATCCCGACGACCGTCGGATTCTGCGAGATAACCGTCTCCATCTCGTCGTTCGTCACCGTCGACAGATCCCGGGTGGTGGTATCCGTCACCTGCTGCGTGGTGGGTGGCGGCGCGGCCGCCGAACTCGGGTCCGATGCCGACCGATCGCGGAAAACGACGAGCAGGACGGCTCCGCAAGCGGCAAGGGCAACGACGGAACCGACACGCAGGCGACGACGGTTCAGAGACGTGACCTTGCGTTGGACGAGCAGTACGCCTCCGGCGAAGATCAGCGGCGGCACGAGCCAGAGCACGAGGTTGCGGCCGGACGGCGGTGGATCGAGGAGTTCGTTACTGCCGTACCGGTCGACGAAGTACTGCTCGATCTGCGCGTCGGTCCAGCCCTGCGACACCTGATCTTGCACCTGGGCGACGATCTGACGGGAGACATCGGACGGAGAGTCGGCCACCGACTCGCCCTGGCAGACCGGACATTTGAGGCGCGAGGTGATCGCCCTGACCCGATCGCGCGGACCGCTATTACCGGCGATCATCCCGAACAGCACGATGCCGGCGAGTAGCGCGGTCACGACCGCACGGATGACGTGCCGCCTGCTCACGGGCGCAACTCCGCGCCGCGTCGAGTCCGAAATCCACGCAGCGCAACAGCGGCCGCACGGATCAGGCCGAGATCAGCGCCGACCGGCGTGGGAATGGCGATCTCGCCGTCGGCGTCTGCGAGTGTTGGTGACGACACCGCCGGGTCGCCATCTTCATTGTCGTCGGCGTCGAAACCGTCATCACCGCCGCTGCGCTTGCGCAGACGACGCAGCAGCAGGCCGACCGCACCCCCGCCGGCCATCATCAGCCCACCGATCCACACGAGGTAGATGAACGGGTAGCGGTAGATCCGCAGCGTCGCACTCGTGTTGTCGAGGGCGACGATGGCCAGGTACAGGTCGTCGCCATGAGATGTCGTCCAGATCGAAGGGCCTGGCAGTTCCTGCACCTGGTTCGGGTACTTGTGCAGCGTTGGCTCCATCAACCGGGTGGCGTCGCCTCGAGTCACCTGGAAGAGGGCTCCGCGAACCTCGTGCGTCGGTGTCCGGCGTGCGGTCGGGTGAACATAGGTGATCGTGAAGCCGTCTGCGTGGATCGTCTGCGCCGGAGTGAACGTCAACGTCGTCCGGTCGGCCATATTTCCCGACGTGGCGATGCCGAGGGCAAGGATGGCGACGCCGATGTGGGCGACCTGCCCGCCCCAGAAACCTGGCCGCAGCGTCAGCACGTTGCGCGCTGCCGTCAACGAACTCTCGCCGAGCGCCAGGCGTGGCTGTACGGCGCGGAAGTACTGGCGGACCGCCGTCGTCACGACGGTGCCGACGACAACGAGTACGAACAGTACGTACGGTTGCCGCAGGCCGAAGATCACCCCGACGGCACCGGTCGCCAGTCCGCATTGCACCGACAACCGCAACTCGTCCCAGACGTCCGCCGGTTTGGCCTCGCGGTACGGCGTGACCACACCGATGGCCATCGCCACGATCAACGTCAGCGACAAGGGAATGGCCATGCGGTCGAAGAACGGGCGGCCGACCGTCACCTGACTGCCGGTGACCGCCTCGACGAAAATCGGGAACGCCGTCCCCAGCAACACCACTAGCGCGAACGTCGCCAGCAGCAGGTTGTTGATCAGGAACATCCCTTCGCGGCTGACGATCGTCTTCAACGGTGGTGCTGTGGCGACTTCGCGCATCCTGGTGACGAACAGCCAGCCGGAGATCACCGTGGCGACGATCAGGAAACCGAGCAGCACCGGTCCGAGGTTCGACTGCGAGAAGGCGTGAACCGAGGCGATGACACCGGAACGGGCGAGGAAAGTCCCGAGTAGCGTCAGCAGGAATGCCGTGATGATCAGGCCGATGCTCCATGCCGGCAGCAGTTTGCGGCGCGCATGGGCGACAGCGGAATGCAGAAAAGCGGTACCGGCCAACCATGGCAGGAACGATGCGTTCTCGACCGGGTCCCATGCCCAGTAGCCGCCCCAACCGAGGACCTCGTAGCTCCACCAGCCGCCGATGATGATGCCGGCGGTCAGGAACATCCACGCCAACACCGTCCACGTCTGGGTGCGCAACACCCATCCGACGCCTCGCTCGCGAAGCGCCAGTGCCGACAACGCGAAGGAGAACGGGACGACGAGCCCGACGTAGCCGAGGTACAGCAGTGGTGGGTGGATCACCATCAGGAAATTGTCCTGCAGCAGCGCGTTCGCCCCGAAGCCGTCCTTCGGCGGATGGGCGACCGATTCGAAAACGGGTGTCACGAACAGGACGACGGCGATGAAGAATCCGGCAACGACGGAGGCGACGCACAGCGCACCGGCGGCGAGGCGATCCTGTTCGTCCTCACGCCGCCAACGCCGGGAGATCATCACGACGTACAGCCCGGTGATCGCCGACCACAGCAGCAGACTGCCCTCGAGACCGGCCCACAGGTTGGCGACGGTGAAGAACAGCGACGACGCAGACGAGTGGTGATCGGCGACGTAGCGGAAGGAGAAGTCGTTGCCGATCAGCGCGTCTTCGAGGACAGCGACTGCGGCCATTAGACCGAGAAACGTCGCCATGGCGGCGACCCGCAACGACCGTGTCGACACTGATGCTGGCCTTCGTGCGGCCTTCCAGCCGAGCGTCATCGTCACGGCTGCGCCCAACAGGGCGACGAGCAGTGCCGCCTGACCGACGTGAACCATTAGCCCGACTGACCGGCCGGGTGCCGGCGTGGCCGCCTCGCGAACCAGATGCTGAGCGACAGCAGCAGTGCCAGCGCGACGCCGGACGGCACCGGTCGGTGGATCATCCCGGTGATGCCGGTCGTCGTGTCGGTCTTGGAGGTCGATCGTTTGTCGAGCGGGACGGCACCGTCGCCGCTGACCGGTTTGACGCATGTGAGAATCGTTGCGCTCGGGTCGTTCTGTGGTCCCTCGCAGGCGAGTTGCGGTTGCTGGCCGATCTTCGCCGAGACGACATCGGTGATGACCAGGTTGTGCAGCAATTGGTTCGGATCGATCAGCGCCGACTTCGGTACGTTCGTCAACTGCTGTTGTTCTGCGGCGAGGCCGGTGATGAATTCCGGAGGCAGATGGCGAAAACGCAGCTTGGCAGTGACCGTGATCTTCGACCCCGCCTTCAGTTTCGAGGTGTCGAACTTGTAGGGGATGTCGATCGCACTGCCGTCGACGAGCGCACCGGAAGCATCCTTGACCAGGCGGGTCGGCTGCAACGGTGCCATCGTCAGGTTGTCGACGACGCGATGGCGGGTCTTTACGATGTCGGCGAGGAACGACTGGTACGTGACTTCCTTGAAGATGCCTGTATTGCCGGGGTCGCCGTCCGTCAGGATCTTCTGGAAATTCGCCAGGTACGGGTCGCACTGATCAGCCGGCAGTGCAGCGGCGAAGGCGATGTTGCCATCAGGCACTTTGTCGACGGTGGTGCCTTCTGCCTTGGCGACACTGTTCGGGTCGCACTGCGGCAGGACCTGCTGATCGTTGTCGACGACGCCCGATGCGCACTGCGTGGTGATGTTGTCGACCGGCTGCAGGCACACCGCCTTGCCGTTGGCGTCGGTGGCCGAGACTTCCAACCAGAATTGCCTGGCGAAGGCGAAACCGGTCGGGAACGCGTGCCCGAGGAGGTTGGCCTTGACCGTGACGTTGGCGTCGTATGTCGGGCCGTTGATCTTTCCGTTCGAACCGTCGTCGGTGACCTGCACGGTGACGGCGGACTGGATCAACGCCTGTGTCTGGGCGATGGCCTCGTTGGCGGCGCTGGCGTCGAGGCCCTGATCCACGTATTCCTGCGGGTCGAGGTCGTAGTCGACTCCGACAAACGTGTGCGACCGCGAGACGCGATCTTCGGGAGTCAGGAAGCCGGGGGCCTTGTCCACGACAGGAGCCTTCTTGCCGGGCGTCGACGGCATATGACAGTCGATGCAACCGAGCGGCTGCGTCACCGCAGGATTTTCGGGAGCCGTGCGCTGAGCGAATCCGGCGACGTAGTCCTGCCATTCGTCGAACGTCGTCTGCAGTACGAGGTCCTGCAGCTTGCCCTTGGCGTCGGTGTCCAATTCGTTCTGATCGAGCGTAAAGTCGCCGTTCGAAGACACCTGCGAGTTCGGGTCGCCCCCGTCCTTGACGAGTCCGTTGCCGTTAATGTCGATCTTGACGTTGTGGCAGGCACCGCAGGCGATCGAGGTGGCGATCGGGTCGTTCCAGAAACCCTGATCGCCACTGGCGACATCATGCACCCTCACCGGGAGCGGGTTCGGGTTGGTGAACAGTGGACCGTAGACCGTGCCGAAACTGGCGCCGTTGCTCGTCTTGATGTCGAACCCGCCTGCACCGGACAGCTCAGGCGTGGCGACAGCCTGGCTGTGGCAGACGACGCAGCTGACACCGTCGGACTGCACCGAAGCGTTGCCGCCGGATACCGCTGCCTTGGCGCCGCCGACGGACTCCCCGAGGGGCAGTACCGCTTCGGGATCGGTGACGAATTTCGAGCCGACCGGGGCGTGACAGTTGATGCACGTGGGAGCGGCTGCGTCGTTCAAGGCTTGCTGATTGCGGCCGAGCCGGGTGGACAGATCGGTGTCCTGCGCCAACAACTCGTTTTTTGCCAGCGTCACCGGCAACTGCGCTTCCATGATCGTTCCGGTCTGCGCGTGGGCCATCGACGACTGACGGAAATCGTTGGCGATCGTCGCATGACAGTCAGCGCATTGCGACACGGTCGGTGTGGCGTTCTTGGCGTCACCGGCAAAGACCGTATGCGTCGTGCCGAGGACATCGACGATGTGGAACGTCATCACCCCGAAGAGCAGCACCGTCAGCGGCGCGTGGGCTGCCCGAGAGACCTTGAGCAAGCGCACCATGCCGGACTGACCCCCGCCGCGGGGGAAATCGCCGTCGACCTTGTTCTGGATATCGACGACCTTGCCCCAAGCCTGCTGGTCCTCCGGGTTCATCATGCTGACATCACGCTGAATATCGGTGAGCGGTCGGCGGACCTGTTTGTAGTCGATGACGAGCTGACGGAAGTCGCGGCCGCGGCCCGCTGCCAGCTTGGAGATCTGCGCATCGGCGTTCACTGCCGACTTGGCGACGCCGATCAGATGGTGCCTGGCGACACCGCACAGGCAGACGAGGAAGGCGACAACGAGCAGCACCTTGCCGGAGCTGAAGTTCGAACGGAACGGTGCCAGTCCGGCGTGGACCCAGGCGGCGACGAGGGCGAGGATCGGCATGTACAGGTGCGCCCTGATCCAGGCGATCGAGCCGCCAGGCAGGTGCTTCTTCAGATAGGGGATGCGCTTTCTGGCGACGAAGGCGATTCCAGGCCCGGCGAAGAGCAGGAAGGTGACAATGCCGAAGGCGACGATGAACAGCAGCACCGTCGTCGCCGACGACTTCGAAGACTGCAGGAAGTACAGCCCGCCGAACCCGAGGGCGACAAGCATGACCGACCCGACGATGCAGATGATGTTCCACACCTTCGATTTCAGTTGCGGCTTCGCCATCATGCCCTTCCTGTTGTGATGCCTCTGGTTGCGTGCACTCAGTCGCGCAACCAGGACATTCTTGCACCCCTGTCACGTCAGCGACGATGTCACTTGTAGCGCGTGGCTACTGTGTATTCGATGAACGTCACGGGAACCTCAGGAGGTCGGATCCTCGGCCTCGGCCTGGACACGTTCGGCGTCGGCCGCACACCGGTGGCGATCCTTCTCGTCGTGCTCGTACTGACGGCGATCGCGGTGGTCTTCTTCGGCGGTTTGAGCCAGGTCGGAGCGAAGCTCGTCGACAGACGCTGGCCCGCCGACGAGCCGCTGACGCCGGCGGAATTGCTGTGGGGCGAGACGGGGAGCTACGTCGGCAAGACGTTTCCCGGGCTCGACCCGATCATCGCCCACGACCTCAGCCAGTACATCACCTCCAAGAAGGTCAAGCCCGGTGAGGTGATCATCGAGGCCGGTGACCTGCCGACGGAGTTCGTGCTCGTCAAGTCCGGCGATGTCGAGGTGCTCGACCCTCGCCAACCCGCACCCGTTGCAGCCAAGGCAGGCGCGTCGTTCGGCAGTGAGGCGATCCTGCGTCGCCAACCGCACGCCTTCACCGTCAAGGCGAAGAATCCAGTCGAGGTATTGACACTGTCGGCAGAGGACTACCTCGCCGGTCTGGCCCTCGGCGCGCAGCGCGGAGAAGATCGTTTCGTCCTCGACCAACTCTCGACGTACCTCGCAGAACCCGGTCTCGGCATGCAGGGTCCGCCACGTGCCAAGCCCGCCGACGTGACGCCAACGCCAATGCCGACTTCGCAGCCGCAGCAGGCCTCCCCGCAGCAGGCCTCCCCGGAGCAGGGTGTGGCGCAGCCGCATCAATCGCAGCCAGCGCCACAACTGGCCGCATCGGTGCTGCAGCAGTGGCCGGCCGCCACCCATCAGGTCGCCGTAGCGAACACGCCGGGCTTTCCTCAGGCCGCCGGCCGGGTACCGAGCAGGATGTTGCCGGCGGGCCTTCCCATCGCCGCCTATGAGCAGTTGCCCGGCTGGCTCCACGTCCGATCGATCGACGGTTGGGACGGGTGGGTCGCCGAAACGAACCTCATCCGCCTGCGTTGAACGCACGTACCCGTTGACGCCCATCCGACACCCACGGCCGGCGCAGATCGAAGGAGCACATCTCGATGAACATCATGGTGATTTCGGCGATCAGCCGGGAGTCTTCGACGTGCTACATGCTCGCTCAGCAGCTGGTCGGGATGTGCGAAAAGCGCGGGGTGACGGTCGACTTCGTCACGCCGACGAACGCTGAGCTGCCACTCAACGACGGCACTGTCGCATGGGACCTTCCGGAGGCGATCGCCTGGCAGAAGCGCGTCGCGGCGATCCACTGCCATTTCTGGGTGAGCCCGGAATATCACGGTTCGATGACCGGGGCGATGAAGAATCTCTTCGACTACCTGCCGAAAGAACCGATGCGCGGGGACGCCATCGGTCTGCTCGCGCTCGCCGGAGGGGCGATGGCTGCGCTGAACACGTTGAACGGCATGGCAGTCGTCGCCCGCTCGCTCGGCGCGTGGGTCGCCCCGGAGTTCTGTGCGCTGAACTCCAATGACGTCAAGGCCGGGCTCGACGAAGCCGCCGTCGCCAGGGTCGACGCGCTCGTCGAAACGGTCATCGACATGGGGCGGCGCCTCTACTCGACCGCACCGGAGAACAACGTTCCGTAACGCCGTGTTGCGGCGTCAGCGCACCAGCACGTCGATGACGAGGGCGCCGAAGACGAGCGTCACGTAGGTGATCGAGAAGCCGAAGAGGCGCATTGAACGGGCCGGCGTCGGATGCTTGACCAGATCGACCGAGCCCCACAGGAACAGTGCACCACAGATGCCGCAGGCAATCCCGTAGATCCAGCCGAGATGCCCGACGGGGATCAGCACGAACGTCGTCACGACCATGGCGATCGTGTATGAAATCATTTTTCGGGCTGCGACCTCCGGGGCGACGACGCTCGGCAGCATCGGCACATTGGCGGCGCGGTAGTCGTCGGCGTAGCGGATCGCCAGCGCCCAGAAATGCGGCGGGGTCCACAGGAAGATGACCATGAACAGGATGACGGGTGTCCAGGCGACGTCTCCGCGGACGGCCGCCCATCCGACAAGCGCCGGGACGGCGCCGGCCGCGCCGCCGATGACGATGTTCTGGGTGCTCGTGCGCTTCAGCCAGATCGTGTAGACGAAGACGTAGAACAATGTCCCGCTGATCGCCAGCGACGCCGCCAGTACGTTGGAGGACAGCGTCAACACCACGGCCGCCAGCACCTCGAGCGTGATCGCAAAGATCATCGCCGCCTTCGGTTTGATCAGCCCGGTAACGAGCGGTCGGCCCTGCGTGCGGGGCATGAGGGCGTCGATATCGCGATCGATGACCATGTTGATGGCATTCGCCCCGCCGGCGGCGAGCGTTCCGCCGAGCAGCGTCCATCCGACGAGTGACCACGCCGGCCAGCCCCGCTGGGCCATGACCATCGCCGGCACGGTGGTGATCAGCAGCAACTCGATGATGCGCAGTTTGGTGAGGGCGATGTACGCCCCGATCACCGTCGTCGGGGCACGACGCGGACCATGGGCGATTCCGCCGGGGGCCAACCTCGACGGCACGAGGGGGCGACTGCCGACTGCCATACGACTCACACGCTACGACTCCCGGAGGCAAACGCCCAACCGCGATCGCCGACGTCCGTCACTCGCTGCCGGCCGGCTGGGGACAAAGACGAGCCAAGCGGCCGACAGATGTGGTGACATGTCGCTGATCACTCGACACAATGGGGGGATGCCCGTCGCGCCGTCCCCGGCCGAGATCGATCAAACTGAAGAGCAGGTCAGCGGCGATACCGACCTGGCTGCCGATCGCCCGTGGATCGTGCTGGTGTGGAACGATCCGATCAACACGATGTCATATGTGACGTGGGTCTTCCAGCGTCTTTTCGGCTATACCAAGGAAAAGGCGACAGCACTGATGCTCGACGTGCACCACAAAGGCCGGGCTGTCGTGTCCAATGGACCGCGCGAAAAGATGGAGATCGACGTCTTCCGCCTCCATGAGCACGGTTTGTGGGCGACGATGCAGAAGGACGAGTGATGGCGTTGCGCAACCAGCGGATCAAATCGACACGGCACGGTACCTACAAGCTCAACCTGCCTGCCGAGGAACGCCAACTGTTGGCGCACCTGCTGCCGCAGGTGAAAGCGTTGATCACGACGCCGGCGGATGAATCGGACGAGCGGGTCAAACGGCTGTTCCCTGTCGCCTACGCCAACGACGCCGCCCACGACGCCGAATACCAGCACTACATGCGCGACGAACTGGTGACATCACGGGTGCAGTCGATCGACACGGTGCTGGAATCGATCGAAGCCAGGGAATTGACCGAGCCGCAACTGATGGCATGGATGCGCAGCGTCAACGCCGTGCGGCTGGTACTCGGCACGATGCTCGACATCCAAGAGGACGATGGTGGCCCGGAGTTGTTGCCGAACGACCCGATGTTCAGCGAGCACGCGCTGTACGACTATCTCTCGTTCCTGTTGGAGACGATCATCGAGGCGCTCGGCGACCCGACCGGCTGAGAGCGGCGCATCACTGCGACGGACCGACGCACACGCGCTATGCGACTGAACTATGCGACCGGTCTGTTCGACTGATCTATGTGATGGGGTAGAAGAACATTCCGGCACCGCAGTGGCTGGTGTACGCGGCGATGCTCGGTCCGATCCTGCACCGCATGATCTCGTTGACGTTCTGCATCCCGCCGATCAGACCGTGCAATTCTGCGATCATCGCCTCCCCGCATCGATTGGCGTGGGCCAAGACGACGTTGACCGGTTGAGCAGTCGTCGCCAACCCGGCAGCCATCGCCCTGGCGGCATCGGAACAGGTGTCGACCTGATGAACGACCTGTACCTGATCGTCGATCAGGCTCATCAGCGAAAGCCCTGCACTGGCATGGCCAGATGCCGATCTGCAGGCTTCGGATGCTTCGTAGACGAACAGGTTGCCGACGCCGGCGCTGGTCTGTTCGGCAATCGTGATCGCCTCGCAGAGCCGCTCTCCGTTGGCGACAGCCCGTGCGGTCTCCCAGACGGCACAGGACATCGCGAAGCTCGGACTGGCGGTGTCGATCACTCGTACCGGAACGCCAGAGCAGCGCGTCGCCAAACGGGCAGAGGTCAGGGTTCCTTCGACACCGAAACTCGTGTGTACCGAAATGATCTGATCGACGCCTCGTTCCACGAGGCGGTCGTATGCCAGTGCGAATTGTCCGGAACTCGGCTTCGTCGGGGAAGCGGAGGACTGTGCGGCGGCGGCGTTCACGGCGTAGTACGCATCGGCGTCCAGGTCCACGCCGTCGAGGTATTCGACGTCGTCGATGTTGATCGTCAGCGGAACGACTTCGATGGCGTAGCGCTCGATGATCTGCGGCGACAGCAGCGAGTGCGAGTCAGTGCAGATACCGATCACCGCAGACCGCCAGCGTGGTAACGACATGCAGCATCGTTCCACTGTGATCGCCGGGGCATGGGTGCGCACCGTAGTTGAAGATCGTCATCAAGATTTGTCGATCGGCTCATTGTCATCATTCGCTAACCTCAATGACGCTGCTCCGTCATGGAAACGGCTCCGATGAAATCTCCCGGGCGGTTTTGCCGTTCGCCTGATAGTGTTTCCACGCTCTCAATGGACAAGTACCTAGCCCCCATCGTCTAGTGGCCTAGGACACCACCCTTTCAAGGTGGCGGCACGGGTTCGAATCCCGTTGGGGGTGCTGACCAGGTCATCCTGGTCCCGTGGTGAAGCTGGAGTTCACGCCGGCCTGTCAAGCCGGAGGTCGCGGGTTCGAGTCCCGTCGGGACCGCTCAAATCGAAAGATTTGATTGGTCGAGTACACGCTCGCAGAGGTCACCCTCTGCGAGCGGGTATTCGTTCTTTTGTCACCCAATGTGTAGACGGTCCAGTAGCTCAGTCGGCAGAGCACACGCCTGAAAAGCGTGGGGTCACCGGATCGACGCCGGTCTGGACCACCGAACAGCACGCAGGTCAGAGACTATTAAGGTCTCTGACCTGCTTCCGTTTTCCGGGTGGATTTGGTTAGAAGCCCGCGTTTTGCCCGCGCGTTAGTTATCCACACGCTGCAGATGCTGCCGGTGAATCGTTCGGGAGTCGATGATTTGGAAGACGTGACGACGCCAGCCGATCGCATCAAGGTGTGAAACCATCTTCGACGTTGCTCCCTCATGCCATGATTTCGGTACGGACACCGCCCATGTCGTCGACGATCGGCGCATACCGCCTTCGCCGACGGTTTCCCTGGCTCACCTCGGTCACGGACCGAATCGACCTGCACGGCGTACGACAAGGATTGGCGTTACTTCTGCAGTTGGTGCCATGCGCTCGAACTCGTCGAGCTGCCGGCCGCACCAGGCACCGTCGCCGGGTACACGACGAGCCTCGTGCGGCGTTGGCGGATTCGCGAAGTTGGAGAACGTGGGCCGTCGTGATCGTGGGGGATGGGTGCGCGGTATGGTTTTACAAGTGGAAGCCGAGGATGTGACGGTCGTGGGCGGGCGTCGCCTTCGCGTGCTGTTCACGTGCCGTTCGTCGGTGGGCCACTTCTTTCCGATGGTCCCCCTGATGCAGGCGCTCATTGCGGCTGGCCACGATGTCGCCTGCGCATCAGGTGCCGTCGTCGGTGCAGAAGCGACACGACTCGGCCTCAACCACTTTCCCGCTGGTCCGGACCAGATGTCTGGCGATGAACGCAAGGAACTGTTCCCGGAGATCGAGCGGCTCACCCCAGACCGGATCCGCCCGTTCTTCTTCGAACGGGTCTTCGCCGACTATGAGCTTCCGCGCCGAGCCACGGACCTCGCAGACATCGTCGACGATTGGCGCCCCGGTCTGTTGATCCACGAGATCGCCGAGCTCGCCGGTCCGCTCGTCGCCACCGCACACCATCTCGCATACGCGACCCATTCCTACGGCGTAGTGCTCAGCGACGATGGCGTCGCCGCAGCAGCCAAGGGCGCCCGTCGACACTGGCAAGACGCAGGTCTGCTCCCACACCCCAGAGCCGGATTGTGGGAGCACCTTTACATTGACATCTGCCCACCGTCGTTGCAACACGACGGGCCACCGGGTGCGCCCATCGTGCAACTCGTCCGGCCCGGTGAGAGGACTCCCGTCGCACACCCCACCCCGCGCCCGCTCGTGTATGTCACGCTTGGGACGGTGTACGCACGCAGCGATGTGTTCAGGACCATCATCGACGGGCTTGCCGGCGAACCGGTCGACGTGATCGTCACGATCGGAAAACATGGCGATCCGGCCGCACTGGGATCACCACCGGCGAACGTGCGCGTCGAGCGATTCGTTCCCCAGCATGAGATCCTCCCGGCCTGCTCGGCTGTGATCACCCACGGTGGTGCAGGCTCGATGTTGGGCGCGTTGACCTTTGGATGTCCGATCATGTTCGTTCCCCAAGGGGCGGATCAGTTCACCAACGCGGAACGAGTCGTCAACGCCGGAGCCGGACTTAGCGTTCTCCCCGGCGATCTGTCGCCGGGGGCAGTCCGGGCCACGCTTCGTCGACTGCTCGACGAAACCTCGTTCTTTACCAGAGCCGGACAGATCAGCGACGAAATCGCCGGCATGCCGCCACCGCAGGCAGCGGTCGCACCCCTCGAACGGCTGGCGCAAACGGACACCAGCTGACGAACGAAGGATTGAGTCCGCGAAGTGGTGTATGCGGTGACATCTGACGAAGCGATGACCGGAACCCTTGCAGTCTTCGGTGGTTGCTCGTGCGCGCCCGAGTCAACGCTCGACACGTCGGTGCTCGCCACCTACGACCGATGGAGCGGATTCGTCGTTGTCGACGCGATGATCGATGAACGTTTCGACGCCAAGGTGCTCGTCAGCCTGATGGAAGCGGCGGAACGCGACGAGACCGCCTGTCTCGATCATGTTCAACTCCCACGCAATCATCCGTCGCGAGCCATCGACGCGTTCCGAGTGCTCCGTGCCTTGACCGATCGAGACAGCGGAGCCCCCGGCGCCGCAGCGACGACAAGCCTGCCAGAAGCACCAGGTGCGAACGCCAATTCGACTATCGCTTCACGTGGCTACGCGACGCAGCGCATCCCGTCGCGACAGCCAGCTTGTTGGGACGCCCTCAGGCGGCATCGAACTACCTCGATTTCGTCGGCGCGCTCATTGATCGCTGCGACGGCAACCTTCGACCGATGACGACAACACGCGGCGGGCTCGTGCCGCCCGAGCGAGAGATCGTCGGCGTCAGCGGTTGGGCGGCCTCGACCCCCGTACGCGTCGCCAACAACGCATCGGGCCAAAAGCAACTCGACTCGATCTCGTCGCTGATCGACGCCATCAGTACCCATCTCGGATGCGGTGGCAAGCTCACAACGAAGATCTGGAACATCGTCGACCGGTTGGCAGCACAGCTCGCTACAGCACCGTTCGAACCAACGAGCGGCGTGTGGGAATTCCGAGAACCGATGCCGATCGTCACCGCGTTAGGTGGCGTGCCCAGATTCCACAAAGCAAACCTGATCCCCCAAACCGCCGACCTCCTCGCAGCCGAACACAACGAACGCGGCAAACACGTCATCGTCATCGTCGACGAAGCCCACCTTCTCGCCCCCGACCAACTCGAAGAACTCCGCCTGCTCACCAACGCCGACATGGACTCCCACTCACCGTTCGCGTGTGTGCTAATCGGTCAACCAACACTTCGCCGGCGGATCAAGCTCGGCACCTTCGCCACCCTCGATCAACGCATCGCACTCCGATCAGCGATGCCACCCTAGCCCCCGACCGAGACCGGCGCCTACATCGCTCACCACCTCAACCTCGCCGGGGGAGCAGACACCCTGTTCTCCGACGACGCCACCGCGCTCATCCACCAAGTCGCCCGAGGACTACCCGGCGCGGTCAACAACCTCGCCGTCCAAGCACTCATCGCCGCCCACGCCACCAAGAAGGCAATCGTCGACGACACCTCCGCCCGAGCCGCCGTCACCGAGATCACCGCCGAATTGGACAACCGCGATGCCCACACCAACACAATCACCTCAACGCGCCCCGATCACATCTCCACCCAACATGTCGTCACCATCCTCATCCGACGTGTCGGGCAACAACTGCGTCTGGCGTCCCGACAACTCGGCGTTGACGCCCGAGCCGACCGTCTCCGCTGTGTCATACATCGTTGACGGCGTACCACTGTGCGGTGGGATGATCCGAGTCCGACGATCGGCGGGAACACGAACCGTATCCAATGAGATCGCTTCGTGCCGATTGTGAGTTCGGTGATAACGCTGATACATCGACTCCTGGGTGGCGACAAAACCGGTGAATGTCGCCGGTGCTCCGGTTCACCTCGAGTGCCTCACGGGTGCAACGTAGTGGAGATAGCTTCATGAATGGAATGCTGGGCTGGGCTCAGGGCGTGATATTTATCGCTATGGCTGCGCCGGCGGCTCGTGTTGCGGTTGACAGTAGGCGCACCGCACAGACGTGGGGCCTGCGATCGTGGAACTCGAGAGCGGTGTCGGCAGCGGGACCCTCGAGGTTCACTTGCCTGGATCGACGACCGCCTGGTCGGCGCGGATCTGCGCGACGACTGTTGGGGGCGGGTAGCTCTTGGCTGCTGCGCTGACCGCAGCAAAGTGTCTTTTGGCTAGCTTGCCCTCGATCACCGAGTAGCTCTCCGTCTTTCCCATCTTGCCGCTGGCCACCCAGTCGGTCTCTTTGACATCGTCGATCGCCATCTCCGGCTCTGGAAGCATCGGAGAGGCGCCCTGGTCCCACCAGCGGGCGAAGGTTTTGCGCACGACGTCGGGAATCGCCAGCTTCTTTGAGAGCACGCTGTCGATGATGAGCACCGCCCGGACGAATGCCTTCTCGTCCATGTCGACGCGCATGAACATCTGCGACATGTCGAGCCTCTGCAAGCTCGCCATCTGCGTGGCCATCTGCGTGATCCTGGTGCCGTACTCGACGGGCAGGCCACCCTCTTTCAGCGCGTTCGAGAGAAACGTCAAGTAGTCCGCGAGCGACAAACCGCCGTGGAGTCCGTCGAGATCGGTCTTGCCCTTCTTCGACGGAGCAGGGAAGAAGTTGAGGTTGTCGACGCTGCCGACCCCATGCGCGGTGTTCAGCCGCGCGTTGATCGTCCCTTTGTCTTCTGCTGCCTTCGACTTGACGTCTCTCGTCTTCGGATCGAACAGATCTTTGACTGCTGCGACATGGGCATTTTCTACGGTGAGGTGCGGATTCTTCTCCTTGGCGGTGCCGATCGTGTGATGCACCAGACTCAACGGCTCGTTGGCGAACTCGGTGACCACGAATTCGGGAGCCTTCTCCGGCTTTTTGCCGCCGATCGGGATGTCGTCCGACCGCTTGGCGTCGAATGTCGCCGCTTTAGCGAGGTGTTCCGGCAGCAGGGTCGAGTCGGCCTTGAAACCGTCGACGTCGGTCTTCGTGACATCGGCGAAGTAATCGTCAGAGGTGCCGACGTTCTTGTACTGAAGTCTCTTCTGGAACTTGCCTTTCACGTCGACTTCATTCATCCGCAGAACGATGCCTTGGGTCCCCTGCCAGATGATGAACTCCTTATCGGCCTTCACCACCGGCCCAATCCTGTCCTTCCACTCGTCATCGGAAATGACGCGTCGGATGACGTCCTTCTCGGCTGATCGCCGCATTTTCGGTAGCGGATTGGCGTGAACCGCCAGCGGCGCATACGTCGAGCGACGAATCTTCGATGTCGCCGGCTCGACCATCACGCCGACCGCCCCTGCAGGTCTCACTCGATCGACAGCCGAATCCGGCAGAATCGAATGCGTCGGCCGTGCCGGCTCGACAACCTGACGCTCAGCGGACTTCGGCGCGCGTCGGTCCACCGGACGGACACGCTCGAAAGACATTCCAGCCCCTTTCGTGTTCGAATATCTCGATCATCTCACAACACGTGGCATTCAGCACGTTTCGTGCAGCGGCCCCGTGGCGGGGCCGCTCGCTGCTTGTTCTGCGAGTCGACGAAGTCCGGGGAGCGCTCGTCAGTCGGCATACACATCGCCGACGAACCGCAATCCACCGTCGACGATCAACTCAACCGCGTGCGGATCGA
>Ga0123338_10002117_pt1 | contig 18702 bp, 14 predicted proteins | sample grotaG_FD_89793 | JGI IMG/M metagenome (GOLD analysis project Ga0123338, IMG submission 89793) | Glacier valley bacterial and archeal communities from Borup Fiord, Nunavut, Canada, to study Microbial Dark Matter (Phase II) -... | ecosystem: Environmental > Aquatic > Freshwater > Ice > Glacier ...
CACGAATGGCTATCTGCTCTTCACTGAGTGAAAAATCCATTACGTTCGCTCTCTTTCTCTTACTGGGGTACAACGCTGGACAAAATAATGGTCCACCCCAATTATACGAGATTTTAGCGAGGCGAGGCGAACATACTAAGGCAATATGATAGGGGCAAGCCCCGCCACTCCTGTACTGTCCACCTATGCGATGCAGAGTTACGCAATTCGTGTATTAGGAGTGACAGGGCTTACCCCTATCATGCTACATCCCTTATAAAACTGTTCTCACACGCTCCCCAACGCCCTTACGTAGCATCGGGACGGTATCGAGTGCCTCCCAGGGAGCGTCGATATCGGTGCGTCCGAAGTGTCCAAAGGCCGCCGTAGGCTGATAAATGGGACGACGGAGATTGAGTGCCTGGATGATGCCGGCTGGTCGCAGGTCGAAATGCTCATTGATGAGACGGATGATTTCATCCTCGGAAACTTTGCCCGTCCCAAAGGTCTCGACGAAGAGCGAGAGCGGACGCGCAACACCAATTGCATAGGATATCTGCAACTCAATACGATCCGCGAGACCAGCAGCGACGATATTCTTCGCGATGTGCCGCGCCGCGTATGCCGCCGAACGGTCTACCTTTGTCGGGTCTTTGCCACTGAATGCACCGCCGCCGTGTCGTGCCATACCGCCATAGGTATCAACGATGATCTTGCGACCTGTGAGACCCGCGTCACCCATTGGGCCACCTGTGACGAAACGGCCCGTTGGATTTACGAAAATCTTGGTCTCGCTATCCATCAGTTCGGCTGGGATGACAGGCTTGATGACGTACTCTATCACGTCGTTGCGAATCTGCTCCTGATCGACATAGCTCGCGTGCTGCGTTGAAATCACCACCGTGTCAACGCGCACTGGACGACCATGCTCGTATTGCACCGTGACCTGGCTCTTGCCATCGGGTCGCAGGTAGGCCAAGGGGCCACTACCCGCCCACGCTTTACGACGTTCAGTCGAGAGTTGCCGCGTGAGTTTGTGGGCTAAACTAATCGGCATCGGCATATATTCAGGGGTCTCGTTACAAGCGAAACCAATCATCATGCCTTGATCGCCCGCGCCAATCTGCTCTAACTCATCATCTGTGAGATGGCGTACACCACCATCGCGTGCCTCCAGCGAACGGCTCACACCCATGTCGATGTCCGGTGACTGTTTGCCAATCGAGGTGACGATACCACAGGTGCGGTAGTCAAAACCATAATCCGCGTTGATATAGCCCACCTGCTCAACCGTTTTCCGCACAATAGCCGACATATCAACCCACGCCGAGGTTGTAATCTCGCCCGCGACCAGCACCAAGCCCGTTGTGGTCGCGGTCTCACACGCGACACGCGCCAGTGGGTCCTGCACCAGGATAGCATCAAGAATGGCGTCCGAAATCTGATCGCACAGTTTGTCGGGATGGCCTTCTGTAACCGACTCGCTGGTGAAAAACGATTTAGGACTCTCCATGAAATTACTCAAAGGGAAGCCTCCTTCTTACTCGCCATTTTTTGTGGCTATAGAATATATGCAATGGGATAGGTATAGTGGGAGTTGGGCGCATCATGGGTGGAGAGAAGAGGGAAGCACAAAAAACCCCCTGATTTTAGGGGCATGGCATAGTTTACTATGGCACATTCCCCTCATCTTGCGGAATCTACAGTGCGATTTTCCGCCGGAATTGGCACCCTTCCTGCATGGTTGCAGGCGGGTTGCCGGGCTTCGTAGGGCCGTTTCCCTCCACCTCTCTTGATGAGAGCGATCTCAAAACCTATTCAATTGTCGTAGTTTTCGCAAACAAGCAAACCTTTACCGTCTCCTTGCTTTGTGTTGTTCTTATTTTACGGCATAAGATATTAGTTTGTCAATTCCGGTGTGCAAGCCACACAGTGGCGAAAAGTATAGTAGTGGGAGGCTTGCCCCCGCCATGCTCTCTCACTTTCTACCATACTCGCCACTATCAAACCACCTTCACGCCGCGCTTAATATCCTTCCTATGCCATTCCACATAGGGGATGCCTCGTCTCACAACGAGGCTTTTCTGTTTCATGGGACGATAACAATTACGTGCCAGACTCCCATGAGTTGAGGTACTTGTCCTGCTCTGGGGTCAAGGTGTCGATACGAATGCCCATCGCGTGGAGCTTGAGACGCGCAATCTCTTTGTCCATGTCGCTAGGGATGGTGTAGACCTTTGCCTGCATTTGCTTGGCATTTGTAAGCATGTATTCAGAGCCGAGCGCCTGATTCGCAAAACTCATGTCCATGACGCTCGCGGGATGTCCCTCTGCGGCGGATAGGTTGACGAGCCGACCCTCGGCGAGCAAATGCACATGACGCCCGTCGCTGTATGTGTACTCGTCCACAAAGTCGCGCACACGTCGCTTCGCGGTTGCCATCTTCTCTAACGCGGGAATGTTGATCTCGTCGTTGAAGTGGCCCGCATTGGAGATCAACGCGCCCTCTTTCATATTGTCGAAATGCTGCTGATCGATAACGTTGACATTGCCCGTGACGGTGACAAAGATGTCGCCATACTTCGCGGCCTCGACACCAGGCATGACACGGTAGCCATCCATGACGGCTTCAAGCGCACGCGTCGCGTCAATCTCAGTCACGATGACGTTCGCGCCCATCCCATGAGCGCGGGAGGCGACACCACGCCCACACCAGCCATAGCCAAAGACAACAACGGTTCGGCCCGCGATCAAAATGTTGGTCGAGCGGATGATCGCATCAAGTACACTTTGACCTGTCCCATAACGGTTGTCGAACATGTGCTTGGTGTCGGAGTCGTTCACGGCCAGCACGGGAAATTTGAGTACGCCGTCCTTCTCCATGCTTTTCAGGCGAATAACGCCCGTTGTGGTCTCTTCCATACCGCCGATGATGGTGGCGATGAGTTCGGGACGCTTGCTATGAATCGTGGAAACAAGGTCACAACCATCGTCCATCGTCATTTGTGGCTTGTGGTCAAGCACCGCGTTGATATGGCGGTAGTAGGTCGCCTCGTCCTCTCCCTTGATTGCAAAGGTGGGGATACCATACTCGTGAACGAGCGCGGCGGCCACGTCGTCCTGGGTAGAAAGCGGATTCGAGGCACACAGCACAAGGTCGGCCCCCCCCGCTTTAAGCGTAATCGCAAGGTTGGCGGTCTCGGTTGTGATATGCAAACAGCCAGACATGCGGATACCCGCGAGTGGCTTGTCCTTCTCGAAACGCTCGCGGATGAGGCGCAGTACGGGCATTTCTTTGGCGGCCCATTCAATACGGCTCTTGCCACGAGCGGAAAGCGTGATATCTTTCACGTCTCCGTGAATTGAAGTTGTCATTTGGTGAAGTTCCCTTCTTGATATAGCATGACAAACGAGAGGCTTGTTCATCGCCTCTCGTAAATACGCTCTAATTGTTGCTGCTGCTATTTTACAACATTTTTCTCATAACCCGTCGCCTACGGCGCAAAAGGTGTATAGTAGTGATGGGGCTTGCCCCATCATGTCTTTGTGATGTACCAACCAAAACCTCATCAATTGCTTACACTGGTGTGTATAGTATGACTGAGCACAGCCCCTTGCATCCTCGCTTTGGTATGTGTTATGCCCTAACGCTGCATTGGTCGCCACGCAGGATCGAAATGTGAATATACGACAAGTTCACGGTAGCGTTTGGCGATGTCGTCCATTGTCAGGGTGCGTAAGCGGTCAATGCTGAAATCGGCGCAGACGAACGAGCCGATAATGTTACCATGTACAACAGCCTGTTTGATATCGTCAACAGTATAATGGCCGGTAGCGTCTGGCTCGACGGTGGAGAGGTAGCCGAGCAGACCACCTGCAAAACCATCGCCCGCGCCCGTTGGGTCAATCACCTCTTCAAGTGGATAGGAGGGCGCGCTGAAATACGTGCCGTCAGCACCGAACAGGAGCGCGCCATAGCTTCCCAATTTCACAACAACGTATTGCAGACCCATGTTTAACAACTGGCGTACCCCTTTGAGGATGCTCGCCTGTTCCGTGTATTGGCGCACCTCTTCCTCGCTCAATAGCAGTATATCCACGCGCTTGATGACCTCGGTCAAACGCTCTTTCGCCGTCGTAATCCACAACTCCATTGTATCCAACACGGTTAGACGTGCATGCGGCATCTGGCTCAACACCTCTAACTGGAGGTCTGGCTGGATGTTGGCGAGAAAGACGAGCGGACTGCGCTTGTACGCATCTGGAATAACAGGATGGAAGTCCGCATACACGCCGAGCTGTGTGTCAAGCGTATCACGCGAATTCATGTCCATATGATAGCGACCTGACCAGAAAAACGTCTTTCCCTCTTCGATCTGCAAGCCACTGAGATTGACCGCGTGGCTCCGAAAAAAGTCAAGGTGCTGCTGCGGAAAGTCGCTTCCGACAACGGCCACAAGATTCACCTGATCGTACAGCGAGGCAGCGGTTGAGAAAAACGAGGCGGCCCCCCCAAGCACCCTGTCCACCTTTGCAAACGGCGTTTCAACGCTATCAAAGGCAACAGATCCAACAACAAGAATAGGCACGGATAGCCCTCCATTTTGGGTAAGTGGATAACGAACATATACGCAAAATAGCGTATACTTTTAAATCGGGGTGGCGTCGCTGAGATGCTCAATCACCCCATCCAGAAATGCCAATGTGCTACTGAACTTCTCACGTGCCATGTCACGCGCAGGTTCGGTATTGAGCGATTGGTACAGATCAATAAAACGTTCTTCGATATGGCGCAACATCGCGGCCAGCATGTCACCCGTGACCGCTCGATTGGTGTAGTGCGCTCCAAACTCGATCAACGATGTCACAACGGCGAGACCGCTAAGTCGCCCCAACTTGTCCGCGTCGTACAGGATGCGACCCTCAAGCGAGAGCGGGGTAGCTGACTCAGCATTGCGGGAGGTCATGTGCGTGAGAATCGCCTGCTCTACGTTCGTGATAAGTTCAGGTGGCGCATGGTGTGTTTGCAAGAACTCAACCGCCATCTGTGCGGAAGCGAGATGGTGCTGCTGGAAACCTTGCGAAGCCGTGGAGATGTCGTGCAAGTAGGCGGCAATAATAAGCGCATCCATATCTACCACACTTGTATCATCTTCCTCGTGCTGGGTCTCGCGCTGCAAAGCAAGCATTTTACAGTTTGCTACAACAATACTCACATAGCGAAAGCCTTCGCTCCCCAGCATCTTCTCTGCGTACTGGGCAACGGCGTGAACAAGTTTCTCAGCTACTTCTGTTTCCATCTGTTTTTCCTCTTCCAACAACATTGCTCTGCTTTTCATCGTTGAATGTTGCACACAGAGCATGAAGTGCATCTTGATATGCTGGTCGCACAATCCCTTTTTCCGTGATAATCGCGGTTACGTACTCGTGTGGCGTCATGTCAAACGCGGGGTTCGCCGCCTGTATTCCAGCCGGCGCGATTGACACACCGCGTAGCATCGTCACCTCTTCTGGGTTGCGTTGCTCAATGGGAATGGCCTCACCCACCGCGAGTGTTAGGTCTATCGTTGAGCATGGCGCGACGACGTAGAATGGGATAGCATGGGCACGGGCAAGTACCGCGACCCCATATGTCCCAATTTTATTCACAACGTCACCATTCGCGGCAATACGATCCGCACCCACAAACACCGCTTTTATCCCGCCGTAGCGCATAAAATGGGCAGCCATGCTGTCGGTGATGAGCGTGAGTGGAACCCCTGCTTGCTGCAACTCCCACGCCGTCAACCGTGCCCCCTGCAACACTGGTCGCGTCTCGTCAACAAACACATGGATGCGCTTGCCCGCCTCATGCGCGGTATACAGCGGCGCGAGGGCGGTTCCCTTTCCCGCGGTGGCGAGCGCGCCGGCGTTACAGTGCGTCAATAGTGTATCCCCGTCGGCGATCAAATCCGCCCCGTAGCGTCCCATACTTTCGCACGCGGCCACATCCTCGGCGGCGATCACCAGGGCTTCATCACGTAGCGCGTACGCCATGTCCTGCGCGTTTGCAAACGTGGACATGGCACGGCGCACCATGCGGCGTACGGCCCAGGCGAGATTGACAGCCGTTGGTCGCGTCCGACACAACATGGCTCCAACACGGTGCAAGTGGTCTTGTGCCTGCGTAAGCGTCACGCCCTCTTGCAAAAAACGTAGCGACGCCAGGGCCATCCCAAACGCCGCCGTGACGCCGATAGCGGGCGCACCACGCACCTTGAGCGTTGTAATCGCGTCGGCAACCTCTTCTTCGTGCGCCAAACGCAGGGTAACAACCTGCTGCGGCAACAACGATTGATCCACGATACACACAAAGGCTTGGGCGGCATCCTCTTCCCACCAGACGGTTCCCCTCGATTGTTTTTCCTTATCCACCATAGATACGACACTATTTCTTTCGTTTTGTATAAATAGCATTTCCTAAAAAAGCAGATGTTGTAACGAGCAAACGCTGCTATGCGAGCGTGTGCACCCAATAGTACTAACCTAACCGGCATTCATAGCGTGATTTCCGCAAGAGTATGCTAACATGATAGTCGATACCTAACGCGAGTGCAAGTAAACATGACTATTCAGGTATGTTACTGGTAGCGTCGGTTGTCCGTTCCACTACACAGAAGGATGAAAAGCCTTTTCCACATCGGCAGGCATGATACGTATACGTCAGGCCGCCTACACTGGAGATGGGTTACTATCACTTGCTTTGGAACGGACAAGATGATAATTGTAACCATCGAAGGGATTGTAGCGCATGGCCCAGGTGGAAATAAAAGAAACTTCTTGGTCCTTTGACCAGATATATGATGAATACAAAACACCTATTTATAACTATGTCTATCATTTAGTAGGAGACCGTGAGCAGGCGGACGATCTGACCCAGGACACTTTTCTCAAGGCGTTCAAGGCCCTTCCCAAAATGGACGGGAACTTGAAGCTTTCGGCATGGCTCTATCGTATCGCGACCAATACCGCATACGATGCGCTCAGACGCCGCAAGCTGATTGCATGGTTGCCCTGGCAGGACCTCGACCACGAACCAGCAGACGTGGAGAGCGCAGACCCACAAGAGATTTACGGAACGACTGAACTAGTTCGTGCCGCTCTCAGACGTATGCCTCAACAATACAGGTCTGCATTGCTTCTCTATACACAAGAGGGCTTCTCCTATAGTGAGATTGCCCGCACCCTAAATATCGCCGAAAGCGGCGTCAAGATGTACCTTTCGCGCGCGCGTCAGTCGTTTCGCGAACATTACCGGTCCCTTGAACAGGGAGGAGGCACGCAATGAGTCGAGAGCAGCATGTTGAGGACTCTCTTAGCGCATACCTTGACAATGCTCTCACCCAGGAGGAACGTGTCTATGTCACAGCACATATACAAACCTGTTCAGCATGTAACGAACTGCTCACGGATTTTCGGCGTTTTGACGCGCTGCTGATAAAGCAACCACGCGTCAGTCCCAGCCCCGCACTTCGTGAGCAACTATTTTCTTCATCAGAATACCTTGAACTCATTGGAGAGACCGCAAATTCCTATGTGGGACAACGCGCGTCAACGGTGGGTTTACAACGCCGACAAACAGACACCAGTGCCGCACATCGTCCGCACCTGGTCGCGCTTCCCAATAAGCGTACTTCTTCACGCATAAAGCAGGAGACGAAGGCACGCATCCCTATTACACAACATCGAGACATTCAACTGCAACGTTTTATGCAGGTCATGATCGCCGCCTGCCTGCTCCTCACACTTGGCGTGGGTAGTTTAGTTGGTTGGCGTCTTCTCGCGCACAGACAAACAGCAGGCACTCCCCCTGGGATTACCCCACCACAAGGGCCACGTCAGGGCGGCCCACTTCCGGCTGGGGTGCGTTTTGTGTTCCTCCGCGGCGGGAGCCTATGGAGTGAAACCGAGGATGGAAGTGTACCAGCGTCGCGTTTGACGCCTGCAACGGTCACGGTAGCACCCGCCTGGATGGTTCGTCCCGCGCTTGCCAATCGTGTCGCGGGCAACATGCTTGCATATGTTGACGAGAAGCAAGGCTACATCCATGTTGTTCGTACTGACGGTCAGAACGATACGATAATCAAGCAGCCACTTGTACGTGTGTCGTCCATAACGGCATGGAATAGCACCCTCGGCACTACACTCTTACATGGGCTTTCCTGGTCTCCTGATGGCAGCACACTTGCGTTTCTCGCCGCGCCAGTAGAAGTACCCACATTGTATCTATACTCGATAGGCACGAACGAGGCACGAGCCGTTGCGCTCCCCCAACAAGGGTTGGTCTCGCACGTTAGCTGGTCGCCAAATGGGGTACGGATCGCATTTGAACTCACGACTGCCGGCGATGCTACTACGGCCCGTATTCTCGATTACAATATGCAGACGGGCGATGTGTTGGCAAGCACAGCAACGATTACAACGCCGCAGCATCCCGATGACACGCTACTCTCACTCGATTGGTCGCCCAACAATGCGTTGCCCACTCTGACTTGGAGTGCGGGAACGGCTGGACATATCCACAGCATCTGGATGCAACATGTTGGCGTTGCTGCACCCGATAAAGCAGCGCAGCAATTGCTTAGTGGCGACTATACGCAAGCAGTATATAGTCGTGCAGGTTTAGCTACAGGAAGCTGGCTCCTCTGTCGTAACACGGATGCGAACACCACGAGCCTCTCGGTACTCACATTGATGGCAACATCGTTTACGCTTGCGAACGGCAGGCAAATCAGTACGCTAGCATGGACGCCCGATGGCAGGCGTGTCGCCTACCTTGACATGTTCGATGCCAACACCGGTACACTTCACACCGTGGACATCACAACCGCCAACAACGTCCTGGTCGCGGACGGTGTACGGGCTACACCTGCCCCACTCTGGTCGTTGGATGGGAAGCATATACTTTTTGATGCGGGAACACATAGCTTCGTCGCTGACACCAATAATACGAAAACCCAGTTCGCGCTGCAAGGGTCTGCCTTTTTGTGGTCGGCAACAATGCCACAAGCAGCAATTGTTAGTACGAACAACAACGCATCGAGGGTATATCTCGTAGATACGCAGCATGGTATCGCAAAGACGCTCGATGCACAGGATATAGCAGGCTCGATTGCCTGGACACAAATTCCCTAGTAGTTGTGATAGCGATCACATGGGGCCTGGAAGAGCAAAACAGAAACCAGTTTTTCTGAAAAGAAGAAATTGGTAAGAAAAGTGATAACAATTCTGCTCTTCATGCGTTATAATGTATAGGCTTAGGACGGAAGGCGGAATGTACGCGGGCAGGCAAACCCACCTCGACGAGCAGCTTGTAACGTATATTTACTTATCCGTGCAACCTTTTCCCCATGAGGTTCGCACGCGCGCCGACTATAGTTGCGCGTTGCTCTCTGCAAACGCGCCGTGAGGGAGAGACGAGCTGGCACCCCGTTTCTCCCTTACATTTACAAGAAAGGGTCGCATGAGAGTTACAATGCGGTCATTAGGAGGCAAACTTACAGTAAGTGCGGCATTAGTCCTTCTCTTCTGTATGCTTCTGTTTTTATTAACATCGTGGGGCCTGCTCACACTCTATATGGAACACACTGGACGAACAACGGTGGTTTTTCACAGCCAGCGCGTGTTCCTGCTACTGTTGGGCGTGGGACTGTTTACCTTCGCACTGGGCGTCGCGCTCTTCGCGCTCATCATACGCATCTTTTTCGTCCGTCCCCTGCATCAACTACAGACGCGTATTCGCACACAGGTTGTCGAAAACGCCGGCGCAATCCTCGCCTCGGACGATGAGCTAGAGACAATTTCGCGCTCGTTTGATCTACTTTCTGAGTCTCTGGAAAGCGAAAGTCAGGCCATGACGGAGCAGATGCGGAGTATGCTCATCATGAGCGACGCCTTGATGTCAACGGTCAATCTGGAACAGCTTCTAGGAGAGATTGTGGCACGGTTGGGCCATGTCATGCGGTCAAAACATGTGTCGATGCTGCTGTATGGGCGCGAAATGCTCTCACCCTGGGCCGTTGCCCAATGGTCAGAGGCCACGGAGATACGTTCAACCTCGGCGATTCGGCCCCCGACGGAGATGTCCGACATTCTTACCGCATCGCAACAAAAAGGATCGGTGACGGTTCACGCCGACCCCGATAGCAATGTTACAATGGCGGTGACAACAAAAATGGCGGCCATACCAAATCCTGCGAGCGGCAAACGTAAGGCGGTTCGCACCACTCAGACAACTTATGGTATACGACGACCACGTATTCCTCGTGTAGCATTGCGCGACCTGGACATGATTCTTGCGCGTATGGCGATCCAAAAGCTTAAAATCGCGTCCGGTGAAGATATCGCGACCATTTACCAGCAGAGGCACGACAACTGGGCGCGAATAGCACTCGAAGCCGGCTACCATTCCGTAATCGCCGTCCCATTGCTTCTCCAAGACCAGGCGATTGGGGCCTTTATTCTGTACTCGGACGCACCCTATCAGGTGAGCAGTCAAGATACCTTTCTCTTGAGTACGGCGGCAATACAGGCGTCGATGGCGATTCAGAATGCCCTGCTCTTCGCCGAAGTGAAAGAGAAAAACGCGGCTCTTGAACGCGCCAACTCGCTAAAGTCGCAGTTTCTCTCAAATGTTACCCACGAACTACGCTCTCCCCTACATAGCATTATTGGCTATGGTTCAATGATTGTCGATGGGTTTGTTGACGGCGAGCTAACACCTCAACAAGAAGAGGATATCCGCTTCATTGTAAGTCGTGCGGAAGACCTTTCACACCTGGTAGATGAGATGCTCGACCTCTCAAAGATTGAGGCCGATAAGATCGAGGTAAACGCCGAAACGATAGAACTCACAAGCAGCATCAAAGAGATTATCACACAGCTCAAGCTGATGGCGAACGAAAAGAAATTGTACCTGACATTAGAGATAGCGGAGGATGTTCCCCCTGTCTATGCCGATAGTTACCGTTTACGACAGGTTATCACTAATCTTGTCTCCAACGCCTTGAAGTTTACCGAGCAGGGGGGCGTCACCATTCGCTGTACCGGTAGCAGAGACAGCGACATGGTGCGTATCGCCGTACATGATACGGGGATTGGCATTTCACCTGCCGCGCTCGGTTTTATTTTTGAAGCGTTCCGTCAAGCAGATGGAAGTACTACGCGCCGCTTTGGAGGGACGGGTCTGGGACTCGCAATTGTGAAGAAACTCGTTGAATTACAGGGTGGGGAGGTTGCGGTGGAAAGCATCATCGGTCAGGGATCAACATTTTCGTTGACACTCCCCGTTGCAACATCTGATACAAAGTCGTAAACATCACGAAAAGAAAGCAAACAAGCAAATATATGAGTACTCCTACAACCCGTACACAGGCCATCCTTATTGTTGAGAACGAGGCGTCAAACCGTATTCTCATTGAACGCGTCTTGTCTACACGCGGCTACCATTGTATTTCAGCTTCAAACGGACAAGAGGCCCTCGACCTTCTCGAACGCGAGCCAGTAGACCTCATCCTTACTGACCTTTCCATGCCTGTACTGGACGGATATCAGACAACACAGCTCATTCGCTCCCGTCCCCACCTCGCCAACATTCCTATTGTTGCCGTAACAGCCTACGCCCTCAGCGACGAGGGCGAGGCCGCCAAACGCATCGGTTGCACCGAATATCTGACAAAACCATTCAAGCCACGCCAACTTTTAGAATTGGTGGACCGCCTGCTACCAGCCAAATAGACGGATAGTAATTTCTCTGGTATCATTAACATATGATTCTATGACCGACCAGTAGAATGGTCGGTCTTACTTTTGGAAGCATAACCTTGACGAAAGGGTGTTTTTTTTAATGAATATTCACGTAACAACACAAGCGATACAGGGGCTACAAACAGATGCGCTAGTGGTCGCGGCGGCACGTAAAGCAGGAAAAGATGAGCAGGGAGTGCAACTTTCAGCACTAGCCACAACGATAGATGGGGCATTAGAAGGTCTTCTTAGTGAGATATGTACAAGCGGTGAGTTCAAGGGCGGACTTGGCGAACTGTTAACGCTGCACACAATGGGTCGCATCGCGGCAAAACGTGTCATCCTTATTGGTCTGGGGTCAAAGGTTACGACGCAGTCGCTTCGTCGTGCCAGCGCAGTGGCGGCGCGTCACTTGCAAAACACTGGAGCGCAACACATCACGCTTGCCCTCCAGTGGAGCGGTACGCAGGAACAGGCGCGTTCCAGCGAGGTACAGGCAGAGGTTGAAGGGGCATTGCTTGGCCTTTACACGTTTAGAATGTATAAGCAGTCAGAGAACACCAGCACCGATAAAACGATTGCACAGCTTGGTGTTTTCCTGGAAGACGCCACGGCGCAAACGATTGTAGAGCAGGCAATTGAGCAGGGAAGAGTCCTGGCGGAGGCAACCAATTTTGCGCGCAACCTCGTCAATGAGCCACCAAACGTTTTGACGCCGACAGAGCTTGCCAACCGCGCAGTCGGTATGGCGCAACGGTTCGGCTTAGAGTACGAGGTATTCGATAAAGCAAAGATTACAGAGTTGAAAATGGGTGGCATCCTCGGCGTCGCGCAAGGTAGTGCTGAACCGCCACAGTTCATTGTGCTGCGCTATCGCGGTGGACAGGAGACAGACAAAGGGCTGGCCCTTGTTGGGAAGGGTATCACCTTCGATACGGGCGGCATCTCAATCAAGCCAGCCGCAGGAATGGATGAGATGAAGGGCGATATGGGCGGGGCCGCCGCAGTGCTTGGCGCGATGCAGGCTATCGCGGCATTGAAGCCACGCATCAATGTCACCGCGCTTGTACCAACCTGCGAAAATATGCCCAGTGGAACCGCCTACCGCCCCGGTGACATTCTCCGCATCTCAAATGGCAAAACCATCGAAATTGTCAACACGGATGCAGAGGGGCGGTTGATTCTCGCCGATGCCCTCTCGTATGCCGTGAAGGAGGGGTTTTCTCCTATCGTCGATCTCGCCACGCTCACAGGCGCAATCGTGATCGCACTGGGCAATATCACCACAGGTGTTTTCAGCAACGATGAGCAACTCACCAACGAGATCATCGCAGCAGGTCAGATAGCGGGCGAAAAGTTCTGGGCCTTGCCAATGGATGAAGAGTACGGAGAGTCGATCAAGAGCGATATAGCCGATATCAAGCAGACCGGCAGTCGCGCAGGCTCGTCGATTACCGCCGCGAAGATTTTAGAGCATTTTGTGGGCGACACAAAGTGGGCGCACCTGGATATAGCGGGTACAAGCTACCTCGACAGCAAAAAGCCCTATCAGGAAAAAGGGGCGACAGGCGTTGCAGTACGCACCCTTGCGGAGCTAGCACGTAAGTTGGCAGTATAAAATTTCGCAGCTACAGTGGGGGAGACGGGAGACCTTTATGGTCTCCCCTCGTATCCTTAAAATGCGCGTTGTAATGCCGCTCTCGCTGCATAATAGCCACACATGCCATGCACACCGCCGGAGGGGGGCGTTGACGATGAGCAGATGTAGATACGTTTGTTTGGCGTCGTGTACGGATTGAGCCGAATCGCGGGTCGCGTGAAGAACTGCAACAGGTCAGCGACTCCACCGTTGATATCGCCACCGATATAGTTCGCGTTATAGTGTTCGAGCGCGGTCGGCGGAATAACGTTTTTCGCCAGGATACGAGCACGAAAACCAGGGGCGAAGCGTTCGATCTGGGTATCAATGCGTTCCGTCATATCGAATGTTGAGCCGTTTGGGATGTGGCTATACGCCCATACCGTATGTTTGCCGGCGGGTGCGCGGGTCGTATCAAACAGGCTCTGCTGCGCGAGCAGCACAAACGGCTTTTCTGGCGGAATACCATGCCCAATCTGCCGTTCCGAGAGCATCACCTCCGGTAGCGTTCCACCAAGATGCACCGTTCCCGCCTGCAAACATTCTTGCGCCTTCCAGGGAATGGGGCCGTCGAGGGCATAGTCAATCTTGAACACGCCAGGGCCATAGCGATACCGCTCTAAACTGCGACGGTAGCCATTGGGAAGGTGTTCGCCCGCGATACGTAATAGTTGACGCGGCGTGACATCGAACAACAGGGCGTGGGCGGGTGGCAACATCGCAATGGATGTCACCTCTACGCCCGTAACGATCTCGCCACCAAGCGAGCGCAGGTGTGCGGCCAGTGCATCAACAATATGCTGCGAGCCGCCTTGTGGAAGCGGCCAGCCCACACCATGCCCGAAGAGTGCAAGCATGATGCCGAACGCCGCACTCAAACTATGCTCCAACGGCAAGATTGAGTGTGCGGCCATACCCGCGAAGAGTGCCCGCGCACGCTCACCCCTGAACAATTGTTTCGCGAGGCTTTCGGCGGAGCGAAGCGCCTGCAAACCAAACGGCGCGAGGAGAAAGGGATGTCGAAGAGACGCAGGTCGTAATGGGCCAAGCAAGGTATCCGCCAGGGTTTGCCAGTGCGTTACAAGTGGCGTCATCAGGCGACTATAGGCTTCGGCATCGCAGCCAAGCGTCGCGGTAGTTGCCGCGATAGAACGCTCCAACAGCATCGCCGTTCCATCGTCGAGCGGATGAGCAAGGGCGGCGGGTGGCTGAATCCATTTTAACCCGTACTGTTCTAGCGGCAGGGCGCGCAAAAATGGCGAGGCAAGTCCAAGCGGATGAATCGCGGAACAGATATCATGTTTGAAGCCGGGAAGCGTCAACTCTTTTGTGCGCGACCCACCGCCGATAGTGTCCTGTGCCTCAAAGACAACGACGGACTTGCCGGCCTGTGCCAACGTAATAGCCGCCGCGAGACCGTTTGGTCCGGACCCAATGACAACGGCATCATATTTCTGTTGTAACGACATATTGTGCCTGATTTCTATAGCAGCGTTTTCGACTGACGCATAATCTCTTGTAACTGCTCAATATGTGACTCACCATGCAGAATACCCAGCACATGCATTCCAACGGCGTTCATCGGGCCAAAATGTGGAATACGTACAACGGTTATGTCGAGATGTGGTGCGTTGGGCCACGTATCAAGAAACGCGCGACATATGCGGCGTGACTCGTTAATACGCCCATGCACCTGCTGCGCGGTACGAATCGTTTGCCAGGGAACCTCATTGCGGAGGCGACCATCGAAGGCAATGCCACGCGCCAGCACAGAACCAACTGATGCGTTCTCTTCAAGTGAGGCGGTCAGGTGCACAATAACATGTCCAAGCGTATACGCCTCCTCAGCACCCTCTTTTAGCGCGGGGTCATGCGGGGCGAAGGTCGCCCCCCCATCTGTCACCCCCGCAATACTCGCTTGCAGACTAGTAAAAAAATCGTCCGTGAGTTTATATAAATCGGCATGTGTAATAGCGCGCACGATATCGGCATAGGTTGCCTTGCCAGCGTAGAATGCTTCGGTGTTGAGAGCCATCGCTGAAAATCTCCTTGTACTATCTTTTAGTTTGCTTCCCTTTATAGTATAGCGCAGAAAAGAGAAGGGAACCTAGTCCCTGACAAGCGAAAGAGTGGCATGGACAAGTTTTACTACGACTGCACTAATCGCCACACAGGATACAATTTGTGTTATACTTTTTTGCATGAACATTCATATTCGCTATTTTGCTTCGTTGCGCGAGATTGTGGGACGCGATGAAGAAACATTACCAATGGACGAGGGGATGCATGTCTCGGCGGTACGCACCCTCCTCACGACGCGTTATCCGCGCCTGCAACCAATTTTGGAACGGTGCATATGCGCGGTCAATCGTGGCTATGTTGCGCCAGAGACGATATTACAGGACAGAGATGAGCTTGTGTTTATCCCGCCAATGGGTGGAGGAACCCCTATGGAACCAATGATTCAGCTCACACGCGAGCCGCTCAACCGCGACGCGTTGGTTGCCGCGACCAGTCACGCAAGCGTTGGCGGCATCGTCGTATTTGAGGGTGTGGTGCGCGATAACGCTCGTGGTAAACAGGTGCGCTATCTCGAATACGAGACATACGAAGAGATGGCGGAACAGCAGATACGCGCGATTATCGGCGAGGCCCAGCAGCGTTGGGGCGTCGAGCGTGTGGCGGTGGCTCATCGCTTTGGACGGTTAGAGATTGGCGAGGCCAGCGTGATTATCGTTGTCGCAAGTCCCCATCGTAGCGAGGCATTTGAGGCGTGCCGCTACATCATTGATACCTTGAAAAAAACCGTTCCCATCTGGAAAAAAGAGGTTGCCACCAACGGAGAAGAATGGGTCGAGGGCTAGCCATGTAGTGGCGACCCTCGCGGTCTCCCTATACCAGGGCGCATTTTCGCCGTTCGTATGGTATACTTGCCCACAAGAGAGTTAGTCTTACCTTCCCTCGGAGGCACTGATGAATTTGTTTGAAAAGCAGGCGCGACTCAATCAACTCTTCACCCAGAGTCCTGTCAACGCGGCCTACCTCGCGGGTTCGCTTAGTACCCGCACCTCCTTCGGCCATCTTAGCGATGTGGATATCGCCATTCTTCTCACCGACCAGATCAAAGCCGATCAGTTTCTGGACTATCAACTCTACTTCTTTAGCGAACTCGCTAAACGTATGGAGTCGGACACAATCGACGTGGTTATTCTTAATCAGGCGTCGCTCTTGCTCAAACTTCAGGTTATAAAGTACGGGCAAATCCTGTTTAGCCGCAACGAGAAACAACGCGTCTCGTTCGAGTCAAAGGCGGTCATGGATTATCTCGATTTTAAAAAGTTCGATGAGATCCAGAACCAGGCATTGAGCCGTCGCCTCTATGGACAAACAAATCCAATGATGCCACTTGATAAAGAGGTGCTACAGGCGAAACTCAAGCAGTTACGTGATACCTTACCAATGCTGCAAGAGGTACGCAACGCGACGCGCGAGGATTTTCTGGCGGATTATCACGTTTATGCTATCGCCGAACGCTACCTACAGCTCGCGATTGAAGCATGTCTGCACATCTGTAGCACGATTGTCGCCTCGCTCGGCCTGCGTCGGCCCGAAGGCTACCATGAGCTACTTAGCATTCTCGCGGCACAACAACTGCTTCCCCGTGCGCTGGCCTACCGCTTAGAGGTGCTTACCGATCTGCGTGAGGCTCTACTTTGTGACCCTGGGACGTTGAGTCGTGATGTCCTCTACGAGCATATCCAGCACCGCCTCGCCGATCTTGAGGGTTTCGCGAACGCGATAACAGAAAGAATCCAATAAGATAAGGGATACGGGAAGACCACGCGGGTCTTCCCGTATCCCTTATCTTATGAAATGCTAGACAGCAGTATTCTCGCGTTCGCGTAGAACGTTCGCCTGCTGCTTCGCTTCCTCGGCTTCGGCGGTACGGCCCGTCTCACGGTAGATTTGCTCTAACGTCTCATAGGCAAGCAAGAGCGACGGGTCCATAGAGATCGCCTGCTGTGCGGTATCGAGAGCCTCATCATAGCGTTTGGCCTCGCGCAGGGTGTCCGCGAGATCGTTGTAGTAATCGACGTTGAGCGGGTCGCTGTCGATGGCGTTCTGGTAGCTCTCGATGGCCTCATCGTAGCGGCCAAGCGCGTCGTAGGCGCTGGCGAGCTGGTAGTAGCCTTCGGGATCGTCTTCCGAACGCTCTAGCAGTGCTTTTGCGGTCTCAATAGCTTTGTCGTGTTGGCCCAATGCATTATAGGTGTCTGCAAGTCCAGCGTAGGCGGCGGCGATATCGTCCGATTGTAGCTCATCGGTGCGGTCAACAAGCCCCTGGTATGCGGTCAGGGCATCGCTGTACCGCTCCGCTTCAAGGTAGGCTTCGGCGAGACTAAAGCGTGCGGTGACACGCTGTGGGTCAATCTGAATGGCGCGCACATACGCGTCAATGGCCTCGCTATTGTTCTCTTGAATGGAACGCCATGTACCGAGATGCTCCCACGCCTCGGCGTCGTTCGGGTCGATAGCCACAATGCGGGTGTAGACCTCCACCGCCTGGTCGCGTTCACCCATTTGCTCGTACACCGCGGCGAGCATGTCATAGCCGGCGCGTCCCTCTGGATCAAGTGAAAGCATCTGGTTCGCCGTTGATAATGCCTCGTCATAGCGGCGCATATCCAGATAGATGCTGGCAAGCTCGGCATAGCGCGTGGGGTCGCCGGGGTCTGCGTCAACCCGTCGCTCCTGCTCCATCAAGCGGCGCAGTTGATCGTTTACACGTTCGCGCACGTCGCGCAGGTTGTCAGCCGCGATGGTGTTGTCGGGATTGAGCATAATCGTTTGACGATACGCTTGAATAGCATCCTGATAGAGGTTTTGGGTGCGGTACGCATCACCAATGCTCATGTATAGCTCGTCGTTTTCGGGGTCGATCTCTTGTGCCAACTGGAACGTCTCTAGCGACTCCTCGTGCAGTCCCAACTCGCCGTAGAGATTGCCGAGATTGATGTAGGCGTCAAGAAGCTGTGGGTCAAGGTCGATTGCGCGACGATAGCCCGCAACCGCAAACTCTGTTTCACCGAGGTATTGCTGTGCCAGCGCGAGATTATAACGGGCGCGAGCGTTCGCGGGGTCAAGTGTTACCGCCTGCTCGAACGCCTCAGCCGCCGTCTCGTAGTCGCCCTGCTCTGCTGCTGTATTCCCGCGATCCGTCAGGCCCTGCTCCGTCTGTGCCTGCGTCGCCTCTTGCATATCCTGGCGGCTCACGAAGTGAACCGGTGCGGTGTTTGGCG
>Ga0123338_10002118_pt1 | contig 18698 bp, 14 predicted proteins | sample grotaG_FD_89793 | JGI IMG/M metagenome (GOLD analysis project Ga0123338, IMG submission 89793) | Glacier valley bacterial and archeal communities from Borup Fiord, Nunavut, Canada, to study Microbial Dark Matter (Phase II) -... | ecosystem: Environmental > Aquatic > Freshwater > Ice > Glacier ...
AATGTAGAGACGCATATTTGCGTCTCGTCGTTGAACGGCTCGCGCTGGCATCGTCGGCCGGTTTCGTTCAACGACGAGACGCAAATATGCGTCTCTACATCCGCTGAATTTTCGCAAGCCACTTCGTGAGGATTATAAATGCTGAAACCCCATTTCCTGAGCTGCTTTTAGTTGGGTATCGGCCGCTTTCGCCTGATGCCCAACATGCGCATTATACGCATCGCGAAGTAGGGTACGACCCCGCACCTTACTACTTTTTTCGCAAATCACTTCGCGACGAGTATACCGCCACTCGCAGCAGAAAAGGAGCGGCCTGCAGCCCAATTTGGGCTGCAGGCCGCTCCTTTTTCTTTCTAAAACCCCCACCTAATCCAACCGGCGCACGTTCAGCCCCGCCCACCCCGCGCCCCGCCTTGCCCTGGCGGCCGGTGCCTCCCCAGCCGCCCCAGCGGCAATAGCTACTGCAACGTGTCAGTAGGGCCGTTCCAAGTGTAGCCCAGCCTCGCCTAATACGTTAGTCACGAATGACGCTTCACGAAACGCACGCTACGTAGGGCCTAAAGGGCAGGGATTGACGTTATATCGGAAATCAGGAAGCATCAGCTCAACCTTGTGCTAAAGATAAATTGAAATCCTACACCTGAGCCCTTATTTTTCAGACCCTATAACACCAAACCCCTGTTGCCTGCCATTTCTGTTCTATGCATTGTCCTCACTAATTTTTCGCTGTCCAATTTTTACGAACATAAATGCCGTCAAAATGAAATAAATTAATTCTGGGATACCTCTCAATGGAAATTGATTTTTATTAAGGTCGTCAATTAATTGTTGAGAAAAAGCTGCATTTAGCTTTACCTGCAACTTAGGTATGAAGTATGTGGCAGAAACTCCTAAAATAAAGAGAACACAAAACAAAGCGATAGGTACGAATAATTTGGGAATTCCTTTTGGCCGCCACCAATTAAGGAATATAAGTAAAATCAAAGGGAAATAGGATGGGATTAAATATACTCTGAAAAAGTACAGGCCGCTTGCATGTCTAAAAGTAAGCCAATCTTTCTCGCCGATAACAGACCATATTGGATAATAAATTAAAGTTTCAACATAATCTGTTCCCGCTGTATAAAAAATCAAGGTAAAGGCCAATATGAATAGCCACTTTGCTATCGATTTTGTGTCAGATAAATATTTATTTAGCAATGTCAATGCTAAAAATACTGTTGCGAATGAAGGTATAATCTGAAAATATAAACTAGTTGAAACCAGCTTATTTTGAATACTTTCTTGAAATCCTGTCGCAGGTAAATTGGCATGTATTGGAGCAATAAAAAATAGCGTTGTTACAACTGAAATAGCTGTCAATATGACAATGGAAATAATTGTCCATCGTGGAAAATTACTTGGGCTGAACCAATACAAGGCAATTGAAGAGAATAGTAAAACTCCTGCTGGTATATAGCAAAGCAAGGTCATGCGATGATTGAAAATTTTCATCGCCGCTTGAATATGTTCGTGGATTTTGTCAAACCGATTATAACCAACAAAATGCACCATCATAATGACACCAAAGAAATAAAAGCAAAGCACAAAATAGACAAGCATTGTCCATAAGCTTTTAGCAGAATTTGTTTTAAAAATATCAGTTATCATGTGTTGAGAAATTAATTGATGGTTTGGTGTCATTCATAAATTGGCAACCAACATTTGTATTGCCGCAACTCACGGCCCAAAAGCAACGGCAAACAACCCAAGCCCCGGCCGCTTACCACTGCTCTACCCCGCCTTCCCCACCACCCCATCCACCCGCTTCTTCACCCCGGCTTCCACCGTCACCGGCAGCTCCTGCCGCGCCCAGCCGCCGCTGCCGCCCAGCACCACGGCGTAGCTGCCCGCCGCCACGGCCAGCGCAAAGCGTCCGTCGGCATCCGAAACCGTGTCGCTTTGGCCCGCGATGGCCACCGGCACCCCGGCGGCCGGGCCGCCATCGGCCAGCGTGAGGGTGCCGCGCACCCCCGCCTGCGCCCCGCCCCCCACTAGGCCCCGCAGGTATTCTACCTGAAACAGCCGCGCCACGTCGGGCTGCCGCAGAAACACGCGCTGCGCGTCGCGGCTCACCCCCATAAATTCTTCCAGGCAGGCCAGCAGCGCCGTGAGGCGTTCCGACGTGCCGTCGGTGGCCGCCTGCGCCTCGCGGGCCATGCGCCGGAGCAGGGCTTCCACGTCGGCCGCCTCCGCCACCACCCGCGCGGCAAAGGTGGCGGGCATGTCGCCTTTGGCCTGTAGCTCGGCATCGCGCAGCTGCACAAACTGCTTGGCCGAATTCATCAGCGCCGTCATCGCCGACCAGTCGGAGCCGGCCGCCGCCGCGTAGCTTTTGTAGCCCGCCGCGTCGCGCATGGCCCGGTAGCTCGCCTCCCCCGGATACGCCCCCTCGATGTACCCCTCCAGCCACTGCCACACCTCCAGAAACTCGCGGCCCTGCGTCACCAGCTCAATCCGGGTCAGCTCCGGGTCGGCGTTGCGGGCCTGCACGTCGGGCAGCAACAGCGCCGCCTCAATGCGGCCCTGCGCCGCCGTGGCCAGCGCCGGCGTGTACCGCGCCTTGTACTTGGCCAGCGTGGGTTGATAGTCCAGGTAGTTCTGCCAGGCCAGCGGCAGCACCCGCGTCAGGTCGCTTTGCGACATCGATAGATTGAGCATGCGTATCAGGGGAAAGGGCCAGCAAACCGCTGGTGCCAGCAAATGTATATAGCAGTACTTCATCAAACAGACCCCTAATGCCCGCCTTTTTCTATTTCATCAAAAGATGCAATTTACCCGATTAACCCATCCCGAATTTTTGCTATTTCCCCCTAATTTTCAGTCAACTATCACTCCTCCCCACCTCCCCCTTCCCCCACGCCGCCCCGCGCCCGCCCCCAAGTCCCTACTGCCCACCCCAACCCTGTCCTCGCCCCATCCAGGCCCCTTTTCGCCGCCCCCAACCTGCCCCCGGCCGCGTCCAAACCCGCTGCGCCCCGCTCCCCGCCGGCCCCACCCGCCTCCCACCCACCGCTCGAATGGTATAATTCCCCGCTCGACTGCTCTTAATCGGCTCTCGATTGGTAGTTGAAAGTTCATAATAACAGGTTCAGGACGAACGCAAAAAATAACACGAAGCAGTTGTTCGAGTTATGATGTAAGCCTTCGGATGGCGCGGGACCATACCCAGTAGGGCGCTGCCCCGCGCCATGCCACCACTAGCAACCCCAATAACGTATTAGCCGGGCCGCCCCTCACCTTCCGCCGATTGTTGCCGGAATCCGTGAAGGGGGCCTTTCCGCATATGATTTCCTCTTCCAAACCCGTCATCATCATCGGTGCCGGCATGGCGGGCCTGGCCTGCGCCACCTGGCTGCACCGCGCCGGCCGGCCCGTGCTCGTGCTCGACGCGGCCGACGCCGTGGGGGGCCGCGTGCGCACCGACGTGACGCCCGACGGCTTCCGGCTCGACCGCGGCTTTCAGGTGCTGCTCACCAACTACCCCGAAGCCCGGCGCCTGTTCGATTACCGCGCGCTGAACCTCAAAGCCTTCCGCTCGGGCGCCGTCATCCGGCTGGCCGATGGCCGCGAAACGACGCTGCAAAACCCGCTGCAAGCGCCTCTGGCTGCGTTTTCGGCCCTGGCGTCGCCCATCGGCTCGCTGGCCGATAAGCTGCGCATCCTTGGCCTGGTGCGGCACGTGCTGGCCCACACGCCCGAGCAGCTGCTGGCCCAGCCCGCCACCGAAACCCTTGCCTTTTTGCGCAATTACGGCTGGAGCGAGCGGATGATAGACACGTTTTTCAAGCCTTTTTTTGGTGGCGTGTTTCTCGACCGGGAGCTGACCACGGCCAGCAACTTCTTTGAATTCGTGTTCCAGCAGTTCGTGACGGGCGAGGCTGCCGTGCCCGCCCTGGGGATGCAGCAGCTGCCCGCGCAGCTGGCGGCCCGCCTGCCCGCCGCGGCCGTGCGGCTGGGCACGGCGGCGGCGGCCGTGGAGGGCCCCCACGTGCGCCTCACCACGGGGCAGGTGCTGGAAGGCACGGCCGTGGTGCTGGCCACCGACGGGCTGACCGGCCTGCGCCTGCTGGCCGGCCGCAGCGGCAACGCCGCCGATACCGGCGCCGGCCACCCGGCCAGCTTCCCAACCGCGGCCCGCCTCACCACCTGCACCTACTTCGCCGCCGAAACCGGCCACTCGCCCGGCCGCAACGACAAGCTGCTGCGCCTGAACGCGGCGCCCGGCGCACTGGCCCACAACGTGGCGTTTCCGGCCGACGTGAGCGGGGCCTACGCCCCGGCCGGCCGGGCCCTCATCTCGGTGAGTACCCACGGCGAGCGCAGCCTGACCGAGGCCGAGCTCACGGCCGGCCTGCGCGAGGAGCTGGCCGCCTGGTTTGGACCGGCGGCGCGGCAGTGGCAGCACCTGCGCAGCTACCGCATTCCGGCGGCCCTGCCCGTGTACCTGGCCGGCCAGCCCGCCCACCAGCCCCTGCAGCTGGCCGAGGGCCTGTACCGCTGCGGCGACTGGGCCGCCTACCCGTCGCTGAACGCCGCGCTGGCCACCGGCCGCGAGGTGGCCGAGGCGATTATCACCGGGTAAATTCGATGAAGTAAAAAAGCTAAAAGCCCCGCTTCCGGTCTGAAAACGGGGCTTTTTGGGCAATGAAGTAAGTTTACACCCGCGGGTTGGCCGGGGCCAGGGCGTCGTAGCCCAGCGTTTCGGCGGGCTCTTCCACGGGCAGGTGGATGTCGTCGGCGTCGTTGACACGGAGGGTGAGCAGGCCGGATATTATCATCGACACGCCGCCCAGCACCAGCGTCAGCACCGATTCGCCGTGGAAAAAATGCGTAGTGCAATACCCCAGAATGAGGCCGGCCACGACCTGCGGAATGACAATAAAGAAGTTGAAAACCCCCATGTAGTACCCCATTTTGTTGCTGGGCAGCGCACCCGCCAGCATGGCGTAGGGCACGCTCAGGATGCTGGCCCACGCCACGCCCACGCCCACCATCGAGAGGAGCAGCATTTTGGGTTCGTGGATGAAGTAGATGGAAATCAGGCCCAGGCCGCCCGCCGTGAGGCACAGCATGTGCGTGAAGCGGCGGCTGGTGGCGCGGGCAATAACGGGCAGCAGCAACGCCGCCAGCGCCGACACGCCGTTGTACACGGCGAAGCAGATGCCCACCCAGTCGGCCCCTTCGTTGTAGGTTTTGGAAGTCGCGTCGGTGGTGTGGTAAACGTGGCTGGTGATGGCGGGCGTGCTGTAAATCCACATCGAGAACAGCGCGAGCCACGAAAAAAACTGCACCACGGCCAGCTGGCGCATGGTTTTGGGCATGGCAAAAATGCCCAGGAACGACTCGCGCACGCCGTTGCTGAAGCCCGCGCTGCGGGCCTTTTCGGCCTCAAATTCGGCCAGGTTTTCGGGCGGGTATTCTTTGGTGCGCAGCACCGTCCAGAGCACGGCCAGGAAAAACACCACGCCGCCAATGGTGAACGAATAGCGCACCGACGGCGGAATGTGGCCCGCCGGGGCCGTGTTGGCGATGTTGAACCAGTTGGTGAGCAGCCAGGGCAGCGACGAGGCCACCACGGCGCCCACGCCGATGAAAAAGGTTTGGGCGGCAAAGCCCGTGGTGCGCTGCTCCGAGGGCAGCAGGTCGCCGACCAAGGCCCGGAACGGCTCCATCGAAATGTTGATGCTCGAATCCATTATCCACAGCATTCCCACGGCCATCCACAGCGCCGTCACGTTGGGCATGACGAGTAGGGCGAAGGAGGCCAGGACGGCGCCCACCAAAAAAAACGGCCGCCGCCGGCCCCAGCGCGGGCTCCAGGTGCGGTCGGACAGGTACCCGATGATGGGCTGCACGAGCAGGCCCGTGAGCGGCGCGGCCAGCCAGTACAGCGCGATTTCGGTGCCGCCCAGGGTCTCAAAAATCCGGCTGACGTTGGCGTTCTGCAACGCAAAGCCGAACTGAATGCCCAGGAAGCCGAAGCTCATATTCCAGATTTGCCAGAAGCTGAGACGGGGTTTTTCGCGGGTGGGAATGGCGGAGGCGACGCGGATGGACATCGGGTGGGACGGCTGGAAAAAAAAGGAAGGCTGCAACGCCCCCGCAATGGGGCCGCACAGCCTTCAAACTTACAAATTCCGGTGCGTACTACGGCAACGTTACCGGGGTTTTATCTCAAAAATGTAGGCCGAGAGTGGGGCCAGGGTCAGGTTGAGGCTGCTGCGGGGCTCGGCGGGGTCGAGCAGGTCGGTGTAGGTGTAGAATTTTTTGGTGCTCAGGTTCATGGCCGTCATCGCCTCGACGGGGATGTTGATGACGGGCCGGTAGGTTTTGTCGGCGCTGAAGTTGACCACCACCAGCACCTGCTGCTTGTCGGTGTAGCGCAGGTAGGCGAAGAGGTGGCGCTGGTTGTACTCCTTGCCCAGGTTGTTGGCGTCCTGCAGCTCGTAAAAGCGGCCCTTGCGGATGGCCTCGCTGCTGCTCGTCAGGTTCAGCAAGCGGCCGTAGAATTCGCGCAGGCTTTTTTGCTCGGGGCTGAGCTTGGCGCCGTCGAATTTGCCTTGGTTCATCCACTTCTGATGCTCGGGCACGCCCCAGTAGTCGAAAATGGTGGTGCGGCCGTCCTCGCCGCTGAAGCCTTCGGCGCCGTGGGCGGGCTCGCCCACCTCCTGCCCGGAGTAGAGCATGACCGGCCCGCTGGCCAGGGTGGCGGCCACCGTCATGGCCGGAATGGCGCGGCGCGGGTCGGCGGCGAAGTCCTTGGAGGCAACGCGCTGCTCGTCGTGGTTTTCCAGAAAGCGCAGCATGTGCGAGCCGAAGCCGTTGCTTTCCTCCTTCCACACGCGGGTGAGGTCCTCGGTGGTGCCTTCCTGGCGCATGAGCTTGCGCAGGCCGTCGTAGAGGCCCACTTTATCGTACAGGAAATCAAACTTGCCCTTGTCGAGGTAGGTCTTGTATTCTTTGGGATTGTAGGCCTCGGCGATGAACACGATGTCGGGCTTCACTTTTTTCACCTCCGGGATGACGTAGGCCCAGAACTCGACGGGCACCATCTCGGCCACGTCGCAGCGGAAGCCGTCCACGTTTTTGCCGGCCCAGTACACGAGGATGTCGCGCATCTTCTTCCAGGTGTCGGGCACGGTTTCGAAGTGGGCGGTGCGGCCGTTCTGGTAGTCCACGCCGTAGTTCAGCTTGGTGGTTTCGAACCAGTCGTTGACGCTGGGCGCCTCCGAGAAAACGTCGTTGCCGGTGGCCTTGGCGGGCACTTCGAAGTACTTGCCGTCTTCGCGCGGGCCTTTCAGCGAGCCCAGCGGGTTGTAGCCGGCGGGCACCACGAAGCTTTTGCCGGGCAGGTAGTAAAAGTTGTTGTTTGGGGCGAAGGCCTTGGTTTTGTCGTCGGTGGCGCCCAGGTCCACCACGCCCAGCGGCTTGGCGTCGGAGCGGTACGACCGGGCCACGTGGTTCGGGATGAAGTCCATGAGCACCTTCAGCCCGTGGTCGTGGGTGCGCTTGACGAGGGCCTCGTACTCCGACATGCGGTTTTTCACCACCACGGCCAGGTCGGGGGCCACGTCGTAGTAATCCTTGATGGCGTAGGGCGAGCCCGCCCGGCCCTTCACCACGTCGGCGTCGTCGGGCGGAATGCCCTGGGTGGTGTAGTCCGTCATGGTGGCGTGCTCAATCACGCCGGTGTACCACACGTGGCTCACGCCCAGCTTCTTGATTTCGTCGAGGGCCCGGTCGGTGATGTCGTTGAATTTGCCGCAGCCGTTCTCCGAAATGGAGCCGTAAGGCTTGTTCAGGGCCACTTTGTTGCCAAATAGGCGCGTCATCAACTGGTAGATAACCAGCTTGTGGTCCTGGGGCGCCTCCGCGGTGGTGTTGGGGTCTTGGGCAGCGGGGGAAGGGGCGTCCACGGGCGGGTCGGGCAAAGAGAAAGCAGCCAAGGTGAGGAGGCCGCCGGCCAGCAACAATTTTTTCATGGTGCGGCAAGATAACGCTTCGCGGTAATGATTAATAATTACTGGTCAATGGTTAATGATTTAAAATGGGTATGGCCAGGGAATTAACCATTGACCATTAGCCATTAACCACAAAAAAATCACCATTCCTGCGTGAGGGGGTGAATCAGCAGCTCGTCCACGGCCACGTGGGGCGGGGCTTCCAGCACGTAGCGCACGGCCTGGGCCACGTCGGCGGGACGGAGGTGGGTTTTTTCGGCCTCCGCGCTGCCCGGCGTGTGGTCGTTGAAGTAAGTGTCGACCAGCCCGGGGTAGATGACGCTCACCTTGACGCCGTGCGGCCGCACCTCCTTGCGCAGGCTGCCCAGCAGGGCGTCCTGGGCGTACTTGCTGGCGCCGTACACGGTGCCGTGCGCAAACGTGCGCTTCGACACGTCGGACGCAATGCCGACGATGTGGCCTTTTTTCTGGGTTTTGAAGTGCGGCACGGCGGCCTTGCACAGCAGGAAAGTGCCCTTCACGTTGGTGTCGAATATCCGGTCCCACTCGGCGGCCGCGAAATGCTCGAGCTCGTTGAACGAGCCCACCCCGGCGTTGCACACGAGGATGTCGAGCCGGCCGAAGTGGCGGAGGGTTTCAGCCACCACGTGCTGGGCGTCGGTTTCGTCCGAGATGTCGGCCACGATGCCCAGGCCCCGGGTTTTGGCGGTGAGCTCGGCCAGCTCGGCTTCGCTGCGGGCCACGGCCACCACTTTGGCGCCCTGCAGGGCCAGCAGCAGCGCAATGGCCCGCCCGATGCCGCGGCTGGCGCCCGATACAATGGCTACTTGGTCGGTGAGGTCGGTCATGATTTTTTCACCGCAGAGGGCGCAGAAGGTTTTCGCAGATGACGCAGAGGGGGCTATTCCGCCAGGCCGTTCACTTTACGGAACATGCCGTCCTTGATGCGGGCCACGTTGAAGTTAATTAATAAGCCAGCTTTGCAGCCCGAAAGTTTGAGGTACGTAACCAACTGCATGTGGTGGACGTCCAGCAGGCATTCTACGGCTTTAAGCTCGACCACGACTTTGCCCTCAACGAGCAAGTCGATTCGGTAGCCCACGTCAAGGTGAATGCCGCGGTAGTCCATTGGCAGCCCCACTTGGTTTTGCACGTGCAAACCGCTCTGCCGTAACTCGTGCATCAGCGCCACTTCGTAAGCGGATTCCAGTAGCCCCGGTCCAAGCGCAACATGCACATGGTAGGCCGACTGCCGAACCAGGTACGTTATATCGTTCTCGTGCATGCTCTTCTGCGACTTCTGCGAAAACCTTCTGCGCCCTCTGCGGTGAAAATTTATTTCCGCAGCTCCACCACCCAGGCCGTGTGCGGCGGCACCCGCAAGGTCTTCAAATCCGCCACCACCGCGCCGCTCACCACTTCCACCCCGGACGAAAACCCGCCGGTGCGCTCGGCAAAGCGAGTGCCGTCTACCTGTTTCTCGTCCTTGGTGTTGTTGGCGATAACCATTACGCAAGCGGTTTCGTCGTAGCGAAAGTACGTGTACACCCCGTTCTGCGGGATAAACTGCATGAGTTTGCCCGAGCTCAGCACCGGGTGCGCCTTGCGGTAGTTGGCCAGCTTGCTCACGTAGTCGAACGCCTCACCGGCCGGGCCGGGGCGCGCGGCGAAGTAGTTGGTTTTGTCGCCCGCAAACCCGCCGGGGAAGTCCTCGCGCACCTTGCCGTCAGGGTTCGAGAAGTTCTTCATCAGCACCTCGGTGCCGTAGTACAGCTGCGGCGTGCCGCGCAAGGTCAGCAGCCAGGCCATGCCGGTTTTAAACTTGCCGAAGTCCTCGCCAATCACCGAATAAAAGCGGCTCATGTCGTGGTTGTCGAGGAAGGGCACGTTGCGTGTGGCGTCCACGTACAGCCAGTCGGCCTGCAGGGCGTGGTAGAGCTTGCTGAGGTCGCCGTTTTCGGTCTTGAGTGCATCCCCAATCGCAAAGCAGATTTGAAAATCGAGCAGGCCGGGCAAGTTGGATTTGAAGCCGTTCACCGGCGGCAGAATGTTCTGCGCGAAGAAGGCCTGCTCGGCCTCGGTGCCCTCCCAGGCTTCGCCAAACAGCGCCAGCTTGGGGTATTCTTCGGCGATGGCCTTGCCCCAGGCCATCAGGAACTGCGGGTTGGAATACGGATAGGTATCAATGCGGTAGCCGTCGAGGCCCGTCGACTCGACCCACCACAAAAAGTTCTGAATCAGGTAGGTGGCCACCAGCGGGTTGCCCTGGTTCACGTCGGGCATGGTGGTGTCGAACCAGCCGTCGTTGAAGAGCGTGTAGTCGCGCTTCGAGCCGTGCGGGTCGTTGAGGGCGAAGGCGTTGTAGTTGCTGCGCGTGAAGGCGGGGAAGGCGTGGAACCAATCGGCGGCCGGCTTGTCGAGGAACAGGTGGTGGTAGCTGCCCCAGTGGTTGAGCACGATGTCCTGCACCACTTTCAAGCCCTGCCCGTGGGCGGCTTTCACGAACTGCGCGTACTCTTCGTTGGTGCCGTAGCGCGGGTCAATCCGGTAGCAGTCCGTCACCGCGTAGCCGTGGTAGCTGGCCTTGGGCATGTCGTTTTCAATGACCGGCGTAGGCCAGATGGCCGTGACGCCCAGCTGCTTAAAGTAGTCAAAGTGGTTGGCAATGCCTTTGAGGTCGCCGCCGTGGCGGGCATACATCGAGTCGCGGGCCACGTGGTTACGCGCGTGCCCTTCACCACGTCGTTCTTCGGGTCGCCGTTGGCGAACCGGTCGGGCATCAGCATGTAAATGAAATCCGCCGGCGTGAGGCCTTGGGTGCGGTTGGGGTCGGTGTTGCGGGCGCGCAGCTCGTAGCTGTAGGGCCGGTAGGTGTTGCCGCTTTTGAGGCCCAGCTTCAGCAGCCCGGGCTTGGTGGCGGGGTCGATGACCAAATTGAGGACGAGGTAATTCGGATTCTCCAGCTTCTGCTGGCCATCCAGCCGCACGCCCGGGTAGGCGGTCAGAATGGCCATCGTGTTGCCGATGCCGGGCGCGTGCACCAGCAGCTGCAGCCTGGGGTTTTTCATGCCCACCCACCAATAGGTGGGGTCGATGCGTACCGTTGCGGCCGCAGCGGGCGGCCCCGCGGTGCGCTGCGCAGGCGCCGCCCGGAGGGGCAACGCGGCGGCCGCAGCAAAAGGAAAGGCCAGCAGCGACACCGCCGTGGTCAACAGCAGGGAGTGGAATTTCATAAAAAACGGAAAGGTGTTAGAAGCTGTTGGCGTCAAAAGTAGCGTTTTCTTCCCCGAAGCCCTGCGGGGGGAATGAATCCTATAGCGCCAAAAAGCCCGCTGCCGAAACCGGCAACGGGCTTTTTAAGGAAAGGCAACGCCGCCGGAAGCCGGACGCTTACTGCTGCTTGGCCAGCCAGAGCGAGGCGTTGAGGTGCAGCTTGGCGTGGCTGGCCAGTTCGGTCCAGCCGGGGTACACGGTGTTGCCGGGGCTGCCGGTGCCGTCGTCGGCCGGCGACGAATCGGTGATGACCACCACGCGGCCGGTGCCGTAGGTACTGCTGGCGCACATGATGTTGGTGTTGCCCTGCGCGGCGGTGCTCTGCCACACCAGGGGCTGGGCCTGCGAGCCGCTGGTTTTGGTGATGGTGGCGCCGTTGCTGAACTTGAGGGCCGTCACGTCGCCCTGCGTGCCGTGCAGGATGGGGTTGGTGGCGCCGGCCAGCACGTTGCTGGTGGTTTCCGAAATGTTGGTCAGCGCGATGCTGTAGCCGAAGGGGTTGGCCTGCACCGTGTTGTTGGCCATCAGGTCGTTCCAGATGGCGGGCGAGTCGTAGCCGTCGTTGTTGCGGTCCGACACGGTGTGGTCGGAAATCATGAACAGGCCGCCGCCGTTTTTCACGAAGTTGACGATGGCCGCTTTCTCGGTGGCCGAGAACAAGGTGTTGGGCTCATCCACCACAAACACGCTGTAGTTGGCCAAGTCCTGGGGGTTCGCGGCGTTGCCGTAGGTGATGGCCGTGCCCGAAGGCAGGTTCTCCACGCTGTTGCCCAGCTTCACCAGGGCCACGCCCCACGAGGAGAGGGCAGCCGTCCAGTACGTTTCCGGCGTGCTGCTGCTGATGCCGCTCTGGGCCGGGGTCGGGAAGCGCGGCACCACGCCGCCGTCCACGTCGAGCACCCAGTCGGCGTTGCCGGCCGTTTCGGCGTGGCTGGCATCGAACAGGAATTTGGTGCCGCTGGTGGGCGGCGGGGTGCCGCCGCCGCCACCCGTGCCCGCGTAGCTTTCCACGGTGATGTTGTCGAAGCTGAGGCGGTTGGTGCCGCCGTCGGTTTTGCGCACCTGCAGGCGCACGGCGCCGGCCAGGTTCACGGTGAAGGACGCCGTGCTGAGCGCCGTGCCGCCGCTGGTGACGGTGCTGCCCACTTTGGCATAGGAAGTGCCGCTGTTGGTGGAAGCCCACAGCTCCCAGGTGCCGTTGCCGTCGGCGCCGTACACGGCGTGCGCCACGGTCACGACCCCGGCGCCGCCGCTCAGGTCAAAGTTCATGCTCAGCGAGCCGCTGTTGCGCACCCGCGCCGACTGCGCCCCGGTTTTGGCGTCGCTGCTGGTGTTGCCAATCAGAGCGTCGCTCAACGTCCACGAGCCCGAGCCCAGCGTGACGCTGCCCGCGGCGTAAGAAGTTTTGGTGCCGGTCTCAAAGCCCTCGGGAAAGCCGGGGGCCGACACGTTGAGGCTCACGGCGCCGGCCGTGGGCGTCGTGGGGGTCGGCTCCGATTTGGAACAACCGGCGATGAGCACCGCGCCCAGCAGTGGGGCCACCAAGTGGCGAACGGAAAGAGGGAAACGCATACGGTTAAAAAAGGGTGAGGAGAAAGTGAAAGGTGAGAACAACGGGCCAAAGCTACCATTATTAATTCCTTGACTTGCATGAAGTTATGGTATAAGATTATGTCCTTCTCAGCAGCAGTTGCGGGCGTGTTCTGAATTTTGAACAGAGTTTTTGTGGTTATTAAAAGAAAAGAGTCCGGCGCTCAACCCCCGCCCGCTGGATGCCGTTAACCGATGTCCGCTGAGCAAAACAGCTTGCTGTCGCTCCGTCCTTTTTTTCCTTGCAACCCCGCTTCTCATGACCGAAAACCTGAATTTAGCCGACACGCTCAACGAGCTGGCCCTCTTCGTCAACGACCGGATTGCGGGCTACAAAACCGCCGCCCACGAAACCCAAGACCCGCAAAACCGGACGTACTACCAGCAATTGGTGCAGCAGAGCGAACAGTTTGCGCAGGCCCTCAATGGGTTCGCCCGCGCCGCCGGCGGCAAAGCCGAAGGAGACACCACCCTCAAGGGCAAGTTTTACCGCGGCTTCATGGACGCCAAGGCCCTCGTGACCGGCCACGACGAGAAAAGCATCCTCGGTTCCAACATCTACGGCGAAGAGTGGGCCCTCAAGGCCTACAACGAGGCCCTGGCCGACGCCCGCCTCACCGGTCCGGCCCGGCAGGCCGTGGAGCGGCAGCACCAGGCTTCCCAGGAAACGCTGCGCAAGCTGCAGCAGCTCAAAGGACTCGAAGGGTAACGCCGGCCGGGCTTCTCCGCTGCCGCGAATTAGGCAAGAAATATTTATTGTTTGACGGTCAGGGCGTTGGTTCGGCCGCAATCCTTTGCGGTGCCGGGGCGGCGGGGAGATGCCCCGCCCGCTTTTTGCTTTTTCGCGGGAATGATTCGGACCTTGCGGCCCCGACCGGCCGCATTGCCGGGCGCGGCGCTTCGCACGCTCACTCCGCATTTTCCCGCAAGCCCGGGCCACCGCCCGCGCTCCCGTTCCTATGGCCTTTACCTTCAAACCTTACACGCCCGCGGCCAAGTACAAAACGGCCGCCGCGTACTTCTCGATGGAGTTTGCCGTCGACCAAGCCCTGAAAACCTACTCCGGGGGCTTGGGATTTCTGGCCGGCTCGCATATGCGCTCGGCCTACGAGCTGAAGCAAAACCTGTTGGGCATCAGCATTTTGTGGAGCTTTGGCTACTACGACCAGGGCCGCAACGAGGACCAGAGCATGCGGGCCGATTTCCGGCGGAAGCACTATTCGTTTCTGGAGGACACCGGCTTGGTATTCCCCGTCACCATCCACGGGGCCGACGTGCACGTGAAGGCGATGTACCTGGCGCCGGAGGTGTTCGGCACGGTGCCGATGTTCTTCCTCACCACCGACATCGCCGAGAATGACCACCTCTCGCGCACCATCTCGCACCACCTCTACGACCCGGACGCGGCCGCCCGCGTGGCCCAGAGCATCCTGCTGGGCGTGGGCGGCGGGCGGCTCCTCGACCTGCTGGGCCGCAAAACCGACGTGTACCACCTCAACGAGGGCCACGGCCTGCCGCTGGCCTTTTACCTCTACGACAAGCACGGCCGCGACCTGGCCGCGGTGCAGCAGCGCCTCGTGTTCACCACGCACACGCCCGAGCTGGCCGGCAACGAGGAGCGCCCCATGAAGCTGCTGGCCGACATGAGCTTCTTTGGCGCCGTGCCGGAAGAGGAAATCCGCCGCGTGGCCCGCATCGAAAACGACGCCCTCAACTACACCCTCACCGCCCTGCGCTTTGCCCGCAAGGCCAACGCCGTGAGCAAGGTGCACGGCGCCGTGAGCCTGGAAATGTGGGGCCAAAACGCCGGCATCTGCCCCATCGTCCCCATCACCAACAGCCAGAACGGCAACTACTGGCGCGACCCGCAGCTGGCCGCCGCGCTCAAAAGCAAGGACGACACCGCCTTGCTGGCCCGCAAGCGGGAGCTGAAAAAAGACCTGTTTGAGATTGTGGCCGACCAGACCGGCAACGTGTTCGACCCCGAAGTGCTGACCGTGGTATGGGCCCGCCGCTTTGCCGGCTACAAGCGCGCCGACCTGATTCTGCGGCACTTCGACCGGTTTGTGCAGCTTGCCACCGACGCCAAACGCCCCATTCAGGTGATTTGGGCCGGCAAGCCGTACCCGAAAGACTACGGCGCGGTGGCCTTGTTCAACGAAATCATCGCCCGCACGGCCCACCTGAAAAACTGCGCCGTGCTCACCGGCTACGAGCTGGGCCTGTCGGCGGCCCTCAAAAAAGGCTCCGACGTGTGGCTGAACACCCCGCGCTTCCCGCGCGAGGCCAGCGGCACCAGCGGCATGACCGCCGCCATGAACGCCAGCGTGAACCTGAGCATCGCCGACGGCTGGATTCCCGAGTTCTGCCGCGACGGCGAAAATGGCTTCCTCATCCCGCATTCGGCCGTGGAGCTGGCCGACAACGTGAAGGACGACCAGGAGGCTACGGCCCTGCTCGATGTGCTCGAGCAGACCGTGGTGCCGCTGTACTACGACCGGCCCAAGCAGTTCCTGAAAGTGGTGAAAATGGCCATGAAAGACGTGGAGCCGGTGTTCGAGTCGGGCCGCATGGCCAAAGAGTACTACGAGCAGCTGTACCGGTAAGGGCCGGGAACGGAAGGCAACGAGCGGGGGCCGCCGGCGGTGGCCCGAAATGGGCGAACGAAACCCGCCCGGGCACGGCGCAAGCGCCCGGTGGTGCGGTGCGGCAGCCAGCTGGCGCCGGAGAGCCGGCGTGGCCGCCGCATAACCTTTTCCCAGTGCCCGGGGTAAGCAAAACGCCGTTAGCTTCGCCCCCATGAAAACCCTCTATCTCCTTCGCCACGCCAAGTCCAGCTGGAACTTCGACGAGCTCAGCGACCAGGAACGCCCCCTCAACGACCGGGGCCGCGACGATGCGCCCCGCATGGGCCAGGCCCTGGCCAAGCGCCGCATTTGCCCGGACCTGGTGGTGAGCTCGCCGGCCGTGCGAGCCATGAGCACCGCCGTGCTGGTGGCCCGCGAAATGCAGTACGCGCACGACAAAATCACCGTCGAGCCCGGGATTTACGGGGCCGACGTGGAGGGGCTGCTGGCCATTATCCACGGCCTGACCGATGCGGCGGGCTCGGTGCTGCTGGTGGGGCACAACCCGACCATCACCGAGACGGCCAACGCGCTGTCGCCCTCCTCCCTCAACGAGATGCCCACGGCGGCCGTGGTGTGCCTGCGCTTCGAGTGCGCGCACTGGGCCGAGGTGAGCAAGGCGAACGCCGAGTTTTATTTCTACGACTACCCGCGGAATGTCAATTGAGGATTGTGGAAACAGTTTAGAATGTCGACCTCGGCAGAGAAACTGTTTATTAATTTAATTCCTACCAGCGCTTGTCATCCTGAGCGGAGCGAAGGACCTGCTCCCGGTTGAATAATGACTGCTCAGGCGTGAGTGGGTCCTTCGCTCCGCTCAGGATGACATAATTTCTGACTTTTTAGACAGCTTCAGACACAGCAGGCACAAAGGCGCAGCGCAGGACTCATTTTTAATCCACAACTCTTAATTGATTTGAAAACCCTGTCCCGCGACCTAAGCTGGCTGCGCTTCAACGCCCGCGTGCTGCAGGAGGCCCAGAGCCCGGCCGTGCCGCTGCTGGAGCGGCTCAAGTTCCTGGCCATTTTCAGCAGCAACCTGGACGAGTTTTTTAAGGTGCGGGTGGCCACGCTGCGGCGGCTGGTGAAGCTCAAGAAGAAGACCCGGGCCCAACTAGGCGACAGCCCCAAGCGGCAGCTGCGCGGGGTGCTGGCCGAAGTGTTTCGGCAGCAGCAGGAGTTTGGGGCCACGTTCCGCGAGCAGCTCCTGCCGGCCCTCAACGCCGAGCACATCCACCTACTGAGCGTGGCCGAGCTGACTAGCGCGCAACGCGCTTGGGTGAACGGCTATTTCGAGGACAACGTGCGCGACCTGCTCTCGCCGGTGGTGCTCGACGACACCCTGCACCACCTTTTTCTGAAGGACCAGGCCGTGTACCTCACCTTCTTCCTCCGCCAGCCCCGCGACCCCCAGGCGGGCCTGGAGCCCGAGCGGGTGCTGGCGATGGAGCTGCCCACCAAGCGCCACGGCGGCCGCTTCGTGCGCCTGCCCGACGAGGGGCCGGAGCGGTACGTGCTGTTTCTGGACGACGTGATTCGCGTGGGGGCGGCGGCGCTGTTTCCGGCCTACCAGCAAGTCGAAGTCCACGCCGTGAAGCTCTCGCGCGATGCCGAGCTCGACATCGAAGAAGAGGTGTCGGGCGACTTGATGGCGAAGATTCGCAGCAGCCTGGCCAAGCGGGCCACCGGCTTTCCGGCCCGGCTGCTGTTCGACCCCGACATGCCGCCGGAGTCGTTGCGGGCCATCAAGCAGAAAACCGGCATCGGCGACGAGGAACTGGTGGAGGGCAGCCGCTACCACAACTTCCGCGATTTTTTCGGCTTTCCCGACTTCGGCGAGCCGGCCTTTCAGTACCCGCCGCGGCCGGCGCTGCCGCACCCCACGCTGCCGCGCACGGGCAGCCTGCTGGCCGCCATCGGCGCGCGCGACCACCTGCTGCACCCGCCCTACCAGAGTTTCGACTACGTGACGCGCCTGCTGCGCGAGGCCGCCCTCGACCCGCGCGTGTCGGCCATCAGCATCGCGCTCTACCGGGTGGCCGGCAAAAGCGCCGTGGTGAAGGCCTTGCTCAAAGCCGCCCGGCACGGCAAGCAGGTGACGGTGGTGGTGGAGCTGAAAGCGCGGTTCGACGAGGAGTCGAACCTGTTCTGGGCCGAGAAGCTGCAGCGGGCCGGCGCGCACGTGGTGTTCACGCCGCCCGAGCTGAAGTGCCACGCCAAGCTGCTGCTCGTTGCCCGCCGCGAAGCCGACGAAACCACCCGGCAGTACGCCTACTTCAGCACCGGCAACTTCAACGAGGGCACCAGCGCGCTCTACACCGACCACGGCCTGTTCACGGCCGACGAGCGGCTCACGCGCGAGGCCGTCGCCGTGTTCGGCTACCTGCTCGACCCCGGCGCCGCGCCGAAGCTGGAGCAGCTCCTGGTGGCGCCTTTCGGCCTGCGCCCCGGCTTGGTGGCCTTGATTGACCATGAAATCAAGCGCGCCAAAAAAGACCAGGAGGCCTACATCATTCTTAAGCTAAACGCCTTGCAGGACGAGGGCCTGATTGCCAAACTCTACGAGGCCAGCCACGCCGGGGTGCGCGTCGAGCTCCTGGTGCGCGGCATTGGCTGCCTGGTGCCGGGGCAGCCGGGCTTCAGCGCCAACATCCGGCAGCGCGGCCTCGTGGACCGGTACATGGAGCACAGCCGGGTGTACGTGTTTGGCCACGGCGGCGAGGAAAAAGTGTACGTCTCGTCGGCCGACTGGATGACGCGCAACCTCGACCGGCGCGTGGAAGTGGCCTTCCCTGTCCTCGACGAGGCCCTGCGCGCCGAGGTGCGCCACCTGCTCGACCTGCAGCGGCACGACAACGTGAAAGCCCGCGACTTCGAAAACAATTTCATCCTGCCCACGGCCGGCGAAAAGCCCCTGCGGGCCCAGGAAGCCACGTATGCGTGGTTGAAGGGCCTCAAGCGGCGGCAGGGAAAGGTACCGAAGTAGGTTCTGGTGCTCGCCAGCCGTTGCGGGCGCCGTGCGGCAATCCGTCCGCTTTTTGCGACTAACGCTCTTTTAAGTACTCAGGCAAAAGTAACCGTATAGTTTTTTCCAATCCGTTCAAGAATAAATTGGAGGCGTTGGTACAAGGTATCAAGGGTGCCGTAATCGGGTGGGGTGAGCCAATAATGTTTGAGGAAGCGCCAGAGGATTTCGATGCGGTTG
>Ga0123338_10002119_pt1 | contig 18693 bp, 17 predicted proteins | sample grotaG_FD_89793 | JGI IMG/M metagenome (GOLD analysis project Ga0123338, IMG submission 89793) | Glacier valley bacterial and archeal communities from Borup Fiord, Nunavut, Canada, to study Microbial Dark Matter (Phase II) -... | ecosystem: Environmental > Aquatic > Freshwater > Ice > Glacier ...
GACACGTCCTGCTTCGAGAGGCGACACGTCCTGCTTCGAGAGGCGACACGTTCCGCTGCGCGTCGAACGTGTTCTGCTTCGCTTTGAACGTGCTTCAATTTTATCATTCTTCGCCAGGGAGAAAGGCGAATGCGGCAGAACCCTTCTTTCTCCCCTGTCTTCGCGAGAATAGAGTCTGACAGTGCGTGTATTACTCCCCCTCCTTGCGAAGGAGCGGTCTGGGGGTGGTTAGCTTTCTTAATGGATTCTAACATGCTCCTAATCCAATGCTAAGCTTGTAATGTAATACTGCGCTGGCAGAAGTGGGAAAGCGGAACCGCGAATCGATACCACGGAAAAATGATTATTTTGGAATGGAGAGACATGAACAAGAAGTTGAATAGTGCAGTTGGAATGCTGTCGTTGCTGCTGGTCGGTGGCGCGGTTGCGGTCGGTATCGCGGGTGAGCGCAAAGCCGAAACACTGCTGACGGCGCAGAAGCCGATCCTGATCCCGGGCGGTCCCGGCGGGTTCGACTGGATGCTCGTAGATGGACGCTCGGATCGCGTGTTTGCGACGCACAAGGGGACGAAATCGGTCGCGATCGTCGACTTGAAAACAGATAAGGCGCTTCCTTCTCCGATGGTCGGAACGGCGCAGGGTGTCGCGATCGACCGCAGGGACAATAAGATATATCTGGGCGATGACGAAGAGCATAAAGTCGTCATTCTCGACTACACGACCCTGAAGCAGACCGGCGAGATCGCGGTTACCGGTCCGGTAGACGATGTACTCTACTGCCCGAAAAACGGCATGATCTATGCCGATCACGACGACGGCACCGATGTCTGGGTGATCGATCCGAAGACGGACAAGATTGTCGGCTCCGTTACGGTTCCCGCCGCTCCTGAAAAGATCGAATACGATCGAACCAGCGACCGCATCTACCAGAACATCAAAAGTGACAGCACGATCCAGGTGATCGACCCGGCGACCAACAAGGTAGAAAAGACGTTCTCGACGTCTCCGGCGGTCGGACCGCATGGCCTCGCAATCGACGGCAAAGCGCAGCGTCTCTACTCCGCAGGCAGCAACGGGAAACTGATCGTAATCGACCTCAAGACCGGCAAAACGATCGCTTCTGTCGACATCGAAAAAGGCGTCGATCAGATCGCTTACGATCGAACCAGCCAGCGCATCTACTGTGCCTGTCACGGCGCGATTTCTGTGGTGCAGGCGACTCCGGAAGGCGCGAAAACTCTTGGCAAAGTCGCGACTCCGAATGGCTCGCACACCATCGCGGTCGACAACAAAACCCATGCGGTGTGGACTTGCTATTCCGACGCCAAAGACAGCTATCTGCTCAAGCTCGTACCCTAGTTTTGCAATGATATGGTGATAGGTAGAACGATCGGCTAACCACTCCCACCCCCCTCCTTCGCAGGGACGGGGAGAGAAGACACGCAGCGTCAGCATTTGTTTTGACACGGGGCTAAAGCCTCGGTCTGGAGATGCGAAGTCCGCCTTCGCGGACTGAGAACGCACGGAAATGCCTGCCCACTGTCTCCCCCTCCCCCTAAAAACGGCGGTTCGTTCTGCTGCGCTTCGAACGAACTATGGCAGGGAGAAGGGGGTCGGGGGGTGAGGGCTGAAGCTGAATGTGCCGCCTCTGCCAGCCAGACCGGGTTTTAACCCTGGGTTCACAAAGTGCCAGTCAGATCGGAGCTGCTGATCAGGTTGCAGCGAATAGATACAGAAAACGCCCCTCCTCGCATGAGGAGGGGCGTTTTGACTCGTTTTGATTTAGGATGCGGCTTGCGCGACCGTTTTACGCTCTGTCATGACTGCACGATCTAGATTTTGTCCCATCTCATTTGGGAAGTACAACTGCCCGGTGTTGAAGCCGCCGAGGGTTTCGAGCTCGCCGCGCGGAACCGCATCGCCATGATTTAGTTTGAGCAGCGGAAAGACGAGCTCGGCGAAACGATACGCCTCTTCGAGGTGCGGATAGCCGGAGAAAATGAATGATTCGATTCCGATATCTGCATACTCCTGCATTCGCGCCGCGACAGTTTCCGGATCGCCGACCAGCGCAGTTCCGGCTCCGCCTCGAACCAGTCCAACGCCTGCCCACAGATTCGGGCTGACTTCCAGTCGGTCACGCTGCCCGCCATGAAGCGCGACCATGCGCCGCTGTCCTTCTGAATCCGAATTTGCGAAGGCGCGCTGCGCCGCTGCTATCGTATCGTCGCTGACGTATTTGATCAGATCATTTGCCGCCGACCACGCCTCCTCGGTCGTTTCGCGCACGATTACGTGCAGACGGATGCCGAAGCGAACCGTTCTGCCCTGCGCCTCGGCGAGCCGACGTACCGCACCGATCTTTTCTGCAACCTGTGCCGGGGGCTCTCCCCAGGTCAGATACACGTCACTGTGCCGTGCCGCAATTTCGAGCGCGGCTGGCGAGGAACCCCCGAAATAGATCGGGGGGTACGGTTTCTGTACCGGTGGAAAAAAGCTCTTGCCGCCCTTAAGTCGGAAATGTTCGCCTTCGAAATCGACCTCGTCGCCGCGAAGCAGACTGCGCCAGATCGTCAGGAATTCGTCCGTGACCTCATACCGTTTATCGTGTTCGAGGAAAACTCCCTCGCGTGCCATGTACTCCTGACCGCTTCCGGTCACGACATTGATCAGCAGCCTGCCGTTGGACGCACGATCGAATGTCGCTGCCATCTGCGCCGCCACTGCGGGCAGCGTCACAGAGGGTCGCACGGCGATAAGGAATCGAATCCGCTCAGTGACAGAGAGCAGCGAGGAGGCGATCACCCAGGCATCTTCACAGCCAACACCAGTAGGAAGCAGCGCGCCATAGTAGCCGAGTTCGTCGATCGCAATCGCGATCTGTTTGAGATAGGTATGCGTCACTTTTCGATTTCCGACCTGCGAGGCGAGGTAGCGACCATCGCCGCCCGTCGGAAAAAACCATAAAACCTGCATTCTCTTACTCCTTGCCTGCCACTTACGAGAGGCCTGCGACTCAACCTTGAGTGGGCTGCGTTACGGCTGAGGCATCCAGGTTTGGACCCGAATCGGCGGCAATCACATGCCAGCCGATGCCCAGCACGATCAGCGCTACGAAGCCGATCACGATCGCCGCAATCCTTGTGTTCAACTCTTTCTGCATCTCAAGTCTCCTTCAATTGCTTTATGTCGGGGCGCAGATCGCTGCGCCCACAATTTTTTGACGCTGCACCCGAGCGAGTGATCGAAGTCTAGTTATCCTCGAGGAACCATGCTGAAGCGTTCGTATTGAAACTGCGCTTGTAGACGACCGGACCGGCGCTCTGAACGGGCACGATGTCGCCGGAAGTATCGACGATCGAATCGCGAAGTTTCCCCGTGTAGTTGGGATCTGGCGCGCGGAGCCATTTGGCGTGACCGTCACCCAGCACATAGTCGGAGCCGCCATTATGCCGCCCGCGCGCCAGAACGTAGTTGATGTTGTTGTCTTTCCCCACGTTGATTTCGGTACTGTCGGTTTCATACACGCCAGTATCGTTTCCATGCGTATACACCCGTCGACCGGCGCCTTCGGAGGCGAGCACAACTTGTGCAGGATATTGAAAAAAAGCAAGCGTCTTGACCGAATCGAGCAGCCATTCCGGTGGGACTCCGGGAGCCTGTGCCTGCCCGAGATTCGCATTGTAGCTGTAGCTCCATGTGGGCTGATAACCGAAATTCTTGTTCGCAGTTTTGTCGTAATCCGGGCAAACCCAGATGCTCAATCTCTGTCCGGCCTTAGCTGGATCGTAATTGGCTTTGATATAGGGTTCGATCGCCTGATACCAGTGAACGCGCTCCAGTTTCGGACCCAACGGATTGGAGCCGAGTGGCACGGCATAGTTGGCGCGCGGCAGTGTTTCATCGTAGTCTTGTGCGTACATCACAATGCCCAGACCGATCTGTTTTTCGTTCGAGAGACATACCGTCTGGCGGGCTTTGCCACGTGCCTGCGCGAACACGGGAAACAGTATCGCCGCCAGTATTGCAATAATTGCGATTACGACGAGCAGCTCGATGAGCGTAAATGCATTTTGCTTTCTCAACAGACCCTCCTTCAAAAACGACCTCGAGTGACCCCCTCCGCCACATCGAATGGGACGGAGATCAAGTGTACAACAAAATAAGTTGACTAATTGTATCAGATTAGTTAGTTACTATAACCTGCTTCGTATGTATTTGTCAAGGGAAGGTGCGAAAAAAGCAAATATGCGAACGATACACCACCCCCAACCTCCTTCTTCGTAGAGAGGGGAGAATAGACACAGATTGGCAGCTTGTGCTTGTCTCAGAAAAAACGCGCCGACAGTCAAACAGGCGGGGTATAGTATAGATGTAACGGTGCGGAAGGAAGCAGGGGTCGGAAGCATTACAGCAAATCGTCCGGTCTGATGATTTCGGCTGTACAAAATCAGGAAATAAGGTGACAAAAAGGATGGCGGAACTGGCAGTTGCGGTAGTAGGATGCGGGGGCGCGGGAAGCGTACATCTTACCTGCTGGCAGAATTTAATTGGCGTAAGGGTCGCGGCGGTCTGCGATACCAACGGCTTACTGGCAGCGCGAGCTGTGGCGAACATCGATGGCGCAGCCGCCTACACCGATGTGCGCGCAATGCTGCGTACGCAGCCATTCGACATCATAGACGTCTGTACGAATCCCACTCAGCATTTTTCAGTTGCCGAAGCCGCTCTGCGCGCAGGTGCGAATGTCCTCTGTGAGAAGCCGCTGACGACGAGCGTAGAAGATGCCCGCACGCTGGTGCGCACGGCGGCGGAGCGCGAACGCCTGCTGATGACAGCTTTTACACACCGTTTCCATCCGCCACTGCTGTTCGCGAAAGAGTTGGTCGACAACGACGATCTCGGTCGCATTACGATGTTTCGCTGCCGGTTCAGCGGGTTTTTCGAGGGCGTTGCCGAGAGTGGTCTGGCGGACGCGGAGCAGTCCGGCGGCGGTGTACTCGTCGATACGGCAGTTCACGGCATCGACCTGTTTCGGTATTTCTGCGGCGAAGTTTCCGAAATACAGGGCAGGCTGGCGACGGTAACGCCGGAACTCAAAGTCGAGGACACCGCCGCGCTGCTGCTGAAGGGCGAGAATGGCGCTCTCGGCGTGGTCGAGGCGAGCTGGAGCCAGCACGGCGGGCGCAGCGTCGTCGAGATTTACGGCACGGCGGGAGCCTGCATCGTCGAATACGAAACGGGGATCGTGCGCTACATGACGGCGGATCAGCCGCTCTACCAGACCCGTGAAGAGGGCGGACCGAATCGTTTCGAACGTCAGATAGCTCATTTTGCGGACGCCGTCCGCGGGCTGCAGCCGCTGCTCGTTACGGGCAAGGATGGACTTCGCGCCGTCGAACTCTGTGCCGAAGTCTACCGACAGAACGCAAATTGAGAGGCTTATCCACTTTGAAAGGTGTCCGCTCTTGACATACTGCCTCGGAATCATGACCCGTCAGGGACTCGTAATGGCGTCCGATTCGCGCACCAACGCTGGCTTCGACCAGGTCAACGTCTGCCGCAAAATGCATACATTCGTCACGCCTGGCGAACGCGCCTTCGTGATTCTGACCAGCGGCAGCCTCTCGCTCTCGCAGTCGATCATCGCGCTTCTGGAGCGCGACTATGAGGAGGGCAGGGGACTGGCATCCGCGCCGACGCTCTATGATGCCGCCCGCGTGATCGGCGAACAGGTTCGCTTTGTTTCCAACCTGGATCGCACGGCGCTGGAGCGCGACGACTTCCGCTTCAATGTCAATCTGGTTTTCGGCGGGCAAATCTGCGGGCAGAAACATGCGCTGTATCTGATCTACCCGCAGGGCAATCCGCTCGCTGCAACCGAGGACTCTCCCTATCTGCAGATCGGCGAAGTCAAATACGGGCGTCCGATTCTCGACCGTGGCATTCAATACGAACATACATCGCTCGAAGAGGCCGCTAAATACGCGGTTCTCTCGCTCGACTCGACAATGCGCTCGAACGTAACCGTCGGTCCGCCGATCGATCTGCTGATCTATGCGGACGGCGATCTGGATATTGTCAGACAAAGGCGCTTTGCCGAGAAGGATACCGACCTCAGCGCGATACACACCCAGTGGGAGCAGACCCTGCGTAAAGGCGTTCACGATCTGCCTCCGATCCGCTTCTGGACGGACGAAATGGGCAGCTAAACTCTGGACAAACCGGGTTTCAATTCCGAACCTGTGTCGAACCTGTCTTGACAAAACACTGGTTCAATCCTATAATGAGTCATCCCACCCGCTCAGGCAGCGACGCCCACCGGAGTTGAAAATCTAACGCCGCGTGTGCCGCCCCGCTGTGCAGCTACTGTCCTTAAACGTAGTCAGCCGCCGAGCAGCGGGTACGCACCCGTCTCCACACAGGAGGTGCGAGTTCGTCTCATGTCCCTTTTCGATACTTATCAGACCGACGGCTTCTACGATGAGATGTTTCAGCCCGACGGTCAGCCGCGCCCCCACTATCGCAAGCTGCACCAGCGGCTCTCGCAGATGTCGCTCGAGGACTATCGCCGCCGATGCCAGCTCGCTGAGCTGACCCTCGTCAATCAGGGCATTACGTTCGCCGTCTATGGCAATGAGCAGGGCGTCGAGAAGCCGTTCCCATTCGATCTCGTGCCGCGCATCGTTCCGGCGGACGAGTGGGAGCACATCGAAAAAGGGCTCAAACAGCGGCTCAAGGCGCTCAACTACTTTCTGCACGACGTCTACCACGACCAGAAGATCATCAAAGATCACATTATTCCGCGTGAATTGATCCTCGGTGCGCTCCACTTCCGGCGGGAATTTTTGAACGCCGATCCCCCGAATGGAATCTATGTACACATCTGCGGCAGCGATCTGATACGCGACGCCGACGGCACTTACCGTGTGCTGGAAGACAACCTGCGCACCCCGTCCGGCGTCTCCTACGTGCTCGAAAACCGTAATATCCTGATGCACCTGATGCCGACTCTGTTCCGCGATCTGTCGGTGCGCCCGGTAGATCACTATACGACAAGGCTGTTACAAAACCTGCGCGATCTCGCGCCCGCCCATTGCGGGGGTGAACCCACTGTTGTGCTTTTGACGCCCGGCGTCTACAACAGCGCCTATTTCGAACACGCCTATCTTGCCCAGCAGCTCGGCATCGCGCTCGTCGAGGGTCGCGACCTCTATGTGGATGACAACACGGTCTATATGAAAACGACGAAGGGTCCGGAGCGCGTCGACGTGATCTATCGCCGTGTCGATGACGATTTCCTCGATCCGCTGACGTTCCGACCGGACTCTATGCTTGGCGCACCGGGCTTGATCAATGCCTATCGCAGCGGCAATGTCGCGCTCGCAAACTCTGTCGGTACCGGCGTCGCCGACGACAAAGTAATGTACGCTTACGTGCCGCAGATCATCAAATACTATCTCGGCGAAGAGGCGATCCTGCCCAACGTCGATACCTATCTCGCCTCGAACCCGCAGCATCAGAAGCATATACTCGCCAATCTCGACAAACTCGTTGTGAAAGCCGCCAACGAGTCGGGAGGTTATGGGATGCTGATGGGACCGCAGGCGTCTGTGGCGGAGCGTGAGGATTTCGCGCGGCGCATTCAGGCGGAGCCGCGCAACTATATCGCGCAGCCGCTGATCGCTCTCTCACGCGCCCCCGCCTTCATCGACGATCATTTCGAGGGACGTCATGTCGATTTACGACCCTATATTCTGTTCGGCAAAGACGACATTACGATCATCCCCGGTGCGCTCACGCGTGTCGCGCTGAAGCGCGGCTCTTATGTCGTCAACTCGTCGCAGGGCGGGGGCAGCAAGGACACCTGGGTGCTGGCAAAAGACACCATGAATCAGCTGAATCAGACACAGGGCGCAGGCTTCCAGTCGCAGACGCTCGGCACGATGCGCCAGTCGCAGGGTTTCGGAACGGAGCGCAAACAGGAACAGATTTTCGGCGGCGAGGAGGTGCGCGATGCTCAGTCGTGATGCCGATGCCTGTTACTGGATCGGACGCTATGTCGAACGCGCCGAGGCGACCGCGCGAATGGTGGATGTCCACTATCATGCCGCACTCGAATCCCCGCTGACAGCCGAAGCGGCACGCGCAGAGGCTTTCGGGACAGGTTCTGAGGACGCAGAGAGCGACGGTGCAGCAGGAGACATAAAGGCGGATGCCGGCACCTCCGAACCAGAAGACCCTGAAATCAGTACCCTGCGCTGGCAGTCGATACTGGCGATTTCCGGGAGCGGCGGCACGTACCGGAAGCGATACGAGACCGAAAACGATCGGGATATGCTGCACTTTTTCGCGTTCGACCCGGACCATTCCAACTCGATACTTTCGACGTGGAAAGCAGCCCGTGATAACGCGCGCTCAATCCGCGAACAGCTTGCGTCCGAGATGTGGGAGAGTGTCAACGTCTCCTACCTGCGGCTGCGCGACTGGAATGTCGACCGCGTCCTGGCGGGAAGCCCGCATGAGTTCTTTCAGATCGTCAAAGATTCCTCGCATCTGTTTCAAGGTATCCTGAACCGCACGATGCTGATGGGTGAGACGCGCGACTGGCTGGATACCGGCAGGTTTCTGGAACGAGCGGGTCAGACGGCACGTCTGCTCGATGTGAAGTTTCACGACCTGCTTCCGGCATTTCGCATTCCTGACCCATCGTCAGTAACTGGCGCAAGTTCGCTGCAGGATGCCTATGGAGTGGGCGGCGCACTCGACATGCATGGCTGGATTGCGGTGCTGAAGTCTGTCAGCGCGTTCGAAATGTATCTCAAAACGCATCAAGACGGCATCAGTCCGGCAAACGTAGTCGATTTCCTGGTGCTGAACACGAAGTTTCCTGCTTCTGTTCGGCACGGAATAGGGCGTGTGGAGGGCTGTCTGCAGCGCATCAGCGGCAGCACATCGGCCGTTCCAGCGACGGAACCCGAACGCCTTGCGGCTAACCTGCGGGCAGGTCTGACCGAGAGTCAGCCGAAAGATATTATCCTGGGCGGACTGCACGCTTATCTCGACACTGTGCAGCGCGACTGCGGCACGCTCGGCAATGCGATCACGAAGACCTATCTTTCCTACTGACTCGATTTCCGAGCTGATCTACGCTTTTGGACGCCGCTTGCCGTATAATAACATCGCAGGGCAAGTGGACGGACGAACGTTCGCAAGTGGGGGATAAGCAGCGTGCGTTTGCGTGTACATCATACTACCAGCTACCGGTATCCGACGCCCGTTGCGGACAGCCATAACGAAGTGCGCCTGATGCCGCTCAGTGATGCAGACCAGACATGCCTCGATTTTCAGGTCTCCGCTGATCCCTCCGCGCCGATTTTCGCATACGATCTTCCTTCCGGTCGAGTGCACCACTTCAATTTGCGTGGGAGGCATTCCCACCTGATTATAACCGCTGATGCTCTCGTCGTTACGCACCGCAGCAATCCTTTCGCCGCGCTTCAACTGATCGAAGATGACGCCGCCTACTACACTCGCGACAGTCTGCGCCAGCTCTACTGTGAGTACCTGGCCCCGACCAAACTCGTTCCGCTCGACCCGGAGACCGATCGCATCGCTGCGGTTGCTCGCAAGCAGGCGGGCGTCGGGACCGCCTCGTTTTTAATCGCGCTGAACCGCCTTCTGCACCGCGTATTCAGCTACGCGCCCGGTACTACCAACGTCAACACGTCGATCCGCCAGGTCCTGGAAAACAAGCAGGGCGTCTGCCAGGATTTCGCACACCTGATGATCGGAATCTGCCGGCGACAGGGCATTCCCGCACGCTATATTAGCGGCTATCTCTACACGGGCGAGCCGGGCGGTGGGTCCGCAATGGACGTAGATTCTGGTCGAGCTTCAGTTCGGAACGGAAGTGCGCAGGGGATGTCAGCGGCAGGATTTATCGACACGGCTCTTGTCAGCGGCAACGCGACACACGCCTGGGTCGAATGTCTTCTGCCGGACGGAGAATGGCGCGGCTTCGATCCGACTAACAACATCGTAGCCAACGACCGCTATCTCAAGGTCCATTTCGGTCGTGACTATAGCGATGTGCCTCCTGTTCGTGGAATATACAGGGGCACGTTCGCGCATACGCTCAATGTCGATGTGCGTGTGACCCTCGACCGCAGTCAGGCGGCGCAGTCGTGAACGAGCAGCGTCTCAGCAGACAAGTAAGAATGACGAATAATGAAGAAAATCGAAGCGATTATCAGACCGCTCAAACTCGATGAGGTGAAGATCGCGCTCGGCGAGATCGGCGTTACCGGTATGTCAGTTTCGGACGTCCGGGGGAGTGGGCGTCAACGAGGACATCGGGAGAGCTTTCGGGGAGTGAGCTATTCGATCGATCTGCCGATGAAGATCAAGATCGAGATCGTAGCTCGCGATGAGGATGCCGACGAGATCGTCACGACAATCGAACGCCATGCCCACACCGGTGAGCCAGGGGATGGCAAGATATTCGTACTGCCGATGGAAGAAGCGATCCGCGTCCGCACCGATGAGCGCGGCGAAGATGTTTTGTAGTCCGATTCGAGGTGGGTGTTCAGGCGATTCTGTCGTAGATTATGATTCAGTGCGGGAAGCCGAATTGTTTCGGAGAGGAGTGAAAAGAGATGGGCGAGCCCGAGAACGAGCCGCCTTCTGCCGCAGGGACGCAAACAACGCTCAGCGCAAAATTGACAGAAATACGCGCAGAAATCGTTCAATCCGGCGAACCACTATTGGATTGGAAAGGAATCGCACAGGAAGTCGCTGTACGACGAGGCGAACATGATACGGACGTTCATTGATGCGGATCGAAGGTGATGCGGATCGAAGGTGATGCTTTCGCCGCGCAGAACAGGCAGTCCGTCATTCGCCTGACGCCATGTCTTCCCATCGTCGGCAGAGACCCACACGCCTGTCGCGCTGGTAACATCGTGGTACGGATTGTCGTGCGTCGCGACGGCGATCCTAGTCGGGTCGGTCGGGTCGGAGGCGATCTGGTGGACGAAACCGTTGTTCCAGAGCCGCGTCCAGCGCTCACCGTCCCATCGCCAGACGCCGCCCTGATCGGTGCGCCACGAGGCGGCATACAGACGCCCTTTGCTGTCGATCGAGAGGCGACTCGCGGGTTTGGGTTCGCCGATGTTCTGGACAGTCACGCCGTCGTCAGTCGTGAGATAGACCCCATGTTCGCCCGACAGATAGACTCGTTCGGGTTTTTTGGTATCACCGACGAGCCAGTTGAGGTTCAGACCAGCCTGTACGATCTTCCACTGTTCGCCGCCATCGACGCTCTGATAGAGTTTGCCGGCGATGATAACGTCGACTTTGAGCGGGTCGTTCGGGTGGGCATAGATTGCGGAAGGCTGCGCGTTCTGCGCCTGAAGACCATGCTCCGAGCCGCCGATCGGCTTGAACGTTTTGCCATCGTCTGTCGAGCGCAGGATGCCAAGAAACTGGCCGAACTGCCCCGCCGTGGAATAGATTCGATTACCGGCATAGACGGCGCAAACGCCGCCACCCCAGAACCAGGGTTCCAGACCGTGATACTCCCATGAGTGCAGATCATCGGTGCTGCGCCAGAGCTTCCCGGCGTCCATCGCCGTCAGTAGCGCGTCGTCGGGACGCGCCGGGTTGAAGAAGAACCCCGTACAGCACAGACCCGAAAACTCCCTTCCACGCCAACGATTGTTTGAGACAAGGTTGTTGCCGCCGTCGAACCACGTCGCGCCGCCGTCGGTTGTTGCGAGCATGTGCTCGGTGCCCAGGCAGTACGCAGCATTGGAGTTTTTGGGATCGACCGCCATCACTGTGCCCGCAATGCCGGCGAAATAAGCCGTCTTCACCTGACTGATTTTCTGGCGAGCAGGGTCATTATTGTCGTTGCCGACGTTGTACTTCGTTGCCTGTGCCCGCCACGATTTGCTGCCGTCCTTCGTGCCATAAACCACCCCCGTGTTCCAGGCATCGTCCGCCGTATACATTACATTCAGGTTCGCCACACAGACTGCAAACGCTTTGTACCGTGCGGTAAAGTTACTGTCGGGATTGTGCGCCTGACTGAGTCCCGCGCTGATACTGTGCCACGATTTGCCACCGTCCGTCGTTTTGTAAATGCCGCCGGGAAGGCAGTCGCCGGACAAGGGCTTGAAGTTTCCGAGCGCAGCCCAGGCGATGTTCGGGTTCGTCGGGTGCCAGGTAAAGTCGCCGCACTCGTAGCTTTTGAGCCCGAAGGTCGGCAGCCATGTCTTACCGCCATCTTCGGAAAGTCCGACCCCGAGCATATCGCCGCTCATCAGCATCCGCCTGCCGTTGCGCGGATCGAAGGAGAATCCGGTGATCGCTCCGCCGCTGCCGGGCTCGCCGAGCGGCTGCCAGCGGAGTGACTTTTCGACTGCGGTATCGAGTTTTATCGTGCGACGTTCAGTCCTGATGACGGCAGATTTATGCTGTGCTCGCTGCGCAGAGGAACATGACAGGACTGCAGCAACAGCCGATACTGCCAGTGCGAACGAACACAGGTTCGACTTGCTCATTCGAGATTCTCCTGAAGCGAAAAGAAAATTGACGTAAATCGGGGAGTATGAACGACTATTGTACGCGAATACGTTTTTGACATGGTAAAGCACATAAACAACTGTCAGCCCATCAGTGCAAACGTTTGCATGAGTTCAGCTATTACAGTGCGAAAAGTAGAAATGTGCACGGGCAGAGGCGCTAATTACGCAAATGTACGTAGGCGCCGGAGGTGTATAAGCCGAAGAACGAGCATATGTGTATGTTGTGTGGAGGAGAACAACAAGAGGTAAGAGAGGTTACATGCGGACGACGGCCCGAGCTGGCATAAAGGAATTGCGCGCGAGCACGCTGTTCAGGACTTCATCCTTGTAGGCTGCAAATGCGCTTTCGCTCCGCGAACGGGGACGCGGAAGGTCGATGCGCACGTCATTGATCAGGCGACCGTCTTCGATCACGAGCACTCTATCGGCGAGCGCAACCGCTTCTTCAGGATCGTGGGTGACGAGCAGGGCTGAGAACTGCTGCTCGAGCCATAATCGTTCGATCAGCGCCTGCATTTCGAGGCGTGTGAGCGCATCGAGTGCGCCTAAGGGTTCGTCTAAAAGGAGAAGTCGCGGCTGGCTGGCAAGGGCACGGGCGAGGGCAACGCGCTGCTTCTGTCCGCCGGAGAGGATGCCGGGCCAGTCGCCAGCGCGGTCGGCAAGTCCGACCTGTTCGAGCGCGTGGAGTGCCCGATCACGCTGTCCACGCGGTAAGCCGAGTGCGGCATTGTCGAGAACGCGTTTCCAGGGCAGCAGTCGCGCCTCCTGAAACATGATTCGTGTCGTAGAATTCGCGCCCTGCAGCGTCGAGCCGTTCGCTTCGATTCTTCCTGAAGACGGCACATCAAGACCGGCAATCAAACGCATCAGTGTGCTTTTGCCTGATCCGCTTCTGCCGACGAGCGCCACGAACTGCCCCGGCGACTGCTCGAAGTCGATTCCCCGCAGCACTTCGGCAGAGCCGAAACTCTTTCGTATGCCCCGTATGTCGAGGTGAGTGCCGTGAGTCGCCATTCTCAAATTCATGCGTTTTGTGTCCTTATTCGTGTACCGATATCGGTCTTCAGGCGCGCTGATAGACTGTGTTCCACGACAAAAGCCTGTGCTCCAGACCCTTCGCCAGCATATCGGCGCCTTTTCCGAGCAGGGCATAGATTAGCGTGCCGACCACGACGATGTCGGTCTGCATGAATTCTCTTGCGCTCGTCGTCATAAAGCCGATGCCCGATTCCGCCGCCAGCGCTTCCGCGGCAATTAATGTCAGCCACATCGTGCCGAGCGCGAATCGCAGCCCGATCAGCACGGACGGCATCGCGCCGGGAAAGATCACCTGCCGAAACAGCTCCCATCCCCGCAATCCATAGACCTGCGCCATCTCCTTCAAACCCGGGTCGATCGACCGGATTCCATGATAGGTATTCAGGTACAGTGGGAAAAAGACGCCGAGCGCGATCAGGAAAATCTTCGCTTCCTCTCCAATACCGAGCCAGAGTATCACTAGCGGGATCATTGCCAGATTCGGTATCGTCCGCACCATTTGTATAGTGCTGTCGAGCATTCCTTCCGCAAGCGCAAATGTCCCCGTCAGCAGTCCGAGCAGAAAGCCGATGCCGCCGCCGATCAGCAATCCCGTAACCGCGCGCCCGGCGCTGACGGCGAGGTGATGCGGGAGTTCGCCGGAGCGTGTCAACTTGATTGCGGCTTGCAGAACTGCCCCCGGCGGTGGCAGGATTCGTGCGGAGAGCAGCCCGAAGCGTGAGGCGAAATACCAGCCGGACAAAATGGCGATCGGCAGTATCCAGGGCAGAATTCGTCGGTTGATTCGAGTGTTCATCAGCGTGTCTCGAAGCTCCTATCACAGTGCCGTTACAGGGCAGGAGAGGGTGGGTTTCCCCGTTACGGTCCGGCTTTTGCAGCGCTCTTTGTGAAGGCTGGCGTCAGTGCGGCATACTCGGCGGGGGTAAGCATCGCTTCCCGCACATCGATCGGCTTCGGCAGCAGCCCAATTCGGACATAGTTGTCGGCGACCGTCTGCTGCTGCTTGATGATCTCGTCGTCGATCGAGCGGATTCCTTTGCGTGCTCGCTTGTTTTGCAGCAGCAGCAGTGTGGACGCTTCGACGCCGCTATTTTGCGAGAGTATCTGTGCGGCATCGTTGGGATGCGCGTTCGCCCAGACTCCGACACGATCGATCTCTTCGAGCGCAATTTTGAGTATCTCTGGATGCTCTTTCGCGAAGGCGCGTGACGCGAGATAGAACCCGCCGGGAGTGACGATTTTGCCTGCATCGACCAGCACACGCGCCTGCGTCTTCTGCTCCGCGACCGTCAGATAGGGCTCCCATATCGCCCACGCATCGATACTTCCCGACTCGAACGCGGCGCGGGCGTCGGGTGGCGCAAGGAAGATGGGCTGGATATCGGTGTACTTCAAGCCCGCCTGTTCGAGTGCCTGAAGCACCAGATTGTGCGCGCCAGACGCTTTCGAGAAGGCAACCCGCCTGCCTTTCAGGTCTGCGACCGTATGGATCGGCGAGTCGCTCTTCACCAGTATCGCCTGTCCTTTACCCGGGTCTTCAGGAAGCGGAATGTTGGCGAGATAGACGAGCGAGCTGCCGGAAGCCTGCGCGAAAAGCGGCGGTGACTCCCCGGTCGAGCCGAGGTCGAGACTGCCGACGCCCAACGCTTCGAGCAGCGGCGGTCCGGCGGGGAAATTAGCCCATTCGACTTTGACACCCTGCGCTGCAAGCCTCCTGTCCAGATCGCCGCGCACTTTCAGCAGGTTGAGCGCGTCTGCGCGCTGATGCCCGATACGCAGCGTAATTCCCGCGTTTTTGCCCCCCGCGGCGAGGTTGACTGCCCTATTACCAGAGCTTTTGCCGCCCGTGCAGCCAGTCAGTCCGCAAACGGATATTAACCCGATAACTAGCGCACTGACGAGAAGCAGGGGAGAGGGCGAACGCCCCGCCCCTGTTCTCTTATCAGCTTTTCTCTTTCTAGCTTTTCTCTTATCAGATTTTCTTTGCACGTCTTTATGTGCGCCATTCGAGGCGCTGTAGTTTATTCTGCCGACAATCACAATCAATCCTCCAGGAACCAGCCGGATGCGGACGTATTGTCGCTGTGACGATAGACGATTGAGGTCGTGCCTTTAGTCGGAATAAGAGTCGAGTAGTTGTCGACGTCCGACACGCTTCCGGTAAAACTCGGGCTCGGCGCGCGATACCATTTTGCGTGACCGTCGAGCAGCAGATAGTTAGCGCCGTCGCTGTGTCGGGAGCGCCCGGTGAAGTATTCTGCGCTGCAGTTTTTCTGTACCTGAAGAGCGGCGTTCCACACATCGGGATCGTCGATACCGTCGGTCCAGACGCACCGCCCACGGCTTTCGGAAAGCACGATATTCTGTGCCGGAAACTGTGGGAGTGCGAGCGTTGCGGAGGGCAGCCGGATTGCGGGCGGAATATTGAGCGCGAACGTGCCCATCAGATTGCGGTTCGCATTGTAGCTGAGCGACGGTCGGTACGGCAGTTTGAGGCTGCCCGAGCCATTTGTGCGTCCCGATTTATCGAAGTCCGGGCAGACATAGATACTGCGGCTTCCCGCCTGGCTGACCTTAATCGGAAAACTGGCTTTCACATACGGGTCGATGATATACTGCCAGACAGTATTGCTGTTACCACTAGGGTCGTCGCCGATCGTGTAGTTCGCGAGCGGCAGTGTCTCGTCGTAATCTTGCGTGTACATCAGTATGGCGATGCCCAGCTGTTTCTCATTCGAGACGCAGGTCGTCTGTCGGGCTTTGCTGCGCGCCTGTGCGAAAACAGGGAACAGGATCGCTGCCAGAATTGCAATAATTGCGATAACTACGAGTAGTTCGATGAGTGTGAAGCCATGCGGCTTCCTTGTCCGATTCGACACCTTCAATGTATCCTCCAGTAGTAGTTGGGAAATTAGCAGTTGAGAAATGAACTTGATAAACTCAAAAATCAGCTTGCTGCCTGTGCGGAACTCTGCAGTCGATCGGTACGGACGGCAGCGATCGACGAGAGAGTGGAAACTTGCGACGCCGATCCTGCGGGCGTCTGATGTGTCAGCGGCAGCAGCGGAAAGACGAGTTCTGCGAACCGGTACGCTTCTTCCAAGTGTGGGTAGCCGGACATGATGAATGTTTCGATCCCGAGGTCGCCATATTCGCGCATCCGCTGCGCGACGATTTCCGGCGTACCGACGAGGGCAGTTCCGGCTCCGGGGCGCACCAGTCCGAGACCCGCCCACAGATTCGGGCTGACTTCGAGATTGTCCCGAGTGCCGCCGTGCAGTTCGCGCATTCGTCGCTGACCTTCGGACCCGTCGCGAGCCAGCCATTCCTGCGCCGCCGCGATCTTATCGTCGGTCAGATATTTGAGCAGACTGTTTGCGGATTTCCAGGCTTCCTCTTCGGTCTCGCGTACGACGACATTCATGCGGATACCGAAACTCACGGTGCGTTTCTCTGCTGCAGCGCGTTCTCGAACGCGGGCGATCTTCTCGGCGGCGAGCGCCGGTGGCTCGCCCCAGGTTAAATAGACATCCGCGTGTTTTGCGCCAACGCGTATGCCTTCGTCTGAGGAGCCGCCGAACCAGATCGGCGGATACGGCTTCTGCACGGCGGAAAGAGGATTGCGCCCGCCTTCGATACGCAGATGTTCTCCGACAAAGTCCGATGTGCCGTCGCGGAGCAGTTCTCGCCATATCGTTAGAAACTCGTCGGTGATTTCGTAGCGTTTCTTTTCGTCGGTGAAGACCCCGTCAGCGCCCATGCGCTCCTGACCGCCGCCGGTCACGACGTTGATCAGCAGTCTGCCTTCGGAGAGGCGATCGAAGGTAGCCGCCATGCGAGCAGCCAGGGACGGCTGCATGATCGAGGGGCGAATTGCGATCAGATAGCGGAGTTTCTGTGTTACAGGGATCAGGGTTGCGGCGGCTACCCAGGCGTCCTCACAGCCGATTCCAGTCGGCAGCAGGACACCATAGTAACCGAGCAGGTCGAGCGCGGTCGCGAGCTGGCGCAGGTAGGCTGGACTGGCTTCACGCCGTCCAATAGTTGAGCCGAGATAGCGTTCGTCGCCCGAAGTCGGTATAAACCAGAGCACCCGCATCGTCTTTTCCTTCACGACTCCATAATTAAACTGACTATAAATATCAGCTTGGTAAAGTATAGTAGCACAAGAAGCTTGTGCTGTCAATATAAACTGGACTAAACTGATAAAAATAGTCAAAGTCGATGTGGTTGACGATCCGAATTGCCTCGGAAGCAAAGCCAAGCCCGCCGAAGGAGACCCTTCGTCGGGCTTAGAACTGTTGTCGAAAGGCGTATGGTCTGAGGCAAAACCAACCTAAGTGCAGTGAGAACTACTCTGCGGCGATCTGAATGCCGAGGCTTCTCAGCGTGTCCATGTAGAAGCTTTTCTTATGAACGCCTACCGCATAGGTGCGGACGATGCCATCCTTGTCGATGATGATAGTAGTTGGGATACCATGCACCCCATACAGCGTGGATGCGATCGAAGCGCCTTGTTTGTCGGCTGCCGGATCGAGCAGCACAGGCATCGTATATTGAGAACTCTCTTTCAAAAAATTCAGGCAGGCTTCTTTTGTATCCCAGGTATCGACGGCGAGCACGGCGACATCCTTGCCGTACTTCTCATGGATTTCCTGAATGTGAGGCATCACCGCACGGCACGGACCGCACCAGCTCGCCCAGAAGTCCACAACCACGACTTTGCCTTTCAGCGAAGAAAGTGAAATGTCCTTACCGTTCAGGTCTTTGGCGGTGAAGTCCGGCGCAGGCTTGCCTTCATATTTGGCGATCAGCGCTTTGGTCTCTGCCTCTTCGGCAGCCGCGTTTGGATCAGTGAACTTCGCGACCAGTTTGGCTTTGTCGGGTGCCGTAAACTTGAACACCGAAGCTTCAATCGACTGATTTACCTTCACATCCGTGAAGGTTTCCGTCAGCGTGAAGCTGCCGTTTCCCGCAGTCTGTACCACTTTGCCGAGCGTATGTGCCGCAGCATCGAAATAGAAAGTCATCGTTGAGCCCTGTGCGCTGAGGCCCAGCGGAATCC
>Ga0123338_10002121_pt1 | contig 18692 bp, 15 predicted proteins | sample grotaG_FD_89793 | JGI IMG/M metagenome (GOLD analysis project Ga0123338, IMG submission 89793) | Glacier valley bacterial and archeal communities from Borup Fiord, Nunavut, Canada, to study Microbial Dark Matter (Phase II) -... | ecosystem: Environmental > Aquatic > Freshwater > Ice > Glacier ...
AAACCGCATGGTACAGATTGCTTTCTTTTTTTCGATTCGTACAACATAATTCAAGTTCACATAAATACCCCTGTTGATTTGAAAGAGAAGCGTTGAATTGAGCAAACTGATAAGCTGGTTGATTCTTTTTGACACTGTCTCAACAGTTCCATCCTGCAGGTAAATTTCTGTACCATTTATCTTGGCTTTAATAAAAACCAGGTCTTTGATATCAATAAAGAGGAACCCATGTACGGTGGGCACTGAAATTGGAGGAGGATTCGACTGCGATTGGATAAAATAATCCAATTTTTGTTCATGCTTTTTTCTTTCTGCCTTTGCCTGGAATTTTTTAATCACCTTCTGAAGATCTTCCGGACAGAAAGGTTTGGTTAAAAAGTCAAGCGGTTCAATGGCCAATACGTTGTAAGCATATTGCTGATAGGCTGTTGTAAAAACAATTTCTGAATGGAAGCTTTTATTTCTCATCGCTTCGGCCACTTGTAATCCTGTCATATCAGGCATATCGATATCCAAAAATACAAGGTCGGGAAGCTTTTTATTAATAAGCAACAGTCCTGCAGGAGCTTTGGTGCTTTTGCCGATAATGCTGATTTCCGGGAATTGCCTGATATACATCTCAAGCAAATAAATAGCCTGCGGATCATCATCAATTATAATGGTTGTAATTTCAGTTTCCATATTCTTTATTCTAAAATTTACCAAGTGTACGCAAGAGTGCTCTAGAGCCTACAATTTCGAACTCTTCCCCGTTTGATGACAAAATCAAGGTATAGGTCTTTAAATTAACTTTGCGAATATAATTCTTGTTTATAATGACTGATCGGCTGATTCGCATGAAGTTATAAGGATTAAGAATTTCATCAATTTGAGAAAGATACAAGAATGTCAATTCCATGCTTTTGTTGATGAAATGAAGTTCAGTAAAAGCGCCATCGGCTTTGCAATAAAGTATCTCGTCGGTGCTGGTAATAATAAAGCCTTTGATTGTATTAAATCTCAGCATGGTATCCGGCTGTTTCTTATCAATTATATCAATTATCCTGGTCAATGAATTTGACTTCTTTATTATATTTACCTTTTCAAGTAGACTCTTCATTTCATTTTTTCTAACAGGTCTCAACAAATAATCATATACCTCAAAATGGATGGCTTCAGCAGCATATTTCTTCGAGTGTGAAACAAATACAATCAATGTGTGCGGAAGTTTGGATTGAATAAATTTGATGATGCCCGTTCCGGTTTTTCCTTTTACAGGATATTCCATAAGCACAATATCCGGGTTCACATCAATAATTTTTATCAATGCAGAATCTGTATCTTCAGCTATTTCTATTGACGACTTTATTGGATTGGATTGAAGTATCTGGACAATCAGCTGCTGTTCATTAAGATCACTTTCAATAATCAATATGCCGATTTGTTCTTTTCCCATACAAAATCCCTATATAATAGTGAAGCAATAAAGATAAGGATATATGTTTGATTTAACTCTTATTGATACACTAAGTTAGCTCCTGGGTTAGATTTTTCTTGCTCGAAATGTTTCTGTCTCATCTATTCAACCTCTTGACTTAATAAAAAAGGATTCCACCCTTTATTCTAAGAATGGAATCCTTCATCAAAATATGAGCAATCTTTCAATGATTTTCTATTTCTTTAAAAACTTTAGTGTATTCTTGTGAGTACCCGAATTGATTTCCATAAAATAAACTCCGTTTTTAAATCTGCTAATATCGTATTTGAAAGATTCAATATTACCGGACAAAACCTTTTGGTCAATCAATGATCCGGCAACGGAATAAACTTTTAGGGAACTGATTTTTTCATGATTCGCAGGAACCAATAATTCGATGTATTCACTTGCAGGATTGGGATATAAACGAAAACTTCCAGTTTGGCCGGCCAATTCTTCAATACCAGTTGTTCCAACAGCGTTAACAACCACAGTTCCATTCATTGATCCGGCATGTGGGTCGCATTGGAATTTATAAGTTCCGGCAGTATTAAAAACAAACTCATAGGACCAATTAAGGCCTACATCGTTCCCAAATGATTCAGGGTTGGTCGGGAAAGTAGTTGTTGTACCATTTACATTGTGGCCTACAGCCCCGGTATTTGTCCAAATTACTTTATCACCGACCGTAATAGTTAAGGCTGAAGGAGTATACTTATAGTCGGTTACCGCCACAGTGTGCGTAATTTGGCCAACCAGGTTCAGCGTTGAAAATGCAATCACCAACGTCATTGTGAGCATTCTAAAAGATGTGAAAGTAAAAATTGTTTTCATGATCTTTAAATTTAAAATGTTATTAATAAACTGTTATTGCCATTGCAACATCCGCCAAATCAATTTGTTTATAGAATAAGATAAATTAATATTTTATTATTATTAGGTTGAATGTTCATCTATTTGATGATTCCAAATAGTTTTCATTATGCACTATAGGTTGTAAAATGATTTATGGTTGAATGAAGAATTCATCCATAAATAGAATTGCCCGTTCAACTTTTGTTGAGCGGGCAATTCTAAATAAGAGAAACTATAAATATTTATCTGCGGGTAACAGCCTTAATCATGGGTTCGTTTTTTGTTCCGTTGCCGGAAACCATTCCAAACGATCCGCTTTTATAATTCCAGTTGGCCGAAGCAATGTGGTTTTTATTGAATATTGAAATCATGTCGTTGTACCAGCGTATGCGGTCATCTTCGGGAGCGCCGTCAATTACACCGTATTCGCCACAATAAACCTGAAGTCCCAGTTCCTTTGCTTTTTGAAGTGGAAGCTGCATCATTTTTTCCATTTTTTCTTTGGTCCATTCTACGCCCACCTGATCTTTTGCAATAGCATGCTGGGAAGCGGGCAGGGCATCGAATTCGGCTTGTGTAACCATAACTCCCGGATAATGTACCGGACCCGTGTAATCGCGAAGACTTGTCCAGCTTCCGTGATGATGGGTCAGGAAGAAAGGTTCATAGAAATGGAAGCTAAGAATGATATTTTTATCTTTAGGAACTTTCAAAACATCAAATGTGTTGGCCGATTGCCACATATTTGAACCGATCACAATGAGGCGTTCAGGTTCGAGGGTACGGAGTGTTTTCACAGCCTTATCCACCAAATTATTCCATTGTTCAGGATCGTCAGCAACTGCTTCATTCATCAGTTCATAAGCCACATCGCCTACTGAATATTCTTTAAGCGCCGATGAAAGGTCAACCCACAATGAATAGAATTTTTCCTGCTCCTTTGGGTCAGTCCACAATGGTTTCACTTCAGCATTAAAATGGTGCGAACGCAAAATGTGTAAATCAACAATCACTTTGAGTTGATGCTTTATACACCATTCAATGCTATTGGTCATCAGTTTGAAGGCATCATCATGGCGGACCCCTTTTTCGTCCCACATTTGTTCTTCATCGATGGGGAGCCGGATATGGTCGAACCCAAGTTCTTTAATGATTCTCACATCTTTTTCCTGAAAGAAACTGTCGCGTTGTGCCCCACGTGCTTGCGCCTGAGAAAGCCAGTGAGCAATATTGGTGCCTTTGAATATTTTAAAATCGGCAGGCGATCCTTTGGGTGTGTTATTAGACTGGCAGGTAATAAAAAACAGTACTGCCAAAGCGATAAGGATAAGATTTTTCATGTCAACTTAGTTAATTGGGTTTTGATTGAATTATCGGGCAAGTTATTGTTTTTTTTCTGACAATTGATTGATAATTTATACCAGAATAATAAAACAGGAGCGAGGAAACAAACAAGGGAATTCCCATGGTAACATATAAGATGGAAAGGTAGAAGGGTTGAACGATGCCTGATGTACGAAGAAAGATACCGAATGAAATCATAAAAGTCATCATCATATAACTTCTTAGATTGAAAAAAGAGAAAATACAAGGGCGATCATTGGTAAGATGAATGATTCTGAGAGCATGCTTTTTTGATATTCTGGAGAACAAAATCATATAAAACAGTCGGCCACTAACAATACTAATAACTATTCGTGCAATCAAAAAATCCTTATCAATACCCATCATCAAAATCCCCCTGGTCAATAGCATTCCTCCTGCAAATGTCCATACAACAGCTGCAATAAAAAGCAAGTTGCGCCTTGAAGTACCTGGTTTCAGTAATTGAATTAATTTCATTTTCTTTAAGATTACACGGATTGAAGGGGATTACACGGATTGCCTCTACGACAATAGTGCAATGCACCTTTTCCTTATTTCTTATTCTTGTTTCTTGTTTCTTATTTAAGTTACAAGTTCCATGTTACTTGCCACTGCCTATTGTCCACTGCCTCTTCTCCCTACCTATTCTCTTCCGCAAACTTCCGTCCCCTGTGCAGCGCTTCCAGGTTCAGGTTTACGATGCTTTCACCTTTTCGTTCAAAAATGGTACGGATGCCCTTCTCAATTTTGGAGAATTCAATATCGATAAAAGGAGAAGCAGCGCCCAGCATGACCATGTTTGAAGCCCGTGCGCTACCAACTTCTTTGGCAATGGAATCGGCATCAATGGCAATAAAACGAGGCAGTTTACGAATCTCTGCCAACACTTTTTCAATGTCTGGATAGTTGGGGATATTTATAAAAGGTGTAATGTTGGTCACCAAATACCCCGTGCCAGATAAATAAGGTAAATAGCGAAGCGATTCCATGGGTTCAACTGATAAGATGAGATCGGCAGATCCCCCGGGAATTAAATCTGAAAAGATGGGCTGATCAGAAATGCGCATGTGCGAATAAACAGCTCCTCCGCGCTGACTCATTCCATGCGTTTCGGCCTGCTTGATAAGAAGTTCGTCGGCCAGTGCGGCCTCACCCAATACAGTTGCGATGGATAAGATTCCTTGTCCGCCAACACCTGCCAATATAATATCTGCTTTCATAAGTTCAAAGTTTCAAAGTTTCAAATTCCAAGTTACCGCTCAAATCAGCGTAGAATGGTTTATTTTTTAGGATTACATGGATTGAAGCGGATTACACAGATTGCCTCTACTACAATTCCGCAGTGCTATTTCTTATTTCATATTTGAAAAGGATTGCACAGATTAAAGTGGATTGCCTCTACTACAATAGTGCCGAACCACTCAATTCCTTATTTCTTATTTTTTATTCAACGACTGCTCAATGCCACTGCTCACTTATTTCTCTTTTTCCTGCTTGCCCGTTGGATACATTCGCGGCGGGGAATAATAACAGAAACTCCCTCGTAGGTAAATTCTTGTTTGAACAAGCGCACCATTTCATCATGATTTTTTTTCAAAGGAACAATTGTATGAATATGCGCCGGATCGACACCAACACCTGTGCAAATAGCTTCAATTTTTCCAAAAGCCGAGGAGTCTTGTCCTCCTGTCATAGAAACCGATTCATTGTCTGAAATGACAATGGTAATGCTTGATTTTTCGTTCACCGCATCTAGTAAACCGGTAATTCCGGAGTGGGCAAAAGTGGAATCGCCAATCACAGCCACCGAGGGAATCAGACCGGCATCGGCAGCACCCTTGGCCATGGTGATGGAAGCGCCCATATCAATACACGAATAAATGGTTTCGTAAGGAGGCAATGCTCCCAGGGTATAGCAGCCGATATCAGAAAATACACGACCTTTGGAATAACTCTCCAAAGCTTCGTTCATGGCCACGTACACATCCTGATGCCCACAACCCATGCACAAGGCGGGAGGACGGTTGGCCACCACTTCTGGAATTGTAAATTCCTGAAACAATTCTTTGCCGAGGGCTTTTGCAATGAAATCAGGATTTAACTCACCATCGCGGGGTAAGGTTCCATCCAAACGGCCTTTGATGGAGGTCCCATTGGCGAAAAAGCCTTTCAGCATTTCTTCTACCATGGGCGCACCTTCCTCCAGCACCATTATTTCATTGCATTCAACGTTCAGACGATTTATATATTTGTCAGGAATTGGATATTGTGATACTTTCACTACCGGATAGGGACAAGTATTGTTGGGATAATGCTCCATCAGGTAATTGTAGGCTATGCCGCAAGCCACAATTCCGAGATTTTTATCCTCGCCCTCTTCGTATCTATTGTATTTTGATTCTTCTGAAAGTTTCAGGAACAACTCCTGGCTTTTGAGCAAACCTTTGTATTTGCGGCGCGCGATGGCAGGGAGCAAGATGTACTGGCGTGGATCTGAAGGCAATGAAAGTTGATTTTCGTCCAGCACTTCCTTGCACACTACACCTGCTCGCGAATGCGCCATACGGGTGGTGATACGAAGCATAATGGGAACCTGTGTAAGTTCTGAAAGGGCAAATCCTTCGCGTGCCATGTCATACGCTTCTTGCTGAGACGAAGGTTCAAGAATTGGCACCATGGCAAATTTTCCATAGAAACGCGAATCCTGTTCATTTTGCGATGAATGCATTGAAGGGTCATCAGCAACCGTGACAATCAGTCCGCCATTAACACCCGTCAATGCTGAATTGACAAAAGGATCAGCCGCTACATTAAGTCCTACATGTTTCATACACGCCATTGCACGTTTGCCGGCATACGACATTCCAAGCGCCGTTTCCAGAGCAGTCTTCTCATTGACAGACCATTTGCAATGTATATTGCGTTCTTCCGCTAAGGGATGATCCTGAATAAATTCGGTAATCTCAGTGGACGGTGTCCCGGGATAAGCATACACCCCTGACATTCCTCCATCAATGGCGCCCTGTCCGATGGCTTCAACCCCCAAAAACAAATGCTTTTGCATATCAATATATTAGATTTTAAACTCGGGATCAAAAATAGTGCATTCGAGTTGTAAAACAACTCTATCAACTATTAAGTGAAGGATAAATGTGGAATTGAATTTAAATTTGTAGATTATCTTTCTCATAAAAACACCTAAGTTACAACAATAGCATCAATCAAGGAATTGTGTAAAATGATTATATTTGAGGAATTAACAAGATATTATGGCATTTGAAATGATTGATATTAAAAATAAAAATGGAATTCAAGCAATTAGGATTCCAGAGAAAATGAAATTGAATGATGACAAAGCATATCTGAAAAAAGTCGGTAATGCCTTGTATATAATACCATTTCATAATCCATAGCAAAACCTGATAGAAATATTGAATCTTTTACTCCTGATTTTATGGACTCAAGAGAATAACCTGATAACCAACAAAGAGAATCAATTGATGGAATACATGCTTGACACCAATATTTGCATGTACATTATCAAAAGAAAGCCTGTAAATGTTTTGGATAAATTCAAAAGTCTATCAATTGGTACCTCTGACATTCCCACAAGCATCCGGTAAGCTAAGGGCGATATTCTATCATGGTTCCAGATATGTCTTGTTGATCAGGTATGAATTGTTCCAATTTTTCTATATGACCCTAAGACCGTCTGCATTAGAATTGGACAGCCCTGATGGTCGGGCAAAGTATCAATTGCAGGATTGTATTTATTATTAGCTTTGCCAACTATATCAACTCAAGCCATTGGCCTTGTGTAAATTTTAACCTGTTAAACCAACTCAATTGAAATATTTCTGCCTTTCTATATCAGTTTTACTGTTTTTACTTTCGGGTAACCAACTGACTGCCCAAACGGCTGCAAAGGCCATGCGGGTTACCTCTCCTCCAACCATCGACGGACATATCAACGAGGCGGTTTGGGAACAGGCCACTCAAATTGATCAATTCGTTCAGCGCGAACCCAATTCTGGTGAGCCTGTTTCAGAGAAGACCATTGTTTCAGTATGTTACGATAATAATTACTTGTACTTCGCAGTGAAATGTTACGACGATCCTGATAAAATTACTGCCAAGGAAATGGCACGTGACGTGAGCCTTGGAAACGACGATCGTGTGCAGATTATTCTTGACACTTACCTTGACCACCGCAATGGCTATTGGTTTCAGATCGGGCCACGCGGCTCTATAGGTGATGCGCTGATCAGCGAAAACGGCGCCTCCATGAACAAGGAATGGGATGCCCTGTGGACGGGAAAATCAAGCATCAACAGCGATGGATGGGAAGCTGAACTGGCCATCCCGTTCAAGACCATTGGCTTCGATCCTGATAAAACTGTCTGGGGAATGAAGTTAATCCGCAACATCAAACGTAAGCTTGAAGCATCCTACTGGCCTGTTGCAAACCTCAATACGCACCGTTTTCAGATTTCTGATTCAGGATTGCTCACTGGGCTGGAAGGAATTACCCAGGGAATTGGCCTCGATATCTCGCCTTACGCGATCGGGGGAATGAATACCCGTAACGGTGAGAAAAATACCTATCATGCTGATGCCGGTTTAGATATGTTCTACCAAATCACACCCCGTCTGAAAGCCTCCCTTTCAATTAATACCGATTTTGCTGAAACAGAAGTGGACGACCGGCAAATCAATCTTACCCGTTTCAGTTTGTACTTTCCAGAGAAACGTGACTTCTTTCTTGATGGATCAAATTATTTCAAATTCGGAATCGAAGGTGACGACAACAATCCTTACCGTAATGCAATCGTGCCGTTCTTCTCCAGAAGACTTGGGCTCGACAACAATGGTAACATGCTCCCGGTAAGGTATGCAGCCAAAATTACTGGTTCTCAGAACAACTGGAATATCGGTATGATGCATATCAGCGATGAGCGTGACTACGGAACGGACAGCCTGCACCATTACCAGAATTCGCAACTTACTGTTGGTCGGATCAGCCGCAACATTGGCGCCCAATCATCAATTGGGGTGATCGGTACCTGGGGAAATGCAATTTCGGCTGACGATAACAAGGTAGGAGGGTTCGATATTAAATTGGCAACCTCTAAATTTCAGAAGAACAAAAATATTGCCTTGACAATGTTTGGAATGATCTCAGACACGCGCGGCAAAAAGGAAAACAATACTTCCTGGGGTGCCGACATTGCTTATCCGAACGACTTTTTATACTTCGGATTGGGTCATTATGAAGTGGCCGAAAACTTTGTGGCAGGCATCGGTTTTGTTCCACGCACCAATATCAAAGCCTCTTACGGAAATTTCTCCATAGGACCAAGGCCTGACAGTTGGGGAATCCTTCAGTTAAAAAGCGGCGCCGGATTTAATTACATGACGAACTTCGACAATATAATGGTTACACGGGTGGTGAATTTTTCTCCCCTGGGAATCCGTTTCAAATCGGGAGAAGAAATCTATTATTCAATCAGTCAGCAATATGAATTGCTGAAAGGGGATTTTAACATCTTCCCCGGATTTATTATTCCCCAAAATGACTATAATTTCTGGTATCAAAATGTTCAGTTCATCACTGCCGGGAGCCGCAATCTGGCAGGTGCAGCAAGTTTCGGATGGGGTGATTTTTTTAATGGCAGCAAGCAGGATATGAAACTGACGGTGAATTATAAAGTTGCTGTGCCATTGTTCATTGGAGTCAATTATTCAGTCAACCATGTAACGCTTCCTGAAGGTGATTTTACAGCCAAAATCTATCAACTCAATGCCAACATTTTGTTTAGCCCCACAGTTACACTTTACAACTATTTTCAATACGACAATGCCACTGAAAGAATGGGTTGGCAATCACGCTTTCAATGGATTCTGAAACCCGGAAATGAAGTGATCCTTGCCTGGACTTCTGGTTGGTCTCAACCTTCCGATCGTTTTATCATGAATGAAAGTGCCCTTAGACTAAAGCTGAAATACAATATAAGGTTTTAATATATTGCCACACCTTTATATATATATATATATGTTAACAGTAGAAGTATATTATATCCACCCCCTTATTTTATAATATCCCAGTGCCGCAATTTCCCTAACAATTAGAATTTCATATTTCAGATGATTCCAGAATTGATATCTGATGGTGGTATTATTTCCTATATCTGGAACAGGGAGTTTATTCCCGCCCAATTCATCATCTTTAAAAATCAGGTCGGCTTCCAACGCATTCTCAAAAGCCGGCAAAGCGCTCACTCGGTTAAATCCTGCCTTTTTAAAGACCAGTACTGCACGCCGCATGTGTTCGGGTGAGGTGACTATCAGGATTGATTTATTGGTAAGTTTTTCCGAATTAAATTGTTGCAGATTAAGTGCCTGCGACCTTGTATTGGTGCCCAATTCCTCATACATTATTCGCGTTGAGTCGATTCCTTTGCTGATCAATTCAGCCGCAACCAGGTGAGCTGTGGAGTTAAGATCAGCTGCATTGCCTGGAATGGAAATTATAATCTGGCTTTCCAGAGATTCAGTGGCTACTTTGAATACAAAAAAAGCTCGTATTAAATTAGATTCACTAGGCATTCCGCCTCCACCCAGCAACACGATGTAATCAGGCTTTTCGGTAATCTGTGATTCACTGGTACCCAACCAATAATATCCCCAGAAAGGCAAAGTGGTAAAACTAAGAATGATAGCTACCAGAAACAGTACTCCGAATCCGGCAAGCACCGTACGAAGCACCCTCCAAATGTGATTGACCTTATTTTGTTTTGCCATACCTGCTTGATTTTTAAAATTGAAAGGTAAAGAAATTTCAGGAGTAGTCATTAAGAAAATGAGAAAGTGAGAAGGCAACAGTGAGCAGTCACAGTATTCAGATGCTTCGCAGGAGATCGGCACGCAACTGGAAACTGGAAACTGGAAACTTGAAACTGGAAACTGGAAACTTGGAACTGGAAACTTGGAACTATTTTATACGCTGTTCATTGCATCTACTGGGTCAAGGCGGGAAGCTGAGAGAGCAGGAATAAAACCTGCCAGCACACCAATCACCCCCGAAATGGTAAGTCCCAGAGTGATGTTTGCCAGGGTCATGGCGATGGCCATACCTGATACATAACTAAAAATAATGGTGGCAATAAATATGAGGAAAAGTCCCAATATTCCACCCACCATCGACAGCACGACGGCCTCGAAAATGAATTGAAGTAGGATAAAGAATTTCTTTGCGCCAAGCGCTTTTTGGATTCCAATAATCTTGGTTCTTTCTTTCACCGACACGAACATGATATTGGCAATTCCGAAACCACCAACCAGAATACTAAAGCCCCCAATAATCCATCCGGCAAAATTGAACACCTTAAAGAAAGTATCAAATTGTTTTGATATCTGGCTTACCTCGTTGATGGCAAAATCGTTTTCCTCCATCGGTTTCAATCGGTGCAGGGAGCGCATAATCCCCACAAGTTCAGCTATAAATTCATCATGATCGATGTTGGGTTTGGCTTTTATATTGATCGCCTGCCCCTGGTCGCGGTTGCGGGCATCCACCATATTCATAGCAAAAACCACCGGAATATGTACGCGCTTGTCCATGCTGGTACCAAACATATCGGTTCCCTTTTTTGTATAAACACCAATTACCTGAAACCGGTACCCCTGAAGTTTAATCAATTGGCCAACCGGATTAACCTGACCGAAAAGATTGGTTGCTATCTCGCTTCCCAAAATGGCCAGGTTCGCTCCTGAATTTGATTCCGACTCAGTAAAGTAACGCCCTTTTTCAATTTCCAGGCTCCATGTGTTAATTAATCCATGAGTAGTGGCAAGCACTTCGGTATTTTCCGCTTTGCTATTTTCGTATTGTACCGTACGGTTGAAGCCAAAGAAATAAACAGCATCTTCAATATTCTTGGATCTTCGGGCCAAATCTTCAGCCTCTTCCATGGTTGGTACCGGACGGTTCAAGTATTTCCACCACGGATATTCCGATTCGCCTTCAGGCGGTGTCCATGGCCATTTCTGAATGTAAACCATGTCGCTGCCCAACGAATTCAGACTGCTGCGGATGTAATTTTCCAATGAATCTATGACCGTGAATACCGAAATAATGGCAAATATGCCAATGGTAATTCCCAGCAGCGATAGAAATGTCCTTAGTTTATTCCCACGAAGAGAACCAAAGGCAAACGAAAAACTTTCAATAATTAATCTGGTTAACAGCATAGCCTTCCAATTGAAAAGTAAATATACGATTATGAACCTTAAAAATTAGTTGCACAATTCTGAAATGATTACAGAACTTGATTAAATTTTTATTCATTATCCTCAATATGACAGATACTATTTGTTTTTTTTATGCCAGATGTTCCAATTATCATCAAAATAAATAACCGCAGGATGTATCAATGCTAGTATGCCAGGGATAACTCGCCATCATCTGATACCAAACATCCACCCATTCCATAGTAACAGAGGGAGAAATCCAGGATCGGTAGCTTATTTTGAAAAGTAGATAGGAAGGTGCAAAATAGACTCCCCTGAGTATTCGAATTGGCGTTAACTTCGTGTGCATTTGTACTGATAATCAATGATTTGAAGCAGTAATTCCTGGTGGTTTAACAGTTGTATAAGAAGCTATATCGGTTTTTAAATCCTACAAAATGATTCATTCCAGTATCTTTTCCTATCTTGTGTGCGATAATTGCATAAAATTACGTCTTGATAATCAGGTAGTTACAAATCAGATTACACGAAGTTAACGCCGATCCGAGTGCTCGGGGTCAGGGACCGGCTGAATAGCTCTTTTATATTGATCCCAAGTGCTCGGGATGCCCTACGATCAAATTGACTGTGTGAGTTTTTCAGCAGATACTACATTAGGTTTAGAGAGGGGGTTATTGACCTGGTTACTAAGATTTGGAAAAAATCAAGGTTTTTAAATATCAACATCTGTACGTTTGGCTTTGGAAAAACTATTCCTCACATTATTGTGATCTGATCTTTTATTCCTTAATTTTTTATTCTTAACCCAATAGGATTTAGTAAATATATAGTTTTTCTATTCAATACCATATACCGATGACTTACGTTATTGCTTTGTTGTGGCTTCTTAATTGACAATTCTTCAATGAATACAATTTGAAATTCATTGTTATTATAAACTTAATTAAGCGGTTTTGTAGGAAAGAGAATCAAGGTGTTTTATTATCTTTGAGGCCAAATTAGAAAAGGATTTTAGATGAAGGACTTGAAAAAGATTAAATCAGCCTTAATTTCAGTGTATCACAAAGATAAGTTGGACAAGATTGTTAAAAGATTGGAAGAATTAAATGTAACGATCTATTCAACTGGAGGAACACAATCATTTATTGAAGAATTGGGGGTTTCTGTTATTCCCGTTGAGGAACTTACCAGCTACCCTTCCATTTTAGGGGGGCGTGTTAAAACTTTGCACCCCAAAGTATTCGGTGGAATACTAAACCGCAGGGACAACGCTGGTGACCAGCAACAAATTGCCCAATATGAAATTCCTGAAATCGATCTTGTTATCGTGGACTTGTATCCATTTGAAGAAACGGTGGCTTCAGGAGCATCCCAAGAAGACATTATTGAGAAAATAGATATTGGTGGCATTTCGCTGATCCGTGCAACTGCCAAGAATTTCAACGATGTGGTAATCATTTCCTCGCGTGACCAGTACGAATCATTATTTACTTTACTGAATGAAAAAGATGGCGCCACTTCACTCATCGACCGTAAAGAATATGCCCGCCTAGCATTCGCCACTTCATCCCATTACGACAGTGCGATATTCAACTATTTCAACCAAGGCAAATCGGAAGAAGCACGCATCAGCGTAAACAATGGTCATGTGTTGCGATACGGTGAAAATCCTCATCAGGCAGCTACTTTCTTTAAAATCAACAATTCAAATTCAGACATTACTTTGGCGAATGCACAGGTTTTGCAAGGCAAAGCGCTTTCGTATAACAATATGCTTGATGCTGATGCTGCCTGGAAATCGGCCAGCGATGCCTACCATTCAGTGACGCATTTAGAAAATAAAGTGGCTGTTTCGGTTGTCAAACACCTGAATCCTTGTGGTCTGGCTGTTACAAACAATGTCCAGGATTCGCTCTTACTGGCATGGGCCGGCGATCCGGTGAGTGCTTATGGAGGCATCGTATGTTTTACCGGTCCTGTCGATAAAACAATCGCAGAATGGTTCGACAAGCGTTTTGTCGAAATCATTATTGCTACCGGTTATACTCCCGAAGCCCTGGAGGTTTTAAGCAAAAAGAAGAACCTTCGTGTGCTGTCAACCCCTGTTAAACCTGAAATAACCGGAGAAAAGCTCTATCGTTCCATCAGTGGAGGATTGCTTATTCAGGATGAAGACGAAGGGTTGGAAACAGAATTTAAGAATGTAACAAAAATACAATTCGACAGTTTAAAATTGAACTTGTCGAAATTTGGCATTATTGCCTGCAAACATCTGAAAAGCAATGCCATTGCATTGGTAACTCAAACTCCGGATGGATCGTTCTGGCTGACAGGAACTGGAATGGGGCAACCCAACCGGCTCGACAGTCTGCGCCAGTTAACCATCCCGCGTTTCAACCTGAAAGAAGGGGTTCGGATTGAAGATTCTGTACTCATTTCAGATGCTTTCTTCCCCTTCAGAGACAGCGTTGAAGCTGCCAACGAATTTGGAATTAAATACATTGTAGAGCCGGGAGGTAGCATCCGCGACCAAGAAGTGATCGCCGCTTGTGATGAATTCGGTATTGCAATGATTTTTACCGGCGTGAGACATTTCAAACATTGATTTGAAATTAACACAGCCAGTCATTTTTGTTTTAGTATAAACTCAGAAAAACATAAAAATGGGATTGTTTTCATTTTTGACACAGGAAATTGCCATTGACTTAGGAACTGCCAATACGATCATTATCCACAACGATAAAATTGTAGTTGATGAGCCGTCGATTGTAACCATCGACCTTAAAACAGAAAAGCTGATAGCCATTGGGGAAAAGGCCCGACAGATGCAGGGGAAAACCCATGCCAACCTGAAAACCATTCGCCCTTTACGTGATGGTGTGATTGCCGACTTTAACGCAGCCGAACAGATGATCAGAGGCATGATAAAGATGATGAACCCTAAATCAAGGTTTTTCACTCCATCATTGCGTATGGTGGTTTGTATCCCTTCCGGCTCAACTGAAGTGGAGATTCGTGCTGTGCGCGACTCGGCTGAACATGCCGGTGGCCGCGATGTATATATGATTTATGAACCAATGGCAGCGGCTATCGGTATTGGCCTCGATGTTGAAGCACCTGAAGGAAACATGGTGGTTGACATCGGTGGGGGTACTACTGAAATTGCAGTGATTTCGCTCGGCGGACTGGTAACCAACAAATCCATTCGTATTGCAGGTGATGATCTGACGGCCGATATCATGGAATACATGCGTCACCAACACAATATTAAAATTGGTGAACGTACGGCTGAAGAAATTAAAATCAATGTAGGATCGGCCTTGTCGCAACTCGAGAATCCCCCTGCTGATTACGTTATCCAGGGTCCTAACCAAATGACTGCACTTCCTATTGAGGTTCCGGTTTCTTATCAGGAAATATCTCATTGTCTGGAAAAGTCGATTTCAAAAATTGAAACCGCTATTCTAAGCGCCTTGGAACAAACTCCTCCTGAATTGTATTCCGATATTGTAACACGGGGTATTTGGCTTGCTGGCGGTGGTGCACTTCTTCGTGGTTTGTCAAAACGTTTTACTGAAAAAATTAATATTCAGTTTCATGTTGCCGAAGATCCATTGAGAGCTGTGGCCCGCGGAACTGGAATCGCACTTAAGAATGTAAATAAATTCACTTTCCTTATCAGATAAATAATTCTGAAAAGGAAGGGGTAAACCTTCCAGAGAATGAGAAGTTTATTTCGTTTCTTATTGCAAAATTATTTTTTGATGATGTTTCTGGTACTCGAAGCCTTTTCATTGGTGCTGATTGTCAGTTTCAACAATTACCAAAGGGTATCATTCTTTAATTCAAGCAATAACTTTACAGGAGCTGTGTATGAAAAATTCAGTTCGTTTGACGATTATTTCAGCCTAAGCCTTACCAATGCTCAATTGGCTGCTGGCAATGCTTCGTTGCGCAAACAGTTACAGCTTAGGGTCATGCAACAGGATAAGTATCCGGTAAACCGACCTGATACGGTTCAGGCGCCGGCCTATATTTTTACTTCAGCAAAAGTGATCAATAATTCGGTCAACAAACAGTTTAACTACATCACCCTCAACAAGGGGGCGAGGCAAGGCATCAAACCCGATATGGGTATCATTGATGCCGACGGTGTGGTGGGTGTAATTACCAATGTATCACCCAACTATTCAACCGGATTGTCGTTGCTTAACAAGCGATTGAGTATACCGGCCAAGATTACCAAAAACAATTATTTTGGTTCCCTGGTATGGGATGGTGAACATTACAATACCGCCGATCTGAAAGAAATTCCTTTTCACATCATTGTAAACATTGGCGATACGGTGGTGACCAGCGGGTATTCAAATATTTTTCCTGAAGGAATCATGATTGGGACCATTAAAAAGTTTGATGTTGAAAGCGGAACAAACTTCTACAACATCAAAGTGGAGTTGTCGACCAATTTTAAAACTGTCAAATTTGTAGAGGTAGTTCAAAATACCAAACGGGAAGAATTGATAAATCTGGAATCAAACAACGTGGGGGAATGATAAAAGACTTTGGTAAATATGCGATCATGTTTGTGGTACTGGTTCTGGTCCAGGTACTGATCCTGAATAATATCCAATTCAGCGGATTTGTCAATCCTTATGTTTATATTTTATTTATTCTCCTGTTGCCATTTAATATCCCCGGATATTTGCTTTTGGGGCTTTCATTTCTTTTAGGAATCTCCATCGACATTTTCAACAATACTTTGGGGCTTCATGCGGGGGCAACCGTTTTGCTTGGTTTTCTAAGGCCTGGAATAGCTAATTTGATATCCTCGCGCGAAATCATTGAAAAAGGTAATACTCCCAATATGAAACAGTTGGGTTTTGCCAGTTTCCTGAAATATATCGTTATCGCGGTTTTTATTCACCATCTGTTCCTCTTTTATGCTGAGGCATTTTCATTCGGAGGTTTCTTCCATACTTTGCTACGGTGTGTCCTGAGCAGCATTTTCTCGATTGTGATCATTCTGGCCAGTCAATTTATTCTCTTTAAAAATATACAATAAAGTGGATACTTTCTCAAAACGCAAGTATATAATTGCCGGTATCATACTGGGAATAGCCGCTATTTTTATTCTACGGCTCTTCTCGATCCAGGTTACCAACAAATCATACAAGCAATTTGCTACCAGAAATGTGCTCAGGAAAATTATTACTTTCCCCGCCCGGGGCCTGATTTACGATCGCAACCATGCACTGATGGTTTATAACAAGGCTGCTTATGATTTGCTGGTTGTTCCAAGGGAAGTAAAGCCATTTGATACCACGGCACTTTGCAACATCATTCAACTGGATAGGGCAGACTTAAGGGAAGCAATAAAAAAAGCCAAGCTATTTTCATGGTACAAGCCATCAATTATCGCGGGTCAGATAGCTCCCGAGATTTATGCGCCCCTTCAGGAAAAACTTTATAAATATCCTGGATTTTTTGTTCAATCCAGAACCCTGCGCGAATACCCCAGCAAAAGTGCTGCCCAGGTTTTAGGGTATGTGGGTGAAGTGAGCCCTTCGACAATTGAAAAGGATAAATACTACCGGTCAGGCGATTATATTGGTATTACCGGCCTGGAGAAAGCTTATGAAGATCAGTTGCGCGGGATAAAAGGGGTGAACAATTATATGGTGGATGTTCATAATAGTATTAAAGGAAAATACAATGGTGGTATATCAGATACAACCGCTATACTGGGACAAAATTTACTTACCGGACTCAATGCCAATGTGCAGGCCTATGCTGAATTGTTGATGACCAATAAACGGGGAGCTATTGTAGCCATTGAACCTGCTACAGGCGAAATTATTGCAATGGTCAGTGCCCCCTCTTATGATCCTAATTTATTGGTCGGTCGACAGAGAAGCGCTAATTACGGCCTCTTGGCAGCTGACTCAATTAATAAACCCATGTGGAACCGGGCCATCATTGGTACCTTTCCCCCCGGCTCGACCTTTAAAGTGGTTAACGCGTTGATTGCTTTGCAGGAACATTCCTTAAGTCCGTTCGATCGGTTTTCTTGTGCCGGACAAGGTTCCTCGCCTATCAGATGTACACACAACCATGTCAGCCCGCTTGGTATGCGCGAAGGTATCCGTGAGTCGTGCAATTCTTATTTCTGGAATTTGTTCCGGTCTGTTATCAACCATTCGGCCACTCCTGCTGAGGGCTTTCAGGCATGGCGTGACTATGTGATGAATTTTGGATTTGGTCAACGATTGGGCACTGAATTGTCTTCCGAAGTAAAAGGAAATATTCCGGAGGTGGCCTATTACGATAAATACTTTGGCCAGCAACATTGGAATTCGTTGACCATTCGATCTTTGTCTATTGGGCAGGGCGAACTACTGGTTACTCCGCTTCAATTGGCCAACATGGTTGCAACCGTTGCCAACAGGGGATATTATATTGCCCCCCACCTGGTAAGGGCCATCCAGGACACCAACAGGGTATTCCGTGAATTGAAATATGAGAAAAAACTTTCGGGCATCAATCCTGAATATTTTAGTATCGTGATTGAAGGAATGCAAGCTGTTATTGAAGAAACCCGGTTGAACCAATCTATACATATTGACAGTGTGATCATTTGCGGAAAAACAGGAACTGTTCAGAATCCGCATGGAGCCGACCATTCTGCATTTGTAGCTTTTGCACCGCGTGACAATCCAAAGATCGCCATTGCTGTTTTTATCCAGAATGCAGGGTTCGGAGCTACGTA
>Ga0123338_10002122_pt1 | contig 18683 bp, 15 predicted proteins | sample grotaG_FD_89793 | JGI IMG/M metagenome (GOLD analysis project Ga0123338, IMG submission 89793) | Glacier valley bacterial and archeal communities from Borup Fiord, Nunavut, Canada, to study Microbial Dark Matter (Phase II) -... | ecosystem: Environmental > Aquatic > Freshwater > Ice > Glacier ...
AAAGGGTCGTAATTTTGGCGCTGAGGCGTTGCTTCACGGGGCAGAACGGCTTTGGTGGCGTAGGAACCCCAAAGGTCGGGCTGCCCCGTTTTTATGCCCCTACATTTTTAGTAGGGTAGAGTAGCAATTCCCAACAAACATACAAAAACCCCCGGCCAGCTCACGCTAACCGGGGGTTTGCTTCCTACAAACCTACGTCACTCCCTACTCCTGCACCGTGACCTCGCGCTTGATGGCGCGCGACGGGCGCTTGGGAGCCGGCGCGGCGGCCGTTTCTTCGGCGGCGCGGGCGGCCTGGCGGGCGACGTTTTCTTCCTTCGTCGAAACCTCCACGCCCTGGTACTCGCGCAAGCCGGTGCCGGCCGGGATGAGGTGGCCGACAATCACGTTCTCCTTCAGGCCCAGCAGCTCGTCCACTTTGCCGCGGATGGCGGCTTCGCTGAGCACTTTAGTGGTTTCCTGGAACGAGGCGGCCGAGAACACCGAAGCGGTGCCGAGCGAGGCCTGCGTGATGCCTTGCAGCGTGGGCCGCGAGACGGCCGGCTGCGCGTCGCGCACTGAAATCAGGGTCAGGTCGCGGCGACGGAGCGACGAGTTTTCGTCGCGGAGCTTGCGGGCCGAAATAATCTGGCCCGGCCGCACTTCCGTCGAGTCGCCGGCTTCGACCACCACTTTCATGTCGATGATGGTGTCGTTTTCCTCCATCAGCAGGCCCTTATTGACGAGCTGGTTTTCGAGGAACGACGTGTCGCCGGCATCCATGACGAGCACTTTCTGCATCATCTGACGCACCACCACTTCGATGTGCTTATCATTGATTTTCACGCCCTGCAAGCGGTACACCTCCTGAATCTCGTTCACGATGTACTCCTGCACCGCGCCCGGACCCTGAATGTTCAGGATGTCGGACGGCGTGATGGCCCCGTCTGACAGCGGCGCGCCGGCCCGCACGAAGTCGTTGTCCTGCACCAGGATGAACTTCGAGAGCGGCACCATGTACTTCTTCTTCACGCCGTCTTTCGACTCGACGAAGATTTCGCGGTTGCCACGCTTCACCGAGCCGTAGGTTACCACGCCGTCGATTTCCGACACGACGGCCGGGTTCGACGGGTTGCGGGCCTCGAACAGCTCCACCACGCGGGGCAGACCACCCGTGATGTCGCGGGTTTTGCCCACCGCACGGGGGATTTTCGCCAGCACGGCTCCGGCTTTCACCTTCGCGCCGTTCTCGACATTGAGGTGAGCGCCGACCGGCATGTTGTACGACTTGTCGGAATCGGCCGCGCCCTTGGCCGGGTGCAGCAGCACCGACGGGTTCTGCGCCTTGTCTTTCGACTCGACAATCACCTTCTCGCGGAAGCCCGTCTGTTCGTCGGTTTCCTCGCGGTAGGTGATGCCCTCGGTGATGGCATCGTACTTCACGGTCCCGTCGAACTCGGCCAGAATGACGGCATTGTACGGGTCCCAGTTCACCAGCTCCTGGCCTTTCTCGACCTCTTGGCCTTCCTTCACGATGAGGAACGAGCCGTAAGGTACGTGGTTGGAAATGAACACTTTGCCGGTGGCTTTGTCCACGATGCGGACTTCGCCCGAGCGGCCCATCACCACGTTGGTAACCGCGCCCTCGGCGTTTTTACCGGCCACGGTGCGGATGTCCTCGAACTCGACCACCCCGGCGAATTTCGCCTTGATGTTGGCTTCAACCGCGATGTTCGAGGCCGTGCCGCCGACGTGGAAGGTGCGGAGCGTGAGCTGCGTACCCGGCTCGCCGATGGACTGCGCCGCGATAACGCCCACGGATTCACCCTTCTGCACCATGCGACCCGTCGCCAGGTTGCGGCCGTAGCACTTGGCACAAATGCCGCGCTTGCTTTCGCACGTCAGCACCGAGCGAATTTCGACCGACTCAATCGCCGTGTTATCAATCCGGCGGGTGATGTCCTCGGTAATCTGCGTGCCGGCGGCCAAAATCAGCTCCCCGGTAAGCGGGTCGATGATGTCGTGTACGTTCACGCGGCCCAGGATGCGCTCGGCCAGCGGCTCCACGATGTCCTCGTTGTCTTTGAGGGCGTAGGTTTCGGTGCCGCGAAGCGTACCGCAATCCTTCTCGTTCACGATGACATCCTGCGCCACGTCGTGCAGACGACGGGTCAGGTAGCCGGCATCGGCCGTCTTCATAGCCGTGTCAGCCAAGCCCTTACGGGCACCGTGCGTCGAGATGAAATACTCGATTACGTCCAGCCCTTCCTTGAAGTTCGACAGAATCGGGTTCTCGATAATCTCGCCCACCGAGCCTTGCATCGACTTCTGCGGCTTGGCCATCAGGCCACGCATACCGCCGAGCTGACGAATCTGCTCGCGCGAGCCGCGCGCCCCGGAGTGCATCATCATGTAGATGGAATTGAAGCCCTGGTCCTCTTTTTCGAGGCGACCCATGAGCGTCTCCGTAATCTGCGAGTTGATGCGCGTCCAGATGTCGATGACCTGGTTGTAGCGCTCGTTGTTGGTAATCAGACCCATCTGGTAGTTCTGGGTCACGGCCGCCACATCGGCTTGCGCCTGCTTGATGAGCACGTCCTTCTCCTTCGGAATCTGAATATCGCCGAGGCCCATGCTCAGCCCGCCCTTGTAGGCCGACTGGAAGCCCAGCGTCTTGATGTCGTCCAGGAACTGCGCCGTGCGGGCCATGCCCGTGCGCTTGAACACCAGCGAGATAATCTGCTGGAGCTTCTTCTTGGTCAGCAGCTCGTCCACGAAACCGACTTCGGCGGGCACGAGCTGGTTGAACAGCACGCGGCCAGCCACCGTCTCGATGGTTTTCGGCACGAGGTTATCATCCTCGTCGCGCACCATCGTCCGCACCTTGATGTAGGCGTGCTTCGAAAGCTGGCCTTCGTTGAGGGCGATAACGACCTCTTCGTCCGAGTAAAACGCGCGGCCTTCGCCCTGGATGCTTTCGCCTTCCGTCGAGCGTTTGCCCTTCGTCACGTAGTACAGCCCGAGCACCATGTCCTGGCTCGGCACGGCGATAGGTGCGCCGTTGGCCGGGTTCAGGATGTTGTGCGAGGCCAGCATGAGCGTCGAAGCCTCCAAGATAGCGGCCGGCCCAAGCGGGACGTGTACGGCCATCTGGTCACCGTCGAAGTCAGCGTTGAACGCCGTACACACCAGCGGGTGCAGCTGAATGGCTTTGCCTTCGATGAGCCGCGGCTGGAACGCCTGAATACCCAGGCGGTGCAGCGTCGGCGCGCGGTTGAGCAGCACTGGGTGGCCTTTCAGCACGTTTTCCAGGATGTCCCAGACCACGGCGTCCTTGCGGTCCACGATTTTCTTGGCCGATTTCACCGTCTTCACGATGCCGCGCTCGATGAGCTTGCGGATGATGAACGGCTTGAACAGTTCGGCCGCCATGTTCTTGGGCAGGCCGCACTCGTGCAATTTCAATTCCGGACCCACCACGATAACCGAGCGGCCGGAGTAGTCCACGCGCTTGCCGAGCAGGTTCTGGCGGAAGCGGCCCTGCTTGCCTTTCAGCATATCGGACAGCGACTTGAGCGCCCGGTTGCCTTCGGCCCGCACGGCGTTCACCTTGCGCGAGTTGTCGAAGAGCGAGTCTACGGCCTCTTGCAGCATCCGCTTCTCGTTGCGCAAAATCACCTCCGGCGCTTTGATTTCAATCAGGCGCTTCAGGCGGTTATTACGAATGATGACGCGGCGATACAAGTCGTTCAAGTCCGACGTAGCAAACCGACCACCATCAAGCGGCACCAACGGGCGCAACTCGGGCGGAATGACGGGCACCATGCGGATAATCATCCACTCGGGCTTGTTTTCGACGCGGGTTTGCGCGTCGCGGAAAGCTTCGACCACGCGCAGGCGCTTCAGGGCCTCCGCCTTACGCTGCTGCGAGGTTTCGTGCGCGGCCGAGTCGCGGAGCGAGTAGCTCAACTCGTCGAGGTTGATGCGTTCGAGCAGCATTTGCAGCGCGTCGGCCCCCATCTTGGCGATGAACTTCTGCGGGTCGTCGTTGGGCAGGGCCTGATTTTCGCGCGGCAGCTTGTCAATCACGTCGAGGTATTCGTCCTCGGTCATGAAGTCGAGCTGCTGCACGCCTTCTTCGGCCATCGCGCCGGGCTGCACCACCACGTAGCGCTCGTAGTAGATAATCTGGTCGAGCTTTTTGGTGGGCATGCCCAGCAGGTAGCCGATTTTGTTCGGCAGGCTCTTGAAATACCAGATGTGAGCGACGGGCACCACCAGCTCGATGTGGCCCATGCGCTCGCGCCGCACCTTCTTCTCGGTCACTTCCACGCCGCAACGGTCGCAGATGATGCCCTTGTAGCGAATGCGCTTGTACTTGCCGCAGTGGCATTCCCAGTCTTTCACCGGACCGAAAATCCGCTCGCAGAACAGGCCGCCCATCTCGGGCTTGTAGGTGCGGTAGTTAATGGTTTCGGGCTTCACGACCTCACCCGTGCTCCGCTCCAGAATGGCTTCGGGCGAAGCCAGCGAAATGGTCACTTTCGAGAAGTCCTGTACTAGCTTCTTGTTTTTTGCAAACGCCATTGATGTGGGTTTATGCAGTTTGGTTTTGACTGCCGGAAGGTTTCCAACAGTTCGACGCTACGAAAAGTGCTCTACGGGCCGGACAGGTACGCCGCGCAGTAGATTTTCGCTAGGTCTGGTTTTCGCCCGTCCGCCACCGCGCTTCCCACCTTGTGCTACCCTGACCTGTCTCGGAGTAGTCGTGTCGTGAGGGGGGCGCGGGCGGCGGTTGGGCTATTGAATAACAAATTCGAGGAATCAAGAAATGTCCACGAACGTCTAAAACGTCTATTTCCAATTTATGAAAATATCTCGAAACTCAACTTGGCCCTCTTCATATTTTGAACTCGGAGTGTAGTAATGATAGGGAACAGCCAGCAACTTAATTGCATTAACCTTTGGCAAAATCCCCGCGAACACGTAAGTACCACGGATAGGCGCACCAGTGAAGAGAGTTTTAGAGCCAGTGTCGTTACCTATCATCCCTGCCTTCAAGGAAAATTCCTCACCATCTGGGCTTGAACAGCTACGAATTTGGGTGTTGAAGTTCGTTTTATTTGCAGCCGCATTATTGAAAGACAGCGTAATTGTTACCGTCTGATTCTTCGTGTCGCCACTCGCACTTACCAACTTAAAAGTGATGTCGTTCTCGGTTTGGGTCTTCCCGGACAGTTCACTCGTTTTGGCCGCCACCGCGCTCCCCTGTTGGTTGAGTAGCCGGTTCTTTTGAGCCGCAAACTCGGCCGGAGTTAGCACTTTAGCATCAAGCAGTTGCTTGAGTTTCAATAGCTCATCGGTGATGTTAGCAGATGCTATCGGGGCGGCAGGCGCAAGGGTTGCTTTTGGGCGTAGAACGTATTTCGTGCGTATTTCGCCAGCTTCCTCAGCAGGGTTGATGAGGATGCAACCGCTCAATAGCCCTTCTCCTTTGATGACAGCCATTGTTTGAATGCCGTCTGGCCCTGAATCCTTAGCCTTCAAATCTTTGATGACGACAGCCGAACCAGCAAAGTTTGAAGTGAATGGTTTTTGCGGTTGGCCGGTAAACACGTTCGCGGGAATTGCGATGTACCGGAATGAACCGTTCACGCCTGTACCCCGGCCAATTTTTACCGTGTCGCCTTTGTGGAACACTGTTCCACCCCGAGTGGTGAAGCTCTGGACAGATTTACCCGGAATCTGAGCCTGAGCGGACGACGCTCCTACCAGGATTAAAACGAAAACAGCTAAAGATTTTAACATGGCTTGAAGAATTTTAAGTGTGCGGCTCGAAGAAAGTTTCAAGTCGTTTGCTTCCGTTAGTATTGCGTTCAGATTGCTTCTGTCTGTTCACCTAACGGTTAGCAGCTTATATCTTCAACAACCCTGCCACCGACAAATCCTCATCAAGCGCTTCCCAGTGAATGCCCTGCCCGCGCCCGATGAGCCGCCAGTCATTACGAGCTTCTTCTGAGGCATCGCGTAGGCGGGGGTACCAATCAATGGGTACGCCAATCTCGCGGCCATCCGTAAGGCGAACGTATAATTTGCTGTCTTCAAACCAGATGGTAGTTGCGAAGACGGTTTCGGGCTTTTTAGTTAAAGTAGTCATGCCAGGATTGCAGCAAGCGTGGTTGATTTTCTGTAACTAGTTTGCGGAGCTGGTTAATTTCTTTGGCAGAAAAGCCAGACGAACCAGCCAACTCCACCGGCTCAAGCCAAAACTTAGCAACTTCATCCGCACGTTCGACGTGAATGTGCGGCGGCTCACTGCCCTCATCGCTGTAGAAGAAGAAGCGAAAGCCTGAAACTCGTAGAACAGTAGGCACGAAACAAAGCGTTAAGCAGCCATTCGTTGCGCCAAAGCTTCCTGCTGTTGCGCCGGCTTTTCTCGATTTAGCCGCTGCACCTGGTCCGGGTCATGGGCATTGATAATAGATGTGACAGGAATTCCAGCAGCTGTAAGGTCCTCGGCTAGGTCTGTATCAGTATTGTCAGCGTATACTACCACCGTTTTATTCTTACGAACTTCTACATCCTGAATGAGTGCGTAATGGTTCACCCCTCTATACCACCCTGTACGGACGACCAAAAAACGGTTTAGGTCTGCACTCTGGATAACAGTCTCTTCCAATTCATCCATCAGGTAACCCGTTATCTGGCCTTTAAGCACCTGCTCAACTTTCTCACGCAGTTTGGCTATGGATTCCATTGCAGTAAGGTTTGGTCCTGAGGATTAAAAAGCAGAAGTCGAATCTGGTGCTTTTGAAACAACTTGTGAATCAAGGCGGACCTCAGAAGGTCCTTGTACACCGAAGTTGGCACAGCTAAATACAGCAGATAGTCGTATCCCTGATACTCTAGAATGTCACGGTACAGCAGATACTGCCCGATGGATTTCTGGAGCTCGCTGACGTAAGCGTTTTCATCGCGAAAGTTTTTGACCTCAATGACAACTCTGGTTTTACTGCCATCCTCTTCAACCTTTTCCATCAACAAGTCCATTTCGACTCGCGTGTAAGCTAAGGGGGCACCAAAAAACTGTTTCACGACTACCCAGCCTGCTTTGATTAGAGCATCACGGACATGATTATGATAGAAGTCAGTACGGGACATTGCCAATCAATACAAGTCAGTTGTCAGTTTTAGCTGCCAGCCGCGCCCCACTCAAAGGGCTAACGACCAGCAGCTAAACCTTAACAGAACTATTCCAGCGTAATCTCCAACGCCAAGCCGCGCAGCTCGTGAATCAACACGTTGAACGACTCGGGGATGTTGGGCTTGGGTAGGACGTCGCCTTTCACGATGGCTTCGTAGGCTTTGGCCCGGCCCACCACGTCATCCGACTTGATGGTCAGGATCTCCTGGAGCACGTTGGCCGCGCCGAAAGCTTCGAGCGCCCACACTTCCATCTCGCCGAAGCGCTGGCCGCCGAACTGGGCCTTACCGCCGAGCGGCTGTTGGGTGATGAGCGAGTACGGCCCGATGGAGCGGGCGTGCATCTTGTCATCGACCAAGTGGCCGAGCTTGAGCATATAAATCACGCCCACGGTAATGGCCTGGTCGAATTTATCGCCGCTCAGGCCGTCGTAGAGGTAAGTCCGGCCGAAAGTCGGCAAGCCGGCTTCGGTCAGTTCCTTGCTCACTTCGGCTTCGGTCGCGCCGTCGAAAATCGGCGTGGCGTAGGTGCGGCCCAGCTTGAGGCCGGCCCAGCCGAGTACCGTCTCGTAAATCTGACCGATGTTCATCCGGCTCGGCACGCCGAGCGGGTTGAGCACAATGTCCATCGGCGTACCGTCGGGCAGGAAGGGCATGTCCTCGTCGCGCACGATGCGGGCCACTACGCCTTTGTTGCCGTGGCGGCCGGCCATCTTGTCGCCTACTTTCAGCTTGCGCTTCTTGGCGATATAGACTTTGGCCAGCTGCACGATGCCGGCGGGCAGCTCGTCGCCGACTTCGAGCGTGAAGCGGTCGCGCTTGAAATGGGCCGTGATGCCGTTGCGGCGCTTGCCGTAGTTTTTCACCAGCACCAAGAGCTGCTCGTTCACGCGCTGGTCCACCGTCCAATTGTCCATTTGCAGGTCTTTGAACAGGTTTACCTCCTCGGGCACGGCGTAGTTGCTCTCGTCGCGGTAGGCGTTTTTCTCGGGGAACAACGCTTCGCTGATGTTCTTCCGGTTAAATTTCACACCTTTGGCCAGCACCTCGTCGCCGAAGCGGTGCTTCACGCCCTGGCAGGTTTTGCCTTCCAGCAAGCCCACCAGCTTGTCAATCATCACCGCTTTCACGCCCCGCAATTCGCGGCCGTAGCCTTCCTTGAGGTCTTCGACTTCCTTCTTGCTCTTAGCGCGGAGGTTCTTGTCCTTTTTGGGGCGCGAGAAGAGCTTGGTGCCGATGACCACGCCTTGCAGCGAGGGCGGCGCTTTGAGCGAAGCATCTTTCACGTCGCCGGCCTTGTCGCCGAAGATAGCGCGGAGCAGCTTCTCCTCCGGGGTCGGGTCGGTTTCGCCCTTCGGCGTAATCTTGCCGATAAGAATATCGCCTTCCCGCACCTCGGCGCCGAGGCGGATGATGCCGTTGTCGTCGAGGTTGCGCACGGCGTCTTCGCTCACGTTCGGGATTTCCGAGGTCAGCTCTTCTTCGCCGCGCTTGGTTTCGCGCACTTCCAGCTCAAACTCCTCGATGTGAATCGAGGTGAAAATGTCGTCGCGCACCACGCGCTCCGAGATGACGATGGCATCCTCGAAGTTGTAGCCCTGCCACGGCATGAAGGCCACCTGCATGTTGCGGCCGAGCGCCAATTCACCCTTGTTCGTGCCGTAGCCTTCGCACAGAATCTGCCCGCGCGTGACGCGCTCGCCGTTCTTGACGAGCGGCGTGAGGTTGAGGCAGGTGTCCTGGTTGGTGCGGCGGAACTTGATGAGGTTGTACGTCTTACGCTCCGAATCGAAGTTCACGGCCAGCTCGTCCTCGCTCAAATCGTAGCGAATGATGATGCGGTTGGCATCGACCGAATCCACTACGCCGTCGCCCTCGGCGATGATGAGCGCGCGCGAGTCGATGGCGGTGCGCCCCTCCAGGCCCGTGCCCACGATGGGGGCTTCGGGGCGGAGCAGCGGCACGGCCTGACGCTGCATGTTCGAGCCCATCAGGGCGCGGTTGGCGTCGTCGTGCTCCAGGAACGGGATGAGCGAGGCGGCGACCGACACAATCTGGTTCGGGGCCACGTCCATGTAGGTGTACTCGCCCGGCTCCACGACCGGGAAGTCGCCCTCGAAACGGCCTTTAACCAGCGTCTGGGTCAGCTTGCCGTCGGTGTCGAGCAGCGAGTTGGCCTGGGCAATGTGGTGGGTGTCTTCCTCCTCGGCGGTCAGGAACTTGACGTTCTGGCTCATGTCCACCGTGCCGGCTTTCACGTTGCGGTAGGGCGTTTCGATGAAGCCCATCGAATTCACCCGCGCGTGAACGCACAGCGACGAAATCAGGCCGATGTTCGGGCCTTCCGGGGTTTCAATCGTGCAGAGGCGGCCGTAGTGCGTGTAGTGCACGTCGCGCACCTCGAAGCCAGCACGTTCCCGTGACAAACCTCCCGGCCCGAGCGCCGATACTCGCCGCTTGTGCGTCACCTCGGCCAGCGGGTTGGTCTGGTCCATGAACTGGGACAGCTGGTTCGTGCCGAAGAACGAGTTGATAACGCTCGACAACGTGCGGGCGTTAATCAGGTCCACGGGCTTGAAGTCCTCGTTGTCGCGCACGTTCATGCGCTCCTTGATGGTGCGCGCCATGCGGGCCAGGCCCACGCCGAACTGGGCGTAGAGCTGCTCGCCCACGGTACGCACCCGGCGGTTGCTCAGGTGGTCAATGTCATCGACAATGGCCCGCGAGTTAATCAGGCCAATCAGGTACTTGACGATGAGCACGATGTCCTCGTTCGTCAGCACCCGCGACTCCTGCGTCATCGCAATCTGGAGCTTCTTGTTAATCCGGTAACGGCCAACTTCACCGAGGTCGTAGCGCTTGTCCGAGAAGAACAACTTCTGGATAATGTCGCGGGCGGTTTCCTCGTCCGGGGCTTCGGTGTTGCGAAGCTGGCGGTAAATCTGCTCGACGGCTTCCTTTTCCGAGTTCGAGTTATCCTTGCCCAGAGTGTTGTAAATGATGGCGAAATCCGCCACGTTCACGTTTTCCTTGTGCAGAATAACCGACTTGGTGCCGGCATCGACGATGACATCGATGTCCTCTTCCTTGATGGTCGAGTCGCGCTCCAGCAGCACCTCGTTGCGGTCGATGGACACCACTTCGCCGGTGTCCTCGTCCACGAAGTCTTCCGTCCAGGTGCGGAGCACGCGCGCGGCGAGCTTGCGGCCGACGGCTTTCTTGAGGTTTTTCTTGTCGGCTTTCACCTCTTCGCTCAGCCCGAACAAGTCCAGAATGTCCTTGTCGGTGCCGTAGCCGATGGCGCGGAGCAGCGTCGTAACCGGGAATTTCTTCTTGCGGTCGATGTAGGCGTACATCACGTTGTTCACGTCCGTAGCGAATTCAATCCACGAGCCTTTGAACGGAATGATGCGGGCCGAATACAGCTTGGTGCCGTTCGTGTGCTTGCTCTGGGCGAAGAACACGCCCGGCGAGCGGTGCAATTGCGAGACAATCACGCGCTCGGCCCCGTTGATGACGAACGAGCCTTTTTCCGTCATGTACGGAATATTGCCCAGGAAAACTTCCTGCTCAATCGTCTGGAAATCCTCGTTGTCCTTGTCGTTGCAGATGAGCTGCAACTTGGCCTTGAGCGGCACGGCGTAGGTCAGGCCGCGGTCGATGCACTCGTCCACGGTGTACTTGGGCGGGTCGACGTGGTAGTCGATGAACTTGAGCACGAAGTTTTCGCGCGAGTCCGAAATCGGGAAGTTCTCGGCAAATACCTTGAACAAGCCCTCGTTCGCCCGACTAGCGGCGGCCGTCTCAAGCTGGAAGAACTCCTGAAACGAGGCGACTTGCACGTCCAGAAAGTCCGGGTATTCGATAACTTTCTTAATCTTGGCGAAATTAATCCGCGAGCTGACGGCCGTGGACAGCGGCAGCAGATGGGCCATCGACGGCGGGCGCGGCGGGGCTTTGGGAGCCTTCACGACAACGGCGGCGGCCTTGGTTGCTTTAGGTGTAGCCAATGTAGAAAAAATTAAAAGATGGACACGTTAAGCGAGGGGCTGGTTTGGCCTTGCTTTAGATTGATTTTACTAAGACATGAGACACGAGACCTTAGACATGAGACTTTTTCTCGGCGAGAGTCTCATGTCTAACGTCTCATGTCTTACTAAACTCAATTAAAAACCAGGGGCGCAACAAAGGACCTTACCGCTAATCGGGGTTCGCTTGGAGTCGGATAACTTCAATCGTTGCCTGATGCGATAAGGTCCTTTTGAGATGACACCGCTTGTGGAATGACAAGCCGGCCAGCGTTGAACAACCGTGAGCGAAGGCTTTCGGTTGCAAAACTTCAATAATTGGTCCCCAAACCGGAAAAGACCTGGCGCGGTGCCAGGCCTAATCCGGTCTGGGGAAGCTTCCCCGTTGCGGGCGAAACTTACTTGATTTCGACCTCAGCACCAGCTTCTTCGAGCTGCTTCTTGAGGGCTTCGGCTTCGTCCTTCGTCACGCCTTCCTTCATGGCTTTCGGGGCGCTGTCCACCAATTCCTTGGCTTCTTTCAGGCCGAGGCCGGTCAGGTCTTTCACCAGCTTCACCACGGCGAGCTTGGCACCGCCAGCGGCTTTGAGGATGACGTCGAACGAGGTTTTCTCCTCAGGAACATCAGCGACGGCGGCGGGACCGGCCGGGCCAGCAACTGCGGCGGCGGCGGCCGGCTCAATGCCGTACTCGTCCTTGAGGATGGTAGCGAGTTCGTTTACTTCTTTAACGGTGAGGCTAACGAGCTGCTCAGCAAAGGCTTTCAAATCTGCCATTGTAGTAGGGGAAAGAAAAATTGTTGTTGAAAAAAGAAATTGAAAGTTGAAAAAGACGAGCAGCGGTTAGCCTGCAACCTCTTCTTTTTCGGAAAGCGTTTTGAGAATGCCGGCCAGTTTGTTGCCGCCGCTTTGCAGCGCCGAAATAACGTTTTTGGCGGGCGATTGCAGCAGGCCGATGAGTTCACCGAGCAGCTCCTGCTTGCCTTTGATGGTCGTCAGCCCTTCAAGCTGGTCGGCCCCGACATAGATACCGGCCGACACGTACGCGCCCTTGAAGGCGGGCCGGGGCTTCACGTTGCGGCCGTACGCCTGCGACTTGTAGAAGTCTTGCAGCAGCTTGGCCGGGGCGTTGCCGCTCTCCTTCGAGAACAACACGCCCGACTGCCCCACCAGGGCCGCGTCCATCTCGCTGGTGTCGCCGCCGAGCGAGTCGAGGGCTTTGCGGATGAACGAGTTCTTATAGACTTTGAACTCCATGCCCCGGTTGAAGCAGAGGCGGCGGAATTCGTTGATTTTAGCAACCGACATCCCGGAGGCATCGGCGATGTAGAAGGCGTTGTGCGACTGAAACTTCTCGCTCAACTCGTCCACGAGGGCTTGTTTTTCTTCCCGATTCATGGTAGTTGGTTTTTAGGTAGCGGAAGAAACCGTGCTGTCCACCGGCACGGCCGGCGACATGGTGCTGCTGAGCGTGATGCTCCGAATGTAAGTGCCTTTCGAGGACGACGGCTTCAAGCGGCCCAGAGTCTGGATGACTTCCAGCGCGTTCTCGGCCAGCTTGCTGGGGTCGAACGACACCTTGCCCACCGAGCAGTGAATGATGCCGGTTTTGTCCACCTTAAAGTCGATTTTACCGGCTTTCACTTCCTGCACGGCTTTCGCCACGTCGGTCGTTACGGTGCCCGACTTCGGGTTGGGCATCAGGCCGCGCGGCCCAAGCACCCGGCCCAGGCGGCCGACTTTCGCCATCACCGACGGCATCGTGATGATGACATCGATGTCGGTCCAGCCCTTCTCGATTTTGGCGATATAGTCGTCCAGGCCCACGAAGTCGGCGCCGGCGGCGGTGGCTTCGGCTTCCTTGTCGGCCGGCACGAGGGCCAGCACGCGCACCACTTTGCCAGTGCCGTGGGGCAGCGTCGCTACGCCGCGCACCATTTGGTCGGCTTTGCGGGGGTCCACGCCGAGGCGAACATCAATGTCCACCGAGGCGTCGAACTTGGTGTAGGTAATATCCTTCACCACTTGCGCGGCTTCGAGCAGGCTGCGCACCTGGGTCAAGTCGTGTTTGGCAAGGGCTTCCTTGCGCTTTTTGCTGATAGCTGCCATAATGATATTCAGTTATTCAGCAAACGGCGAGGTGCCCTTCACGGTGATACCCATGCTACGGGCCGTTCCGGCCACCTGCTTCATAGCCGACTCCACCTTAAAGGCGTTCAAATCGGGCATTTTCGTTTCGGCGATGGTGCGTACCTGGTCCCAGGTAACGGAGCCGACCTTGTTGCGATTGGGCTCTTTGGAGCCGTTTTGCAGCTTGGCGGCATCCATGAGGAGCACCGGCACGGGGGGCGTTTTGATAACGAAGTCAAACGACTTGTCGGTGTACATCGTTATCAGGACGGGGCAGATTTGGCCAGCTTTATCCTGGGTGCGCGCATTGAACTGCTTGCAAAACTCCATGATATTCAAGCCCTTACTGCCCAACGCAGGTCCAATCGGCGGCGCGGGGTTCGCGGAGCCTCCCTTTACCTGAAGCTTCAGGTAACCTCTGATTTCTTTGGCCATTGGGTTGGTAAAGCTGTGGCTGGATGCGACGTAACTCGCGCCAGCCTCAGTTCAAATAATACTCCTGTGGAAGCCCTGACTCAGCCGGAGCGGATGCTGGGTAGGTTAAATCTTGTTTGTCATGCAGAGCGCAGCGAAGCATCTCGCTCGCTTCGTTGCTACCGTTTGAGGTTACTGCGCCACGCGAGATGCTTCGCTACGCTCTGCATGACAACGACTACACTTCTTTTTCTACTTGGGTATAACTCAACTCCACTGGCTGCGCCCGCCCGAAGATTTTAACAATCACGTTGAGCTTCTTGCGCTCCTCGAACACCTCGTTCACGTTGCCGCTGAAGCCGTTGAAGGGGCCGTCGATGACCTTGACCAGTTCGCCCACCGTGAAGGGGGTTTCGAGCTGGGCGGTTTGCTCTTCGGCCTGGTCCACTACGCCGAGCAGGCGGTTCACCTCGGTGAGCGAGAGCGGCACGGGCTTGGCGTTGGTCGTCTTGGTTTCCTTGTCGCCCAGGAAACCGATGACCCCCGGCGTGCCGGTGATGATGGCCTGCACCTCGCCGTGGCTCAAATCCGAGTGGATGATGATGTAGCCCGGATACAGGTTCCGCTCACGGACGCGCTTCTTGCCGTTGCGCATCTCGAAGACCTTCTCAATCGGGATCAGCACCTGCGGGAGCAGCTCCTGCAAGTTGTGCCGACCGATTTCGGTCTCCATGTACGTCTTGGCCTTCTTCTCCTGGCCGCTCACCGAGCGCACCACGTACCATTTCAGCTCCGCCATCGTCTTGATTATTTGAGGCTTAGCGAGCGAAAGAAGTATAGAAGGCTTGCAGCGTCTCGTTGAACGCGACATCCATCACGCCGACCACGGCGGCAAACACGAGCGAGCCGATGAGCACCAGCCCGGCGCTTTTTTGCAGCTCTGCGGTCGAGGGCCACGTAACGTTGTAACGCATTTCCTCGACGGTATCGCGGAAATAAGTGCTCAGCTTAGCCATGATAAGAACAAGCCGGTGAAGGCCGAAAAAAGAGCCGCCAGCGGCGGCCGAGTGGCACGAGTGGAGAGATTCGAACTCCCATCAAAGGTTTTGGAGACCTCTATTCTACCCTTGAACTACACTCGTAAAAGCAAGTCCCGTGTGGCTGGATTCGCCAAACGGAGTGCAAAGGTAAGAGAAAGAAGCGGAAAAGCAAGTCATGTCAGCGGCTTGTTTGTAGTGGTCAGCCTCCTGAGCTTCAAGCTGCCTGTATGCCTGTGTAGAGCACCCGCACTCCGACTGGCGCATTGTTCACCCGAACTCGTAACTGTTGCGGCGCCTCGTAACGCGGTCGTAACTTGCGTTCCTAGCCCTGAACCCCAACCGCCCCGCTCCGGTTGAAACCCCCGTGCCCGCTGCCCCGAAAATCCTGCTCCTCACCCCGCCGCTCACCCAGCTCAATACGCCCTACCCGGCTACGGCCTACATCAAGGGGTTTTTGAAGGGGCGGGGTTACGCGGCGCGGCAGGCTGATTTGAGTTTGGGGCTGGTGCTGCGGCTGTTTTCGGCGGACGGGCTGCGGCGGGTGTTTGACGAGATTGCGGGGGGTGACTACGAGCTGAGCGACAACGCCCGGCGGATGCTGCGTTTGCGCGGGCGCTACGAGGCGACCGTCGGGCCGGCGGTACGATTTCTGCAAAACCGCGACCTGACGCTCGCCGCCCGCATTTGCCACGGGCGGTTTCTGCCCGAAGCGGCCCGCTTCGACAACGTGGCCGACCTCGACGCGGCGTTCGGCTCGATGGGCCAGACCGACCAGGCCCGGCACCTGGCGACGCTGTATTTGGAGGATTTGGCCGACTTGGTGAAAGAAACCGTGGGGCCGCAATTCGGGCTGTCGCGCTACGCCGAGCACCTAGCCCTGTCGGCCACCCACTTCGACCCGCTGCACGAAGCCCTGCAACAGCCGCCCAACCTCGTGGACCGGATGATGCTGGAATTGCTAGATGATATTTTATCTGAGGAACAGTTTGACCTGGTGGGCTTTACGGTACCATTTCCCGGTAACCTGTACGCCGCTCTGCGTCTGGCTCAGCGGGTGAAGCAAGTCAGCCCCGACACCGTGACGGTGATGGGCGGCGGCTATCCGAATACCGAATTGCGCGGGTTGAAGGAACCGCGCTTTTTCGATTATATAGATTATTTGACGCTCGATGACGGCGAGGGGCCGTGGCTACGACTGTTGGAACATGTAGGGGCAGGGCTTGCCCTCGCCCGTGGTGCTGACGCGGCTTTCGCGGAGTCGTCGGCTGTGGGAATCCCCACGACGGTATCGCTTGACAATGAACTGCGGATTCCGCCGCTCAACGACGGGCGGAGGCAAGCCCCGCCCCTACAGCGTACTTTCTTGCGCAATGCGGCTAGTGAGGTCGAATACATCAATCACCCGCACCCCGACGTGCCGCACACCGAGGTCGGTACGCCCGACTACGACGGGCTGCCGCTGGCGGATTATTTGTCGGTTATCGAGGTGCTGAATCCCATGCACCGGCTCTGGAGCGACGGGCGCTGGAACAAGCTCACCGTGGCTCACGGCTGCTACTGGAAGCGCTGCTCGTTTTGCGACGTGACGCTCGACTACATCAGCCGCTACGAAACCGCTCCGGCCACGCTGCTCGTGGACCGCATCGAGCAGATTATCGCTCAGACCGGGCAGACCGGGTTTCACTTCGTGGACGAGGCCGCCCCGCCGCTGGCCCTGCGCGATTTAGCCATTGAATTGCTGAAGCGGCGGGTCAGCATCAGCTGGTGGGGCAATATCCGGTTCGAGAAAACCTTCACTCCCGACCTGGTCCGGCTGCTGGCCGCCAGCGGCTGCATCGTCGTGAGCGGGGGCCTCGAAGTGGCTTCCGACCGCCTACTGGCCCTCATGGAAAAGGGCGTTACGGTGGCCCAGGTGGCGCGCGTGGCCCAGGGCTTCACCCAGGCCGGCATCCTGGTCCACGCCTATTTGATGTATGGCTTCCCGACCCAGACCGCCCAGGAAACCGTGGACTCGCTCGAAGTCGTGCGCCAGCTTTTCATGGCGGGCGTAGTGCAGTCGGGCTACTGGCACCGCTTTTCAATGACGGCCCACTCACCGGTGGGGAAGAATCCGGCCAAATACCAGGTGCAAGCCGTCGGCCCCGAACCGGGGCCGTTTGCCTGGAACGACCTCTGGCACGACGACCCCACCGGGGCCGACCACGAAACGTTCGGCCCCGCCCTGGCCAAGTCGCTCTACAATTTCATGCACGGCGTGGCCCTGGCCGAGCCGCTCAGCTTCTGGTTCGATTTCAAGGTGCCGAAAACGAGCGTCCCGCGCCAACTCATCGGGCAGGCGCTGGCCGAGCCGGGCAAGTCCGACGCGGCCCAGCCCCACCGCCGCTTGTTCTGGCTCGGCCACGCGCCCGAGCTGCGCCTGGAGGCTGGCCGCAAAGGTACCGTGCTGACGTGCTACGAGTCGGCTGAGGACTTTGAGGTGAAGACATCGGCAACGGCTGGCCCCTGGCTGCATGAGCTGCTCACGCGCCTCAGCCGCGACTACGACCAGCCAGTGCTGTTGCGCGAAGCGTCGGGCACCTTTCCCGGCGGTGCGCCCGCGTTCGAGGCGTTCACCCAAACGCCGGCCTGGGGGCTGCTGCGCGACAAAGGGCTGTTACTGATTTAGCTCGCCCGGCCTGCCAGTCCTTTGCGCAAAATCAGGTCGGTCGAAACGTTGGTGCCGATGTGAAACGTGTGCTGCCCGATTTGCCGAAACCCGAACCGCTCGTAAAACGCCTTGGCCCGCGCGTTGTGCTCCCACACGCCGAGCACCACGCACCGACAAGCCTCAGCCTGGGCCAGCTCCAGCACCCGGCGCATGAGGCTGGCTCCGAGACCGGTACCAATCCAGTCCTGGGCCACGTAGAGCTGCTTCAGCTCCAGCCGGTCCGCCGGGTTCTCGTCGGCCTCCAACCCCAGCGGCGAGTCGCGCCACGCTTTGGCGTAGCCCACGGCCTGCCCCTGCATTTCGGCCAGCAGAAACGTGTGGCGCGGGTCTTGCAATTCGGCGAGTTGAATGTCCGGTCCGTAAGTCTGGTCCAGGAACGCAGCCATGTCGTCGGCGGGGGCTTCGTCGCCGAAAGTGTCCAGAAAAGTTTGACGACCGAGCATGGCTAAGCGCGCGGCCGTGGCGGGGTTGGCTTTGGCCAGGGAGATGCGGAGCGGAGAAGACAATTATTTAGTGATTAGCGGTCAGTGGTTAGTGATTGGTGCTGTTCTAGCCAAGCAGGTCGAGCGAGCATTGACCGATAACCATCTACAAATTAACCACCGACCCGCCCCACGCGCCAGCCGGCGTAGCTCGTGAGCGCGCCCGCGCCCAGGCCCAGCAACACGCCCGCCAGCGGCCCCGCGCCGAGCACCCCCAGCGCCCGCCACTCATACAGCAATACGTAGAGCCGCAACGCCTGCCCGATAACCAGCAAGATGCCGGCGGCGATAAGCAGCCCGGCCACCAAGCGGCGCGAAGCGGGCGTGAGCACGGTGCGGGAGGAAGGACGACGCGGCATAGCTGCCGGCTAAACACCCGAAGCAGAACGGGTGTTCCGGCCCGGCAAGTTACCTCAACCCGCCGCGAAACGATTTTGCGGCGTACTTTCGCCTCACCAAAACCAAAATGCGAGAGTAGCTCAGTTGGTAGAGCATCAGCTTCCCAAGCTGAGGGTCGCGAGTTCGAACCTCGTTTCTCGCTCACTTATAATCAGCCACTTGGACGAAGGTCTGGGTGGCTGTTTTGCTTTTGAACCATATTACAGGTCATACTAACCTTTTGTAAGCTCCCCCGTTTTCTAGGCCAGTCAAAAGTAGAGGTCAGGCGGCTTGACGAAACTCGATGGGGGTCATAAAGTTAA
>Ga0123338_10002127_pt1 | contig 18653 bp, 23 predicted proteins | sample grotaG_FD_89793 | JGI IMG/M metagenome (GOLD analysis project Ga0123338, IMG submission 89793) | Glacier valley bacterial and archeal communities from Borup Fiord, Nunavut, Canada, to study Microbial Dark Matter (Phase II) -... | ecosystem: Environmental > Aquatic > Freshwater > Ice > Glacier ...
CGAAGGCACTGGCGTCGTTCAGTGTCTTGAGCTGGCTCTGGTCAAGAGTCAACTCGAGCGATGCGATGTTGTCCTGAAGCTGCTCCACCTTGCTGGCACCGATGATGGGAATGATCACCGGACCCTGCTGGCGCACCCAGCTGAGCGCAACCTGCGCGGGTGGACGTCCCGTCTCTTTGGCGACAGCCAGTACAGCTTCCACCACCGCTTTTTTGCGCTCGTCCGTCTTCGCCCGGCCAGCCATCATGGAGTGCGAGAGCCGGCCACCCTCGTCGTTCTTGCCGCTTTGATACTTCCCGGTCAACATTCCCGAAGCCAGTGGAGACCAGGCGGTCACGCCCAGCCCCAGCGCTTCCGCCATTGGCAGCAGCTCGCGCTCCGACGTGCGCTCAATCAGGTTGTATTCCACCTGCAAGCCGATGAAGGGCGACCAGCCACGCAACGCGGCCAGCGTGTTCGCCTGCGACACTCGCCAGGCGGGCGCATCGGAAATTCCCGCATACAGAATTTTGCCTTGCCGCACCAAGTCGTCGAACGCCCGCATGATCTCTTCGACGGGCGTCAGAAAATCCCAAATGTGAAGCCAGTAGAGATCGATGTAATCCGTTTGCAGCCGCTTGAGGCTGGCTTCGACGGCCTGCATCATATTCTTGCGATGGTTGCCGGCCGCGTTCGGATCCTTGCCCGCCATGGAGTTGGTGTACTTGGTCGCCAGCACGACGGCGCTGCGCTCAGCACCGAGAAATTCGCCTAGCAGCTTTTCGCTGGTGCCGTTGGTGTACAGGTTGGCGGTGTCGATGAAGTTGCCGCCCGCTTCCCGAAACACGTCGTATTGCTTGCGGCTACCTTCCGCCGAAGCGCCCCAGCCCCAATCGTCACCGAAGGTCATGGTGCCCAGGCACAACTCTGAAACACGAAGACCGCTGTTACCGAGTAATTTGTATTTCATCTTTGAATTGGGATGCGGCGCGGTGCCTCCTGGCTTCGGGCGAGTATTCGTAAACGTCAGTTTAAGGACGCCAGCCAGCGAACAGCCGTGCGGATCTGCGCTTCGCGCTCGGCACGATCCTCGGCATCGGGCACCATGCGCAGGTAGCGCTCCAGGTCGGCGCGCGCGGGGCCCATCTGCTGCAATTGAAAGTGCAGCATGGCCCGCTGCTTGTAATGATCGGCCAGCTCAGGGGTGGCATCCACCAGCAGGTCCATCACCTGAAGCGCTTTTCGATAGAGACGCCGGGAGAAATAAATGCCGCGCAGATTGTTGATCATGCGGAATAGAATCTGGCGCTTGTCGACGGGCTGCAACACGCTTGGGTCGGGATACTTGACGCTGGCCATCCGGTAGCAATCGTCGGCACTCAGCAGCGCGCCGCCCTGAAAGGGATCAATGAAGGTGGCATACTGGCCGTCGTTATACTGCACCAGAAAGTGGCCTGGCAGGCCGATGCCGAAGAGCGGCCGTTCCAGACGGCGCGCAATTTCCAGGTACACCACGGAAAGCGAAATAGGGATGCCGGAGCGCTGCTTCAGTACTTCATTCAGGCAACTGTTATGCGGGTTGTAATAATCTTTTTCGTTGCCGTGAAAGCCCATTTCATCGAAGAGAAACCGGTTCGCGCCGCTGATGAACTCATGGCCGTTGCGCGCGTGGCGGGTGCGTTCGCGAACCTCTTCGGCGAGCACGTCCAGCGTGCGCAGGCTGGCGTCCAGAGGCAGCCCGGGGTATTCGATGGTTGCCAGCGCCAGCGCCGCACGGTCCAGCGTCATGTTGCTCCGTTGCCCCGCCAGTAAGTGTTTTAGTTGTGTTCTTCCGGGCTCGTCCACGGCGCTTATCCAGAGAGTTTCAAGTACCCTTTGAGCCGTAGAATAACATCACGCTTCGGGTGCCTGGGCAGCCTGGCGAGCGGTGTAGAATTTACGCATGACTATCGCCGTCGCAGCCGATCACGCAGGCTTCGTCCTGAAGCAGCCCGTGCTGAAACTGGCGCGAGAGCTGGGGCACGAAGCGCTCGATCTGGGTACGCATTCGACCGACCCGGTGGATTACCCCGATTATGCTGAGAAAGCTGCGCACGCGATACTTGACAAGCGGGCGGATCGGGCGATTCTGCTGTGCGGCAGCGGTGCTGGAATTTGCGTGGCGGCCAACAAGTTTCGCGGCATTCGCGCTGCTACCTGTCACGACACGTTCTCGGCGCACCAGGTGGTGGAGGATGATTCCGTGAATGCGCTTTGCATTGGCGCGCGCATCGTGGGTCCATCGCTCGCGCTTGAATTGGTGCGAACTTTTTTGCAGGCTCAATTTTCGGGCGCGGAACGGCACATTCGCAGGCTTCATAAGGTGATGGAATTCGAGCTGCAAAATCTGGGAGTTGGCAAATGAGCGTTGCGGGGAAGCGAGTGGCGATTCTGGTGGACAACCTTTATCAGGAGATGGAGGTATGGTATCCGCTCTTCCGGTTGCGCGAAGAGGGCGCTGAAGTTGTGTGCGTGGGAGCGGTGGCGGGGCAGACTTACACGAGCAAACTGGGGTATCCGGTGAAGGCCGATCTTAGTTACGATGCGGCTGATTCAAGCGAGTTCGATGGCGTAGTGGCTCCAGGCGGCTTCTCGCCGGATTACATTCGGCGGCATGAGAAGGCGCTGCAGTTTGTGCGCGATATTCATGGACGGAAAAAGCTGGTGGCGGCGATTTGCCATGGGCCTTGGGTGCTGTGTTCAGCGGATGTTTTGAGAGGGCGTCGCGCTACTTCGTTTTTTTCGATTAAGGACGATGTGGTGAATGCCGGTGCGCTTTGGGAAGATGCCGAGGTGGTTGTCGATGGCAATTTGGTGACGTCGAGGAAACCGGAAGATTTGCCTGCTTTTTGCCGGGCGGCTATCGAGGTTTTGAAGAGCTAGTTGTAGCGGTTGCGCAGCGTATGAGCAACAAGCAAAAACCTGCGCGACACGATACGGGTAATCCCGAATGGACGCGGGAGGATATGGCGACAGCTCGTCCGGCGGTTGATGTGCTGCCTGGGCTGATTGGCGAAAAGGCCGCAGACGAACTGTTACGACGCGTCAAGGGGAAGCCGAAAATGAAACCGACAAAGGAGTAAGATTGCAGAAACTTACGCTGCGTGTGCTGGCTTCTCTCTGCTTTGTTACCTGCGGCTGTATGCGCACCGCCCGCCTCGGCGATCCTGCTTTAAAGCCTTTTTTTCCAGCATGTGCACGGTAGATCGTGCACAATACGGCCTCACACCACTCCCGACTAACGGTTCCGTATCAATAGAAAGCAAGTCGTTGAGCGGCGGGTATGACGCCATGCTTCACTTTGGCGCTAAGCCGTCCCGAACAATTGCCTTCAAAAAGAGCAGCGGGGAAACATACGAGTGGTTGTCCAGACGGCTATTGAGGTGTTGAACAGCTAGTTATCGCGTTCGCGCTTCTTCCGCGCCTTCACTTTCTGGCCCGCGTGCCGGCCGTTGCTTTTTCTGGTTTGGCTAAATGCGCGCGCGTTTGCCGATTTCGGTGTTTTCACACGCTTGGCCTGAGCCACCGTAAAGACCGAAAGCAGGGCAACGAAGACAACTAACAATCGCATGAGCAGAGTTTATACCGCGGTGGCCGTAAGGTGCAGATACATGCGGTAAAAACAAAAAATACTGATCAGCAAACATGCGCCCGCGGCCACGCGCCACGCCTGTTCCAAAGCGGACCGGCTGGGCCCCGGCGTTTCCGCCAGAAATCCGGCCGCGAACCCCGCCACCAAGCCCCCTAGATGCGCCGTGTTGTCCACGCCCGGTAATAGGCCGAACAGAAGCCCGTAAATGGCCCACCGGATATAGACGGCGCGAATGGAGCGGCCGGCTCCGTTGTAATTGCGCACGCCCAGCGCGATCATGGCGCCAATCAAGCCGAAGAGGCCCGCCGAAGCACCCAGGGAGGGAACGCCGGGGTGAAACAACGCGCTGGCGGCGAAGCCCAGGGCTGTTGCGGCGGTATAGATCACGAACATGCGCGCTTGGCCGTACACTTCCTCCACCTGCGCGCCCAGATCGTAAAGCACCCACATGTTCATCCCGATATGCAGCAGCCCACCATGCAGGTAACCCGCGGTAATCAGCCGGTACCATTGCCCATACGCTCGCACCAAAACACCGGATTCGGCTCCGGCACTGGTTAGCGCGTTCGAACCAATCATCTTTTCGCCGGCAAAGAGCGCCAGATTCACGAAAATGATAATTACTGTTACAAAGCGGGCGTTCGGGATGAAGCCCATCAGCATGTCGGTGGCGCTATTGCGATCCACCGCTCTGGCGTTGATCGTTTCCTTGCAATACGGGCACACCCGGTCCGCAGCGGTGATAAACGCCCGGCAATGCGGGCACATTCTTCGATTGTCCATCAGCCTAAGAGCGCGCCTTTCGCGCGGTTGAAACCTCGTCCAATTCGCTCTCACGCGCGAACATACGCTTGTCCGGCTGCCGTCGAATGACAAACAGCCCGGCGACGGTCAGCCCAAAAGCAATTTTCAACAGTTCCACGCCCGAATAGATGCCGTGCAGCGTCCAGAAAGTGGTTTTCTGGCTGCTGTCGCCGGTGGTGGTGAAATCCAACTCTCTGCCGAGTTTCGAAATCTGCGGTGTCAGGCCGAAGCGCTGAGCCAAGACGAGGACTAGCATGCCCAGACACAATAGAATCGCCAATTTTGGCGGGCGGCTGCCGAAAATCAGCAGCAACACCAGCGCCAGGCCTAAGGCAAGCTGGGCCCATTCCCACTGTTCGAAATAGAAGCGGTTTTGTTCGGCCACCAAATGGCGAAGGAACACGCGGGTTTCTATGCGGCCTAAGGTGTGAACATCCTGTGCGGCGGGGATGCCTGGGTCGGCAAGGAAGCGCTCGACAGACTTGAAGTTCTGCACGGCCACCAGGTCCATAAAGATACTGCCGGCCAGCCATGCTCCTAACAGCAGGCATGAAAATCTACGGAATTGGAACACTTCTGGAGTTTAGCCCAAACTGTTTGAGTCTCTGGAAAATCGGCCACTCCCGCCCGACTCTGCAAGCTGGTTTGGCCCTGCCAGCTCGCCATGGAAAGCAAGTGCTTCCCGTGCAAGGCGAACCTCGACGTCCAATTCGCTCTGACCGATGTCAATAAGAGATTCGAGAATAATAGGAATTTCCAACGGAATGCGATGAGCAACTTTTTGAAATGCCCAAACAGCGTTGCGAGAGATCGGGTCGTGACGGCTCGCCGTGTTTACTTCACTGATGTGCACCTCGGCCAGGCGGTCGCCGAAAGCCCTCAGCAGCAGAGCCGCTTCCGTCATGGAGGGATCAACCTGCCTGGCGTGGCCAATGTCAAAGCAGAATTTTGCTTCCGGTAACATTTCGAAACAGGCCGTCAGTTCCAGCACCGTTCGTCCGATGGGTTTGCGTTTATCCATGTTCTCGATCAGTAGTCGATTCCCCATCGCGCGCCATAACGAGGGCGTAAATATGACGTCCGGATGCACCACGATCGGGTAATCGCACGCGCCCTTCAGGACCTCGACGACCAGGCGCTCCGCTTCCCGGTCGAACCGGCTGGGTGCGTGAACCGACACGTAGGCGAAATTGTGCAAAGCCAGGCTTGGCAGAGCCCTCACAAGCGGTTCCAGTTCTTCGATACGCGACGCCAAAAGTTCCACGGCTTGCACATCCTGAAAAAGCAATAACGCTATGACACGCCGAAAGTCTCCCCGCGCTAAAGCACCGGTCGAAAAGCCAATAGGGCGCATCAAAATACCCCGTACTCAAGTGTGAGACCGCTTAGCCGTTCATCTTCCTTGAAAAAAAGTGAAAGCAGGGCCGCGTGAAAAGGATGACTTACTTGCTGAATCTCTTTCCAGGTTTGTGACTTGCGAAGATCTTCGTGGGTGTGAGTTTGCGCTAGTTCGGCTCTCTTTTCAGTGTTGTCCAGTATGGCGAGGAACAGATCGTAAGCGTCGAAGACCGCAAGGGATGTCTCCTTGGAAATACTGAGAGTGAGGCAAGCTTGCGCAACAACCTCCAAAGGGGGAAGCGAGAGATGCCGATCCAGATACACCGTGAGCGCGGAGACGTCCATCTGAAGCAGCGCTTCTCGCGCCGGCTCCGCTTCCGGATCCAGATGGCAAAAGAAGCGATGCAACAACCCCGCCGCAAAGATCAGCTTCCGCGACATGCGCAGCTTTGCGTTCCTTAAAGCCCACTTTTTGTTGTTATCCGCCTGCTGCTTATAAACGAAGTCGACGGTGATGGTTCGCCAGTACCGAGTGACATCGTTGAGCAGGAACCGTGGTATTCAAACCTGGCTTGCGCCGTAAAGAAGACCGCGATCGTCTTCCAAATAGCGGCGCAAAATCTGGCGTCTTACCCGGCTGTAAACTTCCCCATTGGCAATCGGCAAAGATTCCAGAAGCAGGAGCACGCGCCGTGTGGTGTTTGCGTTGGTATCGCCATCTCCGCCAATGTTATGAACCAGTTCATGGCTGCCGATCATTCTGCCGAATACCCCGCGCTTGCCAGGTTCTATATAGTTTCGATCAACGAGCGTGCGTGCTATTTGCCGCTCCTGGAGCTTGTGCTCTGGAACAGCCGAGCATCCACGAGTAGAATCCAGTCCAGATCGCTGCCGGAGGTCACTTCTTTGCGAGCGATAGAACCGAAGACCACAACGCTGGTATCCGGAGAAGATTGCAGATCGTCGCTAGTCAAATTGTGTTGAAGACTTGCTGTATCCAGCTGCGCTTTGCGGATTGCCGGCCAATTCGTTCCAAGCTTTGCTTCCAGGCGTGCGATGTTCGATTCCGCGGCAGGCATTCGGGAGCTCTTCCAACGTACGACGGCCTGTCGTGGATTGTGCCACGCCTTCTTAACTACTCGAAAACACTGGTCACAGAACAAAAAAAGTAGCTAAGCGGCTTATTTTGAGCAGCTTGTGAGCGTCCTACCACTTCGGATGTATATGTCGGCTGATAACCTCCGGGCAGAAGGCTCCCGTCCGTTGAAGGGGGCCGGAAAAGGACTACATGGGTTTCGGACCTGTCGTAATTATCATCCCCGACCTGTTTTAGTTAGTTTGTAGTACCGGCGCGTACAGGCGCGCGACTCTGCTTTTCTTCGCACTAACGAAGAACCTTTTTTGTAAAAGGTTTCACTTAGCTGGTATTTCCTTGGTGATATACTCCTGGTATTCACCAAGGAAGCCAGGCTTTTTTGCCAACTTTCTCAAAGAAAGCCCTCATGCTCCCGCTATTTGTCTGCGTTTTACTGCTGTTTCCGTTTTCCTGCAATCGATCTCCACCGGAAAAATTAGCGCGCAGGACGTCTGACAACCGAAAGCTGCACCGCTTCGCCCACAGGCCCTTTTTGCTGTATTCGCAACATCACGTGGCCGACGCAATTCCCCTGTATTTAGAGGCTGCGAAGAAAGCCAATGCACTGGGGGATTACGAAATGGTAGCGAAATATTTGATTAATGCAGGCGGTTGCCAACTCTTAATTTTTCGCTATCAGGACGCATTAAGCACCATGGAGCGCGCGCGAAGGGCCGCCGAACGCACCGGCGACGGCGATTTTATTGCCACCGCAAACGCGAATATTGCGTCGCTTTATATGCAAATGAGCAACACCACGGGCGCGACGCAGGCCGGAGAACGCGCTCTGGCCGTTCTGCGCGAGGGGCACCCCCAGTACGCCCGCCTAGTGCTGACCCTGGGGCAGGTGAAGGCCGAACAGCACGATCTCGCGAATGCGGAACCGCTTCTGCGGCGCGCAATTGACGGGGCCTATCGAACCAAAGACCCGGATACCGCCGCCTGGGCCTGGGATTATCTCGGCTACCGCTACACCTTGGAGCATCGCCTTCCGGAAGCGGATCGCGCCTTGACGGAATCGTTGCGCCTTCGCAAAATGTTCAATTTGCCCGATCTGGGAAGTTCGTACTATCACCTGGCCAATCTGCGGTCGGAACAGAATCGGGCTCGGGAAGCGACGGCGATGCTGGATTCGGCGGTCGAAGAGATTAGAAATCCGGGCAATGTCACACCGTCCTGGAACATTTATTTCGCTCGTGGCCGATTGCTGGCTAAATCGGGAGACGCGGCCGGTGCCTGGATGAGCCTGGAAAGGGCTGTCGCGCTGGCCCGCGATTGGCGCACGGAGGTGGTGGCGAACGATGCCAACCGCACCAGCGCCGAAGCCGCCCTTTCCGAGCTTTACGCGCTCTATATCGATGTCGGGAATCGATATGCCGCCTCCACTGGCCTGAATCTGTCGCGGGCGACGTTCCAGGCGGCCGAAGAAAATCGTGCCACCAGCTTGCGCGCTTTGGCGGAACGGGAAACGGGCTGGCACACCAAATTGCCGGTTCGGTATTGGGAAACTTTGGCTTTATTGCAGGAAGGCGAACGCTCTGTGATGCAAGAGGATTCTGTTGCAAAGCGTAAAGATATCGCGGAACTCCGCGCCGTGCTGGACGAATTGGAAGCGGCTTCCGGCGTTCCTACCATTTCCGCCACGGAACCCGCCGGCGTCGCCACCCAAAAGAAATTGGATGAAAATACCGTTCTGATGAGTTTCCAGCTAGAGGAGAAAGCCTCGTGGGTCTGGACTGTTACCAAACACGATATTGCAGTGTTCCCCCTACCTTCCCGCGACGCCCTGAAAACCGAAATCCACGAATTTCAGGACTGTGTGCGGCGGGGCGCTCCCTGCGCCGAACAACGCGGAGCGGCGCTTTACAGTGTGTTGTTCGGCAAACTTCCCGAACAGTTTACCTCGCCGGAGCGCTGGCTGTTCTCTCTCGATCAGGAACTGTTCTCTCTACCGATATCCGCTCTGGTGATGCGGTTTTTGAATGGAAAGCCCGTGTATTTGGGAGCTGTCCACGCCCTTCAGGCCACCCCCGGCGCGCTCATGTATGCGGCGTCGAAGCGCCGGCCGGCTTTTAAGGGCCCGCTTCTGGGTGTGGGCGACCCGATTTATAATCGCGCGGATTCCCGCTGGTCGGCAGGCGGCCAAAATACAGGAATTGGCTTCGTTTCGGAAAACACCCAATTGGCGGTCGGTACGGGACCTTCTTTTCATTTCGCGCGCCTTTGGGGCACCGGGGAAGAAGTACGAACCGTGTCTCAGACATGGGGGCAGCCGGGAGGCGCCGTTTTGACCGGCGCGGCGGCGTCGCGCGAACGATTGTGGTCCGAACTAGACAAAAAGCCGGTGATCATTCACTTCGCCACGCATATTTTAGAATCGAACGGTCAGTTGCATACCGGCTGGATCGCTCTTTCCATGGGGGAGAATGGGACCCCTGAATTTATCTCTCCGGCCGATATATCCGCTCGCCATCTGGTTGGCGGCCTGGTGATATTGAACGGTTGCAGTTCGGGAATGGGTGAAATTCGGCCCGCATCCGGTCTGATGGGTCTGACGCGCGCGTGGATAGCGGCCGGGGCCTCCGACGTGCTGGCCACGCGTTGGCCGGGGCCCGACGAAGATGGGCACTTTTTTGTGCACTTCTACAAAAGCTTGAAAGATTTCCCGGAAAAGGGTCCTTCATTTGCTTTACTTGCAGCGTGTAGGAAAAGTATTCAGGAAGGTGGATGGCGTGCGAAACCGCAGTTTTGGGCCAGCTATTTTCTCACTGGTACTGATTAATATTTGACTTTGTTGGGAAAAGGGCAATTAATAAAAGGGAATGGAAACGGCTGGCATATCGTCGACTGGCAATGAATCGGCTGGTAGCGCGCCCTCCGTGCCGGCGCCTTCAACGAATCACAACTCTACGAATCCGGCGCAGCCCGTCTACGATTGGGCCGATCTGGTCAGGCGAATTCAGGCTAATGAAGATGCGGCCATGGAAGAGCTGTATCGCGTGTTTTCTCGCGGTATTCGCTTCTACCTCTGCCGCCAACTGGGCCCCCAGGATCTGGACGACCGCATGCACGATTGCTTTTTGGTGGTGATTCAGGCAATCCGCAAAGGGGAACTTCGCGAGCCGGAGCGCCTGATGGGTTTTGTCCGCACGATTGTCCGGCGCCAAATTGCCGGCCAGATCGATGTCAATGTTCAAACCCGCCGGCAGCAGGTGGACCTCGATGCCACCGGACCACTGTCCGATCGCGGCTCAAACCCTGAAGTGCAGGCCATCGGTCGTCAGGAGGGGCAGATTGCAGCCAGCGTCCTGAAAGGAATTTCCAAGCGCGACCGGGAAATTCTCACCCGTTTTTACCTGCATGAGGAAACACAGGAACAAATTTGCCGGGAGATGCGCCTTACGGAAACTCAGTTTCGACTGCTCAAAAGCAGGGCGAAACAGCGTTTCGGCGAGTTGGGCAAACGAAAACTGGCAAACCGCAACACGGCGCTCTTCGCATGACGATTTCCCGGGCAAAAAATATTTTGAGAGAATTTGTTAGGTCGCCACACTAGGCAACAAGAGGGAATCACATGTTGCAAACTGGTCACCCGGACGAAATTGTCTTGGAATCTTACTGTATGAACAAACTTGACGGCGAACAGTTAGACGTCTTCGAGGAGCATTTGTTGGTTTGTGGGGAGTGTCAGGACCGTGTAACGGATACCGATAGTTTTGTTCGGGGAATGCGTTCGGCACTGGTCGCTCCGGTTCCCGAAGCGTCCGCTTTCGGTTGGGATTGGAAACGATATTTCCAGATGCCCGCCCCGGTTTGGGCCACAGCCGCCGTTGCGTGCGCCGGTATTGTGGGCGCGCTTACCGTGTATAAATTGAATCCGGAAACGGCTCCGCTTGCCATTGCGTTGAGCGCCACTCGCGGCGGTTCGGTTCCGACCGTGAAGGCCGGAACGCCTCTCGATCTGGATCTGGATACTCTCGATTTGACGCCGAGCGTCCGCGACCGAATTCAAATCGTCAACGCGGAAGGCACCGAAGTTTGGTCCGGCATCCCTTCTTCGTTGAAGAATGGGCACGTACACGCGCTGGTGGTTGCGCGCATGAGCCCCGGGCAGTATTATGTGCGCCTCTCTGACGCCGCTGGAATCCATCGGGAGTATTCGCTTCGGATCGGGAACTAGGCGCGGAGATTAAAAGACTCGCCGTTTCAGTTTTTCAATCGTAAATTTGGCCGTGTCGGCAACCGCCATCACGGCCATGACTCCTGCCTGTACCGGGTCGCTCACTACCAAGTCGCTTGCGTCAGGCACACTGCCCGCCATGTTCAAGCTGATCACCAACAGCCCGCGTTGCCGAACCTCCCTCACCGCAGTCTCAATATCTCCCCCCATCAAAGCTCCCGCCAACACTAGCGCCTTCGCCCGCGGTAGTCTCGCAATCGCTCTCACCGCATCCGCCAGAGTTTGCTCTCCCACCAGCGGGATGGTATCCACGGAAATATGCTCGCCCCGAATGTTGTGCCGGTCTGCTTCGGAAATGGCGCCAATCGCCACCTGCCCCACCTGCGCGCCGCCACCCATAATGATGATTCGCTTGCCGTAAATGCGATCCAGACTCTTCACCACTTCCACGTTCTTGACGATGGGAAGCCGGGCCAGTTCGGCCAACATCGCATCGAGAGCGGGGGACACAATCTCAAAATACACACGAGCATCTGCGTCTCCCTGTTCCAGAATCGCAATCGAAACAATGTCGCCAAAATGGGTGGCAATTACGCCTGTGAGCTGATGGAGAATACCCGGTCCGGAGCTGGCGTGAATTAAGAGTCCGGTCTTTGCCGCGGTCATGGTCGACATGTCACAAGATATATTCTAAGTGTGACGCGCCGTCAGTTGCTTTTAAGTCCCGCTTTGGCCGCCCTTCCGCTGCTTGCGAAAGGCCGCGTCGATAAATCGCACATCAGCGCCATTACGGACGAAATCGGCCTCACTCCGGAAGATTCGCTCGCGTTCGCCAAACAATACGGGCTGAAGTGGATCGAGTTGCGCAACATACCCGGCTCGAAGCCAGGCAGGGAGTATGCGTTTTGCTCGGAAGCGGAGTTGAAGCAGGCGGCCGCGTCTTTCGCCCAAGCTGGCTTGCAGGTATCGTTCATGAACACTCCGCTACTGAAATTCGCCTGGCCCGGAACGGAGCCTGTCCGCGCACAGGCAAGTGACCAGAAGCGGTGGGACCGGCGCCGCGACGATTTCACCAAGGCCGTGAATGCCGCCAAAATTCTGAGCTGCGACAAAATCCGCGTCTTTACCGGCTCCCGCGTGGCCGAGCCGAAACTGATGCTGCCCCGTATCGCCGAAGAGCTGAATGCACTGCTGCCCATCGCTGAGAAAGAGAAGGTGTATCTGCTGGTGGAAAACGAAAATTCGCAAAACGTGGGCACTTCGGCTGAGATGGCCGCGCTGATGGAACTGATGCCTTCGAAGTGGGTCGGCTTGAATTGGGATCCGCAAAATGAGCTGCACCTCCACCAGCCGCCATTTCCGAAAGGCTATGCTCTTTTGCCCAAGAAGCGCATTCTGAATATCCAGTTCAAAGGCAAAGGCATCATGCCGGATTCTTCCGAGAAACTCGATTGGGCGGCCATCATAGCCCAGTTGAACAAGGACGGCTACGCTTACCGGATCGGCCTCGAGACCCACCTCTTCGATGGGACGCTGATCCAGGCGGCGCACATTTCTATGGAGACCATGCTGCGCATTGTCGGCTGATTGCATATGAACCAGCGGTTCCTCATCTCGCTTGTCGCGGGCATGGCGGTGGCGGCCGCTCTGATCTTTGGGATACTCACGTGGCGCGGCGGGGACAAGATTCAGCCAACAGGGCGCATTCTGAAGCTGCGCTCGACGCCCATCGACGAGCAGCACTGCCTCGTTGTGATCGACCTGCGCCTGGCCAACAATTCCAACATCGCTTTGGAAATTCAGGAGACGAACGTTTCGGTGGAGCCGAAAGAAGGCGGCGTTTCAAAGGGGGCGATTGTTTCAGGCGTCGATACAAAATCGTTGTTCACGTACTATCCGGTTTTGGGCGAAGCGTACAACGATCCACTGATCGCCAATACCCGCATCGGTCCCCAGCAGACTCTGGATTTTATGCTGGCGGCGCGTCTGGATTTGCCGGAATCGAGCCTTGCGGGCCGCCGTCTTTTGTCGGTGACGGCGCGCGATCGTAGCGGCATTTCAGTCGAATTGTTGGAGAAGTCGAAATGAAGTTTTTCGCCTTTCTATTCGTGTGTGCCTGCATGAGCGCAGCTGTGGAAATTTCCGCCGGCACGCTTCTGGAAATTCGCCTCAGTAACCCTGTTTCTACTGTCGCTTCGCGCGTGGGCGACCAAGTGAGAGCGATCTTGATTGCGCCGGTGGAGTTGGACAACCACACGGTCATTCCAGCGGGCGCCCTACTGGCCGGTGTTGTGGCGGCCGTTGCGGCACCGACGGAAACCACGGGCGCTTCGCTCAAGCTGGATTTCACGCAACTGGGGACGCTCCGCATTTCTGCGCGCGTGTTCGATATCGACAACTCGCGCGAGACGGTCGATGAACACGGAGTCATTCAGGGCATCAGCCCCAAGAACACCATCACAGGACGTATGGATCAGGGCCTAGGCAAACTGACCAATGGCCGGCTGGCGGGCTTGGCGCAAATTCTTGAAACCGCGAAGAGCCTGCTGCTTAAGAATGCCGACCCGAACATTGAGTATGCGGCCGGCACGGAGATGGCGCTTCGGCTGCTGAAGCCTATCACCTTGAAACAGGGTGCCCCGCCATCGGCCCCGCCGCCCTCATCCGATAACGGTCATCTGACCGACCTAGTGTTGAACCAGGCTTTTCAGACCTATGCCGCCCACCCTCCTCGGCCGTCCGATATTACAAATCTGATGTTCATCGGCGAGTTAGACCAAATCCGCGAAGCCTTTCAGGAAGCCGGATGGGTGGGGGCGGAATCGTTGTCCGGACTTTCGAAGTGGGAGACCGCGCGGGCCGTTTTGGAACAGCGCGGCTATAAGGAGGCGCCCGTCTCTATTATTTTACTGGATGAGCGGCCTCCCGATCTTGTCTTGCAGAAGACCAACAACACTTTCTCCGCCAGGCATCATCTCCGCATTTGGCGCAGTCCGGATACCTACCGGGGCCGGCCAGTGTGGCTCTGCGGGGCCACTCACGATATCGGCATCGATTACTCGGATCGCGACATGACGTTCATTCATAAGATCGATTCCAACATCGACTTGGAGCGGCGCAAGGTGACCAATGATCTACTTCTCACCGGTAAGGTGCATGGCGTCTCGCTGATTGCGCGGCCGATGGTTCCCACTAACTTTCGCAACGGCACGGGCGATGACGTGAATACCGATGGCCGCATCGCGGTCCTTCAGTTCTGACGCCGTTTCTGATACGGGTGCGATTCCAGGACAACCTGCAAGTCAGCGGCGGGAAACTGACGCCTGGGCGTGGCAGCGCAGTTCATGCGGCTTCGTTCCTGCGGCAGCGACTGGTGATTTTGGATTGCGAGCTACTCGAATCCGCCTCAGAGTTGAAGCGCATCTGGCTGCATGAACTGCTGCATTTTGTCTGGTGGAGGCTTGGCAACTCCAGGCGCTTCGAGTGGGAGGCACTGCTGCTTGCAGAGCGCGCGACTGGTGAATTGGGCTGGTCTGCCGAGTGGCGCAAGGACGCGCTGACGGAGCACGACCGGCTGATGCGCACCAGGAAATGGCGCGAATATTGTGCGGAAAGTTTCTGCGATACCGGAGCCTGGGTGGCCACTTCGGAGCGCCAGTCGCATCCCGAAGTTACTCTCCCGAGCAAGGCCCGGCAGTCCCGCCTACAATGGTGGACCGAAACGATCCGCTATAATTCAAAGGGAAGCAACGCTCTTGACTCGTCATCTGGTTCGCGCACTTAGTCTTAGCATTTTGATCGTCCTCATCATCGCGGGATGTTCTACTTCACGAACCGCCAGCGCACAATCGGTGAAGCCCACCAAAGATCGCAAAGTGGCTCCGGATTTTACGCTGAAAGATTCGAGCGGTAAGCCGGTGAAGCTTTCGGACTATCGCGGTAAAGCGGTGGTGCTGGATTTCTGGGCTACGTGGTGCGGCCCTTGCAAGATAGAAATTCCTTGGTTTGTGGAGTTCCAGCGCAAGTATAAAGATCGCGGGTTGGTTGTGCTGGGTGTGGCCAGCGGCGATGAAGACTGGACCGTTGTTCAGCCGTTTGTCAACCAGATGAAGATTAACTACCCCATCGTGCTTGGCAACGATACGACGGCGGATTTGTACGGTGGTATTGAAGCGCTGCCCACAACCTTCATCATCGATCGCGATGGCAGGATCGCAAAATTACACGTTGGCTTGGCCAGCAAGGAAGATTTCCAGAATGCAATTGAGAAAGTACTTGATGCTGCTCCCGAGCCTCAGCGGGCTGCTGCTGCTCGGGCAGAATAGCCCACTTTTAAACGTCACTCCACCGGAACCTGTGAACGCTAAACCGGGTTCTGCCTTCACGGTGAAACTTACCGCCACATTGAGCGAGGGCTTTCATATGAACAGCCACACTCCGGCTGAGGCTTACCTGATTCCGCTGACGCTCAAGTGGACCCCCGGCGCAGTGGAAGCGGCCGATGTGGAATACCCGAAGCCTGAAATGCTGAAGTTGCCTTTCCAGCCGACGCCGCTTTCGGTGATTACGGGAAAATTGAATCTGGTAACTAAGTTCAAAGTGCCCGCGAATGCGCAACCTGGGCTGGTCACGGTCTTAGGCAAGCTGCGCTATCAAGCTTGCAATGACAAAGCCTGTTTTGCCCCGAAGACGGTTGAAATCAAGCTGCCGGTGACGCTTCAGTAGACGCGTTTACTTCCTGAGGAAGTTCTGGATGGAGCGTGTGGCCTGGCGGATGCGATGTTCGTTTTCGACGAACGCGAAACGCACGAAGCCTTCACCCATGGGCCCGAAACCGATTCCGGGCGAGACTGCCACCTGGGCCTCACTCATCAGCATCTTCGCGAATTCCAGGCTTCCCGCCGCGCGATACTTCTCAGGGATGGGAGCCCACAGGAACATGGACCCGCGCGGCTTTTCCACATGCCAACCGGCACGGTCGAGACCGCTTACCAGGACGTCGCGGCGATCCTGATACTCGGCGCAAATCCGCTTGGTATCGGCTTCGCAGTCGCGTAGCGCAATGATGGAGGCGATCTGAATCGGCTGAAACACGCCGTAATCCAAATAGCTCTTGATACGGGCAAGTGCGGCGATCATCTTTTGATTGCCCAGGCAAAAACCCACGCGCCATCCCGCCATGTTGTAGCTCTTGCTCAATGAGAAGATCTCGACCGCAATATCCTTCGCGCCGGGGACCTGCAGGATGCTTGGTGCTTTGTAGCCGTCGAAACAGATATCGGCATAAGCGAAATCGTGAATGATGAAACAGCCGTATTGATGCGCCAGCTTGACGACGGCTTCAAAGAATGGCAGCTCTACACAAGTGGTGGTGGGGTTGTGCGGGAACGAGATCAGGATAATTTTGGGAGCTTTGCCGGCATGACACATGTCTTCGAGGTGAGTGAGAAATGTCGCGGGGTCGGGCATGGGCAGCATACAGGCGTGGCCTTCGGACATGATCACGCCGTATTGATGAATGGGGTAAGCCGGGTTCGGAGAAGCGACAACATCGCCCGGGCCGATGGTTGCGAAGAGCAGATGGGCGAGGGCATCTTTCGCGCCTATGGTGACGATGGCTTCTGTTTCGACATCGAGTTCTACATCGTAATTCCGGGCATAGCGCTTGACGATTTCCTCACGCAGATGCGGAATTCCGCGAGAAACCGAGTAGCCATGATTGCGTGGGTTGGCGCTGGCTTCGCGCAGCTTATCCACAACGATTTGCGGCGTCGGACCATCGGGGTTACCCATCCCGAGATCCACCACATCCATTTGGGCTGCGCGCGCCTTAGCCTTCATCTCATTGATGACGCTAAAGACGTAGGGAGGCAGCTTGCCGATGCGGTAGAACTCTTCCTTCAAAACTGGGGACATGCTCCAAGTTTACGACTGGATCAAGTCCGCGTGTACAACGAAACGACGAGGGGCGGAACCGACGTAATCGAACGGAAAACACGTGATCAAATTCAACACGCCTTTCGCGGTGGGCTGCAGGCTGTCTGTGTTTTCCGGGGCAACAACACTGGTGCCCGTGACGCGATAACGGTAGGTGCCCTGACGAGATTGCACGACGATTTCATCGCCCTTCGAAATGTTCTTCAGCACGCGAAAATGTGTGTCGCGGTGACCGGCGATCACGCAATTCCCTTCGCTTCCGGGCATCACGGTTCCTTCCATGTGTCCGGGGCCGCGCTTCAAATCTTTATCGTCGGTGCCTTCCAAAACGTACAGCGTGGCACTCAGCCGCGGGATGGAAAGCCGAGCGATGGAATCGCCCTTGGCATATCGCGCCCCCGGTTGGAGCGAAGCTTGCCGCAGGTGTGCTGAATTTCCGACAGGGGACGCATCAGCGGAAGTGGCCTGAGGGTTCTGGTTCTCCCATTGCAGCGCTTCCTCCTTCTGCGAACTGACGGACTGCCAATAATCCGATCCACCCCTCCAGAGGGAAAAGCCTCCTGCGAGAAGCAGCAGCCAGGACAGGATAAAAATTGCCTTACGCATAGTGATTGAGTTTTGAAACGACAAATGCGGCCAGGATCACTCCGGGCCGCATCGCGTTCAAGCTGATACCCAGTTAGGAACGAAACCGGCGAAGCATTGCGCCAGCGCCAGTCAGGACACCGCCGCTGAGCAGCATGCCCAGCCAGTTACCAGCCGTATGGGGCATTTCAGTGGGGGTCGAAACCGGAGCGGACGAAGGAGCGGGCGCGGCGGCGGCTTCCGGTGCGGGTGCCGGAGTATTCTGAGCAACGATCACGTTGTCGGTGGCAGGCGCAGGGGCCGGAGCAGCGGAAGTTACCGTGGTGTTTTCAGTGGAGGCGACAGCACCGGCTTGGTTGGCAGAACCGGAAGTCTGCTCATAGGTGGCGGCAACCGAATACGCGGACATCTTCTCACGTTCGCGGCTCTTCACAGCGGAAGGCAGCGGGAATTCGTAGCCGTAATCCTTGCCCTGGATCCAGACCTTGTCGAAGTAATAATCGCTGCCGTAGTGATGCAGGATTACCCGGGTGTTAGAGGGCGTGTTGATGTCCAGCGCTGGAATGGTAAGAGCGGATGTCTTCAGCCGCATGCCGTTGTTTGTGAAGATCTGTAACACGCGGCTTCCACCACCGGGAGAATCCAGCTGGCGGATGACGTAGTGGCCGGGTTCGAGCACTGTGTCATTCAACGTGACCCGGTAAGGCAGGTCCACGGTTACTATGTCATAGAGCGGCCCCTGTGCTTTGACAGTGGCGGTGGTGGCGGCAAAGCCGGCGACTAACAAACCGGCAATCGTGAGCGATTTCTTGATCATTTGTTCTTCTCTCCTGTTCGAAACTTTTGCGGGTCTTGGCGTTGCAGTCAGCTTATAGCTCCCGCGCAGTTCGGTAGGAAGCACGTGGCGCGCCAAAGTGGATAAATTTTCAGAAGATTAAAATTGAGTAATTGTGAGACATACCCGTGGGTTGCGACAAGCAGCGGGTGACGCTACTATGAAGAGTCATTGCCTGCCAGCACGTCCCCATCGTCTAGCCGGCCCAGGACATCGCCCTTTCACGGCG
>Ga0123338_10002131_pt1 | contig 18607 bp, 12 predicted proteins | sample grotaG_FD_89793 | JGI IMG/M metagenome (GOLD analysis project Ga0123338, IMG submission 89793) | Glacier valley bacterial and archeal communities from Borup Fiord, Nunavut, Canada, to study Microbial Dark Matter (Phase II) -... | ecosystem: Environmental > Aquatic > Freshwater > Ice > Glacier ...
CCATGGTCTCCGCCAGGGCTTGCCGCGCCGAGGACCCGTCGCGAAGCGGCACCACATCGAGGACCGAAAGAGGAATGCTCACGAGAGGATCACAGGTTGCTCAGGACTGCTCAGCGATACCCACTACCCTCGACGACTTCCAACAAAAGGTGCGTCGAGCCCAGCGGCGCGTCATCACGCGCACCACGCATGTCCCAGCCGAGGTCGAGCTGCCGCCCTGGCGCTGTCGCATGCTGGAAATACAAAAAGCCGCGCACATGGGCGCCCGGCGCCAACACCCCCTCGGGCAAGGCCTGCGCCAGCACGTCATAGCTCGGCCCGTTGAGCATGCCGGGATACAATCCCGCGCTCCAGCCCAACACCCAGGGTCCGTAGAACGGCGACCGCCAGCCATAGCCCCAGTAAGACAAGCCCGCGCCGTAATATCCGCGCAGGCCTGGTGCGACGTGATACCCGCTCCACTGACCCGCGCGCCACGACGGCGGCGGACCAATCACTGCGCCACCGCCGACAAAGCCACCGCGAAAGCCGTGCACGCCCGAGCCCCGCATGCCGCCCCGAAACCCGCCACCGCCCCGCATGCCACCCCCGCCAGATCGCCCAGCGACGGCAAATTGATCCAGCAACAGGCTCGACAGCTCGGCCCCACCCGGCGGCGAGAATGGATTGATGGCCGCATAGCGTTTGCCGTCCGCGTCCTTCAACGCAAAGTCACTGAAGGCCACGCGCACCTCGACGTCGCTGTCATTGCGCAGCTCGACAGCGACGGGCGTCACGAATTCACCGAGGTCGTACGGCTCGCCCGACCACAGATCGCCGCCGGTCCGCAACGACACGCCCATCGGCGCTTGCGCCACGGCCACACTCGCGCCTCCACGCGGCACGACATAGAGCAGCGGCGCACAACCCATCGCAAAGCAAGCGGACACAGATAAACACGCCAGTGCGAAACGCATACCTATGATATGGGCTGGTTTTCGGAGAAGACCAGGCCGGCTTGCTCCGCCAAACCCACGATGCGGCGCGCCGGCTCCGCACCGAGATATCGCTCGCGCCACTCGGAATTTCGCAAGCGTCGCGCTTTGCGCTGTACGGCATCGAACGCACGCTGCAAGGCCGCCGATGCGCGTGGTCCGTCACCAGCGGCGGTGGCCGCCTCGCTCAAGATCCGCAAGATTTCCTCGGGTGAATCGATGTCGCGGCCCGAGTCGATGAGCGCGACGGCCTCCAACGCCCGCGCCAATGCCCCACCACTGTCATGCGCACGCAATAGCGCCGCCGACTCGGCCGCCAAGCCATAGGCCTCGCCATTGGCGATCCCCGCTTCACGCGCCAAGCGCGTCGCTGATCGCGCCAGCTGGAGCGGCCCGTCGGGCCCGTCGCCACGCGCCAGCTGGCTGAAGGCGAGATACACGAGTGCGCGGATCTCCTGATACCGATTGCCGACGCGCCCCGCCAGCTCGAGCCCACGCTCGAGGTCGGCCGCCGCCTGAGCCACCTGGCCATCGCGCAGGCTCACCTGCGCCAGCGAGATGAGCGCGTCCGCCGTGCCGCTTTGATCATTGAGCGCCTGGTGCAACTCCAGTGCCTTTTGCAGATACCGTCGAGCCCGGTCCAGATCGCCGAGGTCGGAGTAGGTCTGCCCGAGGTTGGCCAGGCGCACGCCGATCGACGCCCGATCACCCAGCTCCTGCGCAATGCGCAACGATCGCTTGTAGTGCACCAGCGCTTCTTCGTACTCGGCGAGGCCGACGAACACCCAGCCCAGATTGTTGAGCGTGGCCGCCTCTTTGCCGCGCACGCCGAGACGACGATAGATGACCAGCGCCTCGGCATACACGTCGACCGCATCGGACAAACGTCCGGTGTGCACATGCACATTGCCCACCGCGTTGAGCGCCTGGGCGCGCGCCAGTAGTCGCTCGCGATCGCCCGCGGCTCCCGTCTCGTCGCTGGCGGCGGCGAGCGCCTGTTGCGCCAGCTGCGCTGCCTCGGCGTTGCGGCCAATGTTCATGAACAAGAGGGCCTGCAGTCGGAGCGCTTCGGACTCGACGATCTTGTCGCCGAGCTCGCGCGCCAGCTTGAGCGCTTGATCGAGCTCGCGGCGGGCCGCGGCGTGCTTGCCAGCGTCGAGATAGAACATGCCGAGGCGCGTCTGCGCGTCGACCTCGAGCCGCCGATCGGCCGCAGCGACGGCGATTTTGCGCATGGCGTGGATCTCGCGCAGCTTGGCTGGTCGCTTGCCCCAGGCCCGCAAGATCTGCGCGCGCTCCGAATGGACCACATAGCGTTCGCGATGGGCCTCGACGGGCAGGAGCCGCAGCGCGCGCTCGAACAGGCGCCACGCTTCCGAATGTCCGGCGTTGTCGCGTGCATAGAGCCCGGCTTGCACCAAGGCGCGACCCGCCGCCGGGCGATCGCCAGCCTCGAGAAGATGCTCCGCCAAGCGCGCATCGTCCGCGCCCGGCCGATAGCCGACCGAGTGCCGCAAGCGATCGGCAGCGACGGAGTGAAGGAGCGCGCGACCGTCCGGCGCCAGACCGCCATAGGCCACGTCTCTGGTGATGCTGTTGCGAAAGGCATACGCGCCCGGCCCGCCGCGATACACGTCGCCCGACGCCGACGCTGGCGTGATGAGCCCGCGCGCGGCCAGCCGCGCCAATTGCGGCAACGGATCGCTACCGACGAGCGCCTGGAGGTCTTCGATGCGAAAGGTGCGCCCGAGCAGCGCCGCGCGCCGGAGCGCATCGCGTTCGTCGTCCGGCAAACGATCGAGCCGCGAAGCCACGGTCGCCTCGACAGTGGTCGGCACCACCAGATCTTCCTCGCGACGCAGCCAGCGCAAGCGTTCGCCGTGGAGCGTCGTCACCGGCCCGAGCACGCCGCGCTCCAACAGCGACTCGATCAGCTCCTGGATATAGAACGGATTCCCACCCGCCCGCTCCAAGATGCGCGCCACCAGCGGCGCCGACTCGGCGGTATCCTCGAAGCGCTGCGCGACCAGGTGCTGCCGGGCTTCGGTGGGCAGCTCGCCGAGCAGGATGGTAGTGACCAGCGGCGAACGGGCCAGCTCGGACACTTTTTCGTCGGTGCGCGCGGTGGCCACACCAAGGACGCGCCGCGCCAGGGGATCGAGGACCAATGACGCCAGCACCTCGAACGATTGCTGATCGGCCCAGTGCAGGTCTTCGATGGCGACGACCAGCGTGCGGCCCTCGGATTCGGCCAGCCGCGACTCGATCATGCGCATCGCCTGCTGCAGCCGATGTCGGCGCTCGCCAGGATCGAGCTCCTCGTCGCTGGCGGCCTTGACGCCGAGCAACAGCGCCAGCGCATCGCGGGTCCGCTGCGCGTCTTTTTGTTCGTCTGGCCGAAACAGGCGCTGGATGGCCGCGTCGAGCCGACGGCGCACCTCCCGCGGATCGGCCTCTTCGCCGACGCCGAGCAGATCCCTGTTGAGATCGGCCACGAGCGCGTACGGCGTGTCGCGCAGCGACGGGCGGGCCACCGCGCGCAAGATGAGATGCTGGGACGGATCGAGCGAGCGTCGAAAGGCCTCCACGACCGAGCGCTTGCCGACGCCGGCCTCGCCGAGAATCAGCACATGGCGCGCTTCCTCGAGCCGTCGCACCGTCGCGTGGACTTGCTGGAGCGTGCCGAGCTCCGCATCCCGCCCGACGAGCTCGAGCCCACCCGGCGCGCCAGCCAGCCGTTCGGCGCGCGGCCGGCCACCGAGCAGGCGATAGACCTTGGATCGCGGCGCGGTCGTCGGCACCGGCTCGTAACCGTCCTGCGTGTCGTGCGGCTGGATGGGGTTGGAGTGCGAGCTGCCCGGATCGGCGTCGGGCGGAATCTCGATCGGCTGCAGCTCCTCGAAACGCCAGTCGGTGCGCGCCGAGCGAAACACACCGCCACCGACGAGAATTTCGCCCGCCAAGGCCTCCGAGGCCAGCCGCGTGGCGATGGCCCCCGTGCGACCCACCAGCTCGTACTCGAACTTCGACGAGCCCGGCGTGCGCGACACCAGCGCCACGCCGCGCTGCACCCCGATCTGGAGCTCGAGCCGGGTGGCCCGGCCGCGCTCGAGGACCGACATCGGGTCGAGCTCGCGACAGATGGCATCGAGCGCCTCCGTCAGCGACGCCGCCAGATGCACCGATCGGGTTGGATCGTCCTCGGTGCCGACCGGTAGGCCGAGGATGTAGGTGAAGCCGCGCTCGTCGAGTCTGTCGGCGTGGCCGCCGTGTTTGTAGGCCACGTTTTCGCAGACGCGCAGAAAGTCGAGCAGCGCCGCGCGCGCCCGTTGCTCGCCCATCTCATGGCGCAGTTGGGTGAGGCCACCGACGATGCCCTCGACGACGACCACATGACGTCGCTCGGTGATGGGCAAGGCGCCACTGGCCGGCGTCGGTGGCGACGGCTCTGGCGTCCGACCCGGCCGCGAGCCGTGGGCAGACTGACCCGACCCGGTGCCGCTGTCGGGCCGACTCAGCGTCTGTTTGGGCACGAGCTGCGCCACCACGCGGGCCAGCGCACCCGACTCATACAGCTCGCCGTGCTGCGCCGCCTGCTCGTAAATGAAGGTGCCGAGCGCCCGATGCAGGTCGCGCGCCGTCTGAAAACGCTCTTCCGGCTTCTTCTCCAGCGCCTTCATGATGATCTGCTCGAGCCCGAGCGGCAGCGTCGGCACCAGCTCTTGGGGCCGCGGCACCTCGGCGGTGCGGATCGCATTGAGTGCCTGCTTGCCCTTCAGATGCCCGAACAAGGAGCGTCCCACCACCAGCTCCCAGAGCACGATACCGACGGAGAAAACGTCGGATCGCGGGTCGACCATCTCGCCGCCAGCCTGTTCCGGCGACATGTACGCGAACTTGCCCTTCACCACGCCTTCTTCTTCGCGGACATGTCGGGCGCGGGCGATGCCGAAGTCGACGATCTTCACCGCACCGTCGACGGAGACGAGGATGTTCTGCGGCGAAATATCGCGATGGACGATGTTGACCGCCTCGCCGTACTCGTCGGTCTTGCGGTGCGCGTAATCGAGCCCTTTGGCCACTTGCTGCCCGACATACGCCGAGAGCCCAAACGGGATCGGCGACTTCTGCTCGACGGAGGAATTGAGGAGGCGCAGTAGATCAACGCCTTCGATGAACTCCATCGCCAGATAAAAGGTCGGCCCGATCTGCCCGTATCCAAACGTCTGCACCACGTTGGGATGGTTGAGGTTGACGCCGACCTTGGCCTCGTCCTCGAACATCTGCCGAAACTGCGGCGTCTCAGCCAGCGCCGGATGAATCTTCTTGATGACCAGGATCTTCGCGAGGCCGCCCGCCAGCGGCTCTTTGGCCAGGAAGACCTCGGCCATTCCACCCGCCCCGAGCCGCCGCAGAAGCTGGTATTTGCCGAAGTTGTCCACGAAAGGCGCCTAAATCTAGCACGGGTTAAGCACGGGTTATCTGGGGCTGACGGCGCGCGCTTTCGCCCCTGCTGGCGTATGCTGTCCGGCCCATGACCGACGCCGAGACCCTCCGCGCCCGCCTGGCTGGCCGCGGCTATCAACCGGCACAGTCGGAATTGCCTGCTTTGTTTACACTATTGGCGACGGTGGAGCGCGACGATGCGGACCTCGTCGAGCGCGCCTTGAGCCGGTTGCCGGCAGCAGTGATCGCCGCGGAATGCCTCGCGCGCTTCGGCGAGTCGACGGCGCCCTTGCGTGGTCGCATCTGTCGCCTCGTCGGCAGGCTGGCGGTCGATGCCGCCGACGCCACCAAGCTGCGCGAGCTCGTCTTCGGCTGTCTCGACGACAGCGACGACAAAACTCGGCGCAATGCGATCATCGCGCTCGGCAAGTTCGGGCCCGAGGCCGAGTGGTACTTGCTGCAATCGTGGGCCAAAGAGACCAAGGTCGAGATGCAGCGGTCGCTGGCGGCGTCGCTGGGTAAGGTCGGCTCGGCGCGCGCCGTCGCGGTTTTGCAAGGCGTGGTCACCGACGATCGCGAGCTGCGCCGTATCACCGACGAGGCCTTGCTCAAGCTCCGCCGCACTGTCGGTCGCGCCGTGGCGCTTGGGCACATCGATCCCACCCGTTCACCGCCCGAGCCGTGGGCGGTGGTGGCCCATTGCCGGCATGGGTTGGCGCCGGTGGTGGCCGAAGAATGGGCTGCGCTGGCCGATGTCACCGTCGAGCACCCCGAGCGCGTCACGGCCACCCTGGCTGGCCCAGTCGAGTCGCTGTGGGTCAGCCGTTGCATGCTGCAGTTCGCCTTTCCGCTCTTCCGCGGTCGCGCCGAGCCGGGCGAGGCGGTCATCGCCGCGCTGTCGGCCCCGCGCACGCGCGCGCTGTTGACCGCGCTCACCGTCGGTCCGGTCCGTTATCGTATCGAATGGGCCGATGCCGGCCACCGTCGCGGCCTCACCTTTCAAGTCGCCGCCGCGCTAGGCAAGTCGGCACCCGAGCTGCAGAACGATCCCACCGCCAGCCTGTGGGAAGTGGTGGTCACCGAGCGGCCGAGCGGGGACAAGACCGAATGCAACGTCGAGATCTGGCCGCGCGGCCTCGCCGATCCGCGCTTCGCCTGGCGCCAGGCCCACGTCCCTGCCAGCTCACACCCGACCATCGCCGCGGCCCTGGTCCGCGAAGGCGGCCTCCGCGACGACGACATCGTCTGGGATCCGTTCACTGGCGCCGGCACCGAGCTCGTCGAGCGCGCCAAGCTCGGCCCGTATCAAGCCATCTACGGCACCGATCGCGACGACGCCGCGCTCGATCTCGCCCGCCGCAATCTCGCCTCGGCCACCATCGCTGGCGCCATCCTCACCGTCGCTGACGGCTGCACCTACGATCCCCCAGAAGCGCCCACGCTCATCATCACCAACCCACCCATGGGCCGCCGCGTCCTCAGCAAGCACGAGACCAGCGGCCTCTACCAACGCTTCCTGGCCAACGCCGATCGCGTCCTCGCCAAGGGCGGCCGCGTCGTCTGGATCACCCCGCGCCCCACAGAAACTGACACCTACCTGACACCGCTCGGCCTCAACGTCCGCACCCGCCGCCGCATCGACATGGGCGGCTTCTTCGCCGAGCTACAGCTCTTGAGCCGCCGCAAGCCAACCTGATCATGATCCCGTTTGGCCGAGCGCTTCACGCCCAAAACCGAAGCCATCCGCATCGCGCTGCATCCCTGCAACTCGAAACCCTGATCGACATCGCGAAATCGTACTGGAACGACGTCTACCGTCGCTGACGGTCACGGATTTGGAAGAACGAGGTCAAGAGATCAAGAGGTTCCTCGTGATCTGCTGACCTCGCTCTTCCCTATCCGAGAGCCTTACGATCCCGTAGCCGCACCCTAGACTCGACCACCCAGACGACCCCTGGCATCAGCGCCGCCAGACCCATCGCCAGATAGCCGACGCGCTCCACGTGCAAGAGCTTGTGGTTGGGTAGCTCAACGAGAATCTGTGTCGAGATAAAGGCGCCGAACGCTGATGCGGCATGCTGCACCGCTGACTGCAGCGACGCGAACCGGGCCCGCTCGGCCGGCGGCGGCACCTTGGACGTCAGGGTCACATGCGCCACGTTGCGCAGGCCCATGCCCAGCATGAAGACCATGAAGATGGCGTAGATCGGGATCGCCGGATCATAGTGGACGAGCAGCACGTACTGCACCGGCAAAAGAATCAATACTCCCAGCGCAGCGACGGCGCTCGACCCGTAGCGATCGATCAGCAGCCCGCCCAGCCGGCTCGTGAAAAAGCTGACCACGCCGGCCTTCAGATAGAGCCCAGAAAGGTTTTCGCGCGGAAAGCCGAGGTTGGCCTGCACGTACGGCGACAGCATCGACACCACCACGAAGCCGCCGCACATGACGAGCGCGGTCATCGCGTACGACAACTGCACCAGCGGCCGCCGGACGATGCGCTCGAGCTGCAGCAGCACCGGCTCCTTGGACAACTGCGCCAGATGGCCGGTCATCGGCGGCAAGAAATAGATGGCCATGCCGGTCACGACGAGGCCCATGCCAGCGACGGCGTAGAACGGCATTTGCCAGCCGCCGCGCGCGGCCAGCTCGACGCCGAGTGGGATGCCCAGCACCGATGCCGCCGAGAACGCCCCGGCCACGGCGCCCATGGCCGCGCCGCGTCGCTCGGCAGGGACGGTGTCGGCGATGATCGAGAACGCCAGCGACGTGGCCGGCCCGCCGAAGAAGCCGGCGATGGCGCGCGCGGCGAGCAGCGTGTGGAACGAGGTGGCCAGGCCGCCGGCGGCAGTGCCGACCACGAGGCCTCCCATCGCCAGCGCCAGCACCACCCGCCGGTCGAAGCGATCGAGGAACAGCGACCCGATGATTCCGGAAATCGCCGCCGAGCTGGTGTAGGCCACCCCGAGCCAGCCGACCTGCGACGCTGGGATGTCGAGCGCCCTGGCAAAATCGAGCCCGAGCGGCATCACGATCACGAAGTCCAGAATGTTGACGAACTGGATCGCCCCGACGAGAAAGACGATCAACCGCTCATGGGACCTGCGCACGTCCCCTCTACCTAGCATGTGCGTTGCGGAAGGACGAGGTTCCGCCTACAGTTCGCGCATGAGTCGACCGGTTTTGGAGTTCGTGAGCCTCAAGCGTCCCCTCTTCGAGCTGACTTCAGCCGAGCTGGTGGTCGGGCGCGCCCCCGGATGTGCGGTGTCCGTCGAAGGGGAGGGCGTCTCTGACCAGCATGTGCGCATCTCGGTGGACCCGCAGGGCGGCGTCTACGTGCAGGACCTGGACAGTTTTTCGGGCACCTTGCGCAATGGCCAGTTCGTCTACGGGCGCCAGCAGCTCGCCGACGGGGACGAGCTCAAGATCGGCAGCGTGGTGATGCGCTTTCGCAGCACGGCGCCGGCGCCGGAGATGGTGCGCCAGACGCTGGTCGGCGTGGGTCCACCGCCCGAGCTGAGCGCGGCCTATGCCGGCCGCACCGTCGAGATGGCGCCAGTTCACGACGAGGATGTCGGCGTGATCGTCGGGACGCCCGACCCCGAGCCGACCAACAACCGCACCATGCAGATGGATTCGAGCGCCATCGAGGCGCTGCTCGCCGCCGATGCTGCCAAGAATGCCCAGAAGGCCGCGCCGGCTTTCGAGGACGAATCAGCGACGATGGCCACGCCGCCGCCCAGCTTCGACGACAAGACCATCGGCGCCGATCCCCGAGGCCGGGTCGCCTATGCGCCGACGATGCCGCCTGGTGGCCATATGTTGCCGCCCGCTGCCGCATCAACAGGAAATCAGGCGGGAAATCAGGCGCGCACCATGATGGCCGAGGCGCCGGTGTTGCCGAAGCCTGGCGCGTTGCCGCAGCCGCCGCAGGGACCCATGTCCGCACCGGCGCCGAGCCCAGCCAACCAGGCGCGTACGATGATGTTCGAAGCGCCGGTGTTGCCGACCAACCTGCCGATGCCGCCAGGCCCACGTCCGCCGACAGCGACAGCGACGGGCCCGATGGCTCCCAACGCTCCGGTCGCACCGCAGGCCAGCGTGCCCACCGCGCCGAGTCAGTTGCACCAGCCGCCGCAAGCCGCGACCATGATGGCCGAAGCGCCGGTGCTGCCGGCCCACCTGCCAACACCGCCGCAAGCGCAGCCGCAGGGCACTGCGCAGATGCCGGCACCGGTCATGCCCCAAGGTGCGGCCTATGCCCCCATCAAGACGCCGCAGTCGACGCCGCAAGTCGCGCCCTCGCTCACTGGCCCCTACGTCCCGCCCGAAAAAGGCCCGTTCGGCAGCTTCAGCCGCGCCATCGCCTTCGTCGGCCAGATGTTCGCGCTCGCCAAGCAGGAGCGCGCCATCATCAAGCCCATCTTCTGGGACCTCATGATCACCACGCCGCTCAACATCGGCCTCGCCGTCGCCATGGGCTTCGTCCACTCGTCCGGCGCCGCCTATGGCCTCATGGCCCTCGGCATCACGCTGCTCTATTTCACCGACTACGTCTGCAACAGCTTCACGGCGTCGCTCATGTACGACTACGTGACCACCGGCCACGCCGACATGGACAACGCCAAGCGCCGCGTCAAAAAATCGCTGAGCGGCATCTTGGTCTTTGCCGCGGTCTCGTCGCTGTTGGAGGTCGCCGGCACCTACGCCCGCGAGCGCAACGACATCGTCGCCAAGATTCTCTTCGGCATCATGCGGGCCATCTGGACCACGGCCACCTATATCATCATGCCGGCGATGATCATCGAGGGCGTGCCCTTTGGCGCCGCCTTCAAGCGCAGTAAAGAGCTCATGGAAAAAGACCCCACGGGCGTTGGTGCCGGCGTGGTCGCGCTGTCGCTGGCCAGCTACATCTTGGGTCTGGTCGTCTTCAGCCTGGCGTATTTCTCGCTGCGCTTCGGCGGCAAGATCCATCCTGCCGTCGGTGGCATCCTGTTCTTCACCCTCGTCAACCTGTACTGGGCGCTGACCGGCTGGCTCAAGATCGCGTACTCCACCTGCTTCTACATGTGGGCCCGCGAGTGCGAGCGCTCGGGCTCCACCGATCACGCTCTGGCGCCGCGGCCGCTGCGTGCCGCCATCGACGCCGGCTAGTGCGCGCGCTCGTCGTCGGTCTCGCCCTGGCCGCATGCACCCTCTGTGCGTGCACGGTGGAACGCCGGCCCGAAGGTATTGCCACCACCGACAACTTCGACCGCGCCACCATCGGCGACGCCTGGAAGACGGACAGCGCCGTTTACCGCATCACCAACGGGGAGCTCGTCGTCGCCAAGGCCTACAACCATCCGTTGTGGCTCACCCGCGCACTGCCCAAAGACGCGATCATCGAGGTCGACGCCTGGTCCAACGACGACGCGGGCGACATCAAGATCGAAGCCTGGGGCGACGGCAAATCCTCGGCCAAAGCGGCCACCTACAACGCCACCAGCTATGTCTTCATCTTTGGCGGCTGGCACAACCAGATCTCGGCCATCGCCCGCATGGAAGAGCACGGCGCCGACCGCAAGACGCGCACCGACGTGAAGGTCAAAAAGGGCCAGAAATATCACTTCCGCATCGAGCGCAAAGGCGGCCACATCGACTGGCAGGTAGACGGTCAGCCGTTCCTGACCTTCGACGACCCGGCCCCGCTCGACGGAATCGGCCACTCTTATCTCGGCATCAACGACTGGGAAGCCGAGCTGCATTTCGACAATCTGAAGATCACCCCGCTGTAATCGCATGCAGTCGCGACGCGGCCGCCTCTGCACTCGGTCGGGACGCCGCTGGACCGAGCATCTCCGTCAGTAGCGCCCGCAACACGCCAGCACGCTCTTCGCCCAGCAGCAGAATTACCGACGGTGGCACCGCGCCGTCCCAGTGCGCCGTGCCGCGCAGCAGCGCCGAACGATCGCCGATCCACGCCGCCAGCGCCGCCGTCCCCCACAGCAGCTCGAGGCTCAGCACCGCCGCGGCATACACATCGGCCATCGGCCCGAGCTCGCCCCGTCGCTGTTCCGGCGCCATGTAGGCCAGCGTGCCACGCGCGCAGCGGTCGTCGACCACCGGCTTCTCGCCAACCAAGCGCGCCACGCCAAAGTCGCCGAGCACCAGGTCCCCACCGTCGCTGCGCAGCATGACGTTGGCCGGCTTCACATCACCGTGCGCCACGCCTCGCGCATGCACCGCGCCGAGGACGCCAAGCAGCTCCTCCGATCGACCCAGCGCCGCCGCCGCTGGCAACGCACCGCCCGCCAGCGTCTCCCGCAACGACCCGCCGCGGCACAGCTCCATCACCAAGATCTGCCGTTCCTCGTCGAGATCGTAGACGGCGACCACGCCCGGATGCCGGATGCTGGCCGCCACCCGCGCCTCCAGCCAGGCGCGCGCCCGCAGCTCGGCCCGCTGCGCGGCGCGGCCATGTGGATGCAAGATCTTGATGGCGACCTCGCGCTGCAATTCTTCGTCGCGGGCCACGTACACCGCGCCCGAGGCACCGCGGCCGAGCTCGCGCAGCAGCCGATAGCTGCCGGCATAAGTCCCGCCCTCCGGCAGGCCCGCCAGCGTTGGTGCCGCCGTCGCTGGCGCGCGATCCCGCTCCTGTCGGCGACGCAGTCTGTCAGCCGCAGCCCGGGCCCGCGGATAGTCGAGATCGAGCGCCAAGATCGACTCGAACGCCCGTCGCGCTGCGTCCTCGCGACCCGCCCGTTCATGCAAATCCCCGAGGAGAAACTGCGCCCGCAGTCGATGCTCTGGCGACAACGCCAGCTTCTCCAGCACCGGCAACGCAGCAGCATCATCGCGCCGGTCACTCAGCTCCTCGGCCAACCGCGACAAGAGACCGAGGTCGCCCGGACACGCAGCGACGAAGCGGGCCAGCAAGTCTAGCGCGGTACGCTCTCGCCCCGCCTGAAACAGCCGATCGAGTGCCGCCCCGAGCTCACGATCGCGCACCGCCGCCCGCGCACTTTCGTCGCCATCGCCCAGCCGGCCGAGCAGGCTGCGCAGCCAGCCTTCGTCGCCACTCTCGACGACCGGCGCATCGGGCACCTCCGCAATCGGCTTGCGCCAGCCACTCGTGACCCGCGTCCACCAAGACGCCATCACTCGACCTCGAGACGCAGAGGGCCCAGCTCGACGACGTCACCGACGAGAATCTGGATCTCCGCCGCCGCCAGCCGGCCATTGAGCCGCAAAGGCTCGCCCGACCTCGACCTCAACCGCGGTCGCCTGTCGACAAAGCACAGCTCGAAGCCCGGACCAGTGCCACCCTCGAAGCCGGCACCGACGCCCGCCGCAAAGCCGGCCCCGAGCACGAACGGCCGCGACGAGGCCAGCAGCTTCATCCCGCGGTCGAGCCCACGCACGACCTCGAGGCCCAGCTCGTCGCCAGACGCGAAATGCAGCGTGCAGTGCTCACCGACGCCAATCTCGCCTTCGCCGACCAGGGCCAGCGCCCCATCGATGGTCAGCCCGCCGAGCTGGGTGCCATTGCGCGAGCCGAGGTCGCGCAACACAAATCCGCCCATGGGCCCCGCCTCGACCTCACAATGCCGTCGAGACACGCCGGCGTCACGCAGCACCAGCTCGCACGTCCCCTCACGCCCGATGCACAACGGAAACGCGCCGACATAACGGCGCAACACGCCGCCGAGGCGCATCACACATTGACCGGCTGACAGCACCCGCGCCTCCAGCGCCTCGAGCTCTCGACGGTAGCCGGCCTGCTCGGTGCCCTTGGCCTCGTCGACACACTGTCGCAACGCCAGCAACGCCAGATCGCGCGCTCCCGCGTCGAGGTGGAGCCGATATTCCTCGTACGCCTCGGTCACCCGACCGAGCTTGCGACGCCGTGTCTCCTCGCGCGCCAGCACCGCTTCGAGCCGCTCCACGTCGCCAGCGCGCTGATAGGCCTCGGCCGCCGCCAGCTCGTCGCCAATCAGCTCGTAACACTCGCCAGCGCCACTCGGGTCGCCGCTCGACTCGAACAACGCCGCCGCCTCACGGACCACTTGTCGATCAGCGTCGGAGACGACCCCCACCGAACGCGCCCAGCGCCACAAGGCCCGCGCGATCCGCCGCCGCGCCTCGATGCCCTCTGGGTCCTCGGGATCGGCCCAGCGCACCGCGGCCCGCAATTCTTGTAACTTGCCCTCCGGCGACGGCGCCCGCTCGGCGCGTAGCAGGTGCATCTCGGCGACCTTGGCCTGCTCGCCACATAGCGCATACGCCCGCGCAGCCTCGGCATAATCCCCCGCAGCCTCGGCGCTCAGCCCGCGCCGGTAGTCCGCCGAGAACATGCGCTTCCAGTAAGACATCGAGTGCCAAATACTGTAGCAGCCACCGGGGATTGGCTCTTGGAAATGCTGAGCCGAAGGATTGCTAGCGGCGCCAGCCGTAAGCGTAGGGATAGGCGGGGTTGCAGACGTAGCCGTAGTACGGGTCGTAGCAGCTGGGCGCGGCGTAGACCGGGGCGCGATAGCCGCTGTAGCCGTTGTAGACCGGGGCGCGATAGCCGTAGTTGTAGGCCGGGGCCCGGTAGTTGTAGACCGGGGCACGATAGCCGTACGACGGAGCGCGATACCCGTACGACGGAGCGCGATACCCACCGCCGAAGTGAACGCCGCCACCCATCCGCGCGCCACCCCAACCGTTACCAACGTGTGCGCCGCCGTAGCCACCAAAGTGCGCGCCGCCACGTCCATCGGCAAACGCAGGCGCCGAAACACCCAGCGAAATGCCAACCAGAGCCATCAGCATCAAGGTTTTCATGACTGTCCCTCCAGCCAATGAAACGGCAATCGGTCCCCTGGCATTCAAACGGCCCCAACCTGCCGCATCTCCTGGAAATACCGTCGGAGGTTGCATGCTATGCTACCGGCGCCATGCTGGAGCACGTAGCGCTCAACCAGGCCCGGTTCAACACGCCGGGAGTCGCGCCGGACAACCGCGGCGTGCTCCTCGGCAAGCAAGCCGTGGTGTTGTTCTCGTCGGTGGACCGGCTGGTCGGCTTCTTCCGCGTCTACACCGACGAGTCGTCGATGGACGACCTTCTCGCCAAGCTCAAGATCCACCAGGTCCGCTCGCCTCTCGAGGCCAAAGAGCTCCTGGTCGTGTTTCACGCCACCTCGAGTTACCTCGTCGACAGGGTGGCCCGCATGGCGCGCATGTTTGGCGGGCTCACCTTCACCGGGTCGGGCAAGCACTTCGTGAAGTACCGCGATGACGCCTCGCCGCTCGGCTACGACCTCGTCAGCCTCGGGGCGGAGCAGGGCGACTTCATCTTGTACTCGGAGACGTTCACGCAGGCGTACACGCGCGTCAAAGACGTGCCGTTCGATCAGTTGGTGTTTCGCCTGTCGCTCAGGGCCATTCCTGGCGGCGCGGCGCACATTGAACAAAGTCAGCGCGAGGTCTTGTGGCTGGCCGTGCAGCCGGGTCTCATGCGCGCAACGCTTGGATACTTATGGAGAAATAGAGTAAAGGCCGAGGCCGCTCAGGCCAAGGTCGAGGCGCCCAAAAGCGCCTTTGGTGCCTCACGCGGTCTGTTTCTGGTGCGCGTCCAAGATCTGCCGCTGCGCATGCTGAACCTGTTTGGCGCGGTGCCGGGCATCGAGATCCACCAGCCGATCACCGACACCTGCGTCGTGCAGCTTGGCTGGCGGCATCCCTTGCGCCTCGAGTCGTGTGCGGCGGTGTTCGAGAAGGACAAGTTCTACGTCTTCTCCGGTGAGCGCGATGCCGTCGACGTGGTGGCCGGCATGCCGCCCTTGGTGCCAGCGCACGACCTCATCGGCACCCACTTCGAGCTCGGTGAGCGGGGCGAGCCGCGCGCCTTGCTCCCAGAAGCCGCGGAAAAAATACAGATCGCGCTGCGTCTCGTGCCGGCGCCCCTCGAGTCTTCTCGTCGACGGGTGACAGCGACGTTGGTGCCGTGGTCGCAGGCCGACTGGCTGAGGCGCTTGGTGTACGCACTGCCGCCGACGCTGTTGTCGAGTTATCGCGTCGCTGCCATCGCCGAAGGCTTGTTCATCATGGGCGAGCAAGGCATCGACGGCTTGCCGCTCGGCGACATGTTTCACGAGGTGGCGCCGGCGATCTATGCGCCGCTCGGCTTCGAGCTCCTGCCGAAGGTGTCGGCGCAGGTGCTGACGGATCAAGTCGGCGGAACCAGCGGGCGCTACGTGCTGTTTCTGCGTGGTGGCGACGGGCCGCTCGGGCTCGAGCAGGCGCTGTTCGAGCCGCTCGGCCGGCGTGCGCTGGCCCGACTCGAGACGTCACCGAGGGACCGTGACCTCCGCATGCCACCGCCGCGCATCATCACGCCAGCGACGGTGGTCAACGAAGAAGCGGGCTCTCTGCCGCTGTGGGGCTGGACCGACAAGGACCCGCGTGGCTGAGCTGTTGTCGCCGTGGCTGCATCATTTTCTGGTGCCTCTCGTCGCTGGCGGCGACGTGCGCGTGTCGCGTCCGTTCGGCGCTCTCGAGCGTCGGCAGTTGTGCGACGAGGCGGTGGCCACCGACGACGAACGGAGCCGCGCGCTCGGCGAAGCCCGGCAGTCGGTCGCAGCCGAGATCCTGGTCTCGCCCAAAGAGCCGCAGCTCGACGACGAGACCGTCGACTTCGGCATCGCGGTGAACAATCTGCTGTTCCTGTCGCATCCGGCCGCGTCGGGCTCCTTGGTGCGGAAGAGCAAGCTGGCCCGCGTGGCCGAGTGGTCGGTGAATCTGGTCGAGTCACACGGGCCGCCCGAAGACGCGGCGCATCTCGTCGCCCGCCACACGCTGCTGCAGCACCTGTTCGACCTCGGCCGCGACGACGTGCGCGTGTCGTTCTGGGCCGGCCGGCGCGATTTTCGTGGCTCGGAGCCGCCGAGTCGGCTGTATCGCTGGGGCAAGATGCGTCGGGTGCGCGAAGAGCGGACGCGGGTGCAGCTCGTCGGTGAGTTCCTCAATGATCAGGGCCATCGCCAGCAGGCGTTGCTCGAGGCGCTGTTGCATGCGTCGCCGTTGACCGATCTGCTGGACCCGGTGCGTGGCGAGCCGACGCTCGATTTCGAAGGGTCGGCGCGCTGGTTGGCGGAGCCGCTCATCGCCCGCGCCGTCGCTGATCGGTGGCTCGCGCTCGGCCTGTCGCAGATTGCGCAGCCGGCGACCAACGCGCTCCTCGCCCTGTGCCAGCGCAAGAAAGTCTCGGTCGAAGCGCGCCTGTCGACCGAGTTCTTGTGTCATCTGCAACTCTTGGGGCTGCTGTCGCGGCGCGGCACCACCGACGTCGATCGCCTGCGCACCGAGATGTTTTCGCAAGCGCAGACCCAGCCGGCGATGCGCGAGCTGTTTGGCGTCTTTGCCGCCGCCGGCATTCTCGGCCTGCAACGTCCCGGCGACCTTGGCCGCGACGCACGTCTCTTGCGGCTCGTCGACGATTACGCCGCCGTCTGCGCCACAGTCGTCGGTCAACCACGCATTCTCGAGCTCCAGGCCGCGCTGGCCCGGGGCACTCACGCCATGTTGGAGGCCGCTTCGTGACCAAGCCTGCACCACCCACCGACGTCCGCCTCGCCACCCGTCTGCACGAGGCGGCCCGCGTCATGGACAACCACTTCCTCGACAAGCAGGAAGTGGTCCGGCTCATGCTGATTACCGTCGTCGCTGGCGAGCACATGTTGCTCATCGGCCCGCCCGGCACGGCCAAGAGCGCCATGGTCCGTCTGTTTTCGCAGCTGATCGATTCGCGTTATTTCGAGTATTTGCTGACGCGTTTCACGGAGCCCAACGAGCTCTTCGGGCCGGTCGACATCCGCGCTTTTCGCGAAGGCGTGTATACCCGCCGCACCGAGTCGATGTTGCCCGAGGCCGAAGTGGTCTTTCTCGACGAGATCTTCCGGTCCAACTCGGCGATCTTGAATTCGTTGTTGACCATCTTGAACGAGCGCACGTTCAACAACGGCGGCAAGGTGATGAAGGTGCCGCTGTTGTCCATGTTCGGTGCGTCGAACGAAGTGCCCAACGACGACAATCTGTCGGCCATCTTCGACCGTTTCTTGTTGCGCGTCGTCAGCGACAATCTCGACAGCTATCACTTCCACAACCTCGTCGCGCGCGGCGTGGCCAATGAAGCGCGCAAGCTGCACACGGCCGAGCCGGCGCTGATCACCGCCGCCGAGCTGCGTGATGTCCATCAGCATTTCGATCAGCATCTGCAGTTCTCGGAAGACTTTTTGTCGAAGTACAAAGGCCTGATTTTTCAGATTCGATCGGAGGGGGTCAGCGTCAGTGACCGGCGCGTGGTCAAGCTGTTGAAGCTCTTTGCCGCGTCGGCCATCGTCGACGGGCGCGCCGCACCGAATGATTCGGATTTTTTCTTGTTGAAGCACATCTGGAACAATCTCGATCAGACCGAGATCCTGGAAGAGATCGTCAACCCGGTGGTCGATCGCTACTACCGCGATCATCCGGCCGAGCGGCGCTTCGCGAGTGGCCAGGCGGGCCTCGACGAGATGCTGGCCGAGCTGGCCATGATCCGCGAGCTTCTCACCGGCGGCGATGCGCTGAGCGACATCCAGCTGTTCTCCCAGCTCAAGAACCTCAACGAGATCAAAGCGGCCCTGGCGTCGGTGGATTCGGAGACGGCGCGGCGCATGGTGGCCGAGGTCGACTCCTTGCTCGAGAGCGTCTTCTCGTCGTCGAAGTTTGGCTGAGATGCAGGCGCGGTTTTTTCGGATGGAGCCGGCGCCGGACTCGCGCTGGATGACGCTGGAGGCGCTGGTCGATGCGGACGAGGCCGCCTCGGGCTTTCGGCTGCGGCTGTCGGCGGCGCATGGGCAGATCCACGCCGAGCGCTGGGCTGGGGGGTTGCGCAGCGACGACAGCAACGAAGGCGGCCTCGATGTCGAAAGTGGGCTGTTGTGGCTGCGGGCCCATCCGTCGCCTGTCGACGTCGCGTTGGTGGTGGAGCTGGTCGGGGTGGGCGTGTTCGGCGCCACGGCGTCGCTGGCGCAGTTCGAGCACGTCGTCGAGCTGACCGAGGTCGAGGCCGACGGCGCGCCCTTCGAGCGCGGCTTTTCTGCCGTCGAGGAGCTGCCCTGGGCCGACCGCTCGACCGATCCCAACGACGCCTTCGAGGTCGCCGCGGCGGCGTTTGGTGC